>ERZ837910.4177-NODE-4177-length-14504-cov-4.670150_pt1 | contig 14504 bp, 13 predicted proteins | sample MGYA00519940_ERZ837910 | MGnify/ENA primary metagenome ERZ837910 (study PRJEB31850, sample SAMEA3708825) | human gut metagenome | biome: human gut; feature: human-associated habitat; material: faeces | place: China | collected 2014 ... | reverse complement strand
CTGTTGTCCGTTACAATCCTGTTTTTCGTTAACACTGCAAAGCCCTGCATTAATATATTCTGTAAAATCTTTTGGCAGTTTTTGATAATACACGATTGTAGAAATACAAAGAACAAAGCACAATGCATCCATTACAAGACCAAATATACCAAAAATAAGTATAATAATTACCATTAATTGAAATAATTTATATTTTCCTAGCACTTTTGCAATAAAAACCAAAAGATATGTAAACAAAATTAATGAACATACAGAACATATCACTACAAATACAGTATCCCGTTTCCATTCTTTGATTTTTTCGCCATATAGTTTTTTATACAAAATCTCTTTTTGATGTTCCGTCATAAGCAAATCCTTTCTTCTTTTGAACATAAACGCTATACCAAACACACAAAATACGGGAAAAACGATGTATATAGACCATATCGAGATCCAAACAGAAATACGCCACATACAACCAATAATAAAAATGAAACTCCAAATGCAATGATATATCTTTTCATGCTTGCTACCTCTTATTACTTCTTTTCTATGGAATGCCAGTACCGCTCGATCCACTTATACCCAGCAGGAAAGTACCCCTGAAAATACCGAAGAAGTTCCTGTATCTCCGCTTTATCAGCAGACTGAATATACCAAAGAATATCCTCCGCAATATCCTCTGCCATTTGATTGAACTTGACCCTCCGATCGCTTAAAATTGAACAGTACAAACCATATTGGCAATTTTCATGCGAATACATCGTCATCGCCTGGATGAACTGTATTCTTTCTGTAAGATCGCTGTCTTTTGACTTCTTCCCTTTTGCACTTATCTTCTGCTTAACAAACTGCTCAATCACACGCAGCTGATTTAAGTTCCGCGATGAATTTTTCTGTTTGCATACAACGCATACCCGCGAATACATATCCATGATCTTCCTTCACCTCTTCCCTATTCTTCTGTTTTCTTTGTTTTTTGGCCAATGTTTGTAACCCTCTTTTGAACAATCTCCACCTGCTCATTTACCAACAGCCGGGTTTCCTTTCCTTCCTTATCCATGCTGATCTGAACAGCCCCATTGTGCAGAACCGCAACATCATACACGTCATTGTACGATTTCTTGATCGTCCCATCCTTGTTATATACGTACACCGTGTAATGGATTTCATCTTCTGTCTCCGGTTCCTGGGTAGCTGTCTCATCCATCGACCGCACAACGTCCTCGATTTTTTGTGTATCCACTTCTTTCCCGTCCGACTCTGCCCCCGCACATGCCATAAATGACAGCACAGCTGCGGTGCAGAGACCGGCAAGCAGTAATTTCTTTCTCATATGGTTCCTCCATTTATTTCAACCCATGCACCCTGTAGGATACAGTAAGTATGTATATTTCTCTTATCTTCCTTTCTTTGTGATAAACTTGCAAAATTTCATTTATCGTCCTCCCATGTCTAACAGGATCTTTGTCCCTGTTTGGCATATCCATAGTCCAGGGGTCAACTCAGCCCCTTCACAAACGCATAAATGCATATTTTTTCAGAAAACTGACAAATACTATCAAGCTGCACACAATAAGAACTACTTTTGCAGTGTAATTCATATGATTATACTTCCATACTACAACACAAAGCACGCAAAATAATGTTATACACAGCAACGCCAATAATAAATCCATTTTCGTTCCCTCTTTTCTCTTATAACTGACTACTCCCACAGACAAGCCTGTGGGGTTCTTGCATTCAAGTTTGGCCTGTAATCGTACACCATTTGCAGGCTTTGGAATACAGGTATAGTCTGTTTTAAGCAAGGACTTTATTACCATGCAGCCCTACGGCCACATTATTATGTAAGAAAGCTAGTTGTTTTTCGGTAAATTTCTGTCTGGCGACAAGGAAGCATAGTCAGTCTCCCTGATATATAGTCATGCGGTTTTAATCCCACTGTTTAACACTTTGATTTTATTTTCTTTTGTCCATTCAATAAAATCCTTTTCCATGCTGTAGCATTTTTTAAATTTAGCAGCACTTTTTTTTTCATGAATTCTCCCTCATTTTCCTATATTCTTCATCAATTTTGTCAATAAATTTTGTCATTGTCTCATCTGAAAAATACTTATCACATGATACACTTACTTCATCATTTCTCTTGCCACAAAGCCGGAAAATAATTATTGAATCTTCACTTAAGTATTTGCAAAACTCTACAAGCTGTTGAGAATACAAAGAAATACATTCCACAATTATGTATTGCAGCAACTCATCATGTTCATTTGGAATATTACTTTCCCATACGCATGACAATGGACAATCTTGTGCATTAACTGGTTCATTGTCCATGATCTTTTTATATAATTCTGGATCATTATCTCTGACATTCGCAAGTGTCTCATCCGATACAGTCCCATAAGTTTCGTATTCCATGGTTCTTGTATTGTAAAACATGAATCCCAATACCTTCATCTCACCATCCATCATAGGATTTTCAACGATAACTGTATTATCCGGCAATATAGGTATATAAAGAGTACAAGATTCCATACCATTTCTTGCTTTTTTATACCGTCTGTATTCCAATATCCATAAGTTAACACAAGCGGCCAACTCCAACATAATGAATAAATTAAGTGTTATATCCGTATTTAATGCAAATCCAATTAATAATACAACACTCAGGAAAGGGTATATCCAAAATGCCTCATATCTTTTTAGCAGCTTCTTTGCCTCAAGAATATCTTTCGTAACCGTCGACACAAACACAAGCAAAAATAAAAGCATTACCGTTAATGAATTCATAGCGTATTTTCCCAATTCTGGCATAAATCTTACTAACATAAAATCTCTCCTTAAAATAGTTTGGTTGATCCTATACAATAAAATACTTCTCTAATCAACTTTGAAATATTCCAGTTCATTTACAAGATTATCAGCTTTTTGCGTAAGCTCCTCTGAATTTGAATCCAATGTATTCATTAAAGCAGTTAACTCTTCTACAGAAGCGGTTACTTCTTCGCTTGCTGCCGCAGAACTTTCCGCTCCACGCTGAATATCTACAATCTGATTACTAATAGATGTGATTTGTTCCACAGATCTTTTTATGATAGAATTAATTCTAAGAACAATATCTGACGTTTCGGTGATCCCCTTATCTAGTACATCAAACGCATCCATTACTTCTTTAGTATCTTCCATATTGGAAGCATTGCTTTCCACCACATACTCGATATTTTCTGTACACAGCCCAAATTTATCTACCAGATCATTAATAATTGCTTTTATATTTGCCAATTCCGACGAGGTATCTTCTGAAAGTCCTTTGATACTATCAGCCACTACCGCAAAACCTTTTCCGGCCTCTCCCGCTCTTGCAGCTTCAATGGATGCATTTAACGCAAGAAGGTTTGTCTGGTTTGCGATATTTTCAATGCTGTTCACAATTCCAGACATCTGCTCAATAGTATCACTCGTTTCTGCAATCTTTTTTGCAATATCATTAATTTGCTCTGTCATATCTCCGCTACTACACTGCATAACAGAGATATGCTTCTTCATTTCTCCAGAATTTTTCAGTAAAGAATCTGATGATCTTCCGATCTGCTGAATAGATGAACTAATATTATCTGTATTTTCTTGCATTTCTTTAACTGCAGATGTTACTGTATTAATTGCAGATGCCTGGTTAGTTGCTTCTCCAGCAATTCCCTCAATGGCAGTAGATATTTGATCTGATGCATCTGCAACAGAAGAAGCGATTGTTTTTACTTCCTTCCCTGTTTTTTCAACATCCTTTGATGTGGAAAGACTTTTCTTGATTACATCTTTGAATTTTCCAATTGCAAGATTTGTATGGCTAAGCATCTGTCCAAGTTCATCTGTTCTTTTTATCTGATCAAGACTTACGGAAAGATCTCCATCTGCAACCATACCCATCCGGTCTTTAATGCGATTTATTTCTTTCGTCACTTTCTTAATTACCAGAGTTGAAATGATTACCATAGCAAATACGATCACGATGCTTTCAACTATCATAAATATCGTAGAGCCTTTAAACAATTTGTTAATTCGAATATTATTGTGACTTCCGGCAATATTTCCTTTGATATCATCTGTATAACAGCCAGTTGTAATTACCCAGTTCCATTGTGGGAATGCCTTGCTATACGCAATCTTTGGAGCTACTGTTTTTCCATCGGATTTTGTAAACATAAACTCGTTATATCCGCCTTTATCGGCAACTTTCATGATTTCCTGGATAATCATAACTCCATTCTTGTCTTCCAGACCCTTACGGTTAGCTCCTTCCTGATCTGGCAGAATCGGATGCATAACAAGTGTATAATCAGTATCGTCAATCCATACGTATCCGCTTCCATCATCACCATATCTAAAATCACGAAGTGCTTCTTCAGCATCACTTTTCGCCTGATCTTCCGTAATTTTTCCAGACTGCGAAAGACCATAATAATGCTGGACGATACTTAACGCCGTCTCGACTTCCGCTTTAACTTCCGTCTTATATCCACTGAGAATATCATCATATCTAATATTCTTAACTGTACTTTCGACACTCCTGAATATCCATGAACATGTACCAAGTAGAAGCAGACATGCAACAAGTACAATTCCTGAAAAAATAAAGGTCAATTTCCTATTTAATGAATTTCTCATTCTTTTACGCCTCCTTTCTCTGGAAGGTATTCTTTGAGGGTATCTGTGAGAACTTCCGTAAGAATTTCTCTATCTTTATGCTGTAGTGCATATACAATCTCGCTGTCGCACTGCACAATTGCATCAATTATCTGCTCAATAGTATATTTTTCTTCCATATCAAAATTATCCTTTCAATATTATTTTTAAAATACCCTGGTATACCAGCATAGGTATGCCTCAGTAAGTATGGCTGCAGGTCACAACAGTTGACGCGCCGGCCAGTACCACCGCTCTGTCAGAGGAGCCCTTTTATAATCCAACATTTCTTCCGGACTTCCCCGGAGCACAAACAAATATCGAAGTCTCTCTGATGCATACGCTACATTTCAATCCATACATCCCATAAGGGATGTAACTGTAGAGACTTTATATCGACGTCTCATCCTGCCATATTTCAACCCATACATCCATCACTGGATGTATCAACTGTGTTTCTCTTATAAAAGAGAAATCAACAAACTCTTTGCCTGTTGTATTTCTCAAACCGGTACTTCTGCGTAATTTCCGGATACTCATTTTCCGGATACTTGACGCGGTCAACCTCTGAGAAAAACATGTCAAACGGCCGGACATATATCCCGAAATGTACACCAAGATCAGTATCCTCATACAAAGCCTGGTAAATGACTTCCTTTTCTTTCGTTTCTGTATGTTCCCCGAATGCAATGATCCGGTACAGGTACATCTGCCCGGGATTGATGAGTCTCTGCCGCTTGAAATGCTGCACGATGTCACCCGGGTGGATACCCCTTGTCTCTCCCGCTTTTCCAATGCCGATTAAGTCATCTGCACTGACGGACAACGCATTGGAAAGTTTTAACAGTTCATCCGCCCCGGGAAGCCTGGTTCCGTTGGTATATCTGGAAATGGTGACATCCGTAAGTCCTGTCGCTTTCGCAAGTTTCCGCTGCGTCATGTTCTTCTCCTGCATAAACCGCTTTAACCGCGTTCCGAAAACATCCTGTAACTCTTCCATCCCACATCCTCCTATCTTTCCTCTTCTGCCCGGAAAATCTCCTCATACCTGCGGATGATATCCCTGCCTGTAGCATCCTTGCAAAGCTTCTTTGCAGTTTCCTTTAACTTCTTAAATAATTCCTGGTTGGCGAGCATCAAGGATACGTAGTAATTGTCACCACTCTGCCGCTCACCAAACATGGAACCCGGTCCACGGAGTTCCAGATCCTTTTCCGCAATCTTAAAACCGTCCGTGGTATCGCACATAAACTGCAGCTTTTCATTCGGTTCTATCGTCTGTAAAATACAATACGACTTGTACTCCCCTCGTCCGACACGCCCACGGAGCTGGTGCAGGGTGGAGAATCCAAACCGCTCCGCGCCAGTGATCACCATTACGGTTGCGTTCGGAACATTAATGCCGACCTCGATCACCGTGGTTGCCATAAGCACATCAATTTTTCCAGAGGTAAAATCTTCCATGATCTGCTGTTTCTCCGCAGTCTTTAACTTACCGGTCACTACCGCAAGGTTCATTCCCTTGCTCTCCAGATATCTCCGGTATACTTCCTCCTTCTCTGTAATGGAAGCCATCTTTTCAGCCTTGTCATTCTTCTCAATAGCCGGGCAGACAACATAACACTGGCGTCCCTGACCGATCTGCTGTTCCATAAACTTCAAAGCCGTAATGTCTTTCTGGCAGACAGCGGTCTGCACCGGAATACGGTTTGCCGGCTTGTCCTTTATGGAAATAATGTCCATCGTATCGTCATACAGGGTTGCCGCGATCGACTTTGGAATAGGTGTCGCCGACATGGTGATCTGATGGAAGCCCTCCAGCGCTTTTTCACGGAAGCTGTCACGGTGCACAACACCGAACTTGTGCTCCTCATCCGTGATGATAAGGGCAAGGTTTTTGTATTCCACATCTGACGAGAAAATGCTGTGGGTCCCGATGATGACCTGCACCTCCCCGGACCGGATCATTTCCAGTGTTTCCTTCTTCTTTTTCCCTTTAATATCCGAGGTAAGGAATGCGACTTTCACCCCGACCATTTCTGCAATCTTTTCCATATCCCGACAGTGCTGAAACGCAAGCGTGGTATATGGTGCCGCAAGCGCAGCCTGGTATCCGCTTCCTGCCGCAGCAAGGAGCAGGCAGAAGGCTACCGCTGTTTTACCGGTACCGACATCACCCTGTACAAGAGCATTTACCGGACTGCCGGAAGCCATTTTTCTGCAGATGGTTTCCACGCTCCTCTTCTGGTCTCCGGTAAGGTCATAAGGAAGAGAGGAAACGTATTTCTCTACAAGAAAGAAATCATCCATCCGGACCCCTTCAATATCATCGCTTCTCTTATTAGACACCTCAAGCTTTAATGCAAAGTAGAGCAAATCTTCGACAAGCGTACGCTCCTTTGCCTTTTTCACCTGTCCGTAGGTGTTCGGATAATGCATCATCATGACGGATTCCTTAAATGCTGGGACATTATACTGCCTGCAGACAGATGCCGGCAGGAAATCCATGGAACTGATCCCCTCAGAAGCACGCTTGATCAATTCCTCGTACCGGTCCGGTGTGACCCCTTTCACCTGCCCGTACTGGACATCATACTTTTCGAACCGCTCAAAATTGGAGGAAAAAGCAACCGGGTTTAATACGCTGAAAAACTTGCGCAGCTCGTCATACCGGATAAATCCACCGACAAGAAAACGCTTATGTAAAATCAGTTTCCGGAGTGTATCGGTATCATCAATCAGCGTCTTTTTGATGGCAAAGTCAAGGCGCATTCCTCTTGCATACCATTTCAACACACCAAGGATATCTTCCCTCATGTCAAAATACTGTTCCAGAAAGCGAACCGTATCTTCATCCGCAATATCCGAAATTTTGCTTCTCGACCATCCATCCACACCATTTGTTTTCACTGCAATAAAATCACGGACGGCAGTCTCGTCGAGAGAATTCAGAAACTCAATACGCTTCCTGCAGGAATCATTTACCTGTCTTTTTTCTCCCTGGTAATAAGCATCCACCCCATCCGGAATATGGATTTCCATCCGGTGCGGGCTGTCCTTGCAGTCATTTAAAAATGTCTGCCGGAACTGGTCATATCCAAGGATATTGACATATAGAACCTGCCCCTTACTGCCCGCAAATCCGCTTTTCGTATTCTCATCTTCGATTACCAGCTTAATGCATTTGGCATGGTTGGCTTCTCCAAGCCCAAACCGGATGCATTCTCCGCTTACAGCAAATGGACGATTCTTTTCAAGCGTCTCTGCCGTTTCTGGATTTTTTAGCGATAATGGATAGGTTTTTGAAAAATCATAGTAATGCAGAGGCGGACGCCGGAGCAGCGCCTCCACGGATACAACCTTCTTTTTTTCCAAAGCTCTCATCTGAATATCAGAAAGCCCTAATTCCTGTAATTCCATATGTTTTCCTTTCTTTCCTGACTTATGCATGATTTCAATCCATGCACCACTCGTGGGATACAGCTGTAAATATGAACATGAATTAGCCATCCTGTCCGCCAAACTATTAAACAATTCCTATAAGAATGTAATCCTGCCAAAAGGATCTCCCCGGACTCGAACCGGGAGGCAGACCATTTTCACCAAACAAATGTCATATCTGCAAGATCCTCTCCCGCGCCCTGCATAATGCCGTGTCTTAAAAACAAGGGCGCGAAAACAATATACTTTAAGAAGGTCCACAAGAAAAGTGTCTCGTGGAAGAGCAAAACGTAAGATTACACTTTGCCCTTCAATACACATATTGCGCCATTTGAAAAATCGTCAAAAGAATTTGGGAATTTTTCAAATTTTTTTTAAAAAAAGCAGGCCTGCATTTCTGCAAGCCTGTTGATCTTTAAAATAGCGTTAATACCATTCGTAATATTCCTCATCGTGGCACCGCTGGCAATATCCGTAAGGATACAAAAACGGCAGTGGTTTTCCACAGCGCCGACATGTCTTCTGGTTGATTCTCTTACTCTCCTTTAACTTTTCCATGATCCTTGTCGCGGTAAGTTCTTTTTCCTTCATCAGACGATGCCGGAAATCCTCGTAAACGTACCCGAGCGTGCGGGCGAAGGAAAAATACAGATCCAGATATTTGTAATACTGTTCGCACTCATTCAGTCCCGAATTTGATATACTTTTCGGGACAAAACCGGTGTCAATACGTTCTTTCCGGCTGATCTTCCCGATGATATTCTTCCATTCTTCCTGGAGAAACATATTCTTCTCGTCATAGGAAATACACAAAAAACCCCACATCGCCTCCTTGGAGAAATCCGGATAGTTCTTTTCAAGCCACTTGCACATCTGCAGGCGGTATTCATTGGAAGCCTTCCTGTAAATTCCCCTGTCCTTAAGCTTCATCCATTCTGCCAGGATATCCGAAAGCTTCATCGGAAGCGCAAACAGGGAATCCGGGATCTGCACCCCGGCATACTCAAGATCCTCATAAGGCTCTTCCAGACGCTTTCTTACCATCTTCGATTTGGACGCCGTGCTTACGTATCCCTCGTCAAAGATGCCACGGCGTCCGGCACGCCCGGCAATCTGTTTAATCTCCGGGGAAGTAAGGTCACGCACGCCCGTACCGTCATACTTTTCCGTCTTTAAGAACACAACCCTGTGGATCGGCATGTTGATTCCCATACCGATCGCGTCCGTTGCAACAACGACATTCGTCTCGTGTTCCGCAAATCTTCTCATTTCTTCCTTGCGGGCACTATACGGAAGCGAACCGTAAATGACAGACGGTTTCCATCCGGCACTCTCAAGTTCAGCTGCCGCAGCAAGGACATCCTTCCGGGAGAACACGATAAGGGCATCGTTTTTACGGACACTCTTCGGGAACACAAAGTAGCCTTCCTCAAACTTAAGTTCCGTATTTCTTGTATGACGCTTTACCTCATAGGTATCCCCACAGGATTCAATCATCTTGATGATAAGATTCAAGGCATTTCCGGACATGCATACATGGATCTGCGGGCAATAGCATCCAAGAATTCCTTTTGTCCACGCATACCCACGGTCGTCATCCGCAATCATCTGCGCTTCGTCTATGACAGCAACATCGTAGTAATGAGCCGGATCCATCATTTCCATGGTACAGCTGATATGTGTGGAGCCTTTGCGGATATCCTCCTCTTCTCCGGTCAGCATGGAACAGCTTACGCCCGCATCAAGAAGTTTCTCCTGCCCTTCCAGCGCAAGCAGGCGCAGAGGGGCAAAGTACCCGCCGGATGGAGCAGCTGCAAGCGCCTGCATTGCCTCATAAGTCTTTCCGGTATTCGTATCACCCACATGGAGGATAAAATGTCGGTCGATGCTTCTGGCTTCCGGAAAAAGCTCTGTCATATCCGACGGGATATGGTCAAGCACCTGCTGTCTCCTCTTGAAAAATTTAAGCTGTTTATAGTTCGGGTTTTTCCCGAGACAGTCGATCAGTGTTTTTGCATCCGGCACGATGATGGTACGGTCCTGTCCGAGAAAACTTTTCGCCATAGCCCAGCATGGATTGACGAACGCCTTGTCGCTTCTCGGGACGAACTCCAGTATCGTTCGGGCAAAAAACTGGTACGCAAGTCCAAATGCATACGGGATGACACCCATGTACTCCCCATCCTCACGCTGTACGTAAACGTTGTCATACAGATACAGGGTTGAGCTCTCCATCTCCATCTTTGCGATCATGTTGCCATCCAGCTTAACCTTCCCGTCTTTTCTCTTGTAATACAGGATATCGGTTTCTGCAAAATGACAGATCTTTCCATAAACATCATCCCGCATTTCCTGCCGGTATTTTGAGTTCCATTCATCGAAGATTTTCTTCATCAGTTTTTTATTCTGTTGGAGAAAGGAACCATCATTTTTCTTTCCCATACTTTTTGTACTCCTTCCATCATTTCTTTCGTTTTCTTCTTACAACATACATATTGCGCTATAAGAAAAATCGTCAAAGAGAATGAAAGAAATTTTTTAAAATTTCCTGCTTAAAGAAAAGCGATGGAATACCCACCGCTTTGTGTATTGGTTTCTTAAATTAATTACCGATATGCTTATGAGGCAAGTTTCTCCAAATCCTTGTTTCCATGCAGAATACCATCAACCATATCTGCATCAACCACACATTCCTTTATAGAATTGTCGGATGGCACATGATACATCAGATCCAGCATTACGGCTTCCATGATCGCGCGGAGTCCCCTTGCACCGGTTTTCCTCTGTAATGCCTCATCTGCGATCATGCCGATAGCATCCTTCGTAAAATTCAGTGCAACCCCGTCCAGATCCAGAAGTTTCTTGTACTGTTTTACGAGCGAATTCTTCGGCTCCCTTAAAATACGGACAAGTGCCTGCCGGTCAAGGGATTCCAGCGAAACGGTAACCGGCACACGTCCGATAAACTCCGGGATCAGACCAAATTTTACAAAATCCTGTGGCTGCGCACACTTAAACGCATCGCTTACGTTAATCTCCGTCTTTGATTTTACATCAGCTCCAAACCCAATGGAAGAGGTATCCATTCGTGATTCGATAATTTTCTCCAGCCCGTCAAAAGCCCCTCCGCAGATGAAAAGAATATTTGTGGTGTCAATCGGGATCGTTTCCTGCTGCGGATGCTTGCGTCCGCCCTGTGGTGGAACCGATGCAACCGTACCCTCTAAGATCTTAAGCAGTGCCTGTTGGACACCCTCACCGGAAACATCGCGGGAAATGGAAACATTCTCTAATTTCTTGGTAATCTTATCAATCTCATCAATATAGATGATTCCATGCTGTGCGCGTTCCACATCACCGTCTGCCGCCTGGATCAGTTTCAAAAGGATGTTCTCAACATCTTCCCCGACATATCCGGCCTCTGTCAGTGTCGTGGCATCCACGATCGCAAACGGTACATTAAGTACACGGGCAAGTGTCTGTGCCAGAAGCGTTTTGCCGGAACCGGTCGGACCAATCATCAGAACATTACTCTTCTGTAACTCAATATTGATATCCTTGCTTGCGAGAACACGCTTATAATGGTTATACACCGCAACAGAAAGGACTTTCTTCGCCTGATCCTGACCAATTACATACTCATCCAGAAATTCCTTCATTTCTTTCGGTTTGATGAGATTAATCTGATCAAGTGTCTCATTCATCCTGGCATATTCCTCATCCAGGATTTCCCTACAAATATCCACGCACTCATTGCAAATATATGCACCGTTTGATCCCGAAATCATCCGGTCAATCTGTTCCCGTTTTTTTCCACAAAACGAACAGCGGATCCCGTTTTTAATTTTCTCTGCCATTTCCTTTTTCTCCTCTGTATTGATATTTTCTTAGTCTCTTCAAAAACAGAGATTCTTTCCGCAGATTAGCTGGATCTGCAGATGGAGGAATCCCAAAAGCCATTTCGTCAATGGTTGTCTGGAGAGCATATACCCTCCAAATGCACCAGCCGGGATTCGAACCCGGAAAATAGTTGCAAGGTTGTGGTTTCCGGAAAATGATTTTCCCTGGTGCAACATGCAAAAAAAGCAAGTGGAAAATGAGGCTTTCATCCCGCAGGCTTATATGAGACCTGCAGGAAGACATCCATGCGGGGTCGAACCGCATGCGCGGGATTTACATCCCGCGTCCCTCCAGCCGGATGGATGCCGGGCGTTTGGCCGCCCATTGAAAAAAATAAGGGCGATAGGGATATTCTCTGTTTCCCATACCAGGGGAAACAGAGAGAAGTGGCGGAAGGAATTGAACCTTTGGTATTCCCACCTGTTGACCTGGGAACCGCCGCTTAATCCTCACGATATATATATTGCGCCATCTGTAAAATCGTCAAGGTTTTTGAAAAGTTTTTTTGAAAATTACCAAAACTATAAATCACCCCAGTATTTCCCCACTAACTGATCTACACGCGAAGACGCGGCAGGTTTAAGGTCCAGAAGGCATCACTTGAGAAACGTACGCCAGACATCTGGATTTTCCCTTTGGGAATCTCCGTCAGTCTATGATGACGATACGCGCTTTTTGTTGTAGCCTAATGGATGATCTCCACAGCAGTGTTGCTGCTGCAGCCACTTCTGCGTACTACAGAAGGGATTAACTTTCAGGGCCTCCCGGCAAAGCGGTTTATGCATCAGGGGAACAGCTGTGTACTCAGCTCAGGATGCGGCCCAGGGACTCAGTTTGATCCCATATATCTATATTTATAAGGTTAGGTGGCGCTTTCCTCTGCACGCGAAGACGCGGCAGCTTCCAGCTTAGTTTTTTGTGACACGTATCCATCCATGCTTCTGCTCAACCACCAGTCAGACTGGATGATTCAGCAGCTCCGAAGAACCGCTTCCTCATGCTCGGTTATTCAATAGCCGAGTTTGGTTGACTTTGAACGTAAATACATGCATGAAAAGGACATACCCTTTTCACTTACTTTTTCTGTCTCTTGCAGGCAAGTGAGTTGACAAGATATACATACTTTTCTTTCAACTGACTGTATACCTTTTCTCCATTTTCTTTTCCAAATATCTTAAAAATCGCTGGTTTAAGTGGACGTTGGTTAATTTCGAGCTGTTCCATACAATCCGCAATAGCAAGCGCAAATTCTTCATCAGTTCCATCAAATCCAGCATCCCCCGCTTTCATTTCCAGAATGGAAAGGAACAGCTTCCGGTCTGTTGGATTGTCTGGAATACTCGGATGTGGGATGTCTCCGCCTCCCGCTTCGCCGGCATCCGGTTCGGACTTTTCATCTATTCCCTCACGAGGGGGAACCGGCGGGTTCATCACGGCATCCATTGCTGGATCAGTGTCAGACGATGTTTCCTCAGTGTGTGGTTTCCCCTCCTCTTTTTTCTTCCTTGACGATCTCTTTGCAGAACCGGATGATGATTTCTGCGCTTTCCCATCGTATCTCTCGATTCCATACAGCGAAAGCGTCTCGTCAAATTCTTCCGTTGGCAGAACGGTAAAAACAGAATCAGAGTTCTTCTTCTGGGCTGCCATCATGCCAATCTGCAGAAGCATATCTTCGTTTGAGGCACAGCATTTTGGCAGGATTTCCATTTTCTTTGCTGCCGGAAGCAGCCCCGCAACATCTTCAAAAGAAAACGTGTCATCCTTTTTACAGAACAGACACAGCCTTCTTTCCTTCTTTGTATCCGTGCGCAGAATTTCCTGCATACGTTCTTCCTCAAGCATTTCGGAAGTTGTAATATACATTAACATAGTCTCTTCACCCCGGAATTTTCCCGGTTTCTCCTTTCTATTTTTCTTTAAGGTAGATCTTATCTTTCTCTACAGTAATGTCGTAGTTATCCAGATTGACACCGTTTAAGTCGATGTTATCCTTTTTCACGCCATTGATATACAAATCGGTTCCCTCTTTGTATTTTTCCACTACTTCTGACTCACGAGCCTTTCGCTCTTTTGCAGAATTGTTTGCACTAAAAGAACCCGCTATTAGAACAGCACCCAGGACCATCACTCCAATACCTGTTATTACATTCCGCCCACCATATGCCTTATCCCATGAGTAAAATCCTATAACACTCCCACTTACGAGAACCATGATTCCCGCAATTAAGGCAATAATACAATCTGTTTCCATGAAACCCGTCACCTCCATTTTTAATTTAAAGATATCTCCTACTTCCCCCCCGCTTAACACCGCTGTTTTTCTTACACATCATGTCCTTCCGTACAGCCAGCTGGGATTTTGTAAAGCGTTCTTTTATACCCATACAATACACATATTGCGCCATTTGAAAAATCGTCAAAGAATTTTGAAAAGTTTTTTATTTTATTTTTGGGAAACCTTTAACCACTCTGAAAAAAATGGAACAGTTTTC
>ERZ837910.4169-NODE-4169-length-14528-cov-4.455400_pt1 | contig 14528 bp, 7 predicted proteins | sample MGYA00519940_ERZ837910 | MGnify/ENA primary metagenome ERZ837910 (study PRJEB31850, sample SAMEA3708825) | human gut metagenome | biome: human gut; feature: human-associated habitat; material: faeces | place: China | collected 2014 ... | reverse complement strand
TTGCATCCAGCTTTCCGAACCGGATATTTTCCCGGACTGTACCGGTAAAAAGATGCGTATCCTGAAGAACAATCCCCAGGGAACGCCGCAGATCTGCCTTTTTGATCTTATTAATATTGATGCCATCATAGCGGATCTTACCATCCTGGATATCATAGAACCGGTTGATCAGATTCGTAATGGTTGTCTTTCCGGCTCCGGTCGATCCGACGAATGCGATCTTCTGTCCCGGCTCAGCATATAACCTGACATCATGCAGAACGATCTTATCATCATTATATCCAAAGTCAACTCCGTCAAAGACAACATTTCCTTTCAGTTCAATATAATCCACTGAGCCATCTGCCTGATGCACGTGCTTCCATGCCCAGCGTCCGGTTCTTTCTTTACACTCTGTCAGCTTTCCATCCTCTTCTTTCGCACGTACCAAAGTGACATAACCTTCATCTACTTCCTGCTTTTCATCCAGCAGACGGAAAATTCTTTCTGCCCCCGCCATTGCCATGACGATCGCATTTAGCTGCATACTGACCTGATTGATCGGCATACTGAAGCTTTTATTGAAAGTCAGAAAACTTGCCAGACCACCTAATGTAAAGCCACCGACTCCGTTCAATGCAAGACCTCCACCGACGATCGCACATAAGACATAACTGATATTTCCAAGCTGGGCATTGATCGGTCCTAAAAAATTGGAAAAAGTATTGGCACGATCCGCACTGACAAATAAGTCATCATTCAACTTTTTAAAATCGGCTTTATTTTCTTCCTCATGGCAAAAAACTTTAACGACTTTCTGACCATTCATCATTTCCTCGATAAATCCATTGACTTTTCCCAGATTCACCTGTTGTTCCAGGAAGTATCTTCCGCTTCGTCCTGCTGATGCCTTCGTACATAAAACCATAACTGCCACCATAACCATCGTAACCACCGTCAGTGGGATATTCAGGATCAGCATACTGATAAAGACACTGATGATCGTGATCCCGCTGTTGATGATCTGCGGAATACTCTGACTGATCATCTGCCGCAGCGTATCGATATCATTCGTATAAACTGACATGATATCTCCATGAGCATGGGTATCAAAATATTTGATCGGCAGCGTTTCCATATGTTCGAATAATTCATTTCTCAGATTCCGCAAAGTTCCCTGCGTCACATTGACCATGATCCGGTTATACAGATAGGTTGCCACCACACCCACTGCATAAAAGACCGCCACCCTGCCGATTGCCTGGGCTAAAGGTCCAAAATCCGGTGAATCCGTCAGAAGGAACGGAGTAATATAATCATCGATCAGATTTTTGGTAAACATCGTACCCTGTACATTTGCGATAACTCCTGTCAGGATCAGGACAAAAACCAAAATACACTGCCACAGGTAATCTTTGAATACATATTTCATCAGCCGTACAAAAAGTTTTCCCGGGTTTTCCACTTTTCCCTTTGCTCCACGGGGAGTTTTCCTCATTGTTCCTGCCATTTTATTCACCTGCCTTTTCATCAAAATCACCGCCGCCCTGCGTCTGAGACTCATAAACTTCCCGGTAGATCCCGTTTGTATCCAGCAATTCTTCATGCGTTCCAAATCCATTGATCCTGCCCTCATCCATCACAATGATACGGTCTGCATCCTGCACACTGGAGACACGCTGGGCGATGATCAGCTTGGTTGTATCAGGGATCTCTTCTCTGAATGCTCTGCGGATTTTCGCATCTGTAGCTGTATCTACCGCACTGGTACTGTCATCCAGGATCAGGATCTTCGGCTTTTTCAGAATTGCCCTGGCAATACAGAGTCTCTGCTTCTGTCCACCAGATACATTATTTCCACCCTGTTCGATGTACGTCTCATATTTCTTTGGAAATCGTTCAATAAATTCATCTGCACATGCCAGTTTACACGCTTCTATGCACTCTTCATCTGTGGCATTTTTATTTCCCCACCGCAGATTTTCCAGAATCGTGCCGGAGAAAAGAACATTCTTCTGAAGTACAACTGCTACTTGGTTTCTCAGAGATTCCATGTCATATTCTCTGACATTTCTGCCACCGACAAGAACTTCTCCCTTTGTCACATCATACAGACGACTGACCAGATTGACCAGACTGGTCTTTGCACTTCCTGTTCCCCCGATGATCCCGATTGTCTCTCCTGAACGGATCTTCAGATTGATATCGGTCAGTACCGGCTCTTTGCTGTCCTTTTTATAAGCAAATTCTACATTTTTAAATTCGATTCTTCCATCTTTTACTTCAAAGACAGGATCTGCCGGATTATGAAGGTCACTCTCTTCATTCAGTACTTCTGAAATTCGCTGCATACTGGCTGTACTCATAGAGATCATGACAAATACCATGGACAGCATCATCAGACTGCTCAGAATATTCATACAGTATGCCAGCAGACTCATCAGTTCCCCGGTCGTCAGCGTACTACTTATGATCATTTTTGCTCCCAGCCAGCTAATCAGGATAATACAGGTATAAACCGTTGTCATCATCAGCGGGGCATTAAAAATAACATTTCGTTCTGCCTTTACAAAAATTCTGTAAATATTTTCACTTGCTTTCTGAAACTTACTTGTCTCCTGCTCCTCTCTTACATAAGCCTTCACGACACGGATCGCAGAGACATTCTCCTGTACCGATGCATTCAGGTCATCATATTTCGGAAATGCCTGCCGAAAATACGCCGTTGCATGACGGATAATAAAGAAAAGGATCGTACCTAATATAATGACTGCAACAAGATAGATGCTTGCAAGTCTTGCATTGATCGCAAATGCCATCACCATGGCACAGATCATACTGGCAGGGGCACGCGTGAACATACGCAGTGTCATCATGTACGCATTCTGTACATTCGTCACATCAGTTGTCATACGGGTTACCAGTCCTGCCGTACTGAAATGATCGATATTGGCAAAAGAAAAACTCTGGATATGGTTGAACATTGCCTCACGCAGATTTTTTGCAAATCCTGCAGAAGCCTTTGCTCCAAACCTTCCGCCTGCCAGTCCTGCAAATAATCCGACTGCGGCGGCAACGACCATAATGCCTCCTACTTTGTAAATATGCTGCATATTTCCTGCATTGACCCCTTCATCAATGATCGATGCCATCAGGAACGGGATCAGCGTCTCCATCAGGACTTCCAGTATCATAAATACCGGAGTCACGACAGAAGCCCGCTTATATTCTTTTACTTCTTTTAATAATGTCTTTAGCATGGACATCCTCCTTCCCTGTTCTCTCCACTTTTGAATTTCAGATTTTTTTCAATATTTTTTCTCAGTGCCCGTGTCGTCCGCAGGAAAATCTCCAAATCTTCCTCACTGATGCCCTGAATCATCTGATGATTCAGTTCCATGATCAGTTGTTCGATCCCTTCATGACTCTCCAGTCCTTTTTGAGTCAGCATGACCTTTTTCAGCCGTGCATCATTAGGTACAGCTTCTCTTCTGATCAGTCCTTTTTTTTCCATCAGCTGTAAAATATTTGTCACGGTAGATCTTCCAATTGAGCAGTGCTTCTCTATATCCTTCTGATAAATGTCCTTGTCTTGATTCTCAATCAGATATCTTATAATCCATCCATGCATCAACGTCAGTTCATCAATTCCTTTCTCCCGGACTTTTGCTTCTAGATTCCTGGCAAATACATGATCAAGACGACGCACTTCAAATCCGTAATGACGTACATCTTCCACTTTCTTTCCTCCTTTCCACAGTACTTCTGTAAAATTCTTTACATTTTTCCTGTAATCGCATGCTTTTTTTCACACTATCATGCAATCGTTCGATATAAAACTGTTCGATATGGAACTATTTTATATTTGACATATTCTACTCTCAAAAATTTTAAATGTCAAGAAAAAAGAACTGCATTTTATGACAGCTCTTTCACAGTATAAATCTTCTTTATACTATCTCTATTTCCCGTTCCCCAGGTTGAAATCCACTATATCTTGTCAGATCAGTGACAGACTCTTTAAAAGATACAGCCATCCGGTCAGAGTAAATGCACTGAACAGCGTTGTCAGCATAACAACACTAGAGGAAAGCACTCCCTCATGTCCCATATTTTTTGCCATTACAAAGCTACTCACTGTTGTTGCTGATCCAAGCATCACCAGGATTGCGATCAGCTCTTCCCTGCGGAATCCAAGATATGCAGCCAATGGTAAAAAAATTGCCACAAACCCGATCAGCTTAATAAAAGCAGCTGTAACAGCAGGCTTCACTTTTCCCATCGCTTTCTTAAAATCAAAGGCTGCTCCCATTGCCATCAGACCCATGGGTGTTGCAACAGCCCCTATACTGGACACCGCTTTATTGAGTATCAGTGGCATCGGAATCCTGAGTGCAGACCAGATCAATCCTGCTACAATTCCAATAATGATCGGATTCGTCATGATCCCTTTCAAAGTTTTCTTCCACACTTCCCTGTCCAGTGCTTTTCTTTCTGGCTGGAAAAAGGATAAGACAACTACTGCCATCACATTATAAAGCGGCACGCTCCCAATGATCATCAATGGAGCCATCCCTGCATTTCCATAGATATTCTGAATGAAAGCAATTCCCAAAAGTGCTGCACTGCTCCGGTAAGATGATTGGATAAATTCTCCCTGAATCGTCTTATCTTTCCATAAAAATGAAATTCCTGCCACGATTGCAATACTGATAAATGTAACAATAAAACAGAAGATCACAAAGCGGATATTCCATACTTCCTCAAAATCAACCGTTGCAAGATCACTGAAAAGCAGCACCGGAAGCGGAACAAGGAATACAAACTTATTCATCTCTTCCGCAAATTCTATGTCCATCCATCCAATTTTACGAAAAATCATTCCCAACACCATCATGAGAAAAATCGGAACTGTTGCATTTAAACTAAAAATCAAATTTTCCATTTTATTACTCCGTTCTTAATGCCGTTACAGGATCACTTTTTGCTGCTTTTCTAGAGGGGATCAGTCCTCCAAGTAACGTAAGTCCGATACTTAACAGGATCAGAACCACTGCCGGGACAAATGGGAGTGCTGCACTATCATACCGGTCCAGCCCACCAATGATATTAAGCAGGTTTGTCTTACCGGAACCACTGGGACCCAGAATGGCAACAAATTCATTATCCCTTAAATTCAGGCTCACATCATCCAGGGCTTTCTGCACCAATCCCCCTGTTCTGTATTCCTTGCAGATATTCTTTATCTGTAACATAGGCATCTGCTCCTTTTATTTGCATTGTCTTTTATCATACTATATTTTAATTTTTTGGTCAAAAGATCTTTTTTCTTATCCGACACCCATATCCGGCTCCCGTTTTTTTCCCTTCTGACAAATAGTTTTTCAATGCTTTCTGCAGACTGGTGTTCTCAGGATATGCCTCCGGATCTTCCAGTATGCTTCCAAAAACCCTTTCCTCTGCCTGACGGTTTTCCAGATTCACAGACTGAATTTCAAAGCAATTCTGAAACTGAAGGATTCCGCTTTCTTTCTCCAGCAACTCTTTCAGTGCCGGAGAAAGCAGCCAGGATTCGCAGTCATACAGTTTATAGGAAGAATCAAAAAAACGATCCGCCCATGCAAAAGATGCTTCACATCCTTCACGGCTCAGAGATTCTCCTTCCGGTACATGAACATGGATCACTTTCTGCTCCTCATCCGGCTCAAACTGAAGTCTTCCAAGCCGGAATAATTTCATTTTCAAATGAAGTTTCAGCCACTGCTCCTCGCAAAGTCCGATCTTTTTTCTTTCTTTTACACAATGTCGATACCAGATTGTAAAATCTGAAAATGTCGCATCATACACTTCGTCCGGTATTTCTTTTTCTACATACGCTTTATACAGATCCGTTGCAAAACGGACATATAAAGAAAGAATAAGTCCTTCTTTTTCCTGTTCTCCTGCAAGCATTTCAAAAAATTTTTCTTCTTTTTTATAAAATAATTCTTTCCATCTGTGGTATTCCTGCTCCGTCATCTTCAGACTCCGTACCACGTCTCTTCCCTCTTCCGGCAGCCTGGTTCTTTCCATCAGTTGTTCTTCATCCACTGCATACCGGCAGGACAGTGTACCGACTGCCCGGTGCAGCCGTTCCACTTCTTCTGCCAGTTCTCTTTTTATCTGCTCATCTGCCTCCATAAATCCTGCTGTTCCAACTCCGTTGCTTTTTCCTTTTCCATAAAAGCATCTGACACTGTCCAAAAGTTGTTCTGCCTTCTTTTCATATTCCGGTACTTTCTTCATCTGACGCAGTTTCCTCACATCATGAATGGCTTCTTCCAGCATCCTGAACCTCGGTGAAACCCGCACATCCGGCTCTTTTTCCCGCCTTTCTCCGGGATACACCAGAAACATATCCCCTGCTTCAAAATAGCAATGGACATTTTCCTCCAGAGGATCTTTACACCAGGCATCATATGCCCATTTCAGGAATCCGTCCGCACCACATGACTCGATATACCAGATTGTCCATGCAGCCTCACCCGGATCACTCATAGAAAAGATGCCCGGATAATCATGGATCATACTGTAAATGCTTGTCAGCTTTCCTTCCTGTCTCCGCCTGCGGACGATCTCCCTGAACAACTCCCGCGAGATCTCCCCATTTGCCAGTGCGGACAGATGCGGTGTCACCGTAAATAGTCTGTCCCACATTTCTTTATTATAATGCACCACCGCACCGCCCACTTTCAGGGAATTTCCATGTCTGTCCGGGAAAGTTGCGATCAGGTTCAGAGCTGCCTCCATCTCTTCTTTCGGGCGTTCATCCATCGCCAGTATAATCCGATCAAACCATCCCTTTTCTTCCAAATGTTGTACAAAACTCTGTAAAAATGCACTCCACACCTCAATCCAGAACTCACTTCCGGGTTCTGCCTGCTTCTCTATTTCTTTTCCATCTTCCCTGTATCGCAGCACATTCCCCCATGGAACAACAGAATAACACTCTATATAGGACACCTTTACTTCTTTCAGCAAAAACCCTGTCCACCGGTCAAACTCTCCGTATTCAAACTGCCATTTTCCATTTTCTCTTTTCCATCTGACCATGGACGGATAGTCGCACCATGTCTGATGATACCACGGCTCTTCCACGATCGAAGCTGTTCCGATTTTTCCGCCAGCCTCCATATAAGGCCGCATCTGCCGTTTCATGATCTGAAGATGCTCCCTGCCAAAAGGTTCAACCTGATAATATGCCGCACTGGCATAAGGATACTGCCACAGATTCAGATAATACTCATTGTCCTGGTCCAGCTTAAGATCCAGCACCCGGATCTTTAACTTCAGGCTCTGCTCCCCGCCCTTTTCTGTCCTCACCCGGATTTTTGTACTGTAAAGCCCCGGTTTTTCATCCCGAGTCGTTGACACCGTGATCCAGATCGGCTGGATGATTCTTCCGTTCTTCTCCAACAGCTTTTCATGCTCCATCTGTGAACCATAGATCACATCCGCACTATAGCTTTTGTCTCCCTTCGGTGCTTCCGGCAGACGGTACGGCCTCGGCTCCGGGATCCAGTTACTTCCCGTATACGTGCTGATCCATTTTTGAAATTCTGCTCTTACTTCTATCCCTTCAGACAAATTTCCTTTTTCATCCGTCACCGGCTCTGCGATCAGTTCCAGAGCTTCTGCCTTTTCATCCAGGATCACTTCCGCCGCTGCATTTCCACGGTCTCCCTGCCATAAAAGCAGTCTCTCCTCCTGCCGATGCTGCTCCGGTATTCTGTCCCACTCGGCTCTCCGTTCTTTTTTTATAAATGTATACTGACTGATTCCCATGGTTCTCTCCTGCTATCAATTATTTTTCATCTTTTAACGCTCATTACAGCATGACCGGCACCTTTGGTGTCTGAAACTGCTAACGCTCATTATATCACAGAAAGAAAAAAGATACCCATAGATTTCTCTACGGATATCTTTTTCAGAGAAGATTCCTGTTATATTTTTCAGAGGAATTTCCTACTGTATATTCAGGTTTGTATAACCCATCAGGCTTTCATCAATTTCTCTTGCAACTTCGCGGCCCTCACGGATCGCCCACACAACAAGTGACTGTCCCCGGTGCATATCCCCTGCTGTAAACACATTTTTTACATTCGTCGCATATCTGCCCGGCTCTGTTTTTACATTCGTGCGTTCATTGATTTCCACACCAAATGCTTTTGTTACATAATCCTGGCTTCCAAGGAATCCTGCTGCGATCAGAACCAGATCCACCGCCACTGTATATTCACTTCCCGGAATTTCTTCCATTCTCATGCGTCCGGTCTTTTCGTCTTTTTTACTCTCAAGTTTCACAAGAACAGCCTTACACAGCTTTCCTTTCTTATCCTTGATAAATTCTTTGACCGTTGTGGTATACACACGCGGATCTGCACCAAAAACTGCGATTGCCTCCTGCTGGCCATAATCGGTCTTGCAGACTCTTGGCCATTCCGGCCATGGATTGGATGCAGCTCTCTGATCCGGTGCCTTGGGCATCATTTCCAACTGAACCACACTTTTTGCTCCATGACGGATGGAAGTTCCGACACAGTCATTTCCTGTATCTCCACCACCGATGACCATGACCTTCTTTCCTTTTGCAGAAATATATGTGCCATCCTTTAACTGCATATCATTTGCCCATAAGGCTTTTGTCGTTGATTTCAGAAAATCTACCGCAAAATAAATTCCTTCTGCATCCCGCCCCGGTACTTTGATATCTCTTGGATTGGATGCACCACATGCAAGTACAACCCGGTCATAATTTTTCAGGATCTCTGACGGCTTGATTTCTTTTCCTACATCACATCCGGTCCGAAATTCAATTCCTTCCTCTTTCATGATCTCGATCTTGCGGTCAATGATCTGCTTTTCCAGCTTCATATTCGGAATACCATACCGCAGCAGACCGCCCGGCTTGTCTTCCCGTTCAAATACCGTCACCTGATGTCCTCTCTGATTCAGAAGATCTGCGGCAGCAAGTCCGGACGGACCGGATCCGATCACTGCAACTTTCTTTCCGGTTCTTACTTTCGGTGGATTTGCCTTGGCATAACCCATCTCATAAGCATTTTCAATGATGGCATATTCATTGCTCTTTGATGCCACTGCCTCCTGGTTCAGTCCACAGGTGCAGGCATTCTCACACAGTGCCGGACATACACGGGAGGTGAACTCCGGGAAATTATTTGTCTTCTTCAGACGCAGATAGGCTTCTTTCCAGTTTCCGTTATAAATCAGATCATTCCATTCCGGTACTAAATTGTGGAGCGGACATCCGCTTGCCATCCCTGCCAGTAATTTTCCTGACTGACAGAACGGAACTCCGCACGCCATACAGCGTGCTCCCTGAAGTTCCTGTTCTTCCTTTGATAACGGCGTATGGAACTCGTTAAAATGCTGTATTCTCTCAAGTGGTGTCTCCGCTATTTTATCCTGTCTTTTATAATCCATAAATCCTGTCGGTTTTCCCATCTTCCTACGCCTCCTATCTTCCGTTCTTAATCAGGTTAAATGCCTCGATCTTTGCTTTTTCTCTGCTCAGACCTTTTTCTTCCATCTGAATGATCGTTGACATCATTTTCTCATAGTCTTCCGGTATGATCTTCTTGAACTTCGGAAGATACTCTTTAAAGTTATCAAGGATCTTCTTTCCGACCTCTGAATTTGTATAGGCTACATGCTCCTGGATCATGCCTTTGAGTTCCTGCACATCATACTTGTCGGTCACACGCTCGATGTTGACCATCGCTTTGTTGACTTTCTGATAAAGTCTGCTGTCAAGGTCAAGAACATAAGCAATACCGCCGCTCATTCCTGCTGCAAAGTTCTTTCCAACCTGTCCCAGTACAACGACACATCCTCCGGTCATGTACTCGCAGCCGTGATCGCCGACACCTTCTACCACCGCTCTGACTCCTGAGTTTCTTACTGCAAATCTTTCTCCTGCCACACCACCGACAAATACTTTACCACTGGTAGCTCCATATAAAGCAACGTTACCGATGATGATATTCTCATCTGATTTGAACTTCACGCCCTTCGGCTGGCATACGACCAGTTTACCACCGGAAAGACCTTTTCCGAAATAATCGTTGCTGTCTCCGGTCAGTTCAAGAGTCAGTCCCTTCGGAATAAATGCACCAAAGCTCTGACCGCCTGCTCCTTTACACTGGATCACGAAGCTGTCTTCTTCCAGTCCTTCAGGATATCTTCTCGTGATCTCTGATCCGAAGATTGTTCCGAATGCACGGTCTGTATTCGTGACATCGACTTCAAGTCCTCTCTTTTCTCCCCGCTCAAGTGCCGGAAGAAGCTGCTTTACAAGCACTTTTTCATCCAGGGTCTTACCAAGTTCAAAATCGTAAACTTTCTTTGGATTGAAGATCATGCCTTTCTTTTCTTTTGCATATGGGTTATACAGCACGCTGCTCAGATCCAGCATAGCCGCACGACGGGAAGTCGGTACATCCTTCACTTTCAAAAGATCGGTACGTCCAACCAGTTCGTCTACTGTGCGGACACCCAGCTTTGCCATATATTCTCTCAGTTCTTCTGCAATAAACCGCATGAAGTTGACTACATACTCCGGCTTTCCTGTAAATCTCTTTCTCAGTTCCGGGTTCTGCGTAGCAACTCCCACCGGACACGTATCCAGGTTGCAGACTCTCATCATCACACAGCCCATCGTTACAAGCGGAGCTGTGGCAAATCCGAACTCTTCTGCTCCCAGCATTGCTGCGATTGCCACATCACGGCCGCTCATCAGCTTGCCGTCTGTCTCAATGCGGACACGCTCACGCAACCCATTCTGGATCAGTGTCTGATGCGTCTCGGCAAGTCCGAGTTCCCACGGAAGTCCTGCATTCTGAATGGAGCTTCTCGGAGCAGCTCCGGTTCCTCCGTCATAACCTGAGATCAGGATGACTCCTGCACCAGCTTTCGCAACACCGGCTGCCACAGTACCGACTCCTGCCTCTGATACAAGCTTCACTGAAATCCTTGCATTTTTATTTGCATTCTTACAGTCATAGATCAACTGTGCCAGGTCTTCGATGGAGTAGATATCATGGTGCGGCGGTGGTGAGATCAGACTGACTCCCGGTGTTGAATGACGGGTCTTTGCGATCCACGGATATACCTTTCCTCCCGGAAGATGTCCACCTTCTCCTGGTTTTGCTCCCTGTGCCATCTTGATCTGGATCTCTTTTGCACTGACAAGATATCTTGATGTCACTCCGAAACGTCCTGAAGCCACCTGCTTGATGGCCGAGCATTTATTTGTATCCAGTCGCTCGATATCCTCTCCACCTTCACCGGAGTTGGATTTTCCGTGAAGCATGTTCATGGCGATTGCCATGGTCTCATGAGCTTCTTTGGAAATGGATCCGTAGGACATGGCTCCTGTCTTAAATCTTGTTACGATAGAATCTACGCTTTCCACTTCTTCGATCGGAACGCTCTTCTTCGGATAATTAAATTCAAGCTGGCCTCTCAGGTTGATCTTTTCGCCCTCTTCATCCACCATCTGTGTGTACTGTTTGAACAGATCATAACTTCCTGTTCTTGTAGACTGCTGAAGCATGTGGATCGTCTGTGGATTGTAAAGATGTTCTTCTCCACCGCTCTTATATTTATGCTTTCCGACACTGTCCAGTGTCATATCTACGGCAAGTCCCAGCGGATCAAAGGCCTCTGTATGGAAGGCAGTATAATCTTCTGCAATCTCCTCAATTCCGATTCCACCGACACGGCTGACTGTATCGGTAAAATAACGATTGATAAAGTCACTCTTCAGACCGATCGCCTCAAAGATCTTTGCTCCCTGATAAGACTGGATCGTTGAGATTCCCATCTTGGATGCGATCTTGATGATTCCATGAATCACCGCAGAGTTATAGTCATCCACCGCTGCGTAATAATCTTTGTGAAGCAGATTTGCCTCAATCAACTGACGGATGGACTCATGTGCCAGATACGGGTTGATCGCACATGCCCCATAGCCCAGCAGGGTTGCAAAATGATGGACCTCTCTCGGTTCCCCACTTTCCAGGATCATGGCAACAGAGGTTCTCTTCTTTGTGCGGACCAGATGCTGCTGCAATCCCGATACAGCCAGAAGTGACGGAATTGCTACATGATACTCATCTACATCCCGGTCTGTCAGGATCAGGATATTCGCTCCCTCACGGATAACTCTGTCTACTTCGATGAACAGATATTCAATGGCTTTTTCCAGGCTCGTATTCTTATAATAAGTGATCGGGATCTCTGCAACTTTGAATCCGTCCACATTCATGTTCTTGATCTTCAGAAGATCGGTATTGGTCAGGATCGGGTTATTTACCCTGAGCATCTTACAATTTTCTTCTTTCTGCTCCAGCAGGTTCCCGTCTTTTCCAATGTAGATCGTAGTGGATGTAACAATCTCCTCACGGATCGCATCAATCGGCGGGTTCGTAACCTGGGCAAATAACTGCTTGAAATATCCAAACAACGGCTGACGCTTTTTAGAAAGAACGGACAGTGGTGCATCCATTCCCATGGCTGCGATTCCCTCTCCACCGTTCTTTGCCATGGTCAGAATGGAGGTCTTCACATCTTCATAAGAATATCCGAATGCTTTCTGAAGCTGTGTACATTCTTCCGCCGTATATTTCGGAACATCTTTATTCGGGATCTTCAGATCCTTCAGAGCGATCAGATTGCTGTCCAGCCACTCACCGTACGGATGCTCGTTTGCGTATTTTTCTTTCAGTTCCTCATCATCTGGTATGGATTCCGGTACTTCATTGTCTCCCAGCGATACATAATCATATGCTCCATTACCAAGTCTTGAATTAATCAGACAATCTGGCTGATATTTTTTTACCAGATCAAAAAGTGCCCTACTATGTTTCTCTTCCAATGTTATCGGAACATCAAACCAAATCAGGCTCAATTCCCCATAATTTCTCAGAAGCTCTTCGATTTGAGGATAAATCTTATTGCGAAAGCACACATCATAATCTTTTTTATCATTATCCGGAAAATCCCAGTCATTGCACCATGCTGTTCCCTCACACGGAATGTGTCCGGATAAATATCCTCCACCATTCTTATCATGCCAGTCCAGATCCTGGGAATAATATAATCCAAACTTTAACCCGTTTTTGTAGCAGGCTTCTGCAAGTTCTCCTAAAACATCGCGTTTGAACGGTGTCGCATCCACCACATTGAATTTATCCACCTTAGAATGGTACATGGCAAAGCCTTCATGGTGTTTGCTTGTAAACACCAGATATTTCATTCCGCAATCTTTTGCAAATTTTACAATTTCATCCGCATTAAAATAGACAGGATTGAATGCCGTTGCCAATTTATCATATTCGCTTATCGGAATTCTGCATCTTGTCTGAATCCATTCAGCGTAATTTCCACATTTCTGTTCTTTCCACTCTCCTGCCAGAAGTGAATACAAGCCCCAATGAATCATCATTCCATATCCGGCTTCTTTAAACCATTTTCTCGTATCTGTGCTCATACTGATCGATCTCCCTTCATTTGTGTTTTCATTATATCAGAAAGTTCACGATTCCAACATTCCATAACTTTTACATTATATTAGATATTTTTACTTTCAGAGATGCTATTTGCAAGATTGCCATAATCTGCCAAAAATTTACGCGTTCTATTCGTCACCGCAGATAACAGTGAGAACACAACGCGTAGTTTTCAGCTGAAAATATCAGTTCCTGATCAATATACTCCCACGAAAGACATTACTGGTGCTACTCTGGAGTCTTCGATCACGATTGCCAGAAAATCTGTCTGGATTCCTTTAAGATCAATGATCTTTTTATATCCAATGGTAGTTCCATTATAGCATTCTTTCATAGATCCATTTTCTTCATAGCAGACTTTGAACTTTTCTACTCTCTGGCTGAATGGAATGGCCTCCTTCAGTACCAGATAATTAAGTTTCTTTTTCTCGATCCAGTTAATCTTGATCATGAGCTTATTTGTTCCCACTTCGTTCATAAAATAAGTCTCATAATCATCATTTCTTAATACTGTAGGTTCTTTCTCCCAGCAATCCAGTGGCGGGATAGATGTGATACCTGCTTCATCAACCAGATTATATTTAAAGGTATTCTCAATAAACTCGCCCAACTGTTTCAGATTTGCAGCATCTGTTTCATGGATACGGCCATTTTTCATCGGAGGAAGATTTAATAATAATGTGGTATTTCCCCCTACGGATTTTAAGTAAATGTCTTTCAGGTTCTCAAAGGAGCGAACCTGTTCATCTTCTTCCTCATGATAGAACCAGCCTGGACGGATAGAAACATCCGTCTCTGCAGGGTACCATGCAAGCTCTTTTTCATTTGCAAGACGTTCTCTGCTTCCAAGATCTGTCTGGGTTTCATCCAGTGGTCTGTTTCGGAATTCTTCGTTATCTTCCTGCTGGCTTAATGCAGCTGTGATTGCTGGATCTGTCATATCCTTTGCTACAACGCTCCACTCACTAGGTCTCACTT
>ERZ837910.4163-NODE-4163-length-14541-cov-5.043697_pt1 | contig 14541 bp, 20 predicted proteins | sample MGYA00519940_ERZ837910 | MGnify/ENA primary metagenome ERZ837910 (study PRJEB31850, sample SAMEA3708825) | human gut metagenome | biome: human gut; feature: human-associated habitat; material: faeces | place: China | collected 2014 ... | reverse complement strand
CGCCGGTGGCGGCGGGGGTAGTCGTCACAGCACCCGGCGGCAGCGCCCACCCTGGGCGGCCTCTGGCGGCCCTTTGCGGCATGGGGGATTTTTTCGCACAGCCGAGGGGAAGCGGGGCATCTCTGGCGGGCCGCCGTGATCTTTTCGACCAGGGGGTGGGGTGCCCCTACGGGGCCGCGCCTGCACGCCCACGCTATGCCCGCTGTGCGCCCGCACACGCCCTCAGGCGGGCAAAGCTGGCCGGTTGGCGGTGTGCGCCATCAGGCGGCCACAGGCGGCTTTCCTGGCCTCGCCTGCGCGTGAGAGGCCGCAGCGTACCGGCGAAGCGCCGCCGCACGGTGCGTCCGTGTCCTGGCCGTGCGACCGCCGCGCATTATGCGCGAGGCCGCCGCCCCGCAAAATTTTCCCGTCGTGTGTGCGCGAAGTCCTCGGGCCGGTCTCCAGGGCCGATACCCCCGCCACCGCAGGGAGGGGGGGGATATGCCGCGCCCGCCGGTGCCCAAGTCGGGCACAGCAAGCCGCAGCGCAGCAAAAAGGGGCACACGACGAAAACACCCGCCGGTGCGCTCTTGCAGATCGCGGTCACGATAGCAGCCATGGTAGCACCTCCATCCGCCGGGCCGCTCGTGCGCCCGTGCGTTTTTGATTATCTCCATGGTAGCTTGTGGCCGGTGACTTTGCAAGGCCTCCCGCCGTGTTTCTCTGTACCCTTTCCTAAAGTTATATCTTACTACAAGTAAGAAACAAGGCCCCGGCCTTGTGGCGCTGATAGGTGATCGTCCCGGTAATTCATGGGGACTTTGTACTTGACATACTGATAGCTGCCGAACTCCGTCATGCGCTCCTCACGCTCCATGACGTGGCAGCCAACCGGCACACCCAGGGCCGTATCGTTCGGTACATACTCCGATACCACCACGGGCCGTGCCAGGCCCTTGGAGCACGTCCACATCTGAGCGCCCACGGGCCGCCCCTCTACGCTCTCCTTGGTCATGTAGGCCGCCCACTGGTCGTATTCCCGACACCCCACCGGCTCCATGTCGACGATATCACCGAAGGGCCACAGGCTGCGGACTTCCTCCATGTCGTGGCCGGTGGCGGACATCATGACATGATGATGCAACCGCCCGTCTCCGTGCTTGTCCTCGGTGGTGTAGATGTAGCGGAGGCTCACGCCCCGCAGCCGCCGGGACTTGCGGAGATCAGCCAGGAACCGCCGGACGTTCTGCACGGCCTCCTTGCGGGTGGCCGGTACGTCACCGTCCCGATAGGTCAGCGTCAGGAACAAATCCTTTCCGGCGAAGTTGCAGGCCAGCAGCAGTTCAAGCCGCCCACGGGCCGTTTTGTCGTTCATAGCCTTTTGCGCGGCGCTGGTGGCCCTGGACTTGGCTGCCCGTACTCGCGGGCTGTCCTGAGGCTCTGGCGCGGTATAGATCACCGTCTTGCGAATACGCCCGGCGATAATGGTCTTTTTACGTTTTGCCATAGTAAGCACCCTGTGATGTGGAAAGATGCAGCGGCCTTTCCCCTGGGCGCGCGCCTTAGGGGCTGTGGCCGCTGCATCTGTTGTGTGGTTTCCTGCTGTCCTCACCTGTGGCCGCTATCCACGGGCGGGATTACTTAACCGGCGTCTGAGCCGTACACGCTCCGGCGGATGCAGCCGCCGGACTGGTGATGATCTGCGCCAGCTGGACGATCTGTGTCCGCTGTGCCTCTGTCAGCATGGCGGCAAGCCGCCGGGCCGCTGTGTCAGTCAAGAATAGCCGCCCCTTTCTCCAAGAAGATAAAGCCGAATAAGTGGGTGATTTCGTTGAGGTCTGTCATTTTGCGCTCCGCAATCTCTTCTATGGTGTCCTCCGTATCTCCTTCGTCCTGCATACAGGGCAGCCACGAAATATCTTTCTCTGGCTGGATCGCGCTGCGGTATGCCTCTGCGCCGCGCTGGACGCCCAGCAAGTACATTGAATGCAGCGCAAAGACCGCCCGCTCCTGTACAGTACTGAGCCGTCGGACATAGGGAGCGGCCACCTTGGCAGCGCAAGACGCCTCCAGCAGCAGAGGAATAAGTGTCGACTGCCGGTTATAGGGAGTGAATTCACACGCCACCATAAGTTCTTCGTCGGTCATAATCATTTCGTTTTCGTCCATATGTACCTCCTGTTAATCCCTCACGGCTTCCGCCGCGCCGGTGTCGTTGGCAAGCTCCATCAGCATGACGATGATCTTATGCTGATTATACGGCGTCAGCTGCTCAAACAGCAGCTGGGCCATTTCCAGGCTGTATTCCTCCACCTCCGCCGCATTACCGGCTTTTTCGGTGTTCCAGTGATCGCGCGGGGCCGCCGTAAGCATTGCGCCGATGCTCGGCACATACATATAGCGGACGTCTACCTTTTCGGCCTGCCTGCTGGCTGCGCTAAAGTTGCCACGATATGCCATTGTGATACCTCCTAATCCATCATACATTCGGCCATCATGCGGACAGCCAGCTTAAAGCCGTTCTGGAAGCCCAACGACTGGCAGGCAACGCCATAATCTACAAGCGTAGCCTGTGGATCATAGGGCTTTTCCTTGCCCTCAATGATCCGCATAACCGCCGCTTCGGCTTTTTTGGTTTCCTCGGTGTCCAAGGGGGCAATCTGGTCAATCTCGGCGCAGATATTCCCCGGAATAAATGAAATTGCATCAAGTACCGATACTTTCATGCTGTTGCTCCTTTCAAAAACGCCTCCACCATCGTCACGGCGTACTGCTGCGTGACGGGGTCTGCCTGCTGGGCCTTGATATCCTCTATGACATTCCGCAGCGTCGCTGCATCAAGGGTAGATAACACGGCGGCGATTTTGAGAAACCGCGCTTCGGTCGAGGTAACGGCAATGGCCGAACGATCCTTTTCCATACTCTTTTCTCCTTTTACAATGTTCCCACGGCAAGGCCGCTTTGTTTTTCTGCCTGTTCTTCCACCCATCGCTCAAGGCCCACGCGGGACACCACGGTACGGCTGCCCACCCGGAACGCTGGGAACCCCTCCGCGTGGCACAGGTTATAGACCAGCTTCGGGGACACTCCCAGCAGCTTGGCCGCCTCGGTCACGCTCAAGGCTACTCGTTCCATCAACTCACCCCCTCCCGCGCCTGTTCCGCCGGGCCGCTGGGGCAGTTGACGGTAAAGAGATCGTCCAGCTTCCGCCCCAGGGCTTTACAGATACCGGCGGCGGTCTTGGCTGACACACCCTGCCCGCACTCGGCGCGGATCACGGACGAATGGGGAATACCAGCCGCCCGCGCAATGTCCAGTTTGCTATATCCGGCCTCTACACGGGCGTAAGCAATAGCCTGGGCATGGGGTACAATTTCTGTTCGCTGCTGCATGATTACACCTTCAAACTAAATAAACCGTTGAATCGATTTAGATTATACTCAATGATTCGTTTACTGTCAAGCTAAAAATAAATAATTTGTTGACTTTCTCTTTTTTGCGGCTATAATGTGAGTTGTCAATATGCGATGAGGGAGAGCGCCGTATGCCAACAAATACTGAAAATAGTAAAGCATTGATTGCCCAACGTATTAGAGTTGCAAGAGCTTTGGCAGGTTTGAGGCAATCAGACGTTGCGGAAAGGCTAGGCTTAACGCCGCAGGCGATAAGCAACTACGAAAGGGGCGTAAACTCAGTTCCAAATACTGTAATACAGCAAATGGCTGTCCTATACAGAACATCAACGGATTATTTACTTGGAGCCACTGACAGCTGGGCATATTTTGACGATGCGGCAATGGACATACTTGGTGATGATGCAGCCAATGTACCGGCCTGCTATTCTGAGTGTATAAACCATCTGTGCACCGCTGTTCAAGCCTCTATATCTTTTGTGGCTAAAAATATCCCCCAGCTTCTCCCGAATGCCGATGATTGTATTTATGCGGCAATAGAATGTTTTTGCAATTTATCTGATTCTTTCCTCGAAGCCGAGAGAGATAATTTCGATTCTTCGCAATATAGGTCTAAAGCAATAAACGAAATCACTAAAATGGCTCTCTGCTTTTACGACTATTATGAGGTTACGAATCAAGCTTTGGAACGATTGTCGGAAAAGAAGAATCCTAAAAACGACTAACCCCACGCCCGGCGGCTGCTGCCGCCGGGCTGTGTGCCCGATTCGGGCACATTGCGGGCCATCAGGCCACGCAGAACCGCCGGACGGTGGTTTCTTTGGTGAACGCTGCGGCCACATCCGGCAGGGCCTTACGCAGCGCCCCGGTGTCGATACGGGCGCTGGTGACGCTCTTCCAGGTGATCTTGTACTCCCCGGCGGTGATCGTCTCCGCGTCCCCCATGGCCGCCTTGATGGCGTCCTTGAGGACTTCGGCCTCCTGCTGGGCCTCTTCGATCAGGGCTTGCAGCTGGCGCAGCTCCCGCGCCTTGCGTTCCATTTCGTTGGTGCTCATATGTGATCCTCCTTGTTATGTGGGGAGCTGGGCGGCGTCTGGAATGTATTGAGCGCTCAAGGGGCTTTTCACCAGTAGGTCTGCCGCCCGATCGTGGCTTGTTTAAGGCCGCTCCCTTAATCTATGGTCTTAGTATAGCATATTTACACCAATATGTATATTGACATTATAAACATATTTACACCAATACATTTGTAGAGATTGTATATTTACATCAATATACTTTTCTGCTATAATGTAGCTACACTGGAAGAGTGGCTGCGTTTTTCGGCAGCCCCCACGATAACGAAGAAAGGAGGCCAAGCCTTGGCAGTTACAAAGGCCAACCAGAGGGCCGTTAATAAGTACGTCAAAAACAACTATGATCGTATCAATGTAACCATGGCAAAGGGCAAAAAGGACACCTTGAAAGCCCACGCCGAAGCCATGGGGGAAAGCGTCAACGCCTTTATCAATCGGGCGATTGACGAAACCCTTGACCGGGATCAGGAAAAGAAATAAGCCCGGCGGGAGCAGCCGCCGGGCGGTGCCCAATTCGGGCACAATCACAAGTATAGAAAAATCCCGCCCGTGGATAGCGGCCACAGGCGGGACAGCAGGAAAACCACACACGACAAATGCAAGGTCTCCGTACGCCTATTATAGCATACCGGGGCCATTTTGGAAAGGAGTTTTTTCACCATGGCCGGGAGAAATGCGCGTGGCATGGGCAACATCAGGAAGAAAAGCAAGGTCGATAAAAAGACCGGCAAGAAATACGAGTGGTGGGAGGCACGGTATACCGCCGGACGTGATCCGGGCACCGGTAAGCAGGTGCAGCGTACCATCACCGGCAAGACGCAGCGGGAGGTATCGCAGAAGCTGGCGGCGGTGGTAACGTCCATCGACAGCGGCACCTACATAGCCCCCAGCAAGCAGACGGTGGGCCAGTGGATGGACACTTGGGCAGATACCTACCTGGGCGGTGTCAAGCCTCACACGGTGGTCTCCTACAAGACGCAGATCGCCAACCACATCAAGCCCGCCATCGGCGCGGTACGCCTGGAGGCCCTGGACACCCCCACCATTCAGCAGTTTTACAATCAGCTTGCCAAGACCGGCCAGCAGGTGCCGAAGCGGAACCAGGCGGGCGAGATTGTCAGGCGCGGCGGGCGCATTGTGTACGAGGCTGCGCCCCTGTCCCCTAAGACCATCAAGAACATCCACGGGGTACTCCACAAGGCCTTACAACAGGCCATAGCCGCCGGTCTGATACGCTTTAATCCGGCGGACGCCTGTACCCTGCCACGTGTCGAGCGGCCAGAGCTGCACCCCTTAGACGAGCGGGAAACGCGGGCCTTTCTGGAGGCCATCCGGGGTCACGAGTTCGAAACGCTGTATACGGTGACGCTGTTCACCGGTATGCGTGAGGGCGAAGTGCTGGGCCTGACGTGGCCTTGTGTAGACTTCGCCGCCGGTACGATCCTGATAAAGCAGCAGCTTCAGCGGGAGAAGAAGCCCGGCGGCCAGTACCGGCTTGTCCCCTTGAAGAACGACAAGCCCCGCACCATCACGCCCGCGCCCTCCATCATGGAGCTGCTGCGGCAGCACCGCAAGCAGCAGACCGCCTGGCAGCTTCGGGCCGGTGAGCTATGGGACAATCCCGCCGGGTACGTGTTCACCAACGAGATCGGCGGGCACCTGGTGTCCTGGACGGTCACGAAGAAGTTCAAGCGGATCGTGGCCAGCATCGACCGCCCCGACGCCCGCTTTCACGATCTGCGCCACAGCTACGCCGTGGCTGCTATCCGCTCCGGTGATGATATCAAGACGGTGCAAGGAAACCTGGGCCACGCAACGGCAGCTTTCACCCTGGACGTGTACGGCCACGTCACCGACCAGATGAAACAGGCCAGCGCCGCCCGCATGGAATCCTACATCAAGGGCGTCCGAAACCTGTAAAGGGGGAAATAAAGGGGGAACGCCCTAAATCAGCATAGCAAAAGTCCCGAAAACCTTGTGTTTTCGGGACTTTTCCGTTGTCATAACTCAACACTATAGATTTTTATTTCTATGGGTTATTTCCTGTTGCTAAGCCCTTCAAGCTCAGGAGGAGTATCCATGTATAACTTATCGCTCCCAATGCTATTCAAAAAGTCTTTAATGATTGTTTCAATATCATATTTTAGCTTTTCAAAGAGTTTTCTTCGCTCCTCCTTATCTGCAAAATACTCGCTATAGTAAAGAGGTAAACTATCCATAAGCTCATATAAATGAATGCAAAGGTACCTATCAATATAGTATCCATTTTTACTTATTACTGCATGCTGATAATTAAGTTCAAGTCTACACATGCCCTTCTCGTCACTTTTTCGATAAATATTCCAGCTTGTCTGATTCGGAGAACAGTGGCTGTACTTGTTTAGTCCATGTCTGATATTTTTTCTGTAGTCTCCAAGCGGAATGGATTGATCAACCACCTTATCTGCTGTCCACGTTCTTGCTGCTTGGCTTGCCTTGAGTTCGCCATTAAGCCATTTGTTTGCATTTATGTCACTTTGAACTACTGCGAACAAGCAGTCTAAGGCGTCTTCTATCGATCTCATGAGAGTTACAGCAGCAGAGTGGTAACCAGCAGCATTGATCATTCCAATACTATTCATGGTTCCAAGCAGATGTAATACTATTTGTTCAGCGGCTGACTGCGATGCAATCGATTTATTATTGGGTAATGGATGATTCGCAAAGATTTCCCATATCATTTTAATTGCTTTTTGGACAGGACTGCTTTCTCCGACGATATCAGAAAAAGGAGGTTGCAAGCTATTCATGTTCTCACCTCAATGGCCCGCTTTTTATTATATCACATCTCATAACGGATAGATTTTCGAACCCCCGACCAGAAAATTACGATGTGCGAAACGACTCTTCAAGCTTTACTCTGGCTTCCCTGTATCATCAGCCGCATCAAGCTGCAGAATCCTGTGATCCTCCGTCAGCACCTTCATCTGGCTAATAGCAATGGCGTTGAGCTTTGCCAGCCGTTCAGGCTGCGATATTCCTTCATTAATGAACACGGCATTCAGATTTTCCAAGTTTGACAGGCACACAAGCTGCGATACATTCGCATAGTCCCGGATGTTCCCCTTGAGATCCGGATGGGAATCCCGCCACTGCTTGGCCGTCATGCCGAACAGAGCCATGTTCAGAACATCAGCCTCGTTGGCATAGACCAAGGATATCTGACGGGCAGACAGTTCAGGCGGAATCAAATTCTCTTTGATGGCATCCGTATGAATGCGATAATTGATCTTGGCAAGGTTGCGCTTGATATCCCAGCCAAGCTGTTTCATTTCCTCGGTCTTGAGCCGCTCAAACTCTTTGACCAGGTAAAGTTTAAACTCCACGGAGATCCATGAGGCAAACTCAAACGCGATTTCCTTATGGGCGTAGGTTCCACCATAGCGGCCAGCCTTGGAAACAATGCCAATGGCGCCGGTCGCATCCACCCACTTCTGTGGCGTCATCACAAAGCTGTTCAGCCCTGCTTGACTTCTAAACGCATCGAATTCGACACGGTTAAAATCTGGATTGTAGAGTGTTTCCCACACACCGAGAAACTCGATGGTGTTTCTATTGCGAAGCCAGTTTTGAATGATGTACCGTGGATTGTCATTATCCTTGATTTTTGCAATGTCTGTCAAGCTGAGAAAGTCATCACGCTTGAGATCCCACTGCACATTGATCTCTGTTCCGCGAACAATTAGCTTATCCATCTTCACCGCACCTCCCAGCAGTTAACTCTTTTAAAAGTCCTTGACACCCCTCCAGCACATCCTGCCAGGTCGCCTCGAAGTCCTCGGTGTACCATGGGTCCGCCACATTGCCGGGACGAGCGGTGTGGTCCATCAGGAGGGACATCTTTTCGGCATAGTCGCCGCCGCAGATGCGGTACATATCCCGGAGGTTGGCCTGGTCCATGCCGATCAGGAGATCGTATTCGTCGTAATCCCGATTTGTCAACTGCCGTGCGGCATGGCCTTCGCAGGAGATCCCATGCTCGGCCAGCTTGCGCCGTGCCGGAGGATAGACTGGGTTGCCGATCTCCTCCCGACTGGTAGCCGCTGATTCGATATGAAATTGCGATGCCAGTCCCGCCTTTTTTACCAAGTCCTTCATCACGAACTCGGCCATGGGGCTGCGGCAGATATTGCCGTGACAGATAAACAGAATCCTCTTCATACTGCGTTCTCTCCGAAATCTCATCGTTGCCCTCATTATACCACACATCGACCTTTTCGTCGAGAACACTTTCCAGATACGCAGAATCCTCGATCATTCGCAGAAGCTCCGCCTTGGATAGATTCCGTGCTGTAGCCTGCCGGATGTACCAGCAGTGTTCCTCTGCGGTCAACTCCGCCTCCATGATCACAACGTTCTGTGTCCAATTCAAGTGAAGCGCTTCGCCAAGCAGTTCCGGCGTGCCGCTGTACAACTGCCAGAAATCCCGCATCCGGCGCACATTGCGCGGAGAGAAGCCGGTCATATCCGGGTATTGTTCTTTTATGAACTCCGCAGCAGCTACCGCTGCACCCTTTTCCGAGTGGGCACAGACGGCCTTGCCGATTTCGCAGTACAGCTCCATCTGCGGCAGATCTGCTTTCATGACAGATTCCAGTGTGGCAAACATTGTGCTGTAGTCCACAGCCTTTCGGATATTCATAGTTTCTCCTTTCCGGCGCACAGCGCCTGATTCAACGCTCAAGGCAGAGAAAAGCACGGTAACATCGCCGTGTTTTTCTCTGCCTTGACCTGTTTCAGATAACTTGTACGATCTGCTCCCAGAGCAGTATGTGCTTTTCATCAATGGCCCGGTTGTCGTGGTAATGGCCGAACAGCCAGTAGTGATAATGTGCTCTCTCCTTGACCTCCTGCAGGAAATCTGTGAGCGGGTCTGCCTCATTGTGGCGGTTTTCCATGAGAGCAATGCTGGTGGGAGCGCAGTGCGTGATAACATAGTCCACCGCCCAATCGACCTTGGCCAGATTTTTCCGTGCTTCAGCGTACTCCTCCTCAGAAGGCATCTCCTGCGCCCACCACGAAATGTGATTGATGCGATACCTCGCTCGGGGCTTTCTCTGCAGCATCAGGAGCTTTCGCTCAAAATCCGGAGCACCCGGTTCCAGAATGCCGTCCTCCGTATCATGGCTTTTTGCTCCGCCCATGGTAAAGAAGTGATAGCCTTCCAGCTCGAAGATCTGTCCACGCATCAGGTGCAGGACATGAGGACGAATGCGGTGTACCTTGCCGCCGTGCCAGTCTTTCACCGGATATCGTTCCAGTGCGTCGTAGTTTTCATGATTCCCGCAGACGAAGGCCAGTGTGAACGGCAGGCTTTCCAGCCAGTCCAATGCAGCCTCGTCACGGCCGTCTCCAAACCACACACCACCAAAGTCTCCGGCACAAATCACGATGTCCCGCTTTGTCATTTGTGCCTGCTCCGGGAAATATTTCGGCTTGAAGCGTTCAAAGTTTCCGTGGCAATCACCGGTTACAAAAATCATCTTTCCACCTTCTTTCAGTACATAATTTTCTGGCAAATCTCAATGCCACCCTTCAGGGTGACTGCGACCTCATCCTTGGAGAGGACTTTTACTGTCTCCACCAGTTGACGGACGGCGCTTTCGTCCCATTCCGTAATGTGGGGCGATGCGTTTTCCAAGGTCTGTGCGGCATCCAGGATGCGCTGATTGTCTTTTGCCTGTTCGTTGTTATCTGCGAGGATCCCGGAACGCCTTTCTTTCAGGAGGGTTTGCTCGTCCAGTATCTCCTTGAACTGACCGCCATAGGCAGCCGGATCATCCGTGGCCTTTTCCAGCAGTGTTTGGAATTGCTGCTCCAGTTCTCTCAGCCTGCGTTCAATGTCTCCGAGGCTCATCATGCCGCCGGGGAATGGGATGATCTCCGTTTCCATGGCATCTGTGATCTGCCGGATCAAGCTATTCTTGTCGGCCATAGCTGTGTTCAGGGCTGTGAGGATCGCTTGCTGGAGAGGCGCTTCATCCAGTGTGGGTGAGTTATGGCAATATTTCTTACCGTAGTCCAATCGGCTCACACAGCGCCACACGACTCGTTTTTCCCCGTTTCGTGTCCATGTGCAGCGGCGATACAGGGTCCCGCACTCACCGCAGACCAACCGCTCCGAGAGCGCATACTTGCTGGCGTAGGAGGCCATCCCTGTGACTGCGTTTTTAGAAGGACTCTTTGCTGCATTCCGCCGTGCCATCTCCGCCTGTACGGCATCATACTTTTCACGGCTGACAATGCCCTCGTGGTGATTTTCAATGAGGTACATGGGAAGCTGGCCTGTATTCTTGATGGCCTTGCGGTTGATAAAGTCCTGCCGGAAGGTCTTCTGCATCAACACATCACCGCAGTATTTTTCATTCTGCAGGATGCTACGGATGCGGGAAATGGTCCACTCCGGAGAATCCTCGAAGCACTTGACGCCTTGCTGTTCCAGTTCATCTTTGATCATCCGCAGGCTGGCTCCGGTGAGATAGCGCTCATAGAGCCATCGGACGATCTCCGCCTGTTCCGGAATGATCTCCGGCTGACCATCCTCACCTTTGCGGTAGCCGTACAGCTTTTTATATTGGATGCTGACCTTTCCGGCTTCCATGGCGCGGCGTTTACCCCATGTGACATTGGCGGAGATAGATTCACTTTCAGACTGGGCGAAGGCACCGGAGAGGGTGATCCGCAGCTCACTGTCCTCCTCCAGAGAATTGATATTTTCCTTCTCGAAGATGACTGCGATGCCAAGCTGTTTGAGCGCCCGGATATAGTAGAGGCAGTCCACAGTGTTGCGGGAGAAGCGGGAAACCGACTTGGTCAGGATCACATCGATTTTCTTCTGGCGGCAGCGCCGGATCATCCGCATGAAGTCCTCGCGCTTCTTGGCCGAGGTTCCGGTGATGCCCTTGTCCGCAAAGATGCCAGCCATCGTCCAAGCGGTGTTGGACATGATCTTATCGGTATAGTACTCTTTCTGCACCTCATAGCTGTTTGCCTGATCCTCCTCTTTGGTGGAGACTCGGCAGTAAGCTGCCACCCGGAGCTGTCTGCGGGCTTCTGCCTGACGGGTGGCTTCCGGCTTGGCAGGGATCTTAATTACTCTTGGGGCATCCTCTTTCATTGCAGGTCGCTCCTTTCTATGACTTGCCCATTTTTTAATTGCAGTTTGACATTTTGGCGGGTCACCAGCACCTCGGACACGGTGCTTTTCAGAAGATCAGCGTTCAGTTCCGCCGCGCATTCGAATGCTGAGAAGAGGCGCCGGAGGCGATTTGTTTCATATTCTTCATCCCCCAGCGCAGCATATTGCTCCGACGCAAGCCGGAGGATCAGCACTTTGGCGTTATCCTCGTCGATTGGCTGCTGCTCCAGAGCATTATCCAGCGCCTCCTGCGTTTTGGAATATGTGACTGGCGTAGGACTGCGCCGATGCTGTATGTAGTCCGGGTAATTAGCGAGACCATTGAGCAGGTAGGTGACACTTTGTTCCACCCGCTCAGATGGTGGTGCACCGCAGAGCCTACGCAGCACCTTTTGGGCTTCTGTCTTTTTCGGAAGTTGGGGCTTGTTTGAGCGTTTTTCATTTGCTGCGATGAGCTGCTCCTTATCTATGAGCTTGGGATATTCTTTTTCTCCGGTGTAGCGTGTGTCTGCCAGAATACGGGCGACCATATTTTTGTTCCAGAGCCGTCCCTCGTCGTATGGGATATCTTGCTGGCGAAGCGACTCCGTCAACTCATTCAAGGATTCTCCTGCAATATATCGGAGGAAAATCTCCTGCACAAGTTTCGCCTCTGATTCCTGTATGACGATCTTACCCAGAGCCATCTTGTAGCCGAAGGGCTGCTTCCGGTTTCCCATCACCGCACCGTCCTCTCTATGGACTCCCGCAGCTCCAGCCCATTTTTCAGGCAGAAGCGGACGGAGTCATTACTCTCTATGATAATTTTCTCAACGAGTTCACCAAACAGTTCCGCGTCAAAGCTGTCGAGGAATTCCGGCCCACCTTCCAAGAGGTCTATTAAGTCTTGCGTTTGCAGGGCGGTCATGTCGCTCTCGGCATCCATCAGCTTTTCTTTTTCCAGCTTGGCCTGCCGGAGCTGTTTGGTCAGCTCATTGGTTTTGGCTATAAAAATGTCAGGATCAACAAGGCCCTGCTGCTTGAGGAAGGCCAATGTCTGATTCTGACTGGATAGATCTGATATTCTTTTATTCAGGGCAACGATGTCAGGACTCCAGAGCATCTTGCGATTGCGAATCAGCCGGAGGTTTGTAAGCATCTGTTCCAGAATGGGGATGCTCTGATGCTTCAGCTTGTAGTACAGACGGCAGAAAGCTCCGTAGAGGCTTTCCTCTGCGACGGGTGCAATCGGGCAGTCATTCACGGATGTATCATGTTTTCTACAGCACCAATACGCCGAGGATACTTGTTCTTTTCTGCGATAAGAGCTGCCGCAGTGACCGCATGATATTTTCTGGGATAGTGGATATGGTTCACGCCGGAGCTTCTTCCCGTAAGTGGATTTCCGTTTCTGCGCCAATTGCTGTGCCTGCTCAAAGGCTTCTTTTGAGATAATTGGAGGATGAGTCCCCATCGCATAAAACTGTTCATACTCCCCAGTATTTTTATACCTGGTTGCGGGAAGTGTATGGCTGGTATATGTTTTCTGCCACAATGAATCGCCTGTGTATTTCTCATTTGTGAGAATGTATCGAACAGCCGCCGCATACCATTGTTTTTGCTGACCGCTGGGAACGCCTTCTTCGTTAAGCCTCTTTGCAATTTCGGTTTTGTTCACTCCGCTCAAATACCACTGAAATATACGGCTGACTATCAGTGCAGCTTCGGGGTCTATCACGATTTTCTTGCCGTCGAGCCTGTATCCGTATGCCATGGAGGAGGGGAGAAATGTTCCGCTCTCCATCCTGCGCTGATAGCTCCATCGCATATTACCTGAGATGGACTCGCTCTCTTTTTGGGCGAAGGCAGCGTAGATGGCGGTGATGAGTTCGCTGCTCACATTGACAGTATCGATACCTTCACGCTCGAATCGGACATTGACACCCAGTTCCTTTAGCTCACGGATGTTCTGGAGGCAGTCCTTGGTGTTACGGGCAAAGCGTGAGATAGACTTGACAAGGATCTGGTCGATCAGGCCGCGGCGGCAGTCCGCCATCATTCGCTGGAAGTCATCCCTCTTGGCCACCGAAGTTCCTGTGATTCCCTCGTCCGCATAGATGTCAACCATGCGCCATTCGGCCTTGCCAGAGATCAGCTCCGTGTAGTAGCGGTCTGAGCGGCAAAGGAATTGAGTTGATCCTCGGAGTCTGAGCTGACACGAGTGTAGGCAGCGACCCGCAGCTGCACATTTTGAGGCCGCTCCGCAGGCTCGATTTTTATAACACGAGGCCGCTTTTCTGCCAGGGCTGTTGTTCCGTCTACCAGTCGCTTTTTATCCATGTACGCTCACCTCCTTTTTTGCAACACAAACACTACCACAACAGCGTCCGAATAGCTACTGAAAGATGAAGAAAATCAGAGAAAAAACATGACTTCAACACCGTTATCCGCAGCGATCCGTGCGGCAATTTTTCTCAGTTCTTTTTCGGTGAAAATACCGCATTCCCGGAGTTTTCTGAGCAGGATCACGATTCCATAGAAGTTGATATTAGGGTTCATAATTGCGCTCCTCCCTGTATCTGACCATCTCTGCGGCACAAGCATGGGAACCGTCCGAAGAAGGAATCAAGGGGAGGCGATAGTTGGACCGACGAACAAAGGAGAAAGGAATCGAATGCAAAAATATAGGAGGGGGTGGACAGTTCCCATGCTTCTGCCGCAAGAGTGTGGTCACTCCGGTGATGGAAGCAAATGATTCCATCACCGGAGTGGCCAGAACTTTACGGTTTTGTTTGCCTGTATTCGACACTACTTCCCCAGGCGGGGCGGCAACTTGAACTGTGCTGGCGCACATCACGGGAGTTTCACCCCTCCGAGGATCTCTCGAAGCTGCGTACAGGAGTATCATTGTGGGCT
>ERZ837910.4144-NODE-4144-length-14604-cov-3.505670_pt1 | contig 14604 bp, 10 predicted proteins | sample MGYA00519940_ERZ837910 | MGnify/ENA primary metagenome ERZ837910 (study PRJEB31850, sample SAMEA3708825) | human gut metagenome | biome: human gut; feature: human-associated habitat; material: faeces | place: China | collected 2014 ... | reverse complement strand
ATCATATTATAACCGAAATCTTTTGTCTTCTGAATGTCGTACAGTAAAGCTTCATCCGTAGGAGCCGTATACAAACCATCAGGCCACCAACCTTGATCAAGCGGGCCAAACTGGAACAGCGCTTCATTATTCAGTTCCAAACGTACGATACCATTGGCATCCCTGCGAGTGGAATATTTACGCATGGCCGCATAGCTATCCACCTTATCTACAATCTTATTCCCCTCTTTTAAAGTAACTTTCAAAGTATAGAGAAAAGGAGAATCAGGGCTCCACAGTTTTGCATTTTCAGGCATCTCCACTTCTACAGGTTCTCCATTAATACTCTTACCGGCAGCAATTAATTGATTACCATCATACACATTCACCTCTACGAAGTCTGAAGTGCAGTTGGCGGTCAGTTCAGCTTTTACCGTTAACAGGTGGCGGTCAATATCAGGAGTAATACGAAGATTTTCAATATGTTTACCAGCAACAGGTTCCAGCCATACAGTTTGCCAGATACCAGTAACAGGAGTGTACCAGATACCTTCCGGCCTGCTGACTTGCTTACCACGTGGTTGAGGGCCTCTGTCCGTAGGGTCCCAAACCTTTACAACCAGACGGTTGCTGCCTTTAGCCAACAAGGCAGGAGTTATATCAAAGGAGAATGGAGTAAATCCTCCGGTATGACTCCCAACCTTAATATCGTTCACCCATACATCGGTTTTCCAGTCAACGGCACCAAAATGTAGCAAAACCTGTTTTCCTCTCCAGGCTGAAGGTATCTCAAAGCTCCGTTGATAGATTACTTCCTGATTTTCGTTCACTCTCCTTCCTACTCCGGACAAAGACGATTCTACAGCAAAAGGTACGAGAATTTGGCCTTCAAAATCCGTTGGAATGCGTCCACCTTTATCAATAATAGCATAATCCCACAAACCATTCAGATTTTTCCAGTCATTACGCTGCATGATGGGCCTTGGATACTCGGGCAATACATCGGAAGGATTGATCTGTTCTGCCCACTTTGTCTTTATTCTATCTCCGGCCGGTTTCCATTGAGCCGAACTCTCCAAAATAAAAAACGTTACTAAAAATAACGAGATGAATAATTTTTTCATGGTATGTAACTCTATTTAATGTTTGGAAGCAAAGTTAGCTACAAATTCATTTTCTGAATAACGCAATTGACTCAATAAATGCAATAATCTTTCCATTTATTCGCTAAGATAGAAAGATATATGGGAAAAACGCACTAATTGGCGAGATCAATAGCAAGAAATAAAGAAGGCGGAGAATAATAGAAGAGTAATACAACAGCCAGAATCATGAAGATGTTTCCGGTATAAAATGGATACTACATAAAAACTTCTTGCTGACAAATAGTTAATAGCTTGTCAACAAGAAGTCGAGAGTCTGTTTACAAGAAGCTAGCGCCTTGCAAAGTTCTTATTTTCAATAAATTCTAAACATCAAACCGATATACTTTCTTAGTAGTTACTTTTTAAAATTAATAATTGAAACTTCCTTGTCTGTCAGGTAATCTGCCGTTTCAAAGCATTTGCATATCCCTCGATAATCAATTCCAGTCCATCCGTTAATTCTTGTGGTGAAATAACGATCTCCAATTTTCCTACCGTAGCATTTTCTGGTGTTTTTTTATTAGGGAAGCTGATCTGTAGCTCATCATTTATAACTTCTAGGGCAAATTCTGCCGTCACAGTAGCCTTTTCTATTTTAGAGGCTGTAACAGGTACCAATGTGATTAAAGGGACCTGAACTGTTGTAGTAGTAACTGCTCCGGTATCATCCAAAGCAGGATATTCAAGTTGCACTATCTTCGGAACCAATGCCCCTTTATTTTTCCCCTGCCCCGACAGCCGGCTTCTCAAAATACTTATCCAGCAAGCCTTCATTCTTGTCCATCAGCGAGTCACTGGCACTTACAATGGCATGATGGATAGCCTCTACAAACAATTTAAAGCTAATCATATCGATGAATTTTATGATTCGACACTATGCTATTTTACTTTTTCTGAGGTGCTATCTTTTTCAACTTTTCAAAGTTGTCGACTGCCTCACTCACTACCGAGCGGCTTTCCGATGCTAACCCAATCGCCGCTTGACAGTTAGGGCATGAAAATTGTACGCCTTGGATTAACAAATGCAAATCAACGGGTATTTGGGTCCTGCATACCGGACATGGGATATTTTGATCTATCATACTTCTATTCTTCTTTTTCCGACTGTTTATCTATTTTTGGTATGGGCTGTATCGATTTCGTATACAAATCAAGTAAAGTCAATACTCCTTTAGGCAAAGGTAGTCTGCCCGCATGTATATTCACTTTAAGACGGCTTGACAAAGTACTATCATATTGTTCACGGAAGTTTTTCTTATATTCCTGTTTCGCTGGAGCAATTCTTCCATTCAGAACCGCCTTCTTCTCTACAAGCTGCACATCCGCGTTCACTTTCGACTTATAATCATAAGAACCCACCGATGTGATTTCCAGATCAAAATCCACATTGATCTTATCAATTGCAAGAGAATTTAAAGGCAGTAAACACAGTAAAGGAACCTGGAAAGCCATTTTGTTGATAGAGATGTATCCCGGATCAGTCGGTTGTTTCGTATGATCAACAACCGGCTGAGTCAGCACCATCTCTATCATAAGAGGTTGTCGCAAGTCACTTCCCTCCTCTTTTGTGAAGCAATAATCAAGCAAGAATTGAGCCTGCCCGGTTAGCATCATAACATTGGCTTTCGAGGCCGCCACCAAAGGTGCGCCAATGATGGATTCAATGTTAAGCTCTGCCCCAAATTGAGGTTTGAATGTACCTTGCTCGTTTTCAGACATAATCGTTTATTTCGACTTAATATTAAATTTCCCTGATAATTCTACATATTAAGTTTATCACCAATATTTACTTATTTTGGTTCTTAACCTCCAGTTCCTCCATTAGTTCTAGCTCCTCCATTAGCTCCTTCACCTTTTGCAGGGGTCAATTCTATAGGCTGAATTGCTTGTGCAAATGCTTCGATAATAGTGTTTACTCCTTTAGGAAGTGGCAATTGGCCTGCATGTACATTAACCGTATACTTGGCAGAATTACTCTTCTCATAATGTGTATCATGGGTCGAAGAATCTTTTGAAGAATAACTGGCCGAACCTTTAATAGTTGTACTTAGCAGCCCCCAGCCTATTTTAGTTTCAAAACTACCTCCACCTTCAGTCTCAGATGATTTTGCTTCATTATTGTCTTCAGAGAAACTTGATTTTACTTCCATTTCAAAGTTTATATCCACGGTTTCTACAGCTAATGAATTAATAGGTAGAATCGTCAAAAGAGGCAAAGTAAATTTTGTAGAAGCAGGTTCAACAGAAACCTTTCCCTCTTTATTCGCAGAAACAACACTTCTAGTGAGAATCATATCAATCATGATAGGCTCATAATTATAAACAAGCGGTTCGTTTTGCTTACTAATTTTCTTTTTGCTGAAGCAAGTGTCCAACATAAACATCGTTTGCGTAAGAGCCATTGCAGAATTTGCCTTAGCGGCTGCATTCAGAGGACCTCCGATTAAGCTTTCCATTGGCAGCCCGGAGAATTGCTGCGACAGCGATAATAAATTTGTATCCATAATAATGCGTTTTGAAGAAGTTATTAAATATGTTAACTAAAACTCAGAAGTCTCTTAATCCATCTTTTTATGCACTCGAATAAACGAACAAAAAATCCTTTTTTCCTCTTAGGCTTTTCCGCCGGATAAAAACTAATAGTAATGCGTTCACCCATATGTCTTTCACACTTATCCCAATTAGTAATGTGACAAAGTTAGTGACATAAAAGCAAAAAAAAGAACATAAGTGATAACAACTAATTTTCACAACTAGTTACTTATCACCCACTTACAAAGAGAAGTAATAACAATTTCAAAAAGCAGGCTAATTAGCAACCTTCAATTTTATCCGATGCCTCCTTTGAGCCACAATTTGCTTATTGACATTCCCAAAGCAGAGAGCAATGGTAAAATCATCTAATCCACAAATTGAGAGGCATGAAAATAGACAATCGTCTTCTGTATATTTAGGATAGGTTTGGTGCAGATACTCTATATAGTCCTTGTATATCTCTACAACAGTAGAACGCAGTTTCTTCTGTTCATCTTCCAATAAAATGCGTAAGTCCTGTTTATTTTTAGTTTTGTTTTGACGGCTAAGCCGTTCTATTGTTTTATAAATGGATGTCTCTTTAAAGATCACATTGCATAATTGTGCCTTTTCATCGGCCAATTTTCTGATTTCACTTTCTTTCTGAGAAAGCAGTTTTTGAGTTTCTTCTTGCTTATCCCTCAATAAAGAAATATAATACTCAGTCTCTACCGCATGCACTTCCAATAAAGCCTGGTCATACTTGTGCTCCTGTTCGAGATACTTCTTCCGCTGCTTGGTCCGTTGAATATACCAGACCAGAAAAAGAATCACGAGTAAACAGAAAACGATCAGATAGATAAATGGAAACTGCATCTTCACTCTTACTTTAAAATATTCGATTATTTGACAACAAAGGAAACAAAAATAAAAAGAAATAGCAATATATTTTTTAAAAATATCTGACTCATCAACCTATATCGTGCATTTGATTGGCTATCTCTTCCTATTCTATCACCCGCAGAAGCACAACACTCACATTATCCCTGCCACCTGCCGCCTTTGCAGCTTCTGTCAAGCTGATTGCAGTAGGTTCTCGCTGAAGGACTTCCTCAATCTGATCATCTGTAAGCATATCACTCAAACCATCGGAACAAATCAAAAAGAGGTCTTCATCCAATAATTGGCCGGTTAATTCGGTGAAATCGGCAAAAGCTGATGTTCCGGCACCCAAAGAATTATAGATTACATTGGATGGAGTAGTCATATCTCCGGTCAGTTCCCGCATGGAGTGGTCCGACGAAAGTTGTTTCAGAATACCGCCACGATAACGATACAGGCGGCTGTCTCCAATATTCACCATATAGATGCTCTCTTCATAACTGAACATACCTACAAAAGTGGTTCCCATTCCCTCGTATTGAGGAAGTTCAACGCCCTTATTTGTTATCAGAGCATGAGTTTCATTCACCCAATTCTTTATCTCACCGGACAGTACTTCATGAGAAAGTCCACAAGGAAGATCGGTAATAAAACGGTCGAATGCCTGGGTAGCCAACTCACTGGCAAACTCTCCACCTTCGTGTCCGCCCATACCATCCGCTACAAAAGCCGTAAAACGAGCTTGAGGAATGAGTTCAAACTTTTGTTCGTATGTTTCGTCACGATAAAGTCCTCCGTTGAAGAGTATCATATCTTCATTATTGGTACGTATGCACCCCATATCACTGGCAAGCTGACATTTCAATAATAACATAAGGCAATTTTGCGATTTAATGATTACAACCTATGATTAAGATTGGCTCTATTCCATCGATTCTATTCAACCTTGAAATCAAGATTGGCTATGTGAATGACATCTCCGATGTCAAACACAACAGGTACATTCGGCGAAAGACGGTTACCGTTTACAAACGTGCCATTGGTAGAATCCAGATCCACTATTTCCCATTGTCCGGATGCGTTCTTCTGTAAGCGGGCATGGGTACCGGAAACATATCCCTGAGAAGCAAATGCAGATACATAATCGCCCTTTCTGCGACCAATCACCGCGCCATTTCCCAAACCTAAACGAATGCCTGCGGCAGAACAAACCAAACGTACAGGAAGTGGAACTGCGGATACTCCCGGACGCATTGTATTTTCAGGCTCAGAAGAAACCGGACCCACAGGAGAAGCCGAGGAATTCACAGAAGAAGTGGAAGGACGCACAGGCGACACGACTTGGTTTGCAGATGAAGGCGCGAAATTAGCAGCTCCGCCAGAAGCAGGTTGCCCTGCAGGAATCGGAGCAACCGATCGGTCCTTGGAACTGCTATCGCCTGCTGTAGTTTTAGCGGATACTAACGGCTGACCGCATTGCGTGCATCGTTTCCCCTTTCCAAACACGTGGCATTGAGGGCAAATATACAGTTCAACGCCGCATTGGTCGCAATAGTAACTATCACTTTCTATTTCAACTCTGCACTTGGGGCAGTTGACTAATGTACTCATTTCTTTAGTGATTAACGATTAGTGATTCAATTATCCCATATCCTCAGGTAACAATATACTGTAGCTTGCCGGATCAAAGTCAGGACGCTCCATTTCGTGACGAAGACGGGAACTCTGGTTCTTTTTCACCCGATCGAAATAATTATTTACTTCACGGGCATTGGCAAAATTACGTTCACGACGATTATATAAGTCCGTGAAGTAAACATGCATGGCATTTTCTGCCTCAGGAGTCAGTGTTAGCTTATCCTTTTTCACCTTCATCCTAAAAATTTGCGCCAATTCATCGGGATTATAGTCCTCAAAATGAATTACCTTGGTAAAGCGGGATTCCAAACCGGAATTCGTATCAATCCATTGGCGGATCTCACGCGGATACCCGGCAGCAATGCAAACCATCTTCCCCTTATAATCAAGCAACATCGGCAAAATGGTATTCGTAGCCTCCTGCCCGAAGTTATCGCCCATCAGTGAATAAGCTTCGTCAATAAAGAACACACCGCCCACCGCACGCTTCACAACCCGTGCCGTCTTAGTGGCAGTCTGTCCCACATAGCCTTCTACCAGGTCCTTACGGGTTACTTCCAACAAGCGATTGCTGGGCAATACGCCCAATGAATAGAAAATATTTCCCATGATACGTGCCACAGTAGTCTTTCCCGTTCCCGGATTACCGACAAAGAGATAGTGATCCACTACACCCTGGAATTTCTTACCCATCGCTTCCGCCTTAGCACGCTCCACTTTGATATAATCGGCAATCTCCTTCACTTCACGTTTCACACCGGATAATCCGATCAATTGGTTCAATTCTGCCATGCACTCTTCTTCATCAATCATCTTTGGCGGATCATACGGAATATCCTCCGCCTCGATGGTCAGGTACATTTCGCGAGTCAAGGTCTGTCCTCCGGCATGTAATTGTGCCAGCCGGTTGGCACGGCGGGCCTTGGTTTTCTCAAAGAGTTTCACCATTTCCCCTGCATTTCCAAAGTTCTCATCTTTCGATGTCACCATTTCATCGACTAACTTAATCAGCATCTCTTCTGCATCCGGCGTCAATGTATTCCCTTTCTTCCTGATAAGAGAACGATAAATACAAATCAACTGGTCTGCCGAGTAGTCCTCGATATGCAGAAAATTACTAAACCTGCGCCGGAAGCCCGGATTGGCATTATTGACAAATTCCTCCATTTCAGCGCGATAACCGGCACAGATAACCACGAATTTCCCGGCATCCTTCACCATTCGGGTCATTAGTGCCTCCACGGCTTCCACTCCAGTCTGATCCTTACTTCCACCCGCACTGATAGGCATCAGGGCATAGGCTTCATCTATAAAAAGAATACCGCCCATTGCTTCGTCACAAGCCTTATCCACAAGTTTGGCCGTCTCATTCTGATATGTACTTATCAGATGTTTACGCTCCTTTTCCACGACTTTATCGGTAGGCAGCAGACCGATGGCTTTAAAGACCTCTCCCAACTTACAGGCAATGGTGGTCTTACCCGTCCCCGGATTACCCGTCAGCACAATGTGTACAGGAGTCACCTCAGCGTCAGCAATACCCATTTCCATCATTTCCTTGTCCATGGCTATCTTGTTCGCCAACGCACGTATCTCTGCTTTTACACTGTCCATACCGACGAATTCATTCAGTTCAGCAAGTACAGTGTCCAGACTCTTGATATTTTTGCTCTCTTCACCTTCAATATCCGCACGCGTCAGTACATGCACCATAGATACATCATAATCCGGTGTACCCTTCAGTTCCAGCAACCGGACTCCCTGATTCTTGATTGCACGATCCATTGTGTTACGTACCTCGCGGGCATTACCGAAATTGCGTGTACGGGTCAGATACATCTTCGAGAAGTAATTACGGATAAATGCCTCGGCCTCTTCATCCAGGGTCAGATGCTCTTTCTTCACCTGCCGACGGAAAATTTCCGCCAATTCATCGGCTTTATAGTCGCGAAAAGTCACCGTTTCATTGAAACGGGAGGCCATCCCCGAGTTGGAGCTCAGAAATTCTCCCATCTCCTTTGTATATCCGGCAGCAATAGCCACAAACTGCCCACGACGATCTTCTACCAGTTTCAGCAACGTATCAATTGCCTCCTGGCCGAACTGGTCATTATCACCTTGCTTCAATGTATAGGCTTCGTCAATGAACAGCACTCCGCCCATAGCCATATCCACATATTTTTCCACCGCCAGGGCCGTCTGACCCACATATCCCGCAACCAGCTCCTTTCGTGAAACTTCCACCAGCTGACCGATGGGTAACACTTCCAACGAATTCAGAATATCAGCAAAGATACGGGCAATCGTTGTCTTCCCCGTCCCCGGATTACCAAGGAACAGAAAATGATCTTTGACCTCCCGTTTAGCTCCGGCACCTTTCCGTTCCCGTTCAAAATCTATCTTATGAATGATTTTCTGCACCATTGCCTTGATTTCATCGATGCCGACAAACTCATCCAGCTCTGCCATGATCTCCTCATAACTCTTCTGCCGGAACTCTTTACCGGGAATATCCTCAGGAATGGCAACCGATGCATTCGGATCGCGCTTGATAGTATTGGCAAAGATATCAGCCGCTTTTTTCACAGCCAAATGCCCATTCCCGAAATCATCTGATTTCTGTCGCATCTCATTCTTAAACACACGTTCCAATTTGGCATCCGCTTCCTCACTCAATGCAATTCCATAACGTTTTTTAAGTTCATGGATACAAAGCTGCTTCAGTTCCTCCATACTGAAATCTTTCAGATCGAAGTAATACTCAAAGCGATTGCGCACATCAGGATTGGATACCAGAAACTCTTTAAAGGCCGATGAAAGCCCGGAAAGAATGACTATCGGATCATTGTTCCACTTATCCATACAGCTGAACAGCTTATCAAGCTTATTGATATCATTGGCTGCACCCGAAGGCAAAAGCTTCTGCACATTTTCAATGCAGAGAATACCTCCTTTCAGGTCGGCGGTATTCTTTTCCCACTCTTTGGCAAACTCCTCATAATCCACCGCATCCACTACTTTCATGGCAGGCTTCTTGATAATACCACTGGAGTACAATAGCTTTTGCAATACCCCTGCCAGTTTGGTTTTACCGGTTCCGGTATTTCCCGTAATAATCATGTCCATGCCCAGACGAATGGAGATGCCACTACGCTGTGCACGCAAAGCGAGCGACTCACAAGTATTTACCAAATCCTGCAACTGGTTCTTGACGATTTCCATCCCTACCAACTCACGCAACGGTTCGGTAGCTTTAGTAACCACATTGGTGCCACACCATTTGCAGAAAACAGCGTTTTCACGGTTCGGCTTATTACATTTCGGACAATTCATAGTCATCTTCATTTATCAGTTCTCTACATCTGCTTTCGCTTTTTTGAAACTGAAGTTCACTTGTTTCTTGGTCGTATAATTCTCATAAGTACCTTCAAAAGCATCCATTCCATCGCCGGTGAACGTACCGTTATACTGCCCGTCGAGAGTACCGTTCTTGTATACATCGTCAAAATGGATAGTATTCGTAACGGTATTCACAGTGCCCGTCAGCGTCTCATCGGTCAGATTCGTATATTGCACATGTATAGTAGCCTTCAAACCTTCCGAGTCTGCTTTCGTTATGTTCAGCGTAGCATTACGCCCTTCGAACGTACCCTCCCATGTACCTACCAGCTCTTTAAGCTTCCTGTCGTTTTGCAGAAAACGGGAGGCATCCAGACCGAATGCCGGAGTATATTGCACAAACAGGTAGGCCAGCCAGCCTACCATCACCATGGAAAGCACGGCACGATAAATGAACTTACGGATGCACTCCTTCAGATAGGTGGCGTATTTCACCGATTCACCACCGATGGAAGATTCAAAATGCGTTCCCACATCCGCCTTGAAAGCGAAATGCAACGGCTCCAATCCCGTCTCCTCGAAACCTGGATTCAGCAGATGGCTGTGCAGGCTCCGCTCTACCGGAAGCTTGAAATAACAGCTTTTCATCAGATAATAAGCCAGCAGAACCAGAAGTCCGGCCAATACATAATGGGCATATGGCATGATGAGTTCGAGCACAAAATAGACCACATAATAGATTACCGACCCCACTATAGCACCTAAAAGAATACAAAATATAAGATTCTTGAAATCAGAAGCGACATACATAAGGATACTGAAAATTACAGTCATCGTCACAATGGCACCGACGGAGACAGTGGGCAATGGATTTTCTGTGAACGGAAGCCCGTAGAAGCATAATGCAGCTGCAAAAGCCAAAATAGGAATGAAACACAGTATTCCCAGCAATACACGCATCACTGTCAGTGTCCTACAACGCAAACGCACTTTCCGCAGGTTCTTATTCACAAAATTGGTGGCAATACGGAAATTGGAAACATCTGTATCTTTACTATCTATTTTTTCGATGAATTCGAGATATTTCACCGTTTCCTGCTCATATGCGAATTTGGGAGAAAGATTCTTCAACGGATTCTCCTGAAAGAAAGTAGTAAGCCAGTCTCTCAAATATCCACTCTCCAGTTCTGCCTTAACTTCTTTCGATGGAATGGACTTCAATCCGTCCAAATCGGTTATACTCTTATCACTATCCTTGAAGTAATAATAAGGTAAAGCGCCCAATCCCTTGATCATCTTAAAGGTAGCTATAATCCAGTTGTAAGGGCCTGCTTTCCGGAGATTATCTTTGGATTTCAGTTCAAAGCAATAATTTATCCATTCAATCTTATCCTCATACACACCCTTAGACTTCAGATAGAAATAGAGCCGCGAACCTTTCAGACTTGAAAGCATACCGAGAATATAATCGGCATATTCATGATCCGGATCATTCTTCGGTGTATTCTTATAAACCATCAACTGTTGATTGATGAATTGGGCTATTTGAGTATGCGTGAAATAATAATTATTTGCTGTCTCGTCCATTTGCAGGGTAAAGGAAACCTTAGGACTCAAATTATAAAGTACACCGTAAGTTACCGCAGCATCGGATGTAGTGAAACCTTTCAATTGAGTACGTATCTTCCCTACCAATCCTTTATCACGACCTGCCAACCATATCAGGAAAGACTCTTCCGCCAAATCATTCCACGAATCAGCGCTCAACATATGATCATAAGCATAATGAAGAACTTCTTCCGGTGTATTGCAACGCCCCAAATTCCCCTTTTCATCGATCAATTCATAAGGACGTGAAGGATCAAGCTCATAGATCAAACGCCATAAAGCCTCCCGCTGGCGACCTTTTTTATTAAACAAGGGAGCTGCATTATCCGTAAGCCGCTTCAGATCGTGCGCATTAAAAAAGAGAAACAGGGGATCGTTCGCGTTCGCCAAGGTAGTCTGGTAAGTGCTGAAGTTCTCAATGAGAGATTGCGCTATTTCTTCGGCGGTAGTCCGCGGACGTCCCTTGACATCATAATAGGGCATATCCACATTGAGCGTATAACAGGCGGCATACAGCCCGGCAGTCTGGTCCTTCGGATAGCGCTTTTCTACAATATCTTCGATTTCCGAAACCAATTCCGGCCGCTGATTATCATTCAGCCATTTCGTAAGCTTACCGGTATAGAGATATTTAATGGCAAGATTCTGATCCTGTCGCATAAAATCAGCCAATTGTTCGGGTGAATGTGCTATCTGATTCTTTCCGGCATTAAAAATAATACTGAAACGACGTTTACTTTCCTGCCCGACAAAATCACTGAATACATCCTCTCCCCGAGCCCAACGAACGATTTCGGTAAATCCACAACGTTTTTCCGGCTGCGGTGCGGTCAATGCTTTTATTAGTTGCAGCGTTCGTCCCGATAAATCCGCCGGGAAAGGCAAATCTCCCGTACGTTTGCGCTTCATCAGTTCAAATTCTCTTTCTTTAAACTCTTTCTCGCCCATCCACAGACAGAGCAAAACCATACCAAGAGAGTAAAAATCACTCTTCGTGTCAATCTCCACCCGATTCTCACCGGGAACCGTATAATACATTTCGGGAGCTGCATAAATGCGGGTACGAGCCTGGTCCGTACGGGCAACTCCATTCTGATCGCATCTTACAGAAATACCAAAATCCCCCAGCAGCACCTGATTCTGATTCTCATCGGCAAAAAAGAAATTACCCGGCTTGATATCCCGATGAATAAACCCATGCTTATGACAGAAATCAATGGCAGCAGCAGCTTGTTTAGCAATTTCACAAAGCCTTCTTTCGTCTCCTTTCAGGTTTATTTTATCCAAAGAGCCTCCTTTACAGTAAGTCATTACTTCATAATGCCTCAATTCACCGGAAACACGCGGATTATCCCACTGACCATGATCTATGATATCCACTAATAATCCCGAGCGCGGAGTTTGTCTTATAATTTCAAGTATATGATGATTAGGAGGCGGTTCAATACCAACATAATAGAGTTTTAGTACGTACTGCTTTCCCTTATTTTCCACCAGAAAGATCTGAGCTTCTCCCGTCCCATCCGATATTAACTTTATAACCCTGTAATTCAAACCTTTAATAAGATATTCCGTATCATGCTGGCGAGTGATAGCCTCAATCGCCTTTTGCTGTTCGGCACGTAAGGTCGCATCATCTGACGAAACCGGACGCAACGTCTTATCCTCCATTCCACCGGGATGCAGAGTTTTGTCAATGTTAGCTACACCAGGGCGCAAGGTCTTCTTACTATCATCTTCCGGGCGAAGAGTTTTTTCTTCTTCACCAGGACGAAGGGTTTTCTCGGCTTTCAGGGCAGGGCGCAAAGTTTTATCACCGTCCGCACTACCGGGACGCAGTGTTTTATCACTGTCTCTAAAGTCGCTCATAATTCTATATAGTTTTAAGATTAGCCAATCCGGCAAGGCCCCATGAAGGATCAATCATCCTGATACTCAAAGGTTTTTGTAACAGTCACCACATCCTCATATACCCAAGTCCCCCCCAGTTCCGGCTGGGCACACTCACTTGGGTGGCTATGGTGGCAACCGCAGAGGTTACATATCCAACAAACAGGCGCTGTTGTTACGGATTTCCGCAAAACAGGCAATTTCCTTGCCGAATAGTAATTCCGCTGCATCTGTGGCGTCATATCTCCTTCCGGACGAAGTTTCTCCATCAGCAACTTCATTTCTTCCAGTTTCTCTTTATAAGATTGCTTCGCTTCGTCAAGATCTACCTTCTTCACATTCAGTTGTATCTTCGGACGGGTTTGAACAGGTTCCTCCACTTTCGGTTCAGGTCTGGAAACCTGCATTCCTTCAAGAGAACCGCTTCCTGAAAAGAGATCTTTATATTGTTGTATCAGTTTCTTATCGGCTTCACTCAATTCTACAGGAGGCAGTTCCGGTTCCCCCACCGGAAGTTCTTCAGAGACAGTATTCAGTATTTGTTCTTCCAAATCGGCAAGTTCCTGTGCCAATGCCAGCATTTCCTGAAAGACGGGGTCTTTCTTCGCCTTTTGCATTTCCTGCATTGCCATCTCATTCAGGGGACGATTACATTTTCGGCAAAAACTGCGGAAATTAAGGGTATTGCAGTCAGGACAGATAATCCCTGTGCGAGGATTACCACAATCAGGACAGAAGAAATCATCCGCTTCCATCGAGGCACCGCAGAATGAGCACAATTCTGCATGAAGTCCTTGTCCGCAATGAGGGCATATTTCCCAATTAGGCTGAACAGGAGAGTTACAACGCATGCATGAAGTTCCTTTAAGCGCCATGCCACATTCTTCACAGAATTTATCGCCACTGTGACAAGGTGTCCCGCAATTAGGACAACATTGCGGCTGTTCCGCCTGTTTCTCCGAAGTCTTCTGCTGCGCCTTTATCTGTTGTTCCGATAAAGATTGATGTTGCTGTTCCATAAACCGTATTCAGACTATAAGTTGACCACCCAGATTTTAAGTTTCCAAATATATCAAATTATTTGCGGAATACGATGGCGGCAGATAGAAAAAACTCTTTTCTGCTTCTAAACAAAAAAAGAAAGGAATGAAGTTACGAGCTACAGGCTACAAGCTACAAGTGCCTTTCGGAACATAGCGCAGCTACTTGTAGCTTGTAGCCTGTAGCTCGTAACTAATTCATAACCCTACAAAAATGCACAAAACATAACCAATAGAAATTTAACTCATATTCTGGATATTAGCTATATATATCGGACGCGCAGCATCTATATATCGAACATGTCGCATCTATATATCGGACATGCAGCATCTATATATCCAATACCACCGATATATAGCTCGTTAGTCCGCATCACATACACACTTTTTTCACATAATATGGAAATGCAGCTTGTTATAGTTGCAACAGTGACGATATATTCGTCCTATCAATCACACTGTGTAAGGAAATCGAAAGCCTGTTATTTCTCCCTTTACAGGAAGTTAAGAGTTTGTCGACAGGAAGTTAACTTCTTGCCAACAAACTCTTAATTCCTTGTCGACAAGAA
>ERZ837910.4140-NODE-4140-length-14620-cov-12.578373_pt1 | contig 14620 bp, 13 predicted proteins | sample MGYA00519940_ERZ837910 | MGnify/ENA primary metagenome ERZ837910 (study PRJEB31850, sample SAMEA3708825) | human gut metagenome | biome: human gut; feature: human-associated habitat; material: faeces | place: China | collected 2014 ... | reverse complement strand
TGCAACTCCGGAGTGATCTTCGGGCGAGACCTACTGATACCGGATTTTCACCAGACACCGGCTCTCTGCAAAACTTCGGTCAGACCCTACTGTCTCCATCATCATCTTTAGTGGAATAAATTATGAAATAATATAGCCCATGGGGGCGGGATTGTCAAGGGTCAATTTGACAAAATCCGAGGAGCGGTTCCGCCGGACGTTTTACGCCCGGCCGGAGATGACCCAGGGAGCGGGCTCCTGCGTGAAGGTGTTTTTGCCGCCCAGCTTGGACACGGCGATCTGGATCACCTCGGTCTCACCGATGCCGTACTGCTCCAGCAGGTGCTTGGGCAGGTTTGCCGCGTTGTCGGTCATAATACGTACCATAACAGTGTTCTCCTTTTTGCTTTCGCATACTATGCCAGCTGCGGCACGACCCACTGGGCCAGCGTGTCAAACAGCTGCCGGTATCCCGGCATGGTCAGGTGGATGCCATCCGCCGAAATGAGCTCCGACAGATCCCGCTGCGGCAGGAAACGGCGGCGCACGTCGATCAGCGGCAGACCCTCGCGGCGGCTCGCCTCGGGCAGGAACGGCTGCACAAGCGCCTCGGCGGCGGCGCGGGATTTGTCGGTCATGTAGGTGGACTGGCCGACGCCGAACTTGACGTCGCCGCGGCTGAACGCCTTGAAGTCCGAGCTGAACACATCCTCCGCCGTGCGGCCCGTCAGGTCGGCACCTGCCTCAAACATCTGCTCGGCGTAGGACTGGATATCCTCGCCCGCCAGCGCGGCCAGCGCCTTGGCGGCGGCTTCGTCCTGCGGGGTGGACGTCGGAGAGCGGAACACCAGCGTATCGGACAGAATGGCCGACAGCAGCAGACCCGCGATCTCGCGGCTGGGCGTCAGGCCCTGCTCGCTGTACATCTGGTACAAAATCGTGGCCGTGCAGCCCACCGGGACATTGCGGAAATAGACCGGGCCGCTGGTCTCCAGACTGCCGATGCGGTGGTGGTCGATGATCTCCAGGATCTCGGCCTGATCAAAGCCCTCCACGGCCTGGGTGGCCTCGTTGTGGTCCACCAGAATGATGCGCCGCTTGCGCAGGGCAATGACGTTGCGGCGGCTGACCATGCCGCAGTATTTGCCGTCCTCATCGAGGATGGGGAAATAGCGGTGGCGCACCTTTGCCATCACCCGCAGCACATCGGCCACGGGGGTGACGAGGGTGAATTTGAGGATGTTGTCCCGGGTCATATAATAGGAGATGGGTGCGCACTGGCTGATGAGCTTGCCCGCCGCATAGGTATCCTCGGGGGTGGTCATAATGGCAACGCCGGTCTCATCGGCAATGCGCTGGATGGTGCGGCCCACCTTGGCCCCATTGCAGATGATGAGCAGGGAGGCTTCCTTTTCAATGGCGCAGAGCTGGCTTTCGTACCGGTTGCTCAGAATGACGATATCCCCCTTTTCCACGCTGCTTTCCAGCATCTCGGGGGTGGCGGTGCCGATCTTGATGTGGCCGGTGGTGCAGACCGCGTCGGCATCGCCCACCACCATGGTGCCGTTCAGCGTTTCAAGGATGTTCTTATAAGAGGTACGGCTCTTGGCCAGCACTGCGGTATCGAACACATCCATGTTGGCGGTGGCAAGATCCTTCACGGTGATGATGCCCTCCAGCTCGTTGTCCGCGCTGGTGATGGACAGGGTGTCGATCTGCTGGTCGCGCATGATCTTCCACGCGCGGCGCAGGCTGGTGGAGCCCGGGATGCCCGGCATCTCGCGGTAATCCACGTCCCGGATCTTGGGGTTCACGTCGGTGCACATCCGGGGCGGCGTGACACCGAATTTTTTCAGGACAAACTCGGTCTCCTGATTCATTTTACCGGCACGGCGCGGCTCACAGACCAGCGTGCTGGTGCGGTTTTTGAGCTCCGCATAGGCAATGGCGGAGCAGATGGAATCGGTATCGGGGTTGCGGTGCCCGATGACCACGACCTTGTGTGCTTCTTTTGGCATAGGTTGTTCCCCTCTCTGGGTCAGATTCATTTACCTTCCGATCGGCTCCATACCCCAAACCACCGGGCACGGCTGCCAGCTACATTTTAACACATCCGGCACCGGGGGTAAAGGCGGCAGATATCTTTTTCTTGACAGCGCCCCAAAAATCGTCTATCCTTGACCTGAATTTTTTCTCTTTGGAGGTCACCCCATGAAAAAGCTGTTCCGCGCCCTTTCCCTCTGCCTGACGCTGGCCCTGTGCGTGTCCGGCAGCACCGCCGCGCTGGCCGAGGCTCCCGCCGCCACGCCCGCCCCCCAGGACCAACGTGTCATCACCGATGTAAGCCCCCTTGAGGATCAGATCCGCAACATCGTCGGCTTTACCACCAGCACCGGCGGCCCCTACGATTTTGAACAGGCCGACCATAGATCTGCCGTGCAGGCCTACGGTGCAGAACCCGCCGAGGGTGCCGTGGCCCTGCTGCGCATCTACGCCCGGGCTGAGGACCGGGGCGATGCCTCCATCAATTCCAGCGGCCACTCCTTCCTCTCGGTGCGGAACGTTTCGGACCACGACATCGAGGTGGGCGGCCTGCGGATCGCGCCCAACACCGAGATGACCTTCAGCCCCCGCGGCAACCGCTGGGAGCACACCGGCATCTGGTACAATCTGGAGGGCTACTACAAGCGCTATCTGGCCGATTCCTACTACCAGAACATCTATGCTGTCCAGACCTCGCTGGATCAGGGCCAGCTGGACGTGGTCAACCGCAACCTTGCCAAATCTGACCACTGGTCGGCCTACTTCAACTGCGCCGCCTTTACCGAGAGCATGTGGAACGCTGTCTGCGCCGACACCCTTTCCGCCGGGCAGCCCTACACCCCGGAGAACCTGCGGAACGACATTCTGTCCAAGTACGGCGATCTGGCCGCGTACAACCCCCAGATCCCCTACGACTACATCGTTTATTACGGCACCAGCCTGACCCCCAGCAAAGAGTTTGCCTGATTTTTTGATTTGTTGGATACAACATCTTGATTTTCACGTCATTCCGCGCTATCATGGGTGTGTTTGAATCCACGCGCCAAGGGAGGACACCATGACAGACGCACCGACCACATCAAGACCGCTGTTCAACCGTCAACAGCTCATCTCACTTTTCCTGCCGCTGGTGGCAGAGCAGGCCCTCAGCATCTCCATCGGTCTGGCGGACACCCTGATGGTCTCCTCGGTGGGCGAAGCCGCCGTTTCGGGCGTGAGCCTGGTGGACTCCTTCAACGTGCTGATGATCCAGCTGCTCAGCGCACTGGCCACCGGCGGCGCGGTGGTCGCCAGCCAGTACATCGGCCACCGGGAGCCCAAACGGGCCAAAGCCAGTGCCGCCCAGATCATGTTCATTATGATCTCGCTCAGCGCAGTCACCGCCGTCATCGTGGCGGTGGGGCGGCACGCCATCCTGCGGGGCATCTTCGGCTCCATTGACGCGGATGTGATGCGCTACGCTGAGACCTATTTCCTGCTCTCGGCCCTGAGCTATCCCTTTATCGGCGTGTACAACGCCGGTGCGGCTCTGTTCCGCGCCCAGGGCAACAGTAAGATCAGTATGCTTTCCAGCCTGGTGATGAACGTGGTGAACATTGGCGGCAACGCCATCCTGATCTACGGGTTTGGCATGGGCGTGATGGGTGCGGCCACCGCCAGCCTCGTGAGCCGGATGATCGCCTGCTTTACCGTGATGTTCCTGCTGCAGAAGCCGGAATGTGCGCTGCGCATCGACCACCTCACCGACCTGAAGCCCGACCTCGACCTCATCAAGCGCATCCTGAAAGTCGGCATCCCCGCCGGCATCGAGAACGGCATGTTCCAGATCGGCAAGCTGTCGGTCTCCAGCCTGACCAGCACGCTGGGCACCGCCGCCATTGCCGCAAACGCCGTGGCAGGCAACATCTCCAGCTTCCTGAACGTGCCCGCCTCCGCCGTGGGCATCGGCGCGCTGACCGTTGTGGGCCAGTGTCTGGGTGCCGGGGAAAAGGTTCAGGCCAAGCGCTATTCCCGCCTGCTGCTCCTGACCGCCTACGCCGGGGACTGGGTGATGAATCTTTCCGGCCTGTTCTTCCTGAACAAGCTGGCGCTCTCCTGGTTCAACCTCTCGCCGGATGCCTACGGCATGGCACTGGAGCTGATGGTCTGGTTCAACGTTGTATCGCTGATCCTGTGGCCCTCCAGCTTCACCTTGCCCAACATCCTGCGCGCCGCCGGAGACGCCGCCTTTACCATGACGGTCAGCGTCATCTCCATGTGGGTGTTCCGGGTGGCCTTCTGCTACCTGATGGTGCTCAAGTTCCACTGCGGCCTGCTGTTCATCTGGCTGGGCATGTTCCTGGATTGGGCCATGCGCTCGCTGTTCTTCTGCGTCCGCTTTGTCCGCGGCAGGTGGATGGAACAAAAGGTGATCTGAGTTTCCGTATATCCGGCCCTCCCCGCCATTGCAGTTTTGGCGGGGAGGGCTTTTTTGTGCAGGAAACCCGCATCCTGTCTCGTATCAATAGGCAGAAGCTTCTCTCCCCTGCATCCGCTTCCCCAAAGCATACCAAATTCCGCGCGGATGTGTTCACGATTTTGTCAGCTTTTTGTCTTGTTTTCTTCGTCTTTGCGCGGTATAATCATACGCTGCAAAGAACTTTAGGCGGGGCTGCGGCCCCCATTCCAGAAAAGGAAGTGTGTTCCATGCGCAACTGGTTTTCCCGCCATCCCGTTTCGTTCATGGCGTTTTATCTCCTGTTTTACCTTTCGGCGTTCCATTGGCTCGAAGTCCATATTGCCGTGCCCGATGTTCTGGTGCACTGCCATCTGGATGACCTGATTCCCTTTTGCAAATATGCCATCGTGCCCTATTTTGCGTGGTTTTTGTGGATCCCGTTCACCCTGTTCTACCTGCTGTGGAAAGCGCCCCGGGCCGACTTCTGGCGGCTCTGCCTGCCCCTGTTTGCGGGCATGACCATTGCGCTGGCCTGCTATGTCATCCTGCCCACCGGGCTGGACCTGCGGCCCTACCGGGTGTACGGCAGCGACCTCTTTGCTCAGGCCGTGCGGATGCTCTATTCCACCGACACGCCCCTCAATGTCTGCCCCTCCATCCATGTATTCAACTCCGTCACCCTGATGATGGCCTATTACCGCAGCCGCATCTTTGAAGAGCCCGGCCGCCGCTGGATGCGGCCTGCCTCCGCCGTGCTCTGCGTTTCCATCATTGCGTCCACGGTCCTGCTCAAGCAGCACAGCTGCATTGATGTATTGCTGGGCATCCTGCTGGCCATGGCGCTGGATACGGCCATGACCGTACTGGAACACAGTGAGAGCCGGGTCCCCCAGCGGCTCTGAATCTGCATTGAAAAACACCCATGCCGGCGCTGGCATGGGTGTTTTGCATTTTGGGGCATTACGGAGCCGGGGCAGTGAACTCTTTCAGGTGCGCTGTATCCAGCTCTTCGGCATCTTTGGCCGCTGATGTATAGGAAATTTTCAGATATTTCAGGGCCGTATCGTTTGCCAGCAGTTTTTTGCAGGTTTCCGTATCAAACGTGATGTTGTTGGTCAGATCCAGCCAGATCAGCTGCGGCATCTGGGTCAGGGGAGTATAATCCATGTCCTTGTAGGCTTCCTGTGCACCCTGAGAGAGAGACATACTCAGATACTGCACACTGCTCTCCGCCAGCGGGGCAAAGCTGTCGATCTCCGGCCCTTGGCACAGCTGCAGAAAGCTCAGATTTTCCATCTGCTTCAGCGGTTCCAGCGAACCGATCCGGGTCACGTCCAGTCTCAGGACCCGCAAGTCAGCTCCGGCCAGCTGGGTCAGATCGACCTCACTGCCGGTGATCCACAGCATCTTCAGCGACTTCATCTGCGCCAGCGCCGAAAGGTCGGAGACATTGGAATCCGCCCGGATCCCGTCACTGCCATACTTCAGCTCTACCACGGAATCCAGCTTTGCAAAGGTCGGGAATGCGCTGCTCTCCACACTGGGCACACTCAAAAGCATCAGATTTTTGCATTCTTCCAGACCTGTCAGATCTGTAATGGGTGGGGCTCCCCTTCTATTATTGACCGACAATACCTGCAAGCTGTCAAAATGCCGCAGATCTGCCAGAGAGGTCACCGGATCATACGTTCCCTCTACGCTGACTGCGCAGGCTGCCAGCTGCTCATTGCTGTTGACGTTTCTTCCAATGTCCACCCCATCCGGTGCATCTTTGACGATGAGATCCCCTACGCCGGTTCCGGAATTTATCGAGACTCGCTGATAATCCCAGACATCGCTGTGATAGATATCTCCCTTCGGGCGGTCAAGCCATTTCCGGACGTGCTTTTCCATCACAGGGTCCTGCCACTCAATGACATAGTCCTCCCCATGCTCGGCATGGCTGGCCGGAACCGCAAGTGTCGTCTGCTGAACAAAAACATCCTGCATTTCCGAACGAAAAGGCCCCGGTCTCAGATTCAAAGAGCTTGCACATGCGCTGAACAAAAGCATTGCACAGATCAACAAACTCGACGCTTTTAACATTTTACGCATAACAGGCTCCTTTCTGTTTCGGCAAAGTCTCTAGTTATATTTTACCATAAGTTGTTTTTTTGTAAAGAAAAACCCACAATCTTTGCACGGGCATGGCAAAGATCGTGGGTTCGCTTAAAACAGACCTTCCGGCAGGCAGATATCCTGCTTTGGCACCTTGTCCCAGGAAAAGTCTGCAATGAGGCTTTCCGGGGTGCGGGGAGCCGGTTCAGGTTGGAGACCATAGGCAAAGGCAAGCCTGCCCACGATCTCTTCCGCCGTATACTTTGCCCGGAGATTTTCCAGGCTCTGGTCCCCGTCCCGTTTGGACAGGCGGCGGCCATCGGAGGCCAGCAGGAGCGGGCAATGGGCAAACTTTGGGGCGGGCAGGCCCAGCAGACGGTAAAGATAAAGCTGCCGCGCGGTGGAAGAGAGCAGGTCTGCGCCCCGCACCACCTCCGTCACGCCCATGCGGGCATCGTCCACCACCACAGCCAGCTGGTAGGCAAACACGCCATCGGCGCGGCGGAGGTAGAAATCCCCGCAGTCACGGAGCAGGTTCTCGGTGTGGAGGCCCATACAGCCATCGGTGAAGGTGATGTCCTCATCGGGCACCATGAGACGATAGGCCGGGGCTTTCTTCTTGCGCTTTTCGGCGATCTGCTCCGCCGTCAGGCCCCGGCAGGTGCCGGGATAGATCACATTGCCGTCGGAGGTGTGGGGTGCGCTGGCGGCATGGAGCTGGGCACGGGAGCAGAAGCAGGGGTACACAAGGCCCTGTGCTTCCAGTTTGTTATAGCTCTCGGTGTAGATGGCGGCGCACTCGCTCTGGTAATAGGGGCCGTTGGGGCCGCCGCTGCTGCCGCCCTCGTCCCAGACAAGGCCCAGCCAGCGCAGGTCCTCTTCCAGTGCGTCGGCATATTTGCGGGGGCAGCGCTCGGCATCCAGATCCTCAATGCGCAGAACGATGCGCCCGCCCTGACTTCTGGCGCTGAGCCAGGCCAGCAGGCTGCAGGCCAGATTGCCCAGATGCAGCCGCCCGCTGGGGCTGGGTGCAAAGCGCCCGGTCACAGCGCTCACAGGCCCAGCTTCCACTCGCCGTCCACAGGCTGGGAGATGGGCGTGTTATAGAACTCTGCTACAGCCTTTGCCATGTACTCGGCATCCTTGCAGCTGGCGGTCTCCATTGCGGAATGCATGGCCAGCTGTGCCAGACCGATATCCACCATGGGGATCAGGATCTGGTGGCCCAGCAGGTTGCCCAGCGTGGAACCGCCGGGAACATCCGCGCGGTTTGCGGCCACCTGCACCGGCACACCGGCCTTTTTGCAGATCTCGGCAAAGGCAGCGCCGGTAAAGCCGCTGGTGGTGTAGGTCTGGCGGGCATTGTACTTCAGCAGCACACCGCCGCCCATGACCGCCACATTGGCGGGATCGCTCTTTTCGGGGTGGTTGGGGTGGGTGGCGTGGCCATTGTCGGCGCTCAGCAGCAGGCTGTTGGTGCAGGCACGGATGCTCTGCTCCCGGGTCACGTCCAGTTTTTCCTCAATGCGGGCCAGCACATTGGCCATCAGGGTGCCCTGTGCGCCCTGCCGGCTGGAGGAGCCCACCTCCTCGTTGTCGAACATGACCCACATATCACCCCGGCCTTCCTCCTCGCCGCGGCCCTGCAGGAAGCCCCACAGGGTGGTGTAGGCGCATTCCAGGTCATCGATGCGGCCGGACATGAAGTATTCGCCCTTCAGGCCCACGCGCTCGGCCTTTTCACGGGTGCAGAGCACCAGGTCAGCGTCCACGATGTCCTCAGCCTTGACCCCGGCTTCCTCAGCCAGAGCGTCCCGCAGGGTGGAGCCTGCCTCACCAAAGATGGGCTGCAGATCCACCTGAGGGTTGTACTTCATGCCGTTGTTCAGGTCATGGTTGAAGTGGATGCAGAGGTTGGGGATGACAGCCAGCGCCCGGTCGGGGTGGACCAGCAGGCTCCGGATGCCGTTCTCCGTGCGGACCAGAATGCGGCCCGCCACGCTCAGGGGACGGTCCAGCCAGGTGGGCATGATCATGCCGCCGTAGCCCTCGGTCTCCGCCTTGGCAAAGACTGCGTCCTTGCCGCCGTCCAGCTGCTTGATGCGCCAGGTGGGAGAATCGCTGTGGCTGGCGGTGACATGCCAGCCGGTCAGCTCACCCTTGGGCATCCGCCATGCCAGCACGGCAGAGCCGTTGCGGGTGGTGTAATATCTGCCGCCGGGCACCAGCTCCCAGGCTGCGCTCTCGGGGCAGTTCTGGTAGCCGTTCTCTTCCAGGAGCTTCACAGCCGCAGCCGTGGAGTGGAAGGCGCTGACACCGGCGTTCAGGAAATCGAAGAGACCTTCGACGGAAAAGGTGTTATTCTGCATTTTATGTTCTCCTTTATTTTCAGGTTATCCGCTGCTAAACCTCTCCGTCATTGCTTCGCAATGCCACTTGTCCGGGTTGCGGCTCCCAACATTCACTTCGTGCAAAGTATTGCACTTGTGCCTTGTTGGCCGCTGCCCCAACAACAACTCCCTTCATCCGCCACTGGCGGCGGTTGTTGTTGTTGCCTAATAGGAGAGGCAGGGGCCTTTCTTGGCTCCCCTGTTAGAGGAGCTGTCGCCGCAGACGACTGAGAGGTTTCGCCACAATTATACCGTTTCTCTTATCAAAAAGCAATCACACCGGGGCCATCTCGGCAAGCTGCTGTTCAAGCGCATGGCGGAGCTGGGCGGCGTGCAGGCCGCAGACCAGCTGGACCCGGGTGCCCTGCACCACAAGACCTTTATGGGGCAGGGAGAGCAGAGCCCCCATATCCAGCAGCGAGGCATCCCGCACCGTGAGCCGGAGGCGGGTGAAGCAGTTTCCCAGCTGGGCGATGTTCTCCGGCCCACCCAGCGCGGCGATGAACCGGCACACCTCCTGCGGGTCGGCGTACGGGGACTGGTCTGTGGAAGGGGCTGCTTCCCGGCCCGGGGTGGGCAGATCCTTTGCTTTGATGAGGATGCTGAACACGGCAAAGTAGGTCAGGATCTCCGCAAGGCCCAGCAGATAGAGCAGCGGCAGATTCTGCAGCTGCTCCCCGGCGCTCAGGTTGAACACCAGCGACCCCAGCAGGTTGGAGGTAAAGGCCCGGACATGCAGGACATGGAGCAGCACCATAAAGCCGCCCGTAATGACCGCATGGGCCACCCAGAGCAGGGGCGAAACGAAGCAGAACAGAAAATCAATGGGTTCGGTGATGGAGGCCACCGAGGCCGTGACCGCCAGCGGGATCATAGCGGCGGCGGTACGGGCACGGTTCTCTTTGCGGGCCGTGAAGATGAAGGCCGCTGCAATGCCCAGATAGCCAAAGGTCTTGGTGAAGCCGGTGTACATCCAGACGATGCCGTCCGAGAGGGGCAGGCCCATGGTGTACTCGGTCATGCAGACGGCGTAAGCGCCTGTGTAGGTCACAGAACCCACAGTCAGGCTGCCGCCCAGCGAAGAGAACTGGAAGGGCATATAGATGAGGTGATGCAGGCCGGTGGGGATGAGCAGCCGTTCCAGAAAGCCGTAAAGGAACACACCCGCGTTCCCTGAAGCCGCGATCCAGCCCGTGAGGGCGCTGACCGCCCGCTGCAGCGGCGGGCAGACAAAGCAGAACCCCAGCCCCAGTGCCACCGCCAGCGCCGACAGCCACAAAAACGACCACCGCAGGCCCGAATAGAGCTGGGTGATCATGCCATAAAACTGCTTTTCGCAGGTGCGGTTGAAAAGCCACGCCGCCGCAAAGCCCAGCACGATGCCGCTTGCCACGCCGGTGTCCACCACCTGAATGCCCAGAATGGTGGTCTGGCCCGTGCCCGCAAGGCCGGTCATCCCGTTGGGCTGGGCAAGCAGTCCCAGCGCTTCCAGCGCGGTGTGGTTGGCTGTGAGGAACACAAGGTAAGCCATCAGCGCCAGCAGGGCGGCATCCTGCTTTTCGGTTTTGGCGCGCACGGCAGCCACCCCCACGCAGAGAATGACGCTGAGGTTGTTGATGAGCACCATCATCCCGTTGTAAAGCAGCTGACCCACCAGCTGCAGTGGAGCCCACTGCAGCACCGGCAGCGCCTGACACAAGGGCTTGCTGGTGAGCAGCGCCCCCAGCACCAGCAGCAGGCCCGCCGCCGAAAGATAAGACAGCGGCGACAGCAGCGACTGTGAAAAGCGTTCCAGCCGCCGCAGAAATTTCTGCATCCGTTTCTCCCCCTTTTTCCGGTTCTTCACTCATTTCTCCCAGTTTGACCATGGCCGGATTATACGCGCCAGCGCAAAAAATGTCAATCCCGCCCGACTGAGAAAAAAAGGACAAAAGTTTGTATAGTTTGCACAGCCGGGGTGAAAAATCGTCCTGCGCACGCCGATTGACAACAGCCCGGCAGAACAGTATACTAGAAATGTACCAGAGCAGTTTCTCCGGCAGATGGGCCGGAACACGATAAAAGGAGGCTTTCCTATGATTCGCAAGCGTATTCTTTCCCTGCTGGTCTGCGCCGCCCTGCTGTGCGGCGTGCTGGCAGGCTGCAGCACCTCTTCCGGCAGCACTGCCGCTTCCAGCTCTTCCGCTTCTGCAAGCGAGAGCATCCCCTCTTCCACCGTAACCGCCGACACTGGCAAGGTGGGCCCGCTGGACGCAGGCGAGAACTCCCTGTTCTCCCTCTCTGACCCGGACGATGCCTTTGCCCCCTGCCTCGGCTGGGGCCCCGGCGTGTCCGGCTGCTCGCTGAAATCCGTCATCGCGGCGGCTTCCCTGCTGAAATGGGCCGATGGCTGCAACATGAGCATCCAGCCGGTCAGCGACATCAAAGATGCCTATACCCAGTGGTTCGACAGCCTGAGCGCCGATGACCAGCAGAGCTTTGCCGATGCCTGGCCGCTCATCAAGGCCGATGCCGAGACCCTGCTGACCGACAAGGACAGCATGACCGGCCGCATTGAGGATGCCGGTCTGGATGCCAAAGAGCTGCCCGGCTGTTCCGAGGAAAACTGGAAGGCCCTGGCCGATGTCATTGACGTACTGGTTCCGGCTTCCAGCGAGTATTGATCGTTTCGTCTGCCCCTGAATGCAAGAGACATAAAAATAAGCCCGACGTTGTCGGGCTTATTTTTATGTTCAGATCTTCTTCAGGGTGTACTGGCGGGTGCCCATGCCGATCTTTTCGGCCTGCTCCAGCGTTGCCTTCCACTCGACATTGGGGTTGGAATCCTTGAAGTTGTCGTGGTGGCAGTTCCAGCCGGGCTTTGCAAGGTTCTGGCCCAGCTGACTGTTGGGCAGGGGCTGTGCGTTCAGGCAGGCATCGGCACAGGCCTGATCCAGCGCCACGGGGTCAAAGGAGGCGAACATGCCGATATCCGGCAGGATGGGGGCATCGTTCTCGCCGTGGCAGTCACAGTTGGGGCTGATATCCTGCACCAAGCTGATGTGGAAGCAGGGGCGGTCTGCACAGACGGCGGCGGCGTACTCTGCCATCTTGCGGTCCAGCTCCTCGTTGGCGCTGCTGTCGATGGAATAGATGGCATCGAAGTTGCAGGCACCGATACAGCGGCCGCAGCCCTTGCACTTTTCGTAATCAATGACCGCCTTATTGTTCTCATTGTAGCGGATGGCATCGGAGCCGCACTCCTTGGCGCAGCGGTGGCAGCCGCGGCAGAGCTCCTCCTGCACGGCGGGCTTACCGGAGGAGTGCTGCTCCATCTTGCCCGCACGGGAGCCGCAGCCCATGCCGATGTTCTTGATGGCCCCACCGAAGCCGGTCGCTTCGTGGCCCTTGAAGTGGGTCAGGCTGATGAAGATGTCGGCATCCATAATGGCGCGGCCGATCTTGGCGGTCTTGCAGTATTCGCCGTTGGGCACGGGCACCTCAAGCTCATCGGTGCCGCGCAGGCCATCGCCAATGATGATCTGGCAGCCGGTGGTCATGGGCCAGAAGCCGTTTTCCTGCGCGCAGCTCAGGTGCTCCAGCGCGTTCTTGCGGCTGCCCGGGTACAGCGTGTTGCAGTCGGTCAGGAAAGGCTGGCCCCCCTGCTCCTTGCACAGGTCTGCCACTACCTTGGCGTAGTTCGGGCGCAGAAAGGCCAGGTTGCCCAGCTCGCCAAAGTGCATCTTGATGGCCACGAACTTGCCGTCCATATCAATGCTCTTGATGCCCGCCGCAATGCACAGGCGGCGCAGTTTTTCGGTCAGGCTGGTGCCCACAGGACACCGGAAGTCGGTGTAATACACAGTCGATGCTTCCATAGGGATCTCCTCCATTTTTGACAATTTCAGGCGCGGCACTCTCCCGCCGCCGGGTTCTCTCTTTATGGTTCCAGTATAACACAAGGCTGGGGCCGGTGCAATTGCCCCAGGGCGCAAAAAAGCCGCCCGGGCGGGCGGCTGGGAAGGTTCAGGTATTACACGATTGCAGTGATGGCGGCCACGGCCAGGACGATCAGGCCCAGCACGATGCGGTAAAGACCGAAGAACTTGAAGTTATGGCGCTTGACGTAGTCCATCAGGAAGCGGATGGCGGCAAGGCTGACCACAAAGGCGACCACGCAGCCCACCACGAGAACAGCGATCTCGGTGCCGGTCATCGCAGCGCCGGAGAGGACGAACTTGACCACCTTGAGCAGGGACGCGCCCGCCATAACGGGGATGGCGAGGAAGAAGGTGAACTCGGCCACGCAGGCACGGGATAGACCCAGCAGCAGGCCGCCCACGATGGTGGCACCGGAGCGGGAGGTGCCGGGGATGATGGCCAGCATCTGCCACACGCCCACGAGAAAGGCTTCCCGGTAGGTGATCTGCTCCAGACGGGTGACATGGGGCGTGGCGCGGCGGTTTTCCACCAGAATAAAGAGGACGCCGTACAAGATCAGCATGGCGGCCACGGTGATGTAATTGTAGAAGCGGGCCTCCATCCAGTCGTCCAGCGGGCTGATGACCAGCACGGGCAGGGTGGCAACCACCACCTTGAACCAGAGCTGCCAGACCTGGGGCTTGGAGACCACCCGGCCATGCTGGAGGCCAAAGGGCCACAGTTTATGCCAGAACAGCACCACCACGGCCAGGATGGCACCCAGCTGGATGACCACCCGGAACATGGACAGGAACTCTTCGCTGGCGTTGAACTGGATGATCTGCTCCACAAGGATCATATGGCCCGTGGACGAGATGGGCAGCCACTCGGTAATGCCCTCCACGACGCCCATTAAAATGGCTTTCAATATCTCTAAAAACATGGTTTCCTCCTGAAACGCACACCGCGCTTATTGTCGCTTTTTGGATTTTGCAGCTATCAGTATACCATACTCTATGCCCCAGCGCACGCGGAATGCGAAATTTTTCCCGGCCGTGCTGTATTTATCTCCCGGTATAAATGTGGTATACTGGTTTCAGATCCCATCGAAACCATAAACGGCTTTTTTTGCGTTTTAAACAGTTTATAAAGTTGATAACATGAGGTGACTTCCATGAACATTCTGGTGATCGGCTGCGACCAGGTAGGCGCCGCGCTGGTGCGCGACCTGGAGCGCATTGGCCACGACATCTCGCTGGTGGAAAGGGACTCCGAGCAGCTCAAGCGGCTGGACGGCTTCGACGATTATTCCTTTGGCGGGGCGGCCCTTGTGGGCGACCCCACCGACCCGGACGTCCTCAAGCAGGGCGGGATTGAGAACTGCGACGCCGTGGCAGCCGTCAGCGAGGACGACTCCGTCAACCTGATGGCGGCGCAGATCGCCAAAAACATCTTCCAGCGGGAGAAAGTCATCTGCCGGGTGTCTGACCCTCATTTGCAGATCCTGTACCACAAATACTACGGCCTTGAGACCATCTGCCCCACCATCCTCACCGAGCAGGCAGTGTTCCGGACGCTGTCCAAGTAACCTCTCCGTCATCATCGCTTCGCTCGATGCCACCTCTCCTGTCAGGAGAGGCCTTGGCATTCCGCAACGTTTTCGATGATGACCATGATCCCTCCTGAAAACCAATCCTCTTTGCCAAAGGCTCCCCTGTCAGGAAAGACTCCCCCGGCCGGGGGAGGTGGCACGCAAGTGCCGAAAGGGGAACGG
>ERZ837910.4130-NODE-4130-length-14668-cov-5.407172_pt1 | contig 14668 bp, 14 predicted proteins | sample MGYA00519940_ERZ837910 | MGnify/ENA primary metagenome ERZ837910 (study PRJEB31850, sample SAMEA3708825) | human gut metagenome | biome: human gut; feature: human-associated habitat; material: faeces | place: China | collected 2014 ... | reverse complement strand
ACCCCTGGGGCATCAAGGTCAACCGCGTGGAGCTGAAGAACATCCTGCCGCCCCGTGAAATTCAGAATGCCATGGAAAAGCAGATGAAGGCCGAGCGTGAGCGCCGTGAGTCCATCCTGCAGGCCGAGGGCCAGAAGGCCAGCCAGATCCTGGTGGCCGAGGGTGAGCAGCAGTCCGCCATCCTGCGGGCAGACGCCGCCAAGCAGGCCAAGATCATGGCCGCCGAGGCCGAGGCGCAGTCCATCCTGAAGGTGCAGCAGGCCATGGCCGACTCCATGCGGCTGCTGAACGAGAACGCCCCCAACGATCAGGTCATCAAGCTGAAGGCGCTGGAGGCCATGCAGAAGATGGCCGACGGCAAGGCCACCAAGATCATCATTCCCAGCGAAATTCAGGGGCTGGCCGGTCTGGCCGCCAGCGCCAAGACGCTGCTGGAGAGCGACAAGGCGGAGTAAGCTATGGCAAAGAAGAAAGACGGACGTTTCGTCAAGGTTCTGGAGGAGGGCTGTCTGCTGGGCGGCAGCGAGATCTGGGTGGACACCCAGACCGGCGTACAGTATCTGCTCCATTATAACGGCAACGCCGCCGGTCTTACCGTGCTGGTGGATGCCGAGGGCAAGCCGCTGCTCTACCGCCGCACGCCGGACGCACCGGAGTTTTGACCCCCAAGGGGCAGGGCATTGCCCTGCCCCTTATGTTATTGTAGATGGTATGCCGTGACGGAGGGGTCGTCCAATTACCGAAAGTGCCATCAGACAATCCCTCAGTCACCTTCGGTGACAGCTCCCTTTACACAAGGGAGCCTTTATCCCCACAACAAAGAAAGGAGACCCGCCATGTTCGCTAATCTGTTTTTCTGGACACGCATTTATCTGCTGAATTTCAGCTTTATGTGGAAGCTGCCTGCGGCGGCGTTTGTCACGCTGCTGGCCCTTCGCCTGCTGATGGGCGGCAAGCAGCCCTGCAAGGGCCTGCTGTTCATCATGCCCGCCCTGTATGTGGTGCTGGGCTTCGTTAACGCCTGGCTCTCCGTCGCCGACAATATCGCGCTGGTCGGCCTGATGGGCGTGCTGGGCAGCCTGGAGGTCGGCCTGATCTTCGGCTGGCTGGGACTGCTGCTGGGCATGGTCATCGACACGCTGATCCAGCGCGGGAAGGGAGCTGCCAATGCCTGACGCCATCCAACGCCTTTGCCCCATCTGCCGTGACGCGGAGATCCAGCTGGAGCCCTACCGCTTCGGCGGTCTGAGCATCAAGCCCTCGCCCATGGCCATGGGCGAGGACTATCTGGAGACGGAGATCTATCTCTGCCCCCGCTGCCGTTATGCGGCGCTGTTCGTCCCGCCGTCTCCGGCGGAGGAATTTGAGCGGCGGCAGGCGCTTCAGGAGACCCTCTCCCCTGTTGAGAAATTTGAATACACCTTCCGCGATTACAGCGAAAAGCAGCTGCAGAAGGTCATTGACGGCAAAGACTACGTACCCGACGCCAGGAAGGCCGCCAAAAACCTGCTGTACCGTCGCCGCTATGACCAATGACAAAGGAGGACGCCCCATGACAAGTGACCATTCTATCCCCCGCTGCCTGCGCTGTCCGGACACGGCGCTGCGGCTGATCGACCGGGGCGCTTTCGCGGTGTCGCGGGACGCCGCTCCCCTCCCCGCCGCCATCCGGGACAGCGCCCTGACGGTGGAGGTGTGGGTCTGCCCCATCTGCCGCCGGATCGAGCTGCGCTATCCGGAGGAGCTTCCTCTGCCGGAGCCGCCGGAGGAGCGCCAAGCCCGCCAGCTGGAGCTGCGGATGAACCAGTACCCCGCCGAAAAGCTGCGGCGCATGGCCGCCGATCCCCAGCTGACGGAGGAGGAACGTTCCGCCGCCGGACGTGTTCTGGCCCGCCGGGACAGCTGATATAAAGGAGACGATCCCCATGCCCTACTATTATCGTTTTGACAACGGCCTGCAGCCGCTGAGCGCCCCGCCGGAGAACTGGCAGGGCGTTCTGGCGGTGCTGGAGCCAAGCGAACTGCACAGCGCTCCCCTGCCCTCATGGCTGACGCCGCCTGCGGCGCCTGCCGATCCCCACGAATCCCAGTTCTGCTGGCTGCGGATCGACCGGGACGGCGTGACCGGCCACCTGCGCACGCCTGTGCGCTCCAGCCAGAGCGCCCGCCACATGGGCTTCACATGGACGCGGGACTGTCTGCTGCTGTCCGATCCGGATCACGCGGCGGCGGACTGCATTGCCCATCTGACCACCCAGCGGACGCAGCCGCCCGGCAGTCCCGATGCCTTTGTGGTGGCGCTGCTGATCGCCCTGATCCGGGACGACCTGCCCTATATCCAGCAGCTGGAGACGCGGCTGACCAATCTGGAGCAGGCGGTGCTGGACAACGAGACGGGACGCTTCCTGCACCAGATGAGCGTGATACGCAAGGAGCTGAACCGGGCCAACCGGTTTTACGCCCAGCTCAGCGACTTCGCCTCGTCTCTGCTGGAGGAGGCGGAGGATCTGTTCGGCAGCCACAGCAAGAAGCGGCTGGGGCATTTCCTGCGGAAGGTGGAGAGCCTGCAGGGCGAGACGCGGCTGCTGCACGAATACGCCACCCAGATCAGCAGCGAGTATCAGGCGCAGGTGGACATTGCCCAGAACCGGGTGATGAAGGTGCTGACCATCGTCACCGCCATTTTCCTGCCGCTGACGCTGATCGCCGGGTGGTACGGCATGAACTTCACCGGCATGCCGCTGCTGGAGTGGCGGTACGGCTATCCGGCGGTGGTGGCTGTGTCGGCGCTGGTGGTGGCGGGGCTGGTCTGGTACTTCAAGCGGAAAAAGTGGTTCTGACCGCAAAGCCGTTGTTGCGGATCGCATGGAGCGCCCCGCATGAGATTACGCATAGGAGCATCGGTAAACGTGTGCAGTGACCGACTTCACTGGTGTGAGCACCGGTTCGCAATGACATTGCGAGGGGAACTGTCGCATGGCGAAGCAGATTCCTTGACATGCAAAGAGAGACGAGGCTTTCGCCCCGTCTCTTTTTATGTCTTTCTACGTCAGGCCAGCTTGGACGCCAGGGCGTCCAGCGCCTCGGTCATGGCCTCCTCGAAGGAGGGATGGGGCCGCATGACGCGGCGCAGCTCCTCCGCCGTCTGGTGGTTCACCATGGCGGCGCTGATCTGAGAGATCATGTCGCTGGCGTGCTGGCACATGAGGGACGCGCCCAGAATCTCATGGGTCTCGGCGTGAGCCACGATCTTCATGAAGCAGCGGCCCGGATCCTCGATGACGGTGCGGGCATTGCCGAACATGGTGCACTTGCCCACCACAGCGGGAATGCCCCGCTCCTTGGCCTCGGCCTCGGTGATGCCCACCACGGCGATCTCCGGCGTGCTGTAAATGCAGCTGGGGATCACGTTCAGGTCAACGTGGTCGGCCACGCCGCACATGCGCTCCACGCAGGCGGTGCCCTGCGCGGCGGCCACGTGAGCCAGCTGCACCACGGAGGACGCGTCGCCGATGGCGTACACGCCGGGGATGCTGGTCTGGAAATTTTCGTCCACTTTCAGGCTCTTGCCGCGCGTCTCCGGATTCATACCCTCGGCAAACACGCCGTCCCAATAGGCGCGGCGGCCAATGGCGCACAGCACCTTTTCGCCGGTGACGGTCTTTCCCGTGCCCTTTTGCAGCACGTGGACGGCAAGGCCGCTCTCCGTCTGCTCCAGCGACTGCACCATGGCGTTGGTCAGCACCTCGACGCCCTGCTTCTTCATGATCTGCTGGAGGTTCTGGCCCAGCTCACGATCCATGTTGGGCAGCAGGCGATCCATGCCCTCCACCAGCGTGACGGCGCAGCCCAGATTGCGGTAGAAGGTAGCGAACTCCACGCCGATGACGCCGCCGCCGATAATGACCAGCGAGTCATAGAGCCGGTCGCAGCCCTCCAGCAGCTCGTCGGAGGTCATGACGCCGGGGAGATCCAACCCGGGGATGGGCGGCTGGACGTTGACGGAGCCGGTGGCGATGAGGATACGCTCCGCGGTATAGCGGCTCACCGCGCCGTCAGCGGCGGTGACGTCCACCTGACCGGGCGCGGCGATGCGGCCCACGCCCTCGATCAAATCCACCTTGGCAGACTTGAGAAGCCCGTGGATGCCATTGCGCAGCTTTTCCGACACGCCGCGCTTATAGGCGAAGATCTCGCCCATGTCGAAGGTGGCGTTCGCCGCGTGGACGCCCATGGACGCGCCGTCCACCGCGTCGCGGTAGACCTGCGAGGCGTGGAGCAGCGTCTTGGTGGGGATGCAGCCCCGGTTCAGGCAGGTGCCGCCCACCTGGCGGCACTCCACCACAGCGGTGTGCAGGCCCAGCGCGGCGGCACGCAGCGCTGCAGTATAGCCGCCGGGGCCTGCGCCGATGACGATCAGTTGATAGTCCATACTTATTCCTCCGGCTGCCAGCGCACCACGGGATGACGGGCGGCCTTCACCTCGTCGGGACGGCCGATGGGCATGTGGTGGGGCGCGGTATGCATGGTCTCCGCGTCGTCATGGGCCTTCTGATACAGCTGGCGCAGCACATTGGCGGCGTGCTCCAGCGTTTCGGGGCCCTCCGTTTCGGTGGGCTCCAGCATCAGCGCCTCGTGGACGATCAGCGGGAAGTACATGGTGGGGGGATGGATGCCCTCATCAATGAGGGACTTGGACACGTCCAGCGCCGTGACGCCGGTGGCTTTTTTCAGGTCGCTGAGATCCAGCACGAACTCATGCATGCAGATGCGGTCATAGGCGGGGGTATAGGTGCCCTTCAGCAGATGCATGAGATAGTTGGCGTTCAGCACTGCGTTCCGGGCGGCCTCGGGGATGCCCTCGCGGCCCAGCGTCAGCAGATAGGCCAGCGCCCGAACCACCACAAGGAAGTTGCCCCGGAAGCCCCGCACCTGAATGTGGCCCGGCTCCTCCGCCGTGGCGCTGTGGGGCAGATAGGGGGACAGGAATCTCTTGCAGCCCACCGCACCTGCGCCGGGACCGCCGCCGCCGTGAGGCGTAGCGAAGGTCTTGTGCAGGTTCATGTGGATGCAGTCAAAGCCCATGTCGCCGGGGCGGACGACGCCCATGACGGCGTTCAGGTTGGCGCCGTCGTAGTAGCACAGGCCACCGGCCTCGTGGACAAGGCGGGTGATCTCCAGAATGTTGTGGTCAAAAATGCCCACGGTGTTGGGGTTGGTCAGCATCAGGCCGGCAGTATCCTCGCCCAGCACGGCACGGAGCGCGTCCAGATCCACGCAGCCGTCAGGGCCGGAGGCGATGTTCACCACCTGATAGCCGCACATGGCGGCGGTGGCGGGGTTGGTGCCGTGGGCGCTGTCGGGCACGATGATCTTGGTGCGCTTGTGGTCGCCCCGGGCGTCGTGGTACTGCTTGATCAGCAGCACGCCGGTGAACTCGCCGTGAGCACCGGCGGCAGGCTGGAAGGTCATGTCGTCCATGCCGGTGATCTCGCACAGGTAGGACTTGGCGGTGTCCAGCACCTGCTGCACGCCCTGTTGGTCGGCGGCGGGAGAGAGCGGATGGACGGCGGTAAAGCCCTCCAGCGCAGCCACCTCCTCGTCGATGCGGGGGTTATACTTCATGGTGCAGGAGCCCAGGGGATAAAAGCCGCAGTTGACGCCGTGCACCTGCTGGCAAAGCTCGGTATAGTGGCGGGAGATATCGGTCTCGCTCATCTCCGGCAGGGCGGGCTTGACCTCACGCTGCAGGGAAACGGGCAGCTTCACCTCAGGCACGTCGCAGGCGGGCAAAAGGCTGCAATGACGGCCGGGAACGCTCTTTTCAAAAATCAGCTTCATTTTGCCAGCACCTCCTTCACGATGGCCACGGTCTTGTCCATGGCGTCCTTCGTCACCTTTTCGGTGGCGCACCACAGGATGCCGCCGTCCACCGGCAGGCCGCCCAAAATACCGGCTTCGGACAGGGCGGAGAGGACTTCCTCCGTTTTGGGCATATCGGTGACGAACTCGTGGAAGAAATCGCCCGAATAGCGCAGCTTCACGCCGTCCACGGCGCACAGGGCGTCCGCCAGATAGTGCGCCTTGGCCATGGACTGCTCCGCTGCCTGCGCCATGCCGTCAGGGCCCATGGTGGACATGTACAGACCCGCCGTCAGGGCGCACAGGGCTTCGTTGGAGCAGATATTGCTGCTGGCCTTCTCCCGGCGGATGTGCTGCTCACGGGCCTGAAGGCTCAGCACGTAGGCGCGGCGGCCCTGAGCATCCGTGGTCTCGCCCACGATGCGGCCGGGCAGCTTGCGCATATGCTTTTCGGTGGTGGCCATATAGCCCAGATAGGGGCCGCCCGCCGCCAGCGGCAGGCCAAGAGGCTGACCCTCGCCCACGGCGATATCCGCGCCGCAGTCACGGGGCGTTTTCATGATGGCCAGCGCCATGGGGTTGCAGCCCATGACATACAGCGCGCCCGCCTTGTGAACGGCCGCACCCAGCGTCTCCGCGTCCTCAAAAAGGCCGTGGAAGTTGGGCTGCTGCACATAGAAGCTGGCCACGTCGGTTGTCAGCATCTCCCGCAGGGCGTCAAGGTCGGTCTTGCCGTCCTTTTCGGGGACGATGCGCATCTCGTCGCCGGTGCCGTAGCAGTAGGTGCGGATGGTGTTGATGGTATCGGGGTGGACGGCGGCGGACACCAGCGTCACCCGGCGCTTGCGGTCGCGGCACATGGCGGCGGCCTCGGCGGCGGCGGTAGCGCCGTCATAGACGGAGGCGTTGGACACGTCCATGCCCGTCAGCATGCAGATCATGGTCTGATACTCGAAGATGGACTGCAAAAGGCCCTGACTCATCTCCGCCTGATAGGGGGTGTAGGCCGTCAGGAATTCTTCCTTGGCGGGGATATACTTGACGATGCTGGGGATGTAGTGGTCGTAAGCGCCTGCGCCGCGCAGGATCACGTCGTACACGCGGTTCCTGTCCGCCATGGCGCGGACGGTCCGGCCCACCTCCAGCTCGCTCATGCCGGAGGGGATGTTCAGCGGTCGATCCAGATACATCTCCGCCGGAACATCGCCGTACAGCTCACGGAAGGAGGAAAGGCCGATGGCCTTCAGCATTTCCTGCCGCTGCTGTGGCGTGGAGGGAATGTAGCTGCCCATATCAGCCCTCCTGCGCGCAGAAGGCCTCGTAAGCGACGGCGTCCAGCAGCTCCTCGGTGTCGGACACGTTCTCCACCTTGATGAGCCACGCGTCATAGGGTGCCTTGTTCAGCTGCTCCGGCTCGTCCAGCAGATCCTCGTTGACGGCGCAGACGGTGCCGGACACCGGGGACACCAGATCGGACACGGCCTTGACGGACTCCACGTCGCCGAAAGCCTCACCGGCAGTGACCTCGTCACCCTCGCCGGGCAGGTTCACGAACACCACGTCGCCCAGCGCGTCCTGGGCGAAGTCGGAAATGCCGATCACCACAACGCCGTCTTCTTCCTTCATCCACTCGTGATCCTTGGAATACTTCATTTCAGCGGGAAACAACATGATACTTTACCTCCAAATTTTATGTTAAGTTGAATGTTTACTTTTTCGGGGTATACCACAATAGGGCGGCACGGAGTAAAAAGCCACCGTCCCTTTACCTCCCTCTGTGAGGGAGGTGGCGCGAAGCGCCGGAGGGAGAGAGCTTAAGCCTTTTATTCTCTCCCCCCAGTCAGCTTCGCTGACAGCCCCCTCTCAGAGGGGGCCTATAGCAGCTTTTTCTTAAAGGCCAGCCTTGGCAGCCAGCTTCTCCAGCGCGGTCTCGAACTGCTCATCGTTGAAGCAGTAGCCCATCTCCAGATGCCGGGCGCGAAGCTTGGCCACGTCGGGGCCGATCTCCTTGCCGCGCAGGATGCAGTCCGCCATCAGGGACGCCAGCTGGGCGAACTCCTTCTCGCCGAAGCCGAAGCGGGTCATTTCGCTGACGCCCATACGCAGTGCGCCGGAGGCGGTGAAGCCCTCCTCGTCCGGGGTGGCCTGATAGTTGACGATGACGTTGTTGTGCTCCAGACGGTTGGCGATCTCCGCGCCCTCGCCGTAGCCCACGGAGACGATGACCTGATGGGTCTCGGTATAGTCGATGGCGGGGTCACCCATCACGTCCAGACCCTCGGCCTTCAGGCTTCGGGCGAAGGACTTGGCGTTGGCGATGACGGCCTTCTGGTACTCGTCCTTGAACTGGTTCATCTCATAGGTGGCCATCAGCATGCCCACCTGGGTGCCCAGATGGTGGTTGGACACGCTGCCGGGGAAGGTACGGGTCTCGATGGTTTTCCACAGACCGTACTTCAGATCCTCCTCCTTGTAGTTGACGCCGATGACGCCGCGCTGCGGACCGAAGAAGGTCTTGTGGGTGGAGCCGGTGACGATCTCCGCGCCCTCGGCAAAGGGGTTCTGGAAGTGGTCGCCGATGAGGCCCAGCACGTGGGCCATATCGTACATGATGGTGGTGGGGATCTTCTGCTCATCCACGAACTGGCGGATGGCGGCCACCGGCTCCTTGTGCAGCACCATGCTCTTGCCGAAGATGATCAACTCCGGGCGGTAGCGCTCGATGAGCTTCTTGGTCTCCTCCACGTCCATCTTATAGGGGTTGTCGGCGCAGACGGGGAAGTTCACCACGGCGGGCTTTTCGGTGACGGGGTCGATGGCGATGTAGTCATGCAGCGCACCCATGGGCTGCGCGGACAGGTGGCCGCCCTTGATGATGTGGTTGTTCATCACGTAGCCAAGGCGCTTGGCCTCCACCTTGCGGTCGAAGCGGTTCTTCCAGTCCATCAGGGAGGAGAACACCGCCATGTTGGACATCTGGCCGCTGAGAGTACGGGTCTCTACCTCGGTGCAGCCGAAGTAGGCGCGCATCTCCTCCACCAGCAGCTGCTCCACCTTGTCGATGAACTCCGTGCCCTGATAGTAGAAGATATCCTTATCGTAGAAGGCCAGCACCTTCTTGTGCTCGGCGTAGCGGCAGCAGGGGTCGCTGCCGGACAGGATGCGGACGGCGCGGCTGGGGGTATTCTCGGAGGGGATCAGGTTGATGCACTGCTCCTGCCGCCACTGGTGGTTCTCCAGCGCCTTGGTCAGCAGCTCCAGCGCCTTGGGCGCGCGGTCGCCGCTGCCCACCTTGTGTTCCTCCTCCTGCATGCCGTAGATGAGGGGACGGGCGTAGGGAGGCGCGGCCACGCTCATGTGGCGGGCGGGAATGACGGCCTTCAGCCGCTTGCCGCGCACGTCCACCTCCACGGTGTCGTCCTCCAGAATGTCGCTGTTGATGTAGCACAGGCCGATGGCACGCTTGCCGCTGGCCTCCAGAATGACGGTCTCAAGACCCTCGCCCTCGCTCTTGAAGTAGGGCACCATGGTGCCGCTGGTGACCCAGCCCACCAGCTTGTCGCCCTGATAGATCTCCATACCGGCACGCATGACGCCGCGATCCAGCAGCGCGATGGGCGCGATCTTCCGGGGCAGGACGCTCAGGTCGCTGAAGTCACGATCCATGTGCCTGACGAAGGACTCGTGCTGCTTTTCCAGCGCCTTGCGGCCGATGAAGTCGCCCTTTTCGGCGGCAAAGCTGACGGCGAACTTGGACAGGGGCACGGCAAAAATGGGGATCTCGCTGCCATCGGGGGCGCTGCCCATCTCGTGGCCGTACAGGGGCAGGGCGGCCTCCAGACGCAGGGTGTCGCGGGCGCCCAGACCGGCGGGACGTGCGCCCAGCTCAATCAGGCGGTTCCACAGCCACGCGGCGTCCTCGCTGCGGACATAGACCTCATAGCCCAGCGGCTCGCCGGTGTAGCCGGTCTTGGCCACGCGGGCGGTGTGACCCTCCAGTGAGACGGTGCCCAGCGCGTTCTTCATGGGCTCGGTCAGCTGTGCGCCGCCGGCCATCTGGGTCAGCATCTCCTTGCACTTGGGGCCCTGCACCGCGATGGCGGCCCACTTGTCGGTGATGTTCTCGATCTGGCAGTCGAAGCCCTTCAGCGCTTCGTACAGATGGGCCAGATCCTTATCGGTGTTGGCGGCGTTGACCACCAGCAGATAGCTGTCCTCCTCAAAGAGATACAGGTACGCGTCGTCCACCGCGCCGCCGTTTTCGTTGGGGATGATGCAGTATTGTGCCATGTTCAGATCCAGCGCGCTGACGTTGCTGGACAGCACGTGCTGCAAAAACGCCTTGCGCTCCGGGCCGGTGATGCGCAGGCGGCCCATGTGGGACACGTCGAACAGGCTGCACACCTGACGGGTGTACAGATGCTCGGCAATGATGCCGCTGGGGTACTGGATGGGCATTTCCCATCCGCCGAAGTCCACCAGCTCCGCGCCGGCGGCTACGTGAATGTCATACAGTTGGGTACGCTTCAGTTCGCTCATACGTTTTGTCCTCCTTAAAATGTTCCGGTTTTAAGCAGCAAAAAAAGGGCACAAAGCTGCTGTTAAGCCAGCTTTGTGCCCCCGTTGAGTTACCTGAGAGATTCCCCTTTCCCCATGGAAAGAGTTGCACCTTCGGTGGTCGGGTGTCGCCGCCCGGCCTTTTCGGAGTATCGTCCGGAACCGGTCCTTTTGCCTGAGAGCTTCTGCGTTCCCCTTCGGCGCCGCGCAAGGCGGTCTCTCCCGATCCCATCGTCCGATGAGTTCCCTTTTCAGTTGTTGTGCTTTCAATTTAGCACAGGGTATGTTTCGTGTCAATCGCTCTTTTGCGCGGGAGGAAAATTTTCAGCCTTTCCGCCAAAAGCTTCCCGCTTTGCTTGGGCGATATGCCCAATGCGCCCTACTCCGCCAGCAGGGCTTCCGCCTCTGCCAGCGACGGCATGGCCGGGATCGCGCCCCGCCGGGTGACGCATACCGCCGCCGTGGCGCTGCCCCACCGGGCGCAGTCTGCCGCGTCGTCGACGGTCAGCTGGTCAGGCGTCTTGTCCAGCGCCAGCATCCGGTGGAGGAAGCCGCCCCAGAAGGCGTCTCCCGCGCCGGTGGTGTCCACCGCATTTACAGCAAAGCCCGGCACACGGCGCATACCGTCTGCCGCGGCCACCAGCGCACCCTCCGCGCCCAGCGTCACCGCCGCGCACTTTACGCCGCGGGACAGCAGCACCGCTGCCGCTGCGGCGGGGTCGGGCTCGTCGGTCAGGAGAGCCGTCTCCTCGTCCGACAGCTTCATCACGTCCACGTAGGGCACCATGCCGCGCATATGCCGCGCCGCCGTTTCCGCGTCCGGCCACAGAGCGGCGCGGTAGTTGGGATCGTAGGAGATCACCGCGCCGGCGGCTTTCGCCCGCTCCACCGCGGCGAAGGTGGCGCTGCGGGCCGGTTCGTCCGTCAGGGACAGGGAGCCTACGTGCAGCACACGGGTGCTGTCCAGCACGGCGGCGTTCAGCTCCTCCGGCCGCAGGCAGGTGTCCGCACCGGGCTTCCGGGCAAAGGAAAAGCTCCGCTCTCCCCTGTCGTTCAGCACTACGAAGGCCAGCGTGGTAAACACATCCTCCGCCAGCACCAGTCCCGACACGTCGATGCCTGCGTCCAGCAGCATCTGCCGCAGGAACTGGCCGTGCATATCGTCGCCCACCTTGCCCAGAAAGGCCGTTCGCCGGCCGAAGCGGGCGGCGGCGGTCAGCACATTGGCGGGCGCTCCGCCGGGATTACGCTCGAAAAGCCGCATGCCGCCAGGGGACACGCCGCTGTCGGTAAAGTCGATCAGCAGCTCCCCCAGCGCCGCGATATCGTACCGGGCGCTCATGCTTTGGCCTCCGGATACTCGTTGCACAGCAGGCGGTAGGGTGGCTCGTCCTCCTCGACGGCGGGGAAGCGGCCCACCGGCGGGTTAAAGCGGTTGTCGGTGTTGTCGTCGTTGCACTGGCTGACCTCGCCGATGAGGATATTGCCGGTACCCGGCTCCACCTCAAAATCGTGATACAGCCGGGGCTGGATGGAAATACTCATGCCCGGCTCCAGCCGCAGCTGGGTTCCGGCGGGCACCGTGCGGGTAACGCCGTCCATGTGGACGTTCACGTCGCTTTCCCGGTCGATCTCCTCGTCCGGCAGAGAGTTATACACCCGGATCAGCAGCGTGCCGCCGCCCCGGTTGATGATATCCTCCATCTTGTGCCAGTGGAAGTGGTTGGGGGAATACTGCCCCTCCTTGAGAAACAGCAGCTTTTCGGCGTAGGTCTTGGGGTATTTGTCCGCCATGGCCAGGTTGCCGTTGCGCAAGGTGATGAGGGAAAAGCCCACCTGATCGAACTTCCCCAGACCGTAATCGGTGATATCCCAGCCCAGCATGTTGTGGCGGATCTCGTCATACTCGTGGCCCTTGTCCGCCCATTCCTCCGGCGTAAAGCGGCAGAAGGGCGGCAGGGAGAACCGGTATTCCGCCACCATGGCCTCCAGCTCACGCAGGGCGCGGTTGATCTCAGAACGCTTCATCTTGATTTCCTCCCTCTACATTATTATATAGTATCGTGACAAGAAAATTTCGACCTTTTACACCGACACCCGCCGGACGCCGCTGTTGGCCTTTATGAAGGCCAGCGCCTCGTCATGGGTGATGGGCGGCTCCAGCCGGACGGTGATCTCCATGCGGAGATAGCCCTCGTCCCGGCTGAGACTGCTGTCGATCACCTGACCGTGGTGGGCGGCCAGCAGCGCGTCGAACTGCTGCTGCAGCTCCTCGGTGTCCTCCATCTCCACCACAAGCTCCTGGGTGGTCAGGGCGTCGGCGCCCACGGGGAAGCGGTGCAGAATGATCTGGATGGCCACCAGCACCGCCGCTTCGATGAGACCCAGCCAGTACATGCCCGCGCCCACCGCCATGCCGATGGCGGAGGTGCCCCACATACCGGCGGCGGTGGTCAGGCCCCGGATGGAGTTGCCGTTTTTGAAGATAACGCCGGCGCCCAGAAAGGAAATGCCGCTGACCACCTGCGCCGCGATACGGGCCGGGTCGGCGCCCCGCAGGCCGTCAATGGTGGTCACATCGATAAAGGAGTACTTGGACAGGATCATAAACAGCGCCGAGGTGCAGGCGATGATGCAGTGGGTGCGGACGCCCGCCTCCTTCTGCCGCTTGCTGCGCTCCAGTCCCACCAGCGCGCCCAGTCCCGCCGACAGCAGCAGACGGATCAGAAATTCCAGATTGTCGCATAATGTCAGGGTGTTCTCCGGCAGATAGCCGCTCAGGCCCGTCAGCATAGCCATTCCTCCTTACGGATAAGGTGTGAAGTGTTATGCTATTTTACCACGCTGGCGGCGGATTGCAATACCAATTTTTCGTAAGCCGCTGGTCATTCTGCCATATTTGGCGCGGCATTTTTGGAGGATATGTAAAAATTGTCGAAAACGTTTCCGATTTTACTGTCAGTATTGTTGACAAACAAAAGTGACGTGACTATAATAATGGCTATTCCATCCGGTATTCCTATCGGACGTGGAAATTTTACATGGAGGATTTTAGTATGAAGAAGTTTCTTGCACTTCTGCTTGCCTTGGTGATGGCTTTTAGTCTTGTCGCCTGTGGCGGCGACAAGACTCCTGCTGACAATCAGCAGGGCGACAACAACGGCGACTCTCAGTATCCTGAGTACTTCGCCGGCATGGATCAGCTGATTGCTGACGCTCAGGCCGAAGGCGAGCTGACCGTCTACGGTTCCTGCGAGGAAGAGTATCTGACCGCTGCCTGCCAGCACTTCGAGGAGCTGTTCGGCATCAAGGTCAACGCACAGCGTCTGTCCACCGGTGAGGTGCAGGCCAAGATCGAGGAGGAGAACGGCAATCCCTCCGCTGACGTCTGGTTCGGCGGCACCACCGATCCGTACAACGTCTGCGCTGCGGAAGGTCTGCTGGAGCCCTATGCGGCCACCAACGCCTCCCACCTGATCGACGACATGTACAAGGATGCTGACGGCAACTGGTACGGCATTTACAAGGGCATTCTGGGCTTCATGGTCAACACCGACGAGCTGACCCGTATGGGTCTGGAAGCTCCCGCTGACTGGACTGACCTGCTGAAGGACGAGTACAAGGGCCTGATCTGGCTGTCCAACTACAACACCGCCGGCACCGCTAAGCTGGTGGTCAACACCATGATCCAGAAGTACGGCCACGACGAGGGCATCAAGTATCTGGTCGACCTGGACAAGAACATCGAGGTCTACACCAAGTCCGGCTCCGGCCCCAGCAAGAATGTGGGCACCGGCGAGTGCGTGATCGGCATCGGCTTCCTGCATGATGGCATCACCCAGATCGTGGACAACGGCTACACCAACGTGAGCCTGATCATCCCCTCCAGCGGCACCTCCTTCGAGGTGGGCGCTACCGCTATCTTCAAGGGCGCTGCCCACTCCAACGCCGCCAAGCTGTGGATTGAATACGCTCTGTCCCCCGAGTGCGTTGAGCTGGCTGCCCAGAACGGTTCCTATCAGTTCCTGGTCATCGACAACGCCGAGCAGCCCTCTCAGGCTTCCGAGTTCGGTCTGGATCCCAACAACGTCATGGCTTATGACTTTGAGGACGCCAAGGCCAACACCACCACCTATGTGGAGGAAGTCATGAAGGCTCTGGCCGATAACGGCGCCAACACCGAGGATACCGGCCGTTTCCAGACCGAGTGATCTGACTGACGGTACATAACGGTTTTCTTACCCAGCAA
>ERZ837910.4128-NODE-4128-length-14677-cov-4.527219_pt1 | contig 14677 bp, 10 predicted proteins | sample MGYA00519940_ERZ837910 | MGnify/ENA primary metagenome ERZ837910 (study PRJEB31850, sample SAMEA3708825) | human gut metagenome | biome: human gut; feature: human-associated habitat; material: faeces | place: China | collected 2014 ... | reverse complement strand
AAAAACGGATATAAAGATTACGGCTGCTGCTTTTAATAAATTAGTTGATTTCATATCAGGCCACAAATCTCCTCTCATCAAATAAAGTGCTCTGTTAAGCAATCACCGCTATTTTACTGTTATCTGTGGGAAGCTTTACGGCTATTGTCGTCCCCCTTTCCGAGCTTTCCTCGACCCGGATCTCACCTCCGTGCAGTGCGACGATCTCCCGCACCAACGACAGGCCCAATCCAACGCCGCCGTTTTCCCTGCTTCTGGATTTATCCACCCTGAAAAAGGGTTGAAAAATGCTTTCTCTGTATTTCTCCGGTATGCCGCAGCCGGTATCTGTGACCCGAATGACTAACCGATTTTTTTCATCGGTAATCATAATACGCACCGTTCCGTTCGGGCGATTGTAGCGTATAGAATTTTCGGTCAGATTAAAGAGCATACGATAAATCAGTGTGTCACTGCCGATCATAACTCCGTCGCCTTTGCTTTCAAGGATTATGCCGTTTCTGTCCGCAAGCGGAGCAAGGTCGGCAAAGATCTCCTCAACCATAGGAGCCAATTCAATACGGTCAGTGCAGGGTACCGTCTTGAGCTCACTCATTTCAAGCAGCGTCTTCGTCATTTGCGTCATACGTTCGGTCTGCTCACGCAGCAGGCGTAGAAAATCCGACGTTTCCGGCAATACCTCGGGATGCTCCGCAGAAAACAGTTCAAGCTGTGCCTGCATCAACGAAAGCGGCGTGCGCAGCTCATGAGCGGCATTCCCCGTAAACTGACGCTGTGCGGTAAAGCCTTCGTCAAGACGTTCAAGCATCTGATTGAACGACCGGCTGAATTGCCGGAACTCCGGCAGAACATCTTCGTTTATCTTCATATCTGTCAGATTGTTCAGCTGAACCTTTTCCACTCGAGAAGCAAAAGTGCGAAGGGGCTTCAGCGCGTGTCCGCTTAAAAAGTACGCAAGCACACCGCCGAGGATCGTTACCGCTGCCGTGATATACCAGTTAGTGGTGATAAATGATTCCTGCGCCCCGTGTACAACAATGGTCAATTCCTCGTCGAGCTTCTTTTGCTCGGGATCAAAATACTCAGGTTCTCCTCTGCCCGTATCCCCGTAGCCCGTAATATAAGAGCCTATGGAATCCATATAATGCCTGCCGGAATATCCGATCAGAACATTCATAAAAACACAGGTTGCTCCGATAAGAAATACAGTCATTAAGGTGATCCGCCATTGCAAGGATAGCTTTTTCACAACTTCTCTTCCTCCATAACATATCCTTCCCCGATTCGGTTGCGGACGGGGTCGAAACCAAGTGCGGCACGCAGCTTCTTCCGCAGTGCGGAAATATGTACCCGAATCGAATTGCTGAAATTATCCACACTGTTATCCCATACATGGTCAAGCAGCTCTTCCTGACTGACGGGCCGACCCTGATTGAGCAGCAGATATTCAAGTATCCCGATTTCCTTTCGGGTAAGCGACAGCTCCTGTCCGTCAGCCGAGGCGATACGGGTCTTAGTGTCAAAGGAAATCTTACCGCAGGTAAGAACCACATCATTCTGTGTAAACTGACGACGGGTAAGACTGCGTATCCTTGCTTCCAACTCCTCTAAATGAAAAGGCTTTGCCAGATAATCATTGGCTCCGGCATCCAGCCCCTCCACCTTGTCAGCGACCTCACTGCGCGCCGAAAGAATCAGCACCTTTGTATCTCTGTCGGTTTGACGCAGCGTTCTGAGCACCGTCATCCCATCCGCCCCCGGCAGATTTAGATCCAGTAAAACAAGATCGTATCGCTCCACACCGAGCAGCTCGATCGCTTTGTTTCCGTCACAGCAAAAATCCACGCTGTAAGCGAGCCGTCTGAGACTGCGAACGATCGTCTCACATAACGCGCGTTCATCTTCAACCACTAAAATATGCATAGGAAATCTCCTTACGTTGTTTCGCCAATTCTTCGACTTCATTATATCACACGGAAATAAGATTTTTGTTAAGTTTTCGATCTTAACAGGAATTTTATATCCTCAGTGCTACAATGAGAGCACAAAAGAAAGGGGTGACCGAATTGATTCGATCGAAAAAAGCCGCATTTCAGGTTGCGCTGCTTATCTGCGGTGCTGCGATGCTGTTTTACGGAGCATGGCGAGGAGAGGCCCAGACCGTGCTGAGCAAGGCAATCCGGCTGTGTCTGGAGTGTGTGGGAATTGGATAACAAAAATGCGAAGAAGAAAAAAGGCGGCGTATCGCAGTTTCTCTCACGCTTTCGTGGACTGTTCCAAGCAGGAGCAACACTGCTGACCAACCTTCATCTGCCCAATTTCCTGAAGGGCGGAATTTATCAAGGGAAAGGAAAGGCTGTCTGTGTACCGGGGCTCAATTGCTATTCCTGCCCGGCTGCATCGGGAGCCTGTCCGATCGGCTCGTTTCAGGCAGTGGTGGGTTCGTCGAAATTCAGCTTTTCCTACTACATCACAGGATTTCTCATTTTGCTCGGTGTGCTGCTCGGCCGCTTCATCTGCGGTTTTCTGTGTCCCTTCGGATGGTTTCAGGAGCTGCTGCACAAGATTCCGACCAAAAAGATCTCCACCAAAAAGCTGAAGCCGCTGACCTACATAAAATACGCCGTTCTGCTTTTTATGGTGGTTTTGATGCCAATGCTTATCACAAACGATGTCGGCATGGGTGATCCGTTTTTCTGCAAATATCTTTGTCCGCAAGGGGTACTTGAAGGAGCGATACCTCTCGCCGCCGTCAATTCCGGCATACGCGCCGCACTCGGTGCGCTATTTTCGTGGAAGCTCGGTATTCTGATTACAGTAATCGTGTTGAGTGTGCTTTTCTACCGCCCGTTCTGCAAGTGGTTATGTCCGCTGGGCGCGTTTTATGCGCTGCTGAACAAGGTATCGCTTTTCGGAATGAAAGTTGATAAACACAAATGCGTTTCCTGCGGAAAATGTGCAAAGGCATGCAAAATGGATGTGGATGTAACCAAAGCCCCCGACCACACCGAATGCATCCGCTGCGGCATGTGTATCCGTGCCTGCCCCACCAAGGCTGTAAGCTTCCGCTACGGCTTCGGCAAAGGAAAAGAAAGTGATTGTCCCGCAAAAAGGGCGGAATCAGCAAAACAAATATCTGATACAGAAAAGGAGTAAACACAATGAAAACAACAAAAATTTTAACCGTATTGACCGTCTTCCTGCTGATATTCAGCCTTGCTGCCTGCGGCACAAGCAAAGACAACAAGAAAGATGACGGAAACAAAAAGGCTGAAATTGCAGCTCTTATGGCAACGGAACCCGGCACGAAGGACGAAGCAACCGCGCTTCATCAAAAACTGATGGAGCAGGAAAACGCGATTCTTGGAAAAAACACCGAGCTTTGGGAAAAGGTCTTCATGGCGGCCGACAAGGGCATGACCATGCAGGAGGACGGCAAAAACTATGGTGATTTCTTGTTGGACACCATCGAAGGTTCCAAAGATCAGTTTACGGAGGATGAGCTGAAGCTGCTCAAGGAGGCGGCGGAGAAGATCCGCGAGATTGAAAACAAGCTGACCATGATAGAGAAAAAGTACCCCGAGGCGGCACAGCAATCTACGGATGGCGCTATGAGCGTGCCCGCGGGCAGCGACATGACCACGCCGCCTGATGACGGCAGCATGCAGAAATTCCCCACCTTTGAGGGCAAGGACCTGGATGGCAACACGGTGAAGAGCGACGAGCTGTTCTCCGCCAACGCCGTCACCGTGGTGAATTTCTGGTTTACCACCTGCAATCCCTGCGTAGGCGAGCTTGGGGAGCTGGATGCGCTGAACAAGGAGCTTGCAGAGAAAAACGGCGCACTCATCGGTGTGAACTCCTTCACGCTGGATGGGAATGAGGCAGAAATTTCCGAGGCGAAGGACGTACTGGCAAAGAAAGGCGCTGCGTATCAGAATGTGTATTTTGACTCTGACAGCGAGGCGGGAAGATTTACCACCGGCATTTATGCCTATCCCACTACCTATGTAGTAGATCGGAACGGCAATATCGTTGGGGATCCCATCGTGGGCGCTATTACGGAGAAGAATCAGGCGGAAACGCTGCAAAAGCTCATAGATCAGGCCATTGCTTCCGATACGGGAGAAAACGAGGAATAACAGGACTACAGGCTGTGGCGTCACCCGACAAATTTTTGAAAAGTGCATTGGATTTCCGGATGTAAGATGGTAAAATGTCTTCAAGACGAAAAACAGCACGTGCCGTGCTATGCACGGTACGTGCTATGCACATCTAAAATTTGGAGGGAAGCATGGGAAAATCAACAGTTTATTTTACGGATTTCAGGTGCCCGGTTGGTACAAGTCAGCTGGATAAGTTAAAAAAGGTCTGTCTCGCGGCAGGCATCAAAAACATTGATATGGACGGCAAGTTTGTCGCGATTAAAATGCACTTCGGCGAGCTTGGAAATCTGGCATTTCTGCGTCCGAACTATGCAAAGGCAGTGGCAGATCTGTGCAAGGCACAGGGTGGCGTTCCGTTTTTGACGGATTGCAACACCCTTTATCCCGGCAGCCGCAAAAATGCGCTGGAGCATTTGGACTGTGCAAATTTAAACGGCTTTAATACCATTACAACAGGCTGTCAGATTTTGATCGGAGACGGTCTGCGGGGTACGGACGAGGTAGAAGTACCGGTTCCGAATGCAGAGTATTGTCCTGCACCGAAGATCGGACGTGCAATTATGGATGCGGATATTTTTATCAGCCTGACGCACTTTAAGGGACATGAGGCGACCGGCTTTGGCGGTGCCATCAAAAATATCGGCATGGGCTGCGGCAGCCGTGCAGGCAAGATGGAGCAGCATACCAGCGGAAAGCCGGCCATTGATCTGGAAAAATGCCGCGGCTGCAGACGCTGTGCACATGAGTGCGGAAGCGATGCGATTACATATCCGAATGGAAAAGCGGTTATCGATTACGACAAATGTAAGGGCTGCGGACGCTGTATCGGTGCCTGTTCATTTGATGCAATTCATAATCCAAATGATAATGCAAATGAAATTTTGGGATGCAAGATTGCAGAGTATACAAAAGCAGTTGTAGATGGTCGTCCTCATTTTCATATAAGTTTGATTGTAGATGTTTCTCCAAACTGCGACTGTCATTCAGAAAATGATGCAGCTATTCTGCCAAATATTGGTATGTTTGCATCATTTGATCCGGTAGCGTTAGATCAGGCATGTGCAGATGCATGTCTTAAGGCAGATCCAATGCCAAACTCTCAGCTGTCAGATAATCTTGCAAAACCAGATTGGCATCATCATCATGATCATTTTATGGATTCCAATCCGAATGTGCGTTGGAAGGAAACACTGGAACATGCAGAAAAGATTGGACTTGGAACAAGAGAGTATGAATTGATTAAATTTTAAAGAAAACCGCGGTGATTTCGCTCACCGCGGTTTTTTTGAAATTTAGTTTTTAAAATTTAGTTCTTATCGCAGATCATGCTGTGAATCTCCTGAAGAGATTTTACATCAGAATCAGAATGCTGCTGAACATAGTGGATACCCTTTGCGGTAGCTCTTGCTGCAGCGATTGTAGTCATGTAAGGAATCTTGCCCTTGATAGCTGCCTTACGCAGGTAACTGTCATCGTGAGCGCTGTCCTTACCAACTGGTGAGTTAACGATCAGATCAATCTTTCCATTGGTGATAAGGTCTAAGATATTTGGACGGCCTTCCTGAAGCTTATTAACACGCTCAGCTGGAATGCCGGCTTCATTAATCAGTCTGCAGGTGCCTTCTGTTGCCAGAATCTTAAATCCACACTCATGGAAGAGCTTTCCAATCTCAACAACTTCATCCTTGTCCTTGCGGTTTACAGAAATCAGAACAGTTCCAGAAAGTGGGAGAGATGTCTGAGTAGCTTCCTGTGCCTTGTAGAATGCTTCTCCATAGTAGGTAGAAAGACCAAGTACCTCACCAGTAGAACGCATCTCCGGTCCGAGCAGAGGGTCAACCTCTGGGAACATGTTGAATGGGAATACAGCTTCCTTAACACCATAGTAAGGAATGCTCTGCTCCTTTAACATTGGAACTGGTGATGGACGTCCTGTCAGCTCAGAGGTAATGATGTCAGTTGCAAGCGGAACCATGCGGATATTACATACCTTAGAAACAAGCGGAACGGTACGTGATGCACGTGGATTTGCCTCAAGCACATAAACCTTACCGTTTTCGATTGCATACTGCATGTTCATAAGACCCTTTACATGCATTTCCTCAGCGATCTTTCTGGTGTATTCCTTAATAGTTTCAACATTTTTAGGTGTAATGTGAACAGAAGGAATGATACATGCGGAGTCACCGGAGTGAATACCAGCAAGCTCAATATGCTCCATTACAGCTGGAACGAATGCGTGTGTACCATCACTGATTGCATCAGCCTCACACTCGAGTGCATGATTTAAGAAGCGATCAATCAGAATCGGGCGGTCTGGTGTTACGCCAACGGCTGCCTTCATATAGCTTGTCAGGCTTTCGTCATCGTAAACGACCTCCATACCACGTCCGCCAAGAACGTAGGAAGGACGAACCATAACCGGATAACCAATTCTCTTTGCGATTGCAAGAGCTTCATCTACAGTAGTAGCCATACCAGACTCTGGCATTGGAATCTCTAACTTGTCCATCATAGCACGGAACAGGTCACGGTCCTCAGCAAGATCAATAACTGCAGGAGAGGTTCCCAGAATCTTTACACCATTTTTCTCAAGCTGTGCAGCTAAGTTTAATGGAGTCTGTCCACCGAACTGAGCGATAACGCCAACCGGCTTTTCCTTTTTATAGATGCTTAATACATCTTCAAGTGTTAATGGCTCAAAGTACAGCTTATCAGATGTATCGTAGTCTGTAGAAACGGTTTCTGGATTACAGTTTACAATAATAGTTTCAAATCCAAGCTTCTTTAAAGCAAGAGATGCATGAACGCAGCAATAATCGAACTCAATACCCTGACCAATACGGTTTGGACCACCGCCAAGAATCATGATCTTTGGCTTATCGCTATTTACTGGGTTCTTATCTGGTGCATTATAGGTAGAGTAGTAGTATGCGCTGTCCTTTGTACCGCTTACATGAATACCTTCCCAAGCTTCTTCAACGCCAAGCTCGATGCGGCGATTGCGAACATCATCTTCAGATACAGCAAGAAGCTGGCTTAAATATTTATCTGAGAAACCATTCTTCTTTGCAGAGATAAGCTGTGCATCAGATGGAAGCGCACCCTTGCATGCAAGCAGTGCTTCTTCTTCATCAACAAGCTCCTTCATCTGCTCGATGAAGTACTTCTTTACCTTTGTAATCTCAAAGATTTCATCAACAGTGGCACCTTTTCTAAGTGCTTCATACATGATGAAATGACGTTCACTTGATGGTGTAATTAAGAGCTTTAACAAATCTTCCTTTGTCTTTGCATTGAAGTCCTTTGCAAAGCCAAGACCATAGCGGCCAATCTCAAGGCTTCGGATTGCCTTCTGGAAAGCTTCTTTGTAAGTCTTTCCGATACTCATAACTTCACCAACAGCGCGCATCTGTGTGCCAAGCTTATCCTGAACACCCTTAAACTTCTCAAATGCCCAGCGAGCAAACTTGATAACAACGTAGTCACCGTCTGGAACATATTTATCAAGAGTGCCATACTTTCCACATTCAATATCCTTTAATGTCAGTCCGGCTGCCAGCATAGCAGAAACAAGAGCAATCGGGAAACCAGTTGCCTTAGATGCAAGAGCGGAAGAACGAGAAGTTCTTGGATTGATCTCAATGACAACGATACGATCACTAACAGGGTCATGAGCGAACTGCACGTTTGTACCACCAATTACACGTACGGAGTCAACGATGCGGTAAGCCTGCTCCTGAAGACGCGCCTGAAGCTCCTTGGAAATGGTAAGCATTGGAGCAGCACAGAAAGAATCACCTGTATGAACACCAAGAGGGTCAATATTTTCAATGAAACATACAGTGATCATGTTTCCTTCTTCATCACGAACAACCTCTAACTCAAGCTCTTCCCAACCAAGAATGGACTCCTCAACAAGAACCTGGCCTACAAGACTGGCCTGAAGACCTCTTGCACAAACGGTCTTTAACTCTTCCTTGTTGTATACAAGACCACCACCGGCACCTCCCATTGTGTAGGCAGGACGAAGAACAACCGGATAGCCAAGCTTATCAGCAATTGCGAGTGCCTCATCAACTGAATAGGAAACTTCACTGCGTGCCATTTCAATGCCGATCTCATTCATTGATTTTTTAAATTCAATACGATCCTCACCACGTTCAATAGCATCAATCTGAACACCGATTACCTGAACGTGATATTTGTCCAGAATGCCCTCTTTTGCAAGTTCGGAACAAAGATTCAAACCGGACTGACCGCCAAGATTTGGAAGAAGTGCGTCCGGACGCTCTTTTGCGATAATCTGTTCAAGACGATGTACATTGAGCGGTTCAATGTAGGTAACATCGGCAATTTCCGGGTCTGTCATGATGGTTGCCGGGTTGGAGTTAACCAGGACAATTTCATAACCTAACTTGCGAAGAGCCTTACAAGCCTGTGTTCCGGAATAGTCAAATTCGCAGGCCTGACCAATAATAATTGGGCCAGATCCGATAATCAAAACTTTGTTGATGTCTGTTCTCTTTGACATGATATTCTCCTTTAGTCGTTTTTTGTAGATCAAAGCGGGATAAGAGACTTCCTTAACCTTTCTTATTATAAAGGAAAATTCAAAAATATGATAGAGGGAAATTCAAAAAAATAAAAGTTTTTCAAAAAAATAAAAGTTTTTTGTGGATATTTATCATAGAATGAGAAAAAGAAATCGCATTGCATAGTGGTTTGAAAAATGGTATACTGACACTATTCGAAACTAAATGATTTGAGAGGAAAATGAGATCAGTATGAAAATCGTAGTATTAGATGGTTATACCGAAAATCCAGGAGATCTAAGCTGGGATGGTTTCAGAGAGCTTGGCGATGTCACTGTATATGATAGAACACCAAAAGAACTTGTCTGTGAGCGCATCGCGGCGCAATGGAACTTGTTCGAAATCTTCATCACTATTTTAGCATGCATGCGCAGACAGTTGCGGCATCAGTGAAGGCAGGTGTGGATGCGATGTCTGATCCAGTTCCAGTAGTAGAAGAAGCGACAAGACAGGCAGTTTGTCTGGCACAAAAGGCAGACACGGTGATTCTTGCATTAGGATGTCATCCAATGGTCTGTGCCAAGGAAGAGATCGACCGCATAACACTTGCATTGCCACCGCGTCAGCAAACACTTGCTGAAAAAATCAGCAAAGCAAGTCCAAATGCAGTCTGCGTTTTGTTTTCCAATTATCCGTATACAATCCACACGATCCAGAATCGTTTGCCAGCGATTTTGTGGAGTGCAACTGGAAGTCAGGATATGGGAACGGCAATGGCAAAGACACTGTATGGTCAAAATGCGCCGGCAGGAAGACTAAATATGACTTGGTACAATTCGGATGACGACTTGCCAGATATCGATGATTACGATATCGTTCGTCACAGACGGATCTACCGTTATTTTGACAAAGAAGTATTGTATCCGTTTGGTTATGGATTAACCTATACCGAATTTGCCTATTCGAACCTGTCTGTTCAAATGGCGGACCCTTGCCATATTGAAATTTCATTTGATGTCAAGAATATTGGAGAATGTGTGAGCGATGAGGTAGTTCAGATTTATGCATCTGCACCAAAATCTCGTGTGCCAAAGCCACGCCGTCAGCTTCTTGCATTTGAACGACTATATGATATTTTGCCACAGGAAACGCGCCATGTCACAAAGCGGGTCAATGCAAGATTTTGCGAAACCTATGACAATATGGAAGAAAGACACGACTAATTAGAAAAACACATAGATACTCACGAATTGCTCTTATCTATGTACTGATAACGAAGCGATTCTAAAATAAGATAAAAAAGAGGGAAAAACAATGAAACCAACAACAAAAGAGCCAAAGAAAACAATAAGTGGAGAACTAGCACTGTTAGTGGCAGTTATGATTAACAGCTTTGGTGTTGTTTTAATGCTGTATTCAAAGGCCGGCATTTCTGCAATATCAAGTGTTCCATATGCATTTTCATTGGCATGGCCAAAGCTTTCGTTAGGAACCTGGACCTATCTGTTTCAGGCAACACTGATTATCAGCTTAATGATTATGCGAAAAAAATTTGTGTTAAACTATCTGTTTAGCTTTGCAGTAGGCTTTGTGTTCAGTGAGTTTTTGGATCTTCATGAACTTTGGATTGGTATTTTACCAACCGGACTGGCATGGCAGGTTCTCTATTTCGTAATCAGCTACCTGCTACTCTGCATTGGAATTGCCATTTCCAACCGTTGTGGCCTTCCAATTGTGCCGACTGATTTGTTTCCACGTGAGCTTGCACAGATTACAAAAATAAGCTATCCGAAAATCAAAATTGGATTTGATGTGATTTGCCTTGTCATTACCGCTTGCTTGACAGCAGTATTTCTTGGACATTTAGAGGGTCTTGGAATTGGAACTATTTTGGCAGCCTTTACAATGGGAAAAGGAGTGGGAATTGCTGGTGACTTACTAGACAAGAAAGTATCGTTTCATCCAGTGCTTCCGGGAATGCTATCTGGGCTCATTGTTAAGAAAATTGTCTGAGCAATTGTAAGTGTTATTGTGGTTGATTGAAATAAACAATATAAAATTGATTTTGAAGTCGAGGTACATAGCAATATGCACCTCGGCTTTTTTATCGTTTTCTTTTGAATGGATTTTATGAAAAGAACTTGACATTGATGGAACTGTACTGGTCAATCTTTTTTGTAACACTTTGTTCGATAAATACCTACTTGTAACGAGCCTCCATTGGTGTTAAATAATTATTGTGTGAATGAGGGCGAACATAGTTGTACCAATTTATGTATTTAGTAGTGAGTTCATCCATCATCTCTACATTGGAAAATGAAGTTACATTATAAAAGTTGCTTTTAAAAGTATTATAAAACCTTTCCATCGGAGCATTATCGTAAGGACAGCCAGCCTTGCTCATACTTAATGAAAAAATTTACAGGTGATCATTCCGAGGTGTTGATGGGTTGCTTATTTTTTCCTAGAAGAGCATGATCGCTTGAAATAAGCGCGTTTTGATGGTAAGATATTGATGGGGAGATTTATTCTTCACAAGAGGTATGCTGTTAATTGGGTTCTTAAACAGCCACAAAAAACTTGTTTAAAGGAAAGGAGACGCCAAAAAATAATGAAACCACAGAAAAAATGTTTTTTCGCTTGATTGTGGTTGCTAGTTTTTCTTGGTAATATCTTAATGAAAAGACATATGTTAAAAAAAGGAACTATATATCTACTTTCTGTTGGTCTTATGCAGACCTGTGTAATGCCAGCATTTGCAGAAGAAACAACATACTCTGCTTCAGAAGAAAGCACCACGCTTGAAGTGACAACTGTTCCAGAAACCTCAACTACAGCAGAAGCTGTACTAACAGAGACACAGGAAACTCTGCCATCCACTGCACCAGGAGAAGCGACAACGCAGCCACAAGAATCTGAATCTCAAAATTCACAGGAGACATCTTCATCAGAGGTGATTGAGAGTCCTGCTACAAGTGAAATTCAGACCACTGAAAACATTGAGGAATCCACTCAGACCTCATCAGTAGAAGATAGTACGGAAGATACCTCGGCAGAGAAAACATCTGAGGAAATCACTGAAGAAGAAAGCAGTGAAGAGGAGAGTACCGAAGAAGTTCTTGGCGAAGGTGTTGAGGAAACCTATTATTCAAAGGCATACTTGAACGCAGATGCTCAGATCTATACCAGTTGGAAAGAGGACGCAGCTGCATTCACTTCACTTCCGGCCGGATATTCAGTTTACGTAACAAGTGTTGTCCTGTTTAATGATAAGCCAGTATGGGCCAGAATCATGTTTGATGTCAATGATTATAGTAGTGAAGGTTATATCCGTATAGATTATCTGCAGTTGGATGAAAGTGGAATGATGTTGCTCGATACGGATGAATCTCAAAGTTTCCCTGCCGATTATCAGTCCGCACTAAACGCACTTCATCAGGCACATCCTAACTGGATCTTTAAGCCAGTTTACGTTGGCGACACTTTCTCCTATGCAATTAACCAACAGATGGGGGCACCTGCACGAGCTCTTGTGAGCATGTATTATAACGAGGGATATCGTTCACTTTTAGATCGAGATTATGATTTCCGTACTAATACATGGAAACAGTGGGAACCAAACTGGGCTGGTGCATCTGAGGAAACAGTACGTTACTATATGGATCCAAGAAACTTCTTAAATGAGAATGATATTTTCATGTTTGAGTCTTTGTCCTATGAGTTCTATCAGAGCCAGTCTGCCGTAGAAGCTGCGCTTGCAAATTGCTTTATGTCAAACGCAACTGTTCCAGGAACTGATTATACATATTCATGGTTGTTCTGCTGGGTCGGAGAAAAGTATAACATTAATCCGGTTGCTCTTGCTAGCCGCGTTAGACAAGAGCAGGGATCAGGCAATTCGGCCATGATTTCAGGTACTTATGCCGGCTATGAAGGTCTGTATAACTATTTCAATATTCAGGCAACTGGTTCCACTAGAGATGAAATTCTGCAAAACGGTTTAAAAGAAGCTCAGACTGGTTCCACTATGATGCTTCCTGACGGTTCTGTATCTACAGGTGCCTGGGATACACCATCAAAAGCATTGATTGGTGGCTCCTTAAAATTCGCTAATCAGTATATTCTTCGCAACCAGAATACACTTTATGCGCAGAAGTTTGATTATGACGGACAGTTCAATGGTAAATACTGGCATCAGTACATGACCAATATTATGGCTCCATATTCTGAAGGAAATCAGGTGCGACGTTCCTATAGTACAACTGGTCAGATGGGTAATAATTTCGTATTTCTGATTCCAGTTTATGAAGAACGTCCAGAATCTTCACTAAGGCCGGCGGAACATAAAAATCAAAACACCTGCCTGAACTCAATAACAGTAAATGACCAAGAAGTAATTAAAACCTTTGATAAGGATCAGATGGACTTCTATTATAACGTTGGTAAGAATACTATTTATGCGAATGTTCAGGTAAAAGCAGCAGCCGATACTTCAAATGTAGCATTCAACAATATTGGTGATTTATCGCATAAGGTAGAAGTAACCACGATAACTGCAATTGCAGAAGATGGGTCTACACGTGAATATCGTTTAATCATTGGATGTGGAGTTGAAATTGAGGATGGGTTCTTCGATGATTTTGACGTTACTGCATACCGTAAGCGCTATCCAAAGCTAAGCAGAAAATATGGGGACGATCTGGATGCTTACTATGAACACTACCTTCTTAAAGGAAAAGCAGCCGGATGGGATGGATCAACAAACGGAGTCTTCCCAAGCGAACGTCCATCTGCCATATACAATGGTGTGGATTATGCGCCGGTATTTGATGCTGAATATTATCTGAACAAGTATCCGGATTTAAAGGCGGCATTTGGCAATGATTCTTCTGCTGCATTGAATCACTTCATTACCTTTGGCATTAAAGAAGGCAGACAAGGATGTGATGATTTCAGTATCGACATTTATAAGGGCAATTATCCGGATCTGAGAAAGGCTTTTGGCAATAACAATGATGCATATGTAGCTCACTATCTGGAATATGGTTTAAAAGAGGGCCGCGATGGACTGGAAGTTCTTCAAGACAGTAAGGATAACACCTCTGATGACAAGAAGGATGATACCAACACTGGTTATGTAGCATCTGCCGAAGAAAAGAAGTACTCCGCTGTATATGACTATATCTACTATCGAAATGCATATGCAGATTTACGAGCAGCCTTTGGTGATGACTCCGCTAAGTATTTCCAGCATTTTCTACAGAATGGAATGGCAGAAGGACGTCAGGCATGTGGGGACTTCGATGTAAAGATCTATAAGAACAATTACAAGGATCTGCAGGCAGCATTTGGTAACAATACCACTTTGTATTATACACATTATATGGAGCATGGAAAAGCTGAGCATCGAAATGCTGCTTCTGAAGTGACTGGAAACAACAGTAGCAGCAATGCTGGAAACAACACTTCTACTGGAGGAAGCGGCAATACTGCCTCTGACACAGCTATTTACAATGGCATAGATTACTCGCTAGTGTACGATTATGAGTATTATAAAAAGAACTATGCAGACTTACGAGCTGCCTTTGGCGATGATCCCAAGAAATATCTGCAGCACTTTGTAGAAAATGGAATGCGCGAGGGACGCCAGGCAAAGGCATCATTTAACGTAACTGCATACAAGAATCGTTACGCAGATTTGAGAGCAGCTTTCGGCAATAATAATGTTTCTTATTACATGCACTACATTAACAATGGAAACGCCGAAAACAGATAAAGCCAGTGGGGACAGTGTGGTGGCTGTTTTATTGTGCACCCAGATTAATTACTGTCCCCTTGGCTTAGCCCTTAAAATAAAAGAAATGGAGTGTGAGAAAAAATGAATTTATCAAAAATACATCATATTGCAATAATCGTATCCAACTACGAAGCCGCAAAGGATTTCTATGTGAACAAGCTGGGATTCTCTGTCATCAG
>ERZ837910.4127-NODE-4127-length-14679-cov-3.411926_pt1 | contig 14679 bp, 9 predicted proteins | sample MGYA00519940_ERZ837910 | MGnify/ENA primary metagenome ERZ837910 (study PRJEB31850, sample SAMEA3708825) | human gut metagenome | biome: human gut; feature: human-associated habitat; material: faeces | place: China | collected 2014 ... | reverse complement strand
ATATACTCATTCCCCTCTCTTATTCCGCAATCGAAACATTAACCTCTGATGCAAAAACGCTGATCACAAATGCAGCTTCTTATCTGGCTGCAACAAAAAGTGAATATACCGTGCCCGCACAAGTGGAAAATCCCGTTATCAGTTATGACACCGATAATAATGTAACAATCAGCTGTCCCACCCATGGAGCTACCATTTATTACAGTAAAGACGGCTCCGCCCTATCCTCTTCAGCCTCTGTATATACAGAAGGATTCTCTTTGAGTACAACCACCACACTTAAGGCAATCGCCGTAAAAGAGGGAATGCTTCCGTCGGAAGAAGTTTCCGAATACATTGTGATTGCCAGAGAATGTGGGCCGCAAGTACTCGATCCGGAGCGTCTGAACCGGGGAGCCATTGCAACCTACACCAACGATGGAATGCTGGTAAACTGGCGTTGGCTTGCCACAGATCCCGATGATATTGCTTTTAATATATATCGTGACGGTACAAAACTAAATACTCTGCCACTCTCATCACGTACCAATTATCTGGATGCTGAAGGATCAGTTAATTCAAACTATACAGTCGAAGCATTGAGTGCCGGCAAAGTAGTTGAAACCGCTGTAGCATTAGTTTTGGAAAAAGGATACCTGAACATTCCTCTCGACCGCCCTCAAGGAGGCACAGTTCAAGGCAGTAGTTATACCTACACCCCAGGAGACGCAAGTGTAGGTGATGTAGACGGAGACGGTGAATATGAAATTATCCTGAAATGGGACCCCACCAATCAATGCGACAATGGCCAGAATGGTAGCCAGAACTACACCGGCAATGTTTATCTTGATTGTTATAAACTGAATGGAACCAAATTATGGAGAATAGATCTGGGAGTTAATATCCGTGCCGGTGCTCACTATACTCAATTTATGGTCTATGATCTGGACGGTGACGGCAAAGCCGAAGTAGCTTGTAAGACAGCCCCGGGAACCATTGATGGACAGGGAAACCATGTAATAATGGGTAGTGACGATCCTACTGCCGATTATCGTGGGACCTATGGTGGTAAGAAAGGGGTCATAAAAACCGGTCCGGAGTACCTGACTGTTTTTGAAGGAAGCACCGGTAAAGAACTCTCTACCGTAGCTTATGAACCAAGTCGTAATATTATCTCAGACTCAGCATGGGGTGACAGTTACGGAAACCGAAGCGAACGCTATCTGGCATGTGTTGCCTATCTGGACGGGAAGAAACCAAGTCTTGTGATGTGCCGGGGATATTATACAGCCGCTTATCTCTGTGCCTGGGATTTTGATGGTAAGGAGTTGAAGAAAAAATGGATGCACGCATCCACCGCCAAAGGACAAGGTGCTTATGGTGAAGGTGCCCATAGCCTTGCCGTAGGAGATGTAGATGGTGACGGATGTGATGAGATAGTTTATGGCGCTTGCTGTATCGATCACGACGGTTCATTACTCTATCGTACGGGATTGGGACACGGAGACGCTCTTCATTTAGGGGACTTCATTCCGGATCGTGATGGCCTGGAAGTATTTATGGTACACGAAGAAAAGTCGGCTGCTTACGGTTTTGAAATGCGTGATGCCTGCACCGGAGAGATACTTTCGGGACGTAAAATGGGGGCAGACATCGGTCGTGGTCTTTGTGCAGATATCGATTCGCTTTCACGTGGTGCCGAATATTGGTCGTTAGCCAAATTCAATGTAACCGCTGATGGCAAGTACAATAACATCACCTTCGACTGCAATGGTGATTCTATCTCTACCAGACGACCACCTGTAAACTTCCGCACCTACTGGACAGGCAATTTATCCGAAGAATTACAGGAAAAAGGCATCATCTCACAATGGGTAAACAAAACCTCCAACTGCTCTACCCTTACGGATTTTGTATCGACTTATGGCTGCGGTGTAAACCTCATTAAAGATACCCCTTCCCTGCAAGCCGATATTTTCGGAGACTGGCGAGAGGAGTGTATCTATTATGATGAAGCCACCAAGAGTAATCTGATGATCTTCTCTACTCCATTTACCTCTCCGTATCGGGTTCCGTGCCTGATGCACGATCATATTTACAGAATGTCTATCTGCTGGCAGAATGTGGCATATAATCAGCCCCCTCATTTGGGATATTATTTGCGTGACTATGTAAAAAACCAACAATCCAACCCCACCGGCATATTACAACCCTCTATAACGGAAGAGCAAAGTAATATTGAAATACCTTTCACTCTTATTTCCGAGGGCATTGTTATCCGTTATACAGACATGAATAATACATCCTGCAACATTCGTGTTTATTCTCAGGATGGTTTGTGTGTATATCACGCAACAAATAAGTTTCAAGGAAACGGAGAAATTAAGCTTGAAGGTCTGGAAGAACTGAAAAAAGGCGTTTACCTGCTCTCTGTAGTTGCTGATGGAGTAAGAACTGTTAGGAAGATTATACGATAAAATAGAATAAAAACGAAATAAAGCCCATCATTGAAATACTGTTTATCAATGATGGGCTTACAAATTTTGTAAACTTGATTTAGAGATAAAATAGCCCAGTAGTCATCCATTATCAGATAGTATAACTACAATACGTTGAGAAAAACATCCTACGCACTCTTCACTCTCTGATAAACAGACGAAATGAAAACAAGTGCGCAGGATGTATCGCTTATCAATAAGAAAGTATCTGTTTAAAGATCTTTTTATTTCAATTCAAAAGGAACCACCCCTTTAATATCGGCGGCAGAGGCAGCTATTACAGCTTCAAACTTACCCGGTTCGGCTACCCAGGCATGTTGGGCGTCGTCGAAGAAACTCAAGGCTTCTTTGTCGATGGTGAAGGTAACTTCTTTCTCTTCGCCCGGAGCCAGTTTCACTTTCTTGAAGCCTTTCAGCTCCTTAACGGGACGGGGCAGACTGGACTTCTTATCGCTGATATACAACTGCACAACTTCCTGGCCCTCGCGGTCACCCGTATTCTTTACGATTACGGTAAAGGAAATCTGATCAGCGGCAGACATCACCTTCTTGTCAGCGACAGGTTTACCATAAGCAAATGTCGTATAAGAAAGTCCGTGTCCGAAGAGGAATAAGGGCTTCACCTTCTTTTGTTTATCGGCCCAACGATAACCGACGAAGATACCTTCGTTATATTTCATATCCACCACTTCCTTGCTACGGTCGCCAAAGTACTCGCCAAGGCTGTGGGCCGGTACATCTTCCAGACGGGCGGGGAAAGTGAAAGGCAGCTTACCGGAAGGATTGGCATCACCCATCAATACGGCGGCAATCGAATTTCCGGCTTCAGAGCCCAGGAACCAGGCTTGCAATACCGAAGGAACTTCCGCAATCCAGGGCATCGCCACGGCATTGCCGGAAACATTCACAACAATCAGATTCTTATTGGCTTTTGCCAAAGCGGAGATGACATCATCTTGTGCATAAGGCAGGCCAAGACTTTCGCGGTCGGAATCTTCGCAATCCTGATTGTTGCTCTTATTCAGTCCGCCAATAAAGATTACATAATCAGCATCCGCTGCAACTTTTACGGCTTCGGTTATCAATTCTGCGGGCGTACGGTCGTCCTTCAGGTTCTGCCCCGTTACCACACCATTATACTCACCTGTCGCATCACCCACGTAACCACGGGCGTAAACCACTTCCGCCTTATCGCCCACACGCTTCCGGATGCCATCCAACGGTGAAAGTTCACGTTGCACTTTCAAAGAGGAACTGCCACCGCCTACGGTCATCATCTTCACGGCATTCTCACCGATAACGGCAATCTTTTTCGCTTTATTCAGGTCGATGGGCAATACGCCACCGTTGTTTTGCAACAACACAATGCCCTCTTCACCAATGCGGCGTGCCGCCTCATAATGTTCGGGAGAAAGTATGGAACCTAAAGGACGGTTCACATCCATCGTAGTGCGGAATGCCAGACGCAGGATGCGGCGCACCTTGTCGTCCAGTTCTTTCGTACCTACCTTACCGGACTTAATGCGTTCGAGATAAGGCATGGCCAGATAATAATTATCGTAGGCATTGCTATGCCCGTTGGAAAGGCCATCCGTCCAACTGCCGAACTCCATATCGAGGCCGTTCGTGATAGACTGGTCGGTATCGTGCGTGCCGCCCCAGTCGGAAACGACTACGCCATCAAAGCCCCATTCGCCTTTCAGAATATCGTTCAGCAGATATTGGTTGTGGCAGGCATGCTGGCCTTTATACAGATTGTAAGCACCCATAATAGACCACGTTTTACCTTCCTGAACGGCTGCCTTGAAAGCAGGCAGATAGATTTCATAAAGGGCACGGTCGTCCACGATGACGTTGGTGGTGTGACGGTTGATTTCCTGATTGTTCAGCGCATAGTGCTTCACACAGGCAGCTACGCCATTCTGCTGCACGCCTTGCACGTAGGGAACTACCATGCGGGAAGCCAGATATGGATCTTCACCCATGTACTCAAAGTTACGTCCGTTCAGCGGTGTACGGTAGATGTTAACTCCGGGGCCTAAAAGGACGGTCTTGTTGCGATAACGCGCTTCCTCACCGATGCTTTTTCCATAAAGCATGGACATATCGGGGTTCCAGGTAGCGGCCAGACAGGTCAAAGCCGGAAAAGCCACACAGGAGTCGTTGGTCCATCCTGCCTGATCCCATTCATCCCAAAGAACTTCGGGGCGGATACCGTGAGGGCCGTCCGTCATCCAAAATTCAGGGATACCCAAGCGGGGCACGCCCGGACTGCTGAATTTACTTTGCGCATGCAGCATAGCCACCTTTTCTTCGATAGTCAGCCTTTTCAACGCATCTTCCACTCTTTCTTCAATAGGTTTGGCCGCATCCAGATACACAGGTTTCTGCTGCGCAAAGAGCGGAAGAGCAACAGCGAATGCGAAACCGAATAATACTTTCCTCATATTGATATTTATTAATAAGTACTCAATCAAAATTAATCCGTAATATAAATGATAATTTAGCGGTGTGATTTACGGGGTATCACTGTTTCATACCTAACGATTGTATATATCCTTCCTGCACCACGCAGTTCTTCAGTTTACATGCCTCGATAAAGTCCATCATTGCCTTGCGTGCCATCACCTGGTCGGGACGTGCGTCACGGATTTCCTTATAAGATGTACGGGGAGCCTCGGAGAAATAAACGATATTCGCCCAATTCTCCGGAGGAGTAATACCGACGAAACTGGAACCGTCCATCTTCTTATATGGCCAGAAGGTATAGCCTATATTATTGTCACGCATCGTCTGGCAGAAAGCGGCCTGCCATTCATCCGTATTATGGCCTATTTCGCCCATATACATCGGCAGATTCACTTTGTCACGGAAATCAATAATACTCTGGATAGCTTCTTTTGTAGGATCGCCCCCATAGCGGTGACAGGTATACATGATCTTATCGTCAAACTTAGAGTCCTTGAACGGCTTGAAGTTACCGTTCCATTGTGCACCACCCAACAGGATAATATGGTTAGTGTCCACCTCACGGATAGCAGCTACACCCATCTTATAGATATCTTCCAGTTTGCCGTTCAGTTCTTCCATATTGGGGAAGTACGGGGCAATGGGCTCATTGAAAAGCTCATAACCGAGGATAACCGGCTCATTCTTATAACGGTCTGCAATCTTGCGCCAAATGTCGCAATACAATTGCTGACTCGTTTCGCTTTCAAACAGCCAGGGATATCCGTAACTATCATCGATATTATCACCAGTCTGTCCGCCCGGAGCATCGTGCATATCAAGAATCAGATAAAGGTCAGCTTCACGGCACCATTCCACTACACTGTCCACACGGGCAAAGCCGTCCTGAGCGGTGGTCAGTCCCATAAAGTCCTCATCGGTGAAGAGTTTATAATGGAACGGGAGGCGGATAGTGTTCGCACCTGTGTTCTTGATGAACTGTACGTCCTCACGGGTAATGTAATTGTCTTTAAACGCTTTCCAGAATTCGGCGGTAAAGTCGGGTCCCACCAGCTGGCTGAACATTTCATTGATGAAACGGGGCGAGTTGGTCTTGCTGAACTTAAACATATACCCTTCCGGGTTCAGCCAGTTACCCAGATTGGTACCCATGATAAAGAGTTTCGTACCGTCGGGCTTAATCAGGTCTTGCCCTTGAATTGTTACAAACGCGGCAGGTTCCTGTGCTTTTTCTGCCTTTTCACCGCAACTGCCTAACATCAGGGAGGCGGCAAGGAGGGATGTACCCACTAAAATTGATTTGAACATGGTATTATAAATATAAGATTATTTCTTCCAGCGATAAGATGCCACAGCCTTGGCAGGCACTACACAATCCACGCAATTCTTTCCGTCCGTTACTGTCAGTCTGGCTTCAGAGGTTCCTTCATTCAACAGCACAAAAGCCACGGTTCCATCGGGATTTTCGAACGCAGAGTACATCAAGCCTTTCTCTGCCACGCCTCTGCTTTCGATACGGACTGCACCCGGTTTCACCACAGACGACAGGTGGCCGATGATGTAATAATGAGAATTATAAGTCATCGTCCTGTAGTCTTCACGACTGATATCGACCGCACCGTAGCAGGTCTTACATCCTCCTTCACGCCAGGGACCACGCTCATTATCCAGCATCAGATTCCAGACAATAACGCCTTTACACCAGTTGTTTACCGTTCCGAGGGCTACTTCACGCATATCTTCCATCAGTCGTTTTTCAAGATTGCGCCCGTCATTCCACATACCGATAGAAGTTTCGGTGAAGATCAGTTCCTTGTCAGGACGCTTCTGTTGGATATTGTTCAGTTCCTCGCGTCTACCGCCATAATTGTGGTAAGCGGCTCCGGTGAGGAAAGCGGCAGCTACTTCATCATCATATATCTTAACGGGGTATTGTTGCTGGTCGGCCATGTTATCGTAGTTGTAATTATGATCGAAAGCATAAATCTTCGTATCCAGTCCGGCAGCCTTGAAAGCAGGGCCAAGGGCATCGCGCACAAAGGCGAGTTCTTCCTTCCAACCCATGAACAAAGATGCGGAATTACCCCTGTTCAACGGTTCATTCTGTGGAGTGACGGAATAAATATCAATACCTTCTTTACGAAATGCCTCAATCCATTTCACGAAGTAAGTGGCATAATCCCGATAGTAATCCGGATTCAGTTGTCCGCTTGTCCAGGAGTCGAAGGGCTTCTTTTCCTCCAGGTTATTCACCTTCATCCATTTAGGGCATGTCCATGGAGAGCCCAGTATCTTAATGGTGGGATTAATCGCCAGAATATCTTTTAAGATAGGTATTACGTATTCTTTTTCTTCGGTCTGCAAGGCAAAGTTTTCAATGCCTTTCGTATCGCAGCAGGTATATTCGCTCAGTGAGAAATCGGAGCAGCCTATGGAAATACGGATATAGCTGAAGCCCAGTCCGTCTTTATCCGAAAAAGTTTCGGTAAGAAACTTCGCACGGTCGGCAGGTGTCATTTGCATCAGATTGTAGCAGGTAGAACCGGTCACGGCAGCACCGAAACCGTCCATCTCCTGAAATTTCACCTTCGGATTCAGGGTGATTACGGATGCAAACGCCGGAGTTTTAGAGAGCTTCTGAGCAGTGTGATTAAAGCTTTGCTGACGGTCGGCAGTCGTGATGTACACATCTGCTTTCTTCTTTCCTGCCGCATTTTCGTCCAATGAAGCGGAAGTCTCGGCACAAGCTGTAATGGCAGCGAATAAACAGCATCCTAATAAAAGAGGTAGTTTCAAGTTCATGGTATGTTTTTCAAGGGTTAATTAATCTTCCCCAAAGGTAGGCAAGATAAAGACAGTATGCACCTCCGGTTTATCAAGATGTGGATAAGATGAAAGCATGCGGAACGATAACAGACTAAATAACAAGACAATAAGTTTGTGGTGAGAAAGTAAAAAAGTGGATGAATAGGAAAGGAATGGCGTATGTTTAGCGTATCCTCATAACGCACATTTCAAAGTCATCCCGCGAGACGCACGCTTTATTTTTCACTTTAGCGCGGTAATTATAGATTGTATTGACAGAATAACGAAGGAACTCGGCAATCTGCGAACTATCGTCAATACCTAGACGGATCAAGGCAAAAATACGCAATTCTGTATTCAGCAATTCACCCTTGCGGAGTATGATCCGTTCTTCAGGCTGCAACAACTGATTGAACTTTTCTACAAAGTCAGGGAAAAGATGGAGGAAGGCAGTATCGAAGTTCTCGTACAGTTCTTTCAGGTCAGTATCGAGCACATCTCTTGAACGCACCATCTTCAGTAGTTCCTCCGTCTGTCCGCCGGAAAGTTTTTTGTTGACCATGCGTCGGTAAGCATCCAGACGGTCGATATAGGTAGAACACAGTTTCAGGAAACGGCCGATATATTCCTCTTTTATATGATTGGACATCTGCAACTGTTCATTGGCCTGTTCCAGATGACTGCGGGCTATAGAAAGATGCTTCATCTGCCGATATATCCAGATGATAGCCATAACCAGCAACAGGGACAGGATACTGATCATCCAAAGATAAAAGCGCAGACGGTCGTTCTGCTTCTCCTGCATGGCCTGATAGGTAAGGTCTATCAGAGACAGGATGCCTGCCGTCTGCAAGCTGCGGCTACGGGCATTGTAGTGGTTGGTTTCATCCCACGAGAAGCGAATGTAGCGGTAAGCACGTTCAATGTCTCCTTCTTCATAAAGCAGTTGCGCCAAGGTCCACAAGGAAGCATGATCGGTAATTGCCAGCCGGACATCTGTCAAAGCAGACAAAGCCAGATAATACTTTTCCTGCTGTCTGTCTCCCAACCTACGGTAAAGCAGGGAACGGTGGTAAGTGACCAACGCATATTCCGGGGTATCAGGACGTATGCCCGCCAAACGGCTATCATTTATCCTCAAAGCCTCCTCCAATTGACCGGAGCCGGCGGCTTTCATCTCTTTACGTTCCAGGTAGAGGGCGGAGGCAGGAGAAAGCACCTGCATCAGAGAGTCTCCATAAGCGGTAGACAAACCGTAATAACGGCTGCGCCGGAAGGTATCCTGCGTATACGTCCCCAATTCATTGTACAAATGACGGTAACATTCATAATAATCGGGTAACAAACGGGGAGAAAGCTTAGAGGGATTTATCTTTTCCAGATCTTCGGAAGCTTCTTTATACATACCTGCCGCTGACATCAGATGCGCCCTCCGGATACGGGTTTCATCTGCCGCATCCTGCTCACCGTGCTGTTGCGCCCAGCGCAGGTTACGGCTCAGATAGTAAAGGGCGGAGTCGCAGATGTATGCTTTGTATTCCTGATACATTTCCGCATTCAGCCGGAAGAGCTCCGGAGTTTCCGAACCGGTCTGTACCAATTGCTGCCTCAACGCCTCAATACGGGCTTCACGCACTGCCACATATTCTTTGTGCTTACCGATGGCTACGTCCAAAGCATCAGTCCAGCCATCTATTGCAGGAATATCGGCCGGAGCCGACATACCATGAATGCCAACTAAAGCCAGGCCTAGAAATATCAGCAGTTTTATCTTCATAGGGGACAAATATAAAAAATTTGTTTTCTATATTTGCAGCATTAACCCCCAAATGTATTCTATAATGAAAAACTTAACACCTCAACGAGTGGCGGCGGTCGATGTATTCCGTGCGCTTACTATGTTCCTAATGCTCTTTGTGAATGATATCCCCGGTCTGAAAAACATCCCCCACTGGCTTAAGCATGCCGAAATGAATGAAGATATGATGGGATTTTCCGATACTATTTTCCCCGCATTCTTGTTCTGTATGGGTATGTCCGTTTCTTTTGCCATACAAAACCGTTACCGGAAAGGTGACACTACTTTGCAGGTCATTGCGCACGTCTTCTGGCGTACGGTGGCACTGATTGCAATGGGACTGTTTTCGCTCAATTCGGGCGGCATCGAAGGAGGCCTCTCCCATCAATGGTTCACAATACTGATGGTTGTCGGTTTCTTCCTGGTCTGGGCGGTTTATCCCAAGGCCGAAGGTTCCAAAAAGTACCTTTTCATCGCAATGAAAGTTGTCGGAGTCGCACTGCTGGCGTTCCTTGTACTGTATAAAGATTTAAACGGAAAACCTTTCCATCAAGGTTGGTGGGGCATACTGGGACTTATCGGTTGGACATACGTGGTTTGTGCCGGTATTTATCTGTTTACCCGCGAGAGTTTACGTAAAAATGTAATTGCATGGCTGGTGGTTGTGCTGCTTGCCGTAATCAGCCATTCCAGCCTGATACCGCAGGAGTACGGATTGCGTGTCATCCTGCTGCCTTTCATCCCCAGTGACTGGACACTGCATGCATTCGGCATATCGGGCGTGCTCACTTCGTTGTTGATGCAGAAATATGCCGACCGCGAACATCCGCGTAAGTTCATCACTATGCTTTGTGTATTGGGTGCTGTCATGCTCATTGTCGCACTTTGCTCGCATCCTTACTGGATTATCTCGAAGATACAGGCCACTCCGAGCTGGTTGTTCTATTGCCTTACCGCATTCTTCCCGCTGTTCGGATTGTTCTATTGGCTGACGGATGTGAAAGGCAAAACGCCGTGGTTCGATATCATCAAACCCGCCGGAACTGCAACACTGACATGCTATATCATTCCTTATCTATGGTATTCCGTACAGCAGTTATTAGGTTTGTACTATCCCGAAGTGCTGAATGCCGGTACACCGGGTTTACTGCGTTCGCTCATATTCTCCCTCATCATCGTCCAACTGACCGGGTTGCTGGTGAAGGCTAAAATAAAACTGAAAGTATAACTTATAAGATTTATGTTAAAGTTACAAACTCCCAACAACGAAAACAAGGTGCTGCTTCATTCCTGTTGCGCACCTTGTTCTTCCGCCATTATCGAATGTCTGCTTGCCAACGACATCCGTCCTACCGTATTTTATTATAATCCCAATATCTACCCTCAGGAAGAGTACGAAATCCGGAAAGCCGAAGCCATCCGCTACGTCCAGGGTCTTGGACTCGACTTCATTGATGGTGACTACGATTACCAGTTGTGGCGTTCGTCCATGCAGGGTATGGAAAACGAACCCGAACGTGGCAGCCGTTGCCTGAAATGTTTCACCCACCGACTGACGGAGACCGCCCGGTATGCTTCAGAACATGGCTTCACCCTGTTCACCACCACCCTCGCCTCCTCCCGCTGGAAAAGCCTCGACCAGATAAATGAGGCGGGACAGCGTGCCTCCTCCCTCTATCCCGACACCACCTTCTGGGAACAGAACTGGCGAAAAGGAGGATTACAGGACCGGAGGAACCAACTTCTTAAAGAACATGAATTCTATAATCAGCAGTATTGCGGTTGTGAGTTCAGTATGCGGAGGCTTGAAACAACTTGATAATTATATAAACAGTGGTCAAGTATCTATCAGAGGAGCCGTCAATCGAATCTACTTCTGGCATTCTTTGAAAGATTGTGTTGGATTATAGAAAAAATTAAAAGGAAAAGCATACCTTTACAGGTGTTTTAAACAGAAGAAACAAGATGGCTAAGAAAGCAGTACTTCAAGTGAAGGACATTACGATAAGAACCTTACTGCAAAACGGAATAGATTACATTTGCATTACAGATATAGCCCGTCAGAAAAACCCGATAGAGCCGAAAGATGTCGTTAAGAACTGGATGCGGTTAAAAAACACATTGGAATATCTCGGTTTGTGGGAGAAGCTGAATAATCCGGACTTTAAAGGGGTCGAATTCGACCCCCTTTTAGCAGAAGCAGGCAGCAACGCCTTTACCATGAGCCCCACTCGTTGGATTGAAATAACCAGTGCCATTGGCATCGTCTCTAAGAATGGGGCAGGTGGAGGTACTTATGCACAACGTGATATTGCATTCAAGTTTGCCAGTTGGGTGTCGGTGGAATTTGAATTATACCTTGTCAAGGAGTTCCAGCGCCTCAAAGAGCAGGAACAAGCCCAGATAGGATGGAGTGCAAAGCGTGAGTTGTCCAAAATCAACTACCGCATTCACACCGACGCCATCCGTCAGAACCTGATCCCAGCAGAAGTTACCCCACAGCAAGCCTTGCGCATCTATGCCAGCGAAGCTGACGTGCTGAACGTAGCCATGTTCGGCATGACCGCCCTCGAATGGCGCGACTCGCACCCCGACCTGAAAGGCAACGTGCGCGACTATGCCACGGTGAACGAACTGATCTGCCTCTCGAACATGGAGAACCTCAATGCCGTATTCATAGGCGAAGGGCTCCCGCAGCACGAACGCCTCGTCCGGCTCAACCAGATAGCCATTCATCAGATGCAGGTGCTGGAAGACGTAAACAAGAAACTGCTGCGATAAGTAGTCGAAAAGGCGAACTACAGGATCGACAAAATCAACTTCTCAAAGAACATGACTTCTACAACCAGCAATATTATGGTTGTGAGTTCAGTAGGCGCAGGGCCTAATCACATTTGTTGTATATACTTATCCAGACTATTTACAGCGGATAAGGAGAGCTTATTCTTTATTCGCTGTTTAGTTTTCAATACTGATTGAGGAGTAATATTAAAAAGAGTCGCTACAGTCTTATTACATAGCCGAGCGCGAACCAAATAACACAATTTCAGTTCCTGAGAGCTCAATGTATACTCTGCCAGTTCTTCCGACAAACAACTCCGTAAAACCAATCAATAATAGTGAAGAGGTTCTGCCATTCAGTTTCATCTCTGATAATACCATAAGAAGAATGCTGATGAAGCCGTAACAACTGGCTCATGGCCAATAATAAAGAAGAAGAGCAATCTGCCAATACTGATGCTTCCTGATAGTTTTTCAGTTGTTTTGTCAGTTGCTTATTTCTGAACAGTAAGCAAGCATTCCAATTATCACTGTAAGTTTCCATATACATCTCTTGTTTTTATAATATTTTCCTAATTACTTTTCCAGCTCCTTTGCTATTTCCTCCACTTCCCTGCGCATCTCCTCAATAGCCATAGAATGAATTTTAGGCGCTTTCATCAGCACTATTCGCTTCATCTCCTCAAACTTCTCCCTATTCAGAAATTCCGGTTCGGCATATAGCTTCGCCAGCAAATAGTAAGGATAAATCCGCCCGGGCAAACGATGGACCGAAGCCAGAAGAAGTTCCTCAGCCCAATTGTAGCAACGCAGTGCCTGATAATTCTTGCCAATGACATTCAGTATCATCGGATCAGCGCAATATACCAGGGCCTTATCCAGATATTTATTAGACTCATTATAAAACCCTGCCTTATGAAGGCTATGCCCATATTCAAACAAGAATGTCCCTTTCTCCCTCAGTTGCGGATAGAGCTTATCATAAGCCGCATTTGCCGCTGTATAGGCTCCCGCATGATAAAGTATACGGGCATTCACCCAGTCCCGACAAGCATCCTTTTCCCGTTGCCACTTGTCATGAAAACCGCCTGTCCATATAATAAGACAAGCAGATAAAATAACCGGTTTAGCTATTATATCTCCTATCCCACAAGCCAGCAATAAGCACACATAGGCTACAATGAAGGCCGGGAGATGCATAGGATAAGAAGAAAAAGAGAAAACAAGCAAAGTGACAATTGCACCGCATACACCGTAGCGCCTAAACTGTGTCCCTGCCCATAAACAGGCAAAAGTAATCACTATCAGCATTATACAGATGGCAGGCCCCTGCGTCAGAGTCAGTTCCAGATACTCATTAAACGCATATTCCGGACTTCCGGCTACCCGCTCTTCCCATTCGGCATAATCTCCTTTGGCAAAATAGGCCTCCTGTGCCTCACCGTATGCAAAAGCAAATCCTTTATCACAACCCCAAGGATGGTTGGCTATAGCCTGACAGGTAATTTTCCACAAAAACAAACGTCCCAGAGCGGAGTCCGGCTTCAGGAAGAAAGCTCCCGCACCTCCCACTATCAAAACAAGAAATATCCCTATCCCCCACGAGACATATCTCTTCTTATACCTCCGCCACAATAATTTCCATTTACGACTATCCCGATGCATATACATCACCCAGCCGCATCCTATCAAGGCAGCCACCCATGCCGAACGGCTCATAGTGGCCGGCAATACACAAAGGATGAGTACCCCTACAACTCCTGCTGCAGCTCTCTCTATCTTTAAGGAGGTAATCAGCCATTTCCAATCTCTGAATCGTACAAAATGATGCAGACAGAGCGGCAGCACCATCGCCAGATATCCGGCATACGGACCGGGATTGAAGAAAGAGCCGGTGAGTGCATAACGAAAATGACCGGAAGCAGAAAAGCCATACAATTGGCGTAATCCCCAAATAGCCTCAACTCCTCCAAAAAGTATCAGACTCCATGATACATAAGCAGAAAAATGCGGAAAAGAGAATATTTGCTTCCAGGAAGTTCTACCCCAAATCTGCAACAGGCAGGTAATGGCAATACAACTGGTCGAGAACAGTACAACCTTTCCAAACCACACCCATTGCCCGATGGTTTCCGCGGCAGGAATCCGGCAAAGAAAGGGCAAAAGGCAGCTATCCATTATCATGACATAGGTGATTACCTTACTCGTGAACAGAAACTCAAAATGGTAAAAGACTTCCGTTCCATTTCTTCGCAGAAATTGGAATGGCAGATTATCACACCTAATGAAAAGGTTGATTGGATAAACCAACGCGATGGGGTGTTTGATAATTTGATTCCATTAGCTCCT
>ERZ837910.4120-NODE-4120-length-14707-cov-2.803508_pt1 | contig 14707 bp, 10 predicted proteins | sample MGYA00519940_ERZ837910 | MGnify/ENA primary metagenome ERZ837910 (study PRJEB31850, sample SAMEA3708825) | human gut metagenome | biome: human gut; feature: human-associated habitat; material: faeces | place: China | collected 2014 ... | reverse complement strand
TATGAGTTTTTTATCTTTTCAAAAACATAACAGTGCAAAAAAAGAGACAGCTGCAATAAGAAAATTTCATACAAATATAGATATTTAATAGTAACTACTTCTATATCCTGTACGATTTTTCATTAATGCAACAGTCTCTTTAAATATAAATCTGAACATACCAATTATACTGTTTTTAAACATTATGTTCACTGTACGCTATTAAGATTACTGTCTGTTGTTATTTTTATCACTTCTCTACAAGTTCATACGGATTTTTGCTGATTATCCTAAACCCTCCTGTCTCATCGCCCGTTATGTTTTTCTTTGTCGTTATCTCATTTGTTTTTGTCTTTTTCACTCCCCACTGATAATTAGAATCAAAGCTTTGTACATCACCCCATTTTGCAAGTGGGACTACATAAAAGTCAAACAAATCTTTCTCAGATGTCTTTTCATAAACCTGTATCTGTATCGTGTAGCTGTCAATCTTTGTCAGCCCCTTTATACGCTGCTTTTTGTCCGGCTGCTTTTTGCAGATTTCATTGAGTACGATTTTTTTTACAAGAGCATCATAATTCTTTCCTGTCACTTTTCCAAGTTTTTTGTAATCATAACCGTATTGGGCTGAAATCTGTTTTATCACCGTATCAGCATTCTTATTTTTCGCTTTATATTTTGGATTCAGAGAAAAAAAATAAACAAACAAATCCCTTGTCCTCGGATATTTGTCTGTTATGTAAGAGTAAGTTTCATCCCGGTATAAAGAACTCGTCCACTCAAATGCGTCTTTTATCTCGGAATATATTATTTTTGTTTTTATCTTTTTTTTCATTGCAGAAGACGGTTTCTTTATTTTCGCATAGAGCGTATACTTTGCTTTTGAACTGTTCTCACAACCAGTCTGATAATTTAACAGTCCAAGTATCTTACACTTGTACACATTGTCAGATGCCTCATACGAACTGTCGGTTCTCAGATAATAATTAAACATCAAATCATCGGCTGTTACAGCCATTCCGTCTGTTGCCCTAATTCCCTCTTTAAGTCTTATTGTGTATGTTGTCAGCTTATTTTTTGTTTTCTTTCTGCCTTTATTTAGATACCGGCTGTCTTTTTCTACACTTTCAAAATATAACGAATCTGAGCCTGAGTTTATTTTTTTTAACTCATTATATATATTTATATAGCATTTATCCAATATATATCTGTCAGCTTTTGTCTTATATACAAAAGGCGATATTTCTTCAGATACATCACCCTTTATATGCAGCACTTTTTGTGTATCATTTTCAGTATTCTTCACTTTCACATCAGTCTGTTTTATTTGTGAATATGTAATCTGTTCGCCATTATCATCTTTTTTATTTTTGCAAAATGAAGTGATTACTATAATGACAAGACATACATAAAAAGCAACAACAATTATATTTTTTTTCATGGAGCAGACACTATTCCTTTCACTGATAATAATATTGCTAATATAATTAGAGTAAAACTCTGCCCGCTCCATGTCAATTTAAACCATCTTTTAATTTTCGACAGCAAACATCTCTCCGTCTACAATCTTAACCACACTTTTTGCAGCTTTTGCCACCTCAAGGTCATGTGTTATCATAACTATCGTATTTCCCATGTCATTAAGTTTTCTAAACAGTTTTAAAACTTCTTTACCGCTTTTACTGTCAAGTGCTCCTGTAGGCTCATCTGCCAAAAGAATTGTAGGTTCACCTACCAGTGCCCTTGCGATTGCAACTCTCTGTTTCTGGCCGCCTGAAAGTTCATTTGGTTTATGGTTTATTCTTTCCTTAAGACCAAGCATTTCTATTGTATCCATGCACATCTCTTCTGCTTCTTCATGTTCATATCCTCTCATAAGAAGCGGCATTATAACATTTTGAATAACAGTATATGTAGGTATCAAATGATAATTCTGAAATATAAATCCGATTTTTTCGTTTCTGATACCTGTAAGTTTCTTTTCTTTCATTGCATGAATTGCAAGCCCGTCAAGATAGTATTCACCCTCGTCAAAAAGATCCATACAGCCTATAACATTCATAAGTGTAGACTTACCTGAACCGGAAGGTCCAAGAATAGCAACAAATTCTCCCTCGTCTACCGTGAAATTTATATTCTTCAGGACATGAAGAGACTCCCTCCCCATGTCATAAGTCTTATTAACATTGATAATCTCTATCTTATGCTCGTCATGCTTAACGGCAGTCTTTTTATTTTTATCTTTATCAGTATCACTGTTCACCGCTTTTTTCTTTCCAAACTTAATCATAAAAACCACCTTTCTTATGAAACTATCCACACTCCTACTACGACTTTTTCTCCGCTTGAGTCCTTCTCCATTATCATCTTAATAATATCCCCGTTTGATAATCTTGAAAACGTTGTCGTTTTTCCGAGTGATGTTATCACATCCGTTCCAACCGGTATCGTTGTACTTCCTGTCTCATCTGTCAATGTGTAAACCTTTTTGTCACTGTTCTTAGAAGATTTACTTTTATCCGATTTATTTTTGTCTGAATTACCTGACGATGAATTTTTGCTATCACCACCCATATCGGGCGGTCCCCCGACAGAATTATCATTATTTCCATTATTCATGTCAGGTGCCCCGCTTGATGATGGCATATCTCCACCTTTCATGTCAGGCGCCCCGCTTGATGATGGCATATCTCCGCCTTTCATGTCAGGTGCTCCGCTTGATGATGGCATTTTATCTTTTTTCGTGTCCGATACACTTTGCTCTTTAGCAACGGTATACTCTATCTCGTTTCCGTATATTGCCGTTATTTTGCATGTTACTATTTCCTGATTTGATTTTAGTTTCACAGAATCTATATCATTTGTGTTTTCTTCTTCTGCTTTTGAACAACCTGATGCCAACAGGCACATTACAAGCAGTAATACAGTCATTTTTCTGATTTTTTTCAATTTAAGAACCATATTTCATTTCCCCTATCCTTATAAATACTTGCGAAACTATTCTTCATTTAATGCCTCAACAGGTACAAGTTTTGAAGCTTTGAGTGCCGGATAAAATCCAAATACTGTTCCTGTAAATATTGCAAATACAACTGCAAGCACTGCACCGGCAACAGAAAGTTCAACTCTCACGTCAAAATACTCAACTATCGGTGTTATGCCAAAACTCAAAAGAACTCCGAGTATTCCGCCGAGAATACTTATAAAGCACGCCTCCAGCAAAAATTCTATAAGAATATCTTTTTTGGTACATCCTATTGCTTTCAATATACCAATTTCTTTTGTTCTCTCTTTAACCGATACAAATAACACATTCATAATTCCTATACCGCCTACAATAAATACTATTGCTGCCATTGCAATAAGAAGTGTTGTAAGTGTATTATTTGATTCTGAGGCAGCCTCCATTTTGCTTCCTGCATCAGTTATAGTAAACTCGGCATTTGGATAATTCTCCGCCAATACTGATTGTATATTCTCCATAACATTGTCTACATTATCAACATCAGATGCTATTACTGTTATCGTAGGATTTGCATCTGTACCTACTATATACTTTACACCTGTACTGTAAGGTATGAAAATCGAATCATCGGGACTTATTCCTGAGGATACTGTTCCAACTTCAGATATTACACCATTTACAACATACGCCCTGTTGTCTATATATATTGTGCTGTCGTATGCATCTTCTACACTTCCGAATATTTCTTTTGCAACTGAATATCCGAGTACACAGACCTTTTCCTTATTTGTTTCATTTGATGATTCAATAAAGCTTCCTGCCGCCATTGTGAGATTACTCATACTTACATAATTATTTTTTACCCCTGCTATTATGTAGCTTTCTGCCTCGTCAAGGTCTCCACCGTCCACTTCAGATTTTGTAGTATAAGATATTGTTATATCTGATATTCCCGGAAGAAATGTTTTTAAATCATCCATGTCATCTTCTGACAATGTGATTTTTTCCTGATTTATTTTTGAACTGTCATTATTGTTATTTCCTCCTGCCATAAATCCGCCGAAACCGCCTCCTGGCATCTGTGGCATTCCCTTACTGCCTCCGCCCGATGAACCTCCGGGCATCTGCGGCATTCCCTGTCCGCCTCCAAATCCGCCGGGGTCTCTCTGGTTTCCTTTGGACTCACTATTTCCTCCTGATGATTTATTTGTTGAGCCTGATTTTGAAGAACCCTTACTATTTGACGATGAACTGTCTGTCGATTGCTCATATGAAATATCAATAGCTCCGGCGTTCAGATTTTTGAACTGGTCTGCAACATCCATCTGACCGCCTCTTCCTATCGCAATAACCATTACTATTGTTGCTGCACCGACAACTATACCTATAGAAGTAAGCACAACCTTAAATTTATTCTGAATAAGGTTTATCCAGACAAGTCTTAATATCTCACTTAGTTTCATTCGCTCACCCGGCTTTCTATAAGAACTGTATCACCTTCACTTAATCCACTCTCTATCTGAACATTATGTCCATCTGAGAAACCTGTCTTAACCTGTGTCTTTGTTGTACTTCCGTCACTGTTTTTCTTTGTAACGTACGACTTTGTTCCCTCTGTCACTACTGCTTTATTAGAAATATAAAGAACATCCTTTATCTCTTTGGTAACAAATGTAACGTCCGCACTCATTCCTGCATAAACACTTGAAACGTCACCCGTCATAGTAACTACAACAGGATAACTTACCGTGCTCGTATCAGATGATGTTGTAGAAGAAATAGATGTAACTTTGCCATGGAATGTCTCATCCTCATATGCAGTAAGATTTATATTTACGGTATCTCCGACTTCTAACTCTGAAATATCATCCTGAGCAACAGATACAGAAATCGTAACTGCTTCTGCATTCTTATATGTGGCTATATCTGTGTCTGTGCTGAGTGTCTCACCGTCTTCATAGCCGACTGAAGTAACTGTACCTGAACACTCTGCTTTTATCACGCCTGTTCCTGCATATTTTTCAAATGTCTTAAGTTCTTTTTGTGCATCTTTTAATGTCTCCTGCGCATCTTTGACATCATCATCAATTCCATCCATTGCAACATTGTAAAGTGTCTTTGCGTTTGAATATTGAAGCATGGCTGCATCATAAGTCTTTTTGGCACTGACTTCACCTGTCTTTTTTGCTTTTTTCGCTGCCTTAAGCTGAGACTTTAAGTTTGTCAGATTAGCTTTATACTCTGATAACTGCTGTTTATATGTTGCAAGCTGCTGCTGCATTATTGTTATCTTACTTGATGTACCCTGACTGCTACTGTCTAACGATGTATTTGTATTCGTGGAAGAATCATGTGTCATATTTTTATTATCATTTCCCATACCGGACATGTTATTTGATGATGCTCCTGAACCTTCTCCCACTTTCTGGTCTGTTGACTGGTTTGATGATGTACTTTTATAAACAGAGGTACTTCCGCCTGCTTTTTTAATCTTCTTTTGTAACGTTTTTATTTTTAAAGGAAGTGTTTTTATTCCCGAAACTGCCGTGTTGTAATTGTTCTGTGCTGCCATAACTGCACTGTTAAGACTTTGTACCGTAGCGTTATATGTTGTTTTTGCACTCTGTCCTGCTGCAAGTCTCTCTTTATATTCGTATTCTGCCGTAAGTTTATCGGAATCTCTGTCAATCTTTGCTTCTTTCAGTGAAAGTCTTGCTGAGCTTACTGCCTCTTTATAAAGTTTTCTTACATTTGAAACACTTTTATTTGTCAATTTCAAAATAGTATCACCTTTTTTGACATTCTGTCCTGATGTAATACATACTTTCCCTATAACAAGGTCTGAATCCGATACACTCTCACTGCCCGATGATGTTGTTGACTTAGTAGATGTCGTACTTTCTGAGCCGGACTGACCGCCTGCCATTCCCATTACATTTCCGATATTCTGCATTCCCTGTGAGTCACTTTTGTTCTGGCTGCTGTTTCCTGATGAACTGCTGCCTGCCCCTGATGCCGAAGAACTGCTGCTTCCTACCGAAGATGTATCAAGTTCATACGCCTGGGTAATTGAACCACTCTCCATAGTTCCGCTTTCAGTTATTCCGACTGTAAGATTTCCTTTTTTAGCTGTATTTTCTTTAGTAACAGTGGTTGTCTTTGTGTCATCATTTTTATTCATGACATTAAAAACCACAACAACTGTTATACATGCAATAAGAATAACGGAAACCGCCACTTTTTTTATTCTTTTTTTACGTGACTTTGATGTCATCTGTTTTTTTTCTTTATCTGCCATTTTTCCACTTTCCTTTCGATTCATAATTCATTACTCTACTTTAAAATTCACCTGTGCCGTACTTCCGCTTGACATCATTCCCTGTGTATTGTCAACAGAAACTGTCACTGTGTATGTTACTTTTGAAACGCTTTCCGATGATGATGCTGTTTCGATAGCTGCGACCTTGCCTGTTACTGTCTGAGGCATATTCTGAATGTTTACTGATACCTCATCACCTACCGAAATATTTCCTATGTCAGTCTGGTCGACAGTAACATCAATACTCAATGTATTTTCATTACTGTAGCCTGCTATTGCCGTCATACTATTCAATATATCTCCGCTTTCATATGATATTTCCGACAAAGTTCCTGACATTGATGCCACAACATTATTTCCAGATACAAGTTTATTAAATGCTTTTATTCTGTCTCTTGCATTTGTATAATTATCTTTTGCTTTCTGCAATGTTTCTTTTGCTGACTTTATCGCTACCTTATAAACCGTATCGGCACTTTTATATGCCCTAACACTCTCGTCATAAGTCTTTTTGGCACTGACTCTTCCCGTTGTTTCCTGAGATAATGCCTGATTGTAAGATGAACTGTATGCCGCCAGGTTCATCTTTGCATTTTTATACGCACTCCCATATGATGATATATTATTTCTTAATTTACTTATCTGTGATGTAAGCTGATTTTTCTTAGAGCTGTAACTATCATATGTCTTCTGTGTCTTGTCAGCCTGATTTGATGCTTTCTTATATGCATTATTTTTTGCTGTCATTTCTTGATTTGATGATGCAAGTTTTTCTTCAATATCTTTTGTAAGCTGTGAAATATCACGCTTGTTCTCCCTGCTGAATTCTCCTATATATCTTGAAACTGTATTTAATTCATCATTTTTTTGTTTTGCCTGTTCATATGCGTTTTGTTTCGACTGAAGATTTTTCGCTTTATTATCTGGCTGCTTTTTTGCCTTTTTTAATTTTTTATTTATACTTATAAGCTGTTTCTGTTTTTTTGTAAGGTCCTGTTTTGCTTTTTTTATCTTTTCAGGATATGTACTTATTATTTTTTTGCTGTTATCCAGCTGTTTTTTTGCTTCTTTTACCGACCCTGTATACTCTGATAAGCTGTCTTTGTAATCAGTAAGTGCCAAAGCATATGCTGATAAACTGTCCTGATAATCACTTTTTGCATCAAAAACAGCTTCTTCATAATCAAGTTTTGCCGATTCATATTTCTTTTTATAAGTTTTTACTGCTTTACTCAGAATATTTTTAGTATCTGTAACGCTGTCCTTCGTAAGTTTTATAAGTGCCTCTCCCTTTTTAACCTCATCACCGGAACTTTTTAGTACACTCTCTACTTCAAGTGCACCTGTCTTACTTGTTCCGGCAAGATTCAAATTATATAACTGATAGTCAGTTCCACCGGATGTAGTGCCCCCAGCCTGTAATATACTGCTATTTTGAGACTCTCCTGAATTCTCCCCTTTACTTTCTGAGGTCTGCGTCTTTTGAGACTGCTTGGATGAGCTTTTTTTTAAGATGCTCTTTCCGCCGTATATCCCCACACCTGCTATAACAAGCACTGCCGCCATTATCAATGCAATTTTTCTTTTTCGGTGCATCATTTTTCCTCCTATCAAATTTCATAAATCCTTTAATATCTGTTTTGTACCCAAAATATTACATAAAATTTGTGAAAATGAGGTGGAAAAGTTGTGTGTAAAATGTGAACTGCCATATTTTCCTCTAGACAAAACAACAGCTATGAATATTTTTTATTGTGTGTCATAAGATAGATTAGATATAAAAGAAACTACGAAACTATATATATAATATAATTTTTTGAAAGGTATGGTATTATTATATGAAAAAAAATTCTTCAATAAATATACGAAAAGGTAAAATGCCACGCATATGTCAGACAGTCATCATTTTCTTTTTTATCGGTATGATGCTTGGCACTCTTGTCGGAAAACTTTTTAATTCCGCTCTCTTGCCTGAATTAAAATCTATATACACCGAAACATTGAGTTCCATACCTTCATTGGACATACCATCAGACAAAATAGTCCTGTCCTCATTTAACAGAAACATAAAATTTGTACTGCTGCTTTTTATTTTTTCCATGACTGACCTTTGGCGTTATTACTGCCTTGTTTTTTCTGTCTACACCGGTTTTTCAAACGGTCTTTTACTTTTCTTCAACATTTCAATTTACAAATTTGCAGGAATTGCAAACTACACCTGCTGTATAATGCCGCAATATCTTATTTTTGTGCCTTCATTTTTATATATTATAATGAATCTTCACAAAATAAACTCCTGTGATGATACAAATCAAAAAGGGAAACTGTTCTTAAAACAATTCCCCTTATTTTTACTTAGTATTCTGCTTATACTTATCGGCAGTCTTGCCGAGGGTTACATAAACCCACTGCTTCTGTCTCATCTTGCCGGTGCCGCAAAATAATTTAGCATGATTTTATTAAAAGCCCGGCAACGACTTAGCAAAAGCTCAGTCTTTTGAGATATTTTTCAAATATTCTCTTAACTTTTCCACCGAGCTGTCATTTTTTATGACACTGTCACTCCTGCTTATATAAAATTCATCAGGTTTCTGACTAGCCATAACTGCTTCACATTTTTTGACAGAATATCCTCTGCTATCTTTAAGCCTTTCAATTCTTATATTTCTCGGTACATATACATACCATATCTCATCACAATATTTATCGCATTCTGTCTCAAATAATATTGCACTTTCAAGAATTATATTTCCAGCTTTTTCTTTTCTGTTTTCTATATATTGCTCTATATATTCTTTTACTTTCGGATGCACAATATCATTTAAATCTTTAATTGCCTTTTTATCATTAAACACAATATCAGCCAGTTTTTTTCTGTCAATCTCTCCTGTTTCAGAAACAATTTCATTTCCAAATCTCTCCACCACTAAATCAAAGGCACTTCCACCCTTATCAGTAACAATATGACCAACATCATCCGTCAAAATAAGCTCCGCACCCGTCTCTTGCTTTAAAATCTGTGCCACAAGCGACTTCCCACTCCCGACACCGCCTGTCAAACCTATAACTCTCATAAATGTATCCTCTTATTCTCATAATAATCACAATCAAATATTTGCTAAACTGTCATAAAATGTAATTGAATTACGCAACTCTCTAATCAGTTTTGCAAATCAGTGAGCCTCAAACCAGTCATCTCCCTGTTCAACCTCGGCAATAAGCGGCACTTTCAGGCTTGCTGCCGACTGCATATTTGATATAAGTATTTCTTTAACTTTATCTATTTCATCCACACTTGTCTCAACGAGCAGTTCGTCATGAACCTGAAGGACTATTCTTGATTTTAGTTTTTCTTCTTTTAGTTTCCTTGCTACTTTTATCATCGCAATCTTTATTATATCTGCCGCCGTTCCCTGTATCGGAGAATTCATTGCGATTCTCTCTCCAAATGAACGCTGCATAAAGTTTGATGATTTTATCTCAGGAACAGGTCTTCTGCGTCCAAATTTTGTGTATGAATAACCGGTCTTTTTTGCATCCTCAACCTTTTCGTCAAGAAATGCCTTTATTGCCGGATAAGTTGCAAAATATTTTTTTATTATCTCGTCTGCTTCTTTTCTTGTTGTTCCTAAATCCTGCGACAAGCCAAATGCACTTATCCCATAAACAATTCCAAAATTTACTGCCTTTGCATTTCTTCTCTGAAGCTCAGTAACTTCCTCAAACGGGGTATGGAAAACTTTTGAAGCGGTACTTCTGTGAATATCGTCACCATTTTTGTAGGCTTCTATAAGATGCTCATCACCTGACATATCAGCTAAAACCCTGAGTTCTATCTGTGAATAATCAGCATCTAAGAATACACATCCTTCTTTAGCCTTAAAAACTTTTCTAAACTCACGTCCCATCTCCATTCTGATAGGTATATTCTGAAGATTTGGCTCTGTAGAACTGATTCTTCCTGTTGCTGTAATCATCTGATTAAATTTACCATGAATCCTGTTATCACTCTCGATAAATACAGCAAGTCCCTCCGCATAAGTTGATTTCAATTTTGTAAACTGTCTGTAATCAAGTATTTTTGATATTATAGGGTCTTCTGTCTTTAATTTTTCAAGAATATCCGCTGATGTCGAATAACCTGTTTTTGTCTTTTTGGCAAATGGCAGCTTCATTTTTTCAAACAAAATTACACCAAGCTGTTTTGGAGAATTTATATTAAATTCCTCACCTGCCAAATCATAAATATCCCCCTCAAGTTCAACTATCTTTCTGTCAAGCTTTTCTGCAAGCTTTTCAAGGACTTTTATATCAGCTTTCACACCAACTCTCTCCATCTGATATAAAAAATAGGCTGTCGGTATTTCTACCTCACGGTAAAGGTTCATCATGCCTGTTTTTTCGAGTTCGTCTTTAAGATTTTTATATCCCTGTGCCGCAACAAACGAAAGTTCACCCGTATAGTCCAAAAGATTTTCTAAAATAATATTTTTTTCTTCATCTGTATTTTCATTAAAATAAAATTCCTCAACCTCCGCAATTACTTCCGAGAGTTTACTTTTTCCGAATCTCTCACTGTATGAAGGAATTGTCATATTAAGATAATCTCTCGCAATATCATCCGGCTCATAACTGTCTTTTAACGGATTTATCAGATAAGCGGCAATGCTTACATCTGAAACTTTGTTAAAAATCATGTCAAAATCCGAGTCATCAAAAGCTGCCTGTGACGGAGCTTCTTTTTCCTCTGAATAATTTTCAACAGCAGATGTAAGATGCAATTCATTTTTCCAGTCAAACAGCGCGATATGCGGTATTTTCTTTTCGATTTTTTTATAAATATCTATAAGAAAATCTCCATCTGTCTCATCATTTTTTAGTATGCTTATCGTCTCAAAAGTTCCATCTGTCTCATAACTTAAACTCAGCCCTAAAAACAGATACTCGTTTAAACTATCGCTCTCATCTTCAAGCGAAACTGCCGATATATCATCAAAAACAAATGCCATCTGACCACCGTTTTTCTTTTTATTCTTTTTTTTCTGTACACCTGAGTTTGACCACTCATCTCCAAAAAATGAAACTCCCACAACATCAGGTGAATTTTTTATAAGTTCCTTTGCAAATTTTTCAACCTCCGCTTTCTTTTTTAAGAACTTAAAGTTCATAGGTTTTATGACAATACTGCTTCTTGTATCCATATCAAATTTGTTGACAAGTGACTTTAATTCAAGTTTTTTTACCCACTCAAAAGCCTCAGGCGTAAAAATATTTTCAAGTTTTGCATCCGCAATATTATAATCCAACTCACAATCCGTCTTTATTGTCGCAAGTTTTTTACTGAGAAAAGCCATATCTTTTCCTGCTCTCAAAAGCTCTCTTGCTCTCTTTGGTTCAACCTCCTCAATATGTTCGTATGCCTGTTCAACGCTTGGAAAAGCTTTAAGTATCTTTACCGCTGTCTTTTCACCAACACCTGCAACTCCGGGAATATTATCAGCAGTATCTCCCATAAGACCTTTCATATCTATAATCTGAACTGGTGTCACACCGTATTTTTCTATTACATCCTCTGTGTGATATTCCTCTACCTCAGAACCACCTTTTTTTGTCTTGGGAATACTTATCTTTATATTCTCTGACGCCAATTGAAGTAAATCTCTGTCACCTGATACAAGTGTAACTTCTTTTCCTTGTGCTTCTGCCGTTTTTGCAATAGTTCCAAGTATATCGTCTGCCTCAAAACCGGGTCTTTTTACTATTGTTATTCCCATAGCCTCAAGAACCTGCTGGATTATCGGAACCTGCTGTCTTAATTCCTCGGGCATCGGCTTTCTTGTCCCCTTATATTCCTTAAACATTTCATGCCTGAACGTAGGTTTTTTTACATCAAATGCAACCGTGAGATATTCCGGCTTTTCTGTATCCAAAATTTTAAACATAATATTTAAAAATCCATATACAGCGTTTGTATGCATTCCCTCCGAATTTGTCAAATCAGGCACTCCGTAAAATGCTCTGTTTAAGATACTGTGTCCATCTATTAAAACTATCTTTTCACTCATTATAAAATTTCCCTTCTTAGTTCTTATCATAAATCACAAATGTTAATTATCACGCATCAATTGAGGGCAAAATGCCTTTTGACCCCAATATCTCAATATACAAGAATAATGCCAATACAGATAAATATAAAAAGAAGAATTTTTTCCAATAAAACAATGCGCCATTTAAACAGATAAGATTTAGCACTGTTAATTTTTTCCTGCGAATCAATCTTTGTCTTTCCCTTAAGATTATCACTGTCAAGTATTCTCATTCCCATTATAAGTGTATAATATACATCATACTCTTCCTTACACTCGTCGCAGCTTTCCAAATGCTCAATAAAAGTACCCAGTTCTTTGACATCCATATCATCGTTTATGAAATCAATAATCTTTTTTTGTACCTGCTTACATGTCATCTTCTTTTTTCTATCTGTCCTGAGACCATGTAATATGACTTCCATCGTTCTCCTTTCTTACAAGTATCTTTGACGGAATCTGCTCTTTAAGTTCCGATACATGCGAAATAACCCCTACCGTTCTGCTGCTTCCTGCAAGTTCAAGAAGTATTCTGACTGCCTTGTCTCTCACATCATCACTTAATGAGCCAAATCCCTCATCAATAAACATTGTATCAATATTAGTTTTACCTGATTTATTTTGAACAATATCTGACATTCCGAGTGCCATTGCAAGAGAAGCCATAAATGTTTCACCACCTGAAAGTGAATGTGCATCCCTTACCTTTCCTGTCACAGGACTATAAACATCAAGTTCAAGTCCTGTCTCACCGGCAGTTGAAAATGAAATGTCTCTGCATCTCAACAAAAAATTATTTGATGTCATTACCGCAAGTCTTTTGTTTGCATATGATATTACCATATTGAAATATTGTCTCAATACAAAAGTCTGAAAATGTATTTTTTTATTATTTGCAGCATTGTTAAGTGAGGCTATAACTCTGTATTTTTTATCTAACTCACCTCTGTCACGCAACAGATTGACTATTTTTTTCTTTACAGAGACATTGTTTCCAAGTTTTGAAATTATATCTTCGTTTTCCTTGTTTAACTGCTTAACTCTAACCTGCATTTTTGATTTAGTCTGTAAAAGTTCTTCCGTATCTATTATACTCTCATCTGCCAGCATGTCATTTAATACTGATATTTCCGATTTCAGCCTATTGAGTTCATCACGGTATTTCTCAATCTGTTCTTCAAGCAATGTTATCTGTTCATCTTCTAAAATACTTTCTTTATATGAATCTATACTATCAAAACCTTTTTTGTTAAGCATATTTTCAAAATTCTTATACTCTTTTGCAAACTCATTTTTATCTGTCTCTAACTGTTTTTTTGTTTCCTCTATTTTTCCTTTTAACAGACTCTTTGTTTTGTCACAATCCGCTGTCAAATCCTCTATTTCCTGTTTTTCAGACTCAATTTCTTTAATCTCTTTTTCAAACTTTTCAAGCACTTTTTTTGCTTCTTTGGAATTATTGTATGATAAGGTTTTACCTAACGTATCAGCTTGTGCTAAAATGCTTCCCACATAGACCGATTGTTCATTCAGCCTGTCACATGTTTTTGCTATTTCCTTTTCCAATACCGCAAGTTTTGTTTCAAGTTTTTCTCTTGTCTTATAACATTCTTCCTTTTGAACTATCTTTTTCTTTGCAATATCAATATTTTTTTCAACACCATTCAGTTTTTCTTTTACATCAGAAAGTTTATTTTCCAATTCTTTTTCTGCTTTATCAAAATCTAAAATCTGCGTATCTGATTGTTTATTTTCCTTATAATATCCTTTTATAAATTCAGATTTTAAAATCTCAGTCTTTCTCCTGCTCTCCTCGTACTCTGCCTGCTTTTCGTTTTTTTCTCTCTCAAGCCTGTCCTCTCTTAATTTCGCCTTGTCTAAATCATCTTTTGTAACTGTGTCTTCAGTCATCTTAGCCGGATTTATATGTTCCAATGCTCCACATACCGGACATGGTTTTCCGTTTTCTAACTTAGCAGCAAGAATAGCTGCCTGTGCCGTTACATACCTGTCACTTATCTGCTCAAATGTCTTTCTTGCATTTTTCCACTCAATATATTTAGCACTATAGTCATTTTCAATATTCTTAAGACTGTCGTTTTCAGTCAGATACATTTTTAATGTCTTTTGAAGCTGCGAAATTTCATCTGTGTTTTTAAGAATTTTTTCCTTATCATTTTCATACTGACTAAATACTATTTCAATGTCCTTTAACTCATGCAGTTTTTCCTCTGTTTTCTCTCTTGACAAAAGATATTCTTCATTCTGCTTTTTTAATTCCAAAACCTGATTTCTAATCTCTGTTAATGTATCATTTTCTTTCTGATATAGTTCTCTTTTATCGTCATATTCTTCATA
>ERZ837910.4090-NODE-4090-length-14823-cov-5.413597_pt1 | contig 14823 bp, 15 predicted proteins | sample MGYA00519940_ERZ837910 | MGnify/ENA primary metagenome ERZ837910 (study PRJEB31850, sample SAMEA3708825) | human gut metagenome | biome: human gut; feature: human-associated habitat; material: faeces | place: China | collected 2014 ... | reverse complement strand
GCTCCTGCGGCAGGCCGTTCTTCTTGAGAATCAGCTTGAAGCGGTAGGTGAAGGTTGTGGGCGTCATGGGGAGCCGCACCCCTTGTCGACGGAACAGGAAGTCATCATCTGTCATCTCCCGTTGGCCATAGGTTTCGGTGATGTATGCACATTCCTGCCGGTACTCCCACAGAAGACTTTCCATCTCAGCGGAGAAGTACACATAGCGATCACCTGCGCGGGTCTTGGGTTCCTTGATAAAGATTTCCTCGTCCATTATTATTCGTAATCCACCACATATTTTCGCTGCACAATCAGCATGACGGAAAACTCCCGTTCAATAATGCTGCTTGCTGCCGCAAATATCGGGAGGCTCGAATCAAACAACCCTTGATGAGCAGCCACATATGTCCCTAATTCATCGTGCGGAATTTTACAGTGGTCAAGCCTTTTGGGGCGATGCTCTCGCATCTCACTGGCCTTATTCCAGCGGTGGAGCTGGGAACGGTCACGGTTCAGCAATTCCTCCAATTCATCGTAAGGGATGTCCCCCAAAGCATTGATAAGTGTAGACAATGCTTTCAAAATTGTAAGTTCTTTCGTGGTGCGCTTGTCTGTCAGCACGAAATTATACTTGCAGTTTTTGCACTTAAACCGTTGTACTCCTCGCACCGTACCATTTTTTACGGTATCTGTCGATTGACATTTCGGACATTCATGTTTTTCATTCATTTTGAGAACTCCTTCAAAAACTTTTATCTATCTATTGGTCAATGGATAAGGTCAAAATAAAAAAGGCGCTATATTGATTGCAAAACACCATACGGAAAGAGGTCAGATATGAACGTAGCTTTTGATCCAAAATTGATCGATCATCTGGAACTGCGAGAAAAGGCACTCAAAGAGCGTGATGCCAGAGCATTGTATCAGATGGCTCAGATATATGCAAGCATGAAGGGCAAAAAGAACGAGAAGAAGGCCTACGAGCTATACAAGAGTTCTGCAACACACGGATATGCCAAAGCACGATTCATGATGGGGCTGTGCAACGAGAAAGGGATTGGAGTCAAGCAAAGCCTTCCAATGGCGATTACCTGGTATATACGGGCGGAGATCAGCGCTGTCAGTGATATTGCAGACCGTTCGGATACTGCCGATGAAATGGATCGGGAGCGGCTGCACATTTTCCGTGAGGAGCCGGGCTTTGCCACAGAATTAGATGACGCCGCGTATGCTCGACCCGATGTGCTGGAATCTGTTACGATAGAGGAGATCGCCTTTGCTGCCGAGCAGGGAGATCCTTACGCACAGGATTGTTTGGGACACAATTACTGTTTGGGAGCCAATGGTCTGGAAAAAGATCTTGAGGCAGCCGAGTATTGGCATCGGAAATCTGCCGAGCAAGGTTGTGAGGCTGGTATACACCATCTGGCACAGTTTTATAAGCGAGCGGAACGATACGATGAAGCTGTAGAATGGTACCGCAAATATGCGGAACTGCGCATCAAACAACGTGAAGCATATTTTGGCGGTTCGTAAAAAAACAGGAAGGAGCACCGAAAATGGATTTGAAAAACATATCGACTGCTGAGCTTGTCCGCGAGCTATCCAACCGGGAAGGCGTGGAGAAAATCGTGGTCGAGCCGTATCAGCCCTATCAGATCATGGTGGACGAGCACCACATTTCTGATTCCGGTCCCATCGTGCTTCTGCAAGTCTGGGACTGACAAATGGCGTGTCCCCCGTGGTAGATCGACAGCCTATTAAGGCGCCTGAAACAGCCGCAAGTCATCATTTTGGTGACTTGCGGTGTCTTTGTCCGCATTCTGATCCGAAATCGGCGCTGAAATTCAGTACAAATCATCGTGATAATGACTATACGGGGTGAACGTAATTTGTGTAATCATACGAAATTTTCTCAAAAGGCCCAATTTTAGCCTATATAATTTTATATAATCAGGTCTTATTATAAAGGGTGCTATACTGACGGCAAATACCGCAAAGGAGAAAGAAATATGAGTTCATTTGACAAGGTGATCGGGTACAGATCCATCAAGCGGGAATTGCTGCAAATCTGCGATATGATCCGCAATCGAACGATCTATGAGGAAATGGGCGCTCGTTTGCCCCACGGACTGCTGCTGCATGGCAACCCCGGTTTGGGCAAGAGTCTTTTGGCAAATTGCTTCATAGAAGAATGCGGACTGAACACGGTTACGGTGCGTCGGGACAAAAGTGGCGACGCCTTTATCAACAGTATCGCGCAGGCGTTTGCAAAAGCAAAGGAAGAAGCACCCTCTGTCCTCTTTCTTGACGACATGGATAAATTTGCCAATGAGGATGACTCCCGCTGTGACGCGCCGGAATATGTGGCTGTGCAGGCGGGGATCGATGATGTAAAGGAAACGGATGTATTTGTGATCGCCACGGTAAACGAGATTTGTAAGCTGCCGGATTCCCTGTGCCGCTCCGGTCGGTTTGATCGTAAAATCGGGGTGTGGGCGCCAACGGCAGCCGATGCCGAAGCAATCATCGCCTACTACCTATCTGGGAAGCGGATCTCTGATGATATCAACATGAAGGATCTGGCAAAAATGATGAGCTATCATTCCTGTGCTGAGCTGGAGACGATCCTGAATGAAGCGGCGATCCGTGTAGCCTTCGCGCGAAAGGACAGCATCGGGATGGAGGACATGGTCGGCACGGTGCTGAAGCAGCAATACGGCGCCTCGGAAGATGTTCCCCACAATTCTGAGGAAGCTGTCAAAAAGACCGCGCTTCATGAAGCGGGTCATTTGGTGGCGTGTGAAATTCTATCCCCCGGCAGCGTTGGGTTCGCTTCCCTACTTCCCTCCAGAGAAAATCGCTGCGGCGGCTTTGTCCATACCTGTACAACGGTTCCCAATTCCTGTGAAGCGATCGTTGCGCTGGCCGGTAAAGCCGCCGTGGAGATGCAGTATCCGGGGCAGCTCGCAGAGGGCTGCGGCAGAGACATCAAGCGTGCGGTCAACTGCATCCGTGAAGCGGCCGCCAATGTGGGAAAGATGGGATTTTCTCTGCTTGATGTTGAAAGCGACCGCTCTGCCAGTATGTCCGAAAGCCTGAATGTCCGCAGCGAGGCGGCGGTGCAGGCAGAGCTGGAGCGGTGCTATAACAGGGCGAAAAGGGTCCTTTCCGAGAATGAACTGTTTCTTGAAAAAATCACCGAAGCGTTTATCGAGAAGAAAACGCTGCTCTATTCCGACATCCAACGCATCCGCAGCGCCACCGCAAAGGACAGTCCCGAGATAACGCACGAGACCGTTTCACAGTATCACAACGAGGACGAGGATTTGGACGAAGCGCGCAAGGATAGTATCCGACGCGTACTGGAGGAGCACAGAAGGAATCAGTGTTATTGACCGCTGTACCGTGCTTGTTATTTTTCACAGCACTTGGTATGATAATAGCATAGCTTCTACAAAAATTGAAATTTGGAGGAAAAAATATGACAGATTTGGTTAGGCAGTTGGAAAACACAAGCGAAAAAACAGCACAGGTGAAGATTTTGCAAGAAATCGGCAAAAAACTGCTGACGGAGTATGTGATCAAAGTCGGTGATATCACGATCAAGCCGCTATGGGTCGAAGCATACTATTCTGACACAAACACCGGATTTGTTGACGAAGCTGTTCACGGCAACGAATGTCAGAAGAATCGGTATGGGGTGCTCTATTTTCACCACAAAACAGATGACCAGCGTAGCGGTGTGGATATTTGCCTGTCGTGCGGCAATTACTATCTTTCCTATCTATTGAAATACACACTGGTCAATGGCACTTTCAAATCGCAGGCACAGTTGAGCAGTATGATCCCACACGAATTACGAGATGACACCAAGAATGTCCTTGTAAGAGATCAAAATCCCACAGAGGTGATCGTATGCACAAAACGCATCGGCATCGCATCCAGCACGTACAAAGATGCGGACCTGGCTATTGCGAGGGATATCAATCAGCGTTTTGTGACAGAGTCTGGGGAGAAGAAATCCCTGCCGCAAAAAACAGAGCTATTGAAGGCATATATCGATGCCGTTTATTCGGATGACCAACTCAATACAGAGGCACAAAAAGTAGCTATCAGCCGTAAATTGGTCGGTGAATATTGGAAAGACCTGTTTGAATGATTTACATATCATCCCTTCTCCCGCGGCAATACCAATCAGAGACGAAAGCGCTGTTCGCAGCACTGGCTGTTCACGCTGTTCCATATGCTCTGTTGGATGGTACAAATGATATCTGGCTGCGGGACTTCATGCCGGTGCGGACAGGCTCCGGAAAGCTGGTGTCCTTCCGCTATGAGCCGTCCTATCTGAAAAGTGATCCCGATCTGAGGACTGATTTTTGTAAGGATCTTGCTCAGCAGCTCGGCCTTCCGGTTACATACAGCCATATCAACCTTGACGGCGGGAACGTGGTGTTCTCGCCGTCCGGGGAGCGCGTCCTGATCAGCGACCGCATCTTTTCCGAAAACCCGGAGTATCCGCCTGCCGCGCTGGTACGTGAGCTTTCGGAACTGCTGGAGGCGGAGGTTTTGATCATTCCCTCTCTGAAAAGCGACATGACCGGTCACGCCGATGGCATGGCGCGTTTCCTCGATGACCGCACCGTGCTGTGCAATCGCCCACTGTCATCCTGCGGCTTTGAGCAAAAGGTAAAGCGGTCGCTGCGGGACTACGGCTTGGATGCGGTGGATTTTCCCTTTGTCCCGATGGGTGGGATCAGCGCCGTCGGCTGCTACCTGAACTACTTGGAGACAGAGCAGACGGTTTTCCTGCCGGTGTTTGGCATCGAGCAGGATGCCGAGGCCGAGGCTTCCGCGCGGCAGATCTTCCATAAGGAAGTCGTCACCGTCAACATCCGGGAGATCGCCCAACAGGGCGGCTGTCTGAACTGCATCAGTTGGGAGGAGCCGCATGCACAATGAACAGGATCTGAAAAACACGCCGGAGTACCGCTCCGGTATGTTCCGCATCGTTTTCTGCCCCGTCTGCGGCCATCCGACGCTGGATATGTACTGGATCTGCGCGCATTGCGGCTGGGAATATGACAACGAGCTGCAAACGGAGGACGAGGAATCTCCCGGCAACGGCATGTCCCTGCGGGCATACCGCGAATTGTATCAAGTCGGAGGAACGGGTATGGCGAGAGTGGGAAAAGACCGCTGGGTTGCAAATCTGCACCCAAGAAATATTCCGGTGACAAAAACGACCCTGCGGAAGATGCTCAGTCTCTACGATGACCGGCTCAGTCGGGCGCTTTGCTGCGCTCTGGCCATCGGCGAGGATCATCCGCGTTTCCAGGAGTGGCTGACCAAAGCTTGTTTCCATTTGCAGACGATCACTTCCTTTGTGTACATCGGTCCCTATCCGGATGGCGGGCCTTATTTTACGCGGCGGGCCATGAAACTGCCAGAGAAGTACTATGCAAAGACGTTTGACGCTTTCTGTGAAAGCCCCAAGGAGTGCCGCGACAGACTGGAATCGCTCCGCAACGAGGACGCGGGGCTTTTCCCCAACGGCATTACGGGCGAGTTGGTGGACAGTACATTTGCCAAGTACCTTGCGGTCAAACGATATACTCTGCCCATGCTGGCCAACACATCGGAATTCAACTATTTCTCCTTCTACCGTCACATCCTGCTGTATGTGGTGGAGCATGATACTCATCCGGAGCTTCCTGTTCCCGACACTGGCTACAAGTACCCGCCGCTGCCGGGAATGTCGGAATGTGATATTGATTTTGACTATTAAGGAGTGCCTATGAACGTGACCATCTGTTCCAGAAAAGCCGCCGAAGAATTGCTTCGTACCGATGCGCTCTCCCACACGGCGGTCATCTCCTTCTGCGACCCGCCCTCCACAGACAGACCTGCACCCACGCCGCCGTTGGACTACACCGGCGCGGCAGCGCGGGTATTCACCGTGGCTGTCCGCGATTTGGACTTGTCGGTGCTGCCGGATGTGGGACTGACCTATGACACCTATCTGCTGGAGGCGGACGCGCTGGCAGCATTTATCTATCAGGCCAGAGCGGACGGGCTGGATATCCTCTGCCAGTGCGAATATGGGCAGAGCCGCAGCGCCGCCTGCGCTGCCGCAATTTTGGAGCATTTCGACAGCACCGGCATCTCTATCTTTGCCGACTACCGCTATTACCCCAATCAGGTGGTGTATCACAAGATCATGGACGCGCTGACCCGGCACGGCCTCAACGAGCAACACCATGCAAAGAAACTATGAGATATGGATCTTTTTGAATTTATCAACTCGCGGGATATTCGAGCCTATTCGTTTGCACACGATGAATCCGGTAGTCCGTGAAAATATACAGCGATTGATAGAACGGTATTGAAAATAAATCGTGATGAAAAAACGAGGGTACAGAAAGTATCCTCGCTTTTCATTAAAATCAAATATCCAACCCTTCTTGTAGCTTTGCGCTGGCCGCCTTTTTGTTCTTATCGAAGGCGTGGGTGTAGATGTCCAGCGTGGTGGAGGGCTGGCTGTGGCCGAGAATGCCCGCCACCGTTGCCACATCCGTGCCGCCCGCGATCATCAGACTGGCGGCGGTGTGCCGGAGGGAATGGACGTTCAGCTCCTGCGGCAGGCCGTTCTTCTTGAGAATCAGCTTGAAGCGGTAGGTGAAGGTGGTGGGCGTCATGGGGAGCTGCGCTCCCTGACGGCGGAACAGGAAGTCATCGGTGGTCAGTTTTCTCTGGTCATAGGTTTCGGTGATGTATGCACATTCCCGTTGATACTCCCGCAGGAGACTTTCCATCTCGGCGGAGAAGTACACATAGCGGTTGCCTGCGCGGGTCTTTGGTTCCTTGACAAAGATCTCCTCGTCCGTCACCTTGACGGCGTTGCGGCAGATGTGGATGGAACACTGCTCCCAATCAATGTCGCACCATTTGAGACCGCAGCACTCACCCCGCCGCATTCCCGTGGCGATGATGAGCTTGAAGCAGGTCTCGTACTTGATGCTCTCGTCCTCCAGCGCGGCGATGATCCTCTGCGCCGTTTCCTCGTCCGCGATCTTCTTTTCACACTTGCGACCGGCGTAGCGGTAGGTGCGCCATGCCGGATTATGCGAAAGAAAGCCACCCTCCACGGCATCAGAGAGGATGCTGCACAGCGTTGCGTGCACGCCCTCAATGGTGTACTCGGAGAGTGGCTTTTTCGTATCGGGACTGATGACTTTTCGCAGTTCTGCGTAGAAATTCCGGAAGTGATCCGGCCGCAGCTCGGTGAGCTTGTAGTGACCCAGTGCCGGGAGGATGCGTTCGATGTCCTGCCGGTCGCGGCGGATGGTGGACTTCGCCAGCTTGCCGGGAGCGATGTCCGTCAGCCACAGGTCGATGTATTTTGCCAGCGTGAGCTGCTGGACGGGCTGCGGCGTGTGGCGGCATTCCCGCTCAAAGAGGACGGCCTGTTCGTTGAGCCACTTTTCCACCTGCCTGGGCGTCAGCTCTTCCGGAGGGTGGACGGTTTTCTGCTGGGGCTTGATGCGCTTGCCGTTGTAGTCATAGCCCATGGACACCACGATGAGATAGCTGCTGCCGCGCTTGCGGATGCTTGCCATAAAAATGACCTCTCTTTCATTTGACCTCGGTACAGTTGAGGCTTATTTTGCAAGCACAACATACCGCAAGCACGGCGGTAAAGCTATTACAATTTTCTTGAAAAATGAATTTCTACGAAAGCAACAATCATGCACTGTGCCGTTTCGGAGAACAGGCGGCGAGATTGAAAATCTGTCCGCCGTCCGGACGGAGCATGGTGAGCATGGAGTCAGCCGCCTGCTTCTTCTGCGCCTGCTGGGGGTGGCAGTAGGTACGCTCCAGAAAGCCGGTATCCGCATGACCCACGAGGTCTGCCACCGTCTGCTTGTCCACGCCGCAGTGCAGAAGGGATGTCACGAAGTAGTGCCGCAGGGTGTGGAGGTGGTACTCCCGCGGAAAGCCGATGGCGGCATAGATCTTCCGCAGCCGCTTGGTGAAGGTGTCCGGGTGGATGAGCTGCCCCTGCTCGTCGGTGAAGAGATAGGGACTGAGCCTGCGGCGCTGCTTGTCCGCCTCCATCTGCTTGCGGCGCTTGTAGGCCAAGAGGATGCCCCGCAGGTCGGCGGAGAGATAGACTTCACGTCTCTTGCCGTTTTTGGTGGAGCCCTCCACAATGCCCTTGCCGGGAACGCTGCTGCGGGAGCGGCTGACGGTGAGCAGCAGACCGTTTTGCGTAGCGGTGAAGTCCGACCATTGCAGAGCGCACAGCTCGCCCCGGCGGCAGCCGGTGTACATGGAGAGCAGATAGAACAGGCGGTAGTGCCGCGGCTCCTTTGCCAGCGCGTCCAGCAGCTTTTCCACCTCGCCTCGTGTGGGGATGCGCTGCACCGTGCGCTGCGGTGTGGGCAGGTCTAACATCCGCGCGGGATTTTTCTCGATGATCTCGTTGCGCTTGGCGTCGCTGAGTACGGCGGAGACCACAGAGAGGTATCGCTGCGCGGTGGATTCGTTGATAAGTCTTCCGTGATGCTTGCGCTTGCGCAGCGCGGAGAGCATATTTTCCAGTGCCATCGGTCGGAGCTTGTTGAGGCGGATGCCGCCGATCATGGGATACACCACCTCCAGCATTCGCCGGTATGCGGCGATGGTGCTGGGGGCGTATTTCGTCTGCCGCTTCAGCCAGCGGGAGGCGAATTCCTCAAAGGTCATCTCGCCGTCCTCGGCGTAGCCGGTCTTGAAGCTGCGCTCCAGCTCTTCGGCAGCGTGGGCGACATACTGCCCGATGCCGCGCTTGGGAACACCGGGCGGGACTTGAATGGTCTTTGCCTTGCTGATCTTTTTGCCGTTGGGCCGGTAGCCGTTGCTGACGGTGATCTTATATCGTCGCTCATCCAATTTTTTGATGCTTGCCATTTTAGAACCCTCCCATCTCCTCGTCCTGCTCGTATTCGATCCTGCGCTGCTGTCGCACCGCGCTTTCAAAACTCACCTGACCGTTGGTGCGCTTCACCTCGTCCACGGCGTAGGCTCGCAGCTCCCGCGTGTGGATCGGGTCGGCGCGGAAGTGGGCGGCGATGGTGTGGCACAGCATATTCAACTCCACCGCGCACTTGAAAAGAATGCGGCAGAGCCGATTGTTGTTGTCGTCCAGTGTACCCTGAATGGCTGTGAGAATGGCCCGAGAGATGTAGGTCGTGTTGTCCTCGGTGCCGAGATAGCCCATGTAGAACCGCAGGGCCTTATCCACAAATTCACTGCGGCTTTGACAGTTGTCTGCTTCCAGCCAGCCGTCCATGCGGCTGATCACGCTGGGACGCAGCCAGATCGTGGTGCTTTTCTTGTTATCGTCCATAGTTTTCTTTCCTTTCTGTGTCGTCGGTCAAAATCGCCGCAAAGCCCTGCAAACACGGGACTTTGCCGAATGACCGACTGCGATTGTTCTGTAAAACCGCCAAACCGACGGTGGTTGGCGTTTCTCTGAAAAGCCCCGCACTGCGGGGCTTTGTGGGCGGGCTGCGGGCGCTTGCGACTGCGGCCCTTTATCTTGTTATATTTTCGAACGGCCTTCGCCACTCGAAAAATCTTCCTGAAAAGTTCGGCTTTTCGCCAATAGACACTCCCGCAAATATCGTCAGAAAGTTACCGTTACAACGCTGTTTCAAAGCGCTTTTCATCCCGTTTTTCAACTTCTCGCACAAATGGCCCACGTTCGCTTTTGTGGGCGAAAGTGGGTACACCTCGCTTTTGCTCAGAGGATCGCACACAAGGGAACACACGGCGAAACAGGGGGCGTTTCAGATGGGGGTGGTATCACTACCCTCGGAGCGTTCCACACGTTTCGGAAACCCTGCGTGGCCGGGTATCAGAACGGCAAACTTTGCCGCTTTGGGATCTTGGCCGGGAGGTGCTCTCGAAGGACACAGAAAGCCTTCGGAACAGCGATGCGCTTATGCGCGTCGCTGTTCCGAGGCGTCGCGGCCCCGCTGGGCTGCGTGATCCGGTGAGTACGCTATGGATTATATAAAAATAAGGACACGGACAACAGCCGGAACGGGCACAGCAGCAAAACGCTGCGCACCAGCTTCGGTGATGTGGAGATATCCGTGCCCCGGGATCGTAAGGGGGAATTTGAGCCTCATGTGCTGAAGAAAAACCAGACCAGCATCAGTCAGGACATCGAGGAGAAGATCCTGTCCATGTACGCCAAGGGCATGACCACGTCGGATATAGAGACCCATATTCAGGAGATCTACGGCGTAGAGGTATCTGACACGACCGTAAGCCGCATCACGGACAAGATTCTCCCTATCGCAAAAGAATGGCAGCAGCGGCCGTTGGAGAGCGTCTACGCGGTGGTTTTCATGGATGCCATCCACTACCATGTCCGCAGCGAAGGGCAGATCGTGAAGAAGGCAGTCTATATCGCCATCGGTATTGATCTGGACGGCAGGAAAGATGTTCTGGGCATGTGGGTCGGTGAAAATGAAAGCGCCAAATACTGGGCAACGGTACTCAACAGCCTGAAAAACCGCGGAATTGAGGACATTTTCATCGCCTGCACGGATAATTTGACCGGGTTTTCCACTGCCATTGAAGCCGTATTTCCTAAAACGGAAATCCAGAACTGTATTATCCATCAGCTCCGAAATTCCAGCAAATGTGTATCCTACAAGGACATAAAGGCACTCATGGCAGATTTGAAGGCAGTCTACGCCGCAGTCGATGAGGCTGCTGCGCTGGACGCTCTGGACACCTTTTCTGAACGCTGGGACAAAAAATACCCGAAGATCGCTCCGTCCTGGCGGGAGAATTGGTCCAACCTGAGTACCTATTTCAAATATCCCCAGGAGGTGCGCAGCCTGATCTATACGACCAATGCAATTGAGTGCTTTAACCGGCAGCTTCGGAAAGTGACCAAGGCAAAATCGGTATTCCCTACGGATGACAGTCTGCTGAAGATGCTGTATCTGGCCATGATGGATATTACGAAGAAGTGGACCGGAAGGCGGCAGGACTGGAGCGTAATTCACGCACAGTTGGCGGTGTTCTTTGCCGACCGCATGCCGGACTGACCGGCTGCAACCGGAATGTCAAGAGTCGAGATGAACGGAGGCTGACGCCTCCGCCCTTGACATCCCCTCGAAGCGCTGTTATTTTTGTAGAAAAGGCGGCAGCAGCTTGCGCCGCTCCCGCCTTAAAACATTTTTGCTCTATTTTGCACCACAATTTAGCGTTTACACAAAATTTGGGATTGACCCATCGGCCCTCTTTTTTGTTTTTCTCCAGCGTGTCATTTCAGTTTGTCCGCGCTCATGCACAGATCTATGTACCTCTGTGACTCCGCTTCACTCTTACCGGCAAAGAAATCTGCCACGCACTTGGCGACGGTTTGCGGCGCTCTGCCGTGGAACACGATTCCGTCGAGGCTGATGTCCATCTCTTCCGAAATCAGTGCAACCGTTTCAAAGCGCGGATTGCTCTTACACTTTTCAATCTCAATGACGGTTCGAGTACACATATTGAGCCGTTCTGCTAGCCTATGCGTGGCACCCGGCCAGCAGCGCGAGAAATTAGGTTGAGTATGCCGAGGTGTTAGGGGTTGCGGTGATCAATCTCACATGTATTGATATTCAAGTCTCTTTTCAAGAGCAAATTCCGGCTTGGATTATATTTGCAAAACTTACTTTCGGTTTTTGAGCATGTGCTTTTTTTCCGGAATTTAATTTTGCAAACCAGAAGTTACTTTTGCAATCCACCCCTCTTTCACCACAATAAATCAGCGGATGAAATAGAAACAAGAGACTTTCGCATCTGAATGTGCCCTTTATCAATGATACAGATAGTTCGTGGTTTCATAGCTTTTTGTGATTTGCACTACGTAATTCCTTCAGATCAGTGTGGTAAAAGAACTTAATTTTCTTTGCTATTTTACTTGAAATGGATGATCTTAATGATATAATATTATCATTCCTATTAACAAATTAAGAGGGGTGAAACGGATATATGAAACTGACAATCGATGATGTGGCAAGGCTTAGTGGTTTTTCACGGGCTACAGTCTCCCGCGTCATTGCGGGCAGTGACAAAGTGAAGGACTCTACTAAGCAAGCGATTTTGGATGTTATCCGTAAAAATAATTATGTTGCAAGCGCAATGGAACGCGAAAAGGGACATGAGCGCCCGGTTGCAATAATCGTCGGAGATCTGATTGATACAGAGACCTCTTTCCAACTGTTCCACCCAAGAATCATTAAAACGATATGCCAACGAATGTCTGAAGCTGGGCATGACTGTTTTCTTTACAATAGTGATTACAACGTTGAAAAAGAAGATGAATGTCTGAACCGATGCTTGGATTTGGATGTTGCCGGTATTTTTTTGTTGTCTGCTACCGGCACAAGTTCCTGCCTTCAGCAGGTTGTTGCAAAAGTTCCGGTTGTAACCATCAACCGAGATACAAATACCCTTTTTACCGACGAGGTTCTTCTTGACGAATTTAAATGCGCCTATTTGGCGGTCAAGCATCTATATGAGTTAGGCCATCGCAACATCGGGCTGGTTAAAGAGCCGAAGCAGATTCCTCTTTCATACGAAACGGGACGTGGGTACCAGGCTACGTGCTCGGAGCTGAATCTGAAAGAGCATATTTTTCAATGTAATGGAGCATATGAGGATGGGTATGCTCTCGGGCGGACTCTCCTTATGCAGAAGTCTAATATCACCGGTTTGTTCTGTGTAAACTATGATATTGCTTCTGGAATTGAAACTGCATATCGCGAAGCCGGACGCTCCGTGCCAGAGGATTTAAGTATCGTGATCTTCCAATATGTTTATGAAGAAGCCCAAAAGAAAAAGAACATATATACAAGTGTTGGAGCTTATAACCTAACAGATATTGCCAATGCAGCGGCAGACACAATGCTGCAAAGACTGCAAGAAACCGTTAAAACCGGAAGCCGACGTCTTAGTGTTATTATGGACACATATCTGATTCCTGGCAAAAGCACATCAAAAAGATTATAGTTTCATCCATTAGAAAAGTGAGAAATAATACGATAGTATCATTTCTCACTTTTCTTTTGTGTATTCCGCCCAATGAAAAGCCAGATATATCGTGCATTCTGTAGATTTGACACGAATATATTGACTAAATTATTTCGCAGTGATATCATATAGTCAAATTTAATGATAATTTAATATCATTTTTGAACATAACGGGAATCAGGGTGATGCAAGCTGATTTCCAAATAATAAGGAGGAAAAACCATGGATATTCAAGCCTTGAAAGAAAAACCCATTGCGATTCTTGGCGCAGGAGGAGTTGGAAAACCCATCGCTGGCGATAGCGCAATCGCCGGCGCACGTGTCCGGCTGTGGGATGCGCCTGGGTTTGCCGAAAGAACATTGGCAAACATCGAGAAATGGGGTATTCGTGTAGAAGGGCCTCAGTTGAACATGTACAGCTATATGCGGACCGGTGTTGGTTACCCTGAATTGGTATCTGACGACATGGGCAAAGTTGTTAAAGGCGCCGGGATTATCATTGTAGCTGTAGTCGCAGGTGCACACAAAAAGGTTTTTGAGACACTTATTCCTCTGCTGGAAGATGGTCAGGTCATTCACCTGATTCCCGATAACTTTGGCACTTTACTGCTCCGCAAAATGATGATCGAAGCCGGCTGTGACAAAAAGGTTATTATTGGCAGCTGGGCAACCTCTCCTTATGGTTGCCGCATTGTCACCGAGGGTGGATTTGTTACCAACATCTGCGATATCCGCAACCGCGTAATTATGCTCCGCGGCGCTGCCCTCCCGCAGACGGACACGGCAGACTTCATTGAGAGCGCAAAGCTTATTCCCGCTTTTGACCTGATTACCAATGGTTTGGGTTATCAGGCCGGTGATACTGTTCTGGACACCTGCTTCTCCAACGCAAACCCCGTTATTCACGTTCCCGGAACAATCCTCGGTGTTTCCACTCTTCAAAACTTTGATACTGTGCTTGGAAACAAAATGGGCAATTTCTCTATGTACGCTCATTGCCTTTGCCCTGCTATCGGCACGGTGGCCGCAAATTTCTGGCATGAAGAAGAAAATATTGCAGCCGCTATGAATGTCGGTATTGCTCCTGTACGGGCTGACGAATATATGTCTCGCTCCACAATGTATGGCCACGAGTACATGGGCCCGAACTATGAGGTTCCCTTTGATCAGGAAATCCCCCACAAATATGGCGACGGTCCGTTCTCTCTGGAAAATCGCTATGTTACCGAGGACGTTCCCATCGGTTGTTATATGTACCAGCAACTGGCAAGAAAGTACGGTGTTCCCACGCCTACCATCGATTCCTTGGTGCATCTGGCCAATGTCATGATGGGACGAGATCTCACTGCCAAGGGATATACTCTGGATTATGTAGGTATTGGACATATGACTCACGAGCAGCTTCAGGCTTGGCTGCGTGAGGGTATTTACACCCCCGCTACCTGAAATGCGTATTACCCTTTTCACAAAAAGATTAATTAGTGCTTACTGAACGGCGCAAAAAAGCTCGGAAGCCATTGAAAACACTGGGAAAAACAAGGGTAATATGGTATAATATCTGCAAAAGGATTCAGGAGTTCTGAAGAAAAAGTTTGCAGGTGATGAAGATGTATGGAGCGCAAACTGCGTCTCCTTTTTGCACCTGAATACGGTTGGGCTCTGGACTACGATTTTGACCTCGGCGAACGATAAGGTAAAATAAGGGACCTGTTGACAAAGTGGCGCGCAGATCCTTTCTGTGGTAAAATAGTTATAGGA
>ERZ837910.4081-NODE-4081-length-14873-cov-4.726549_pt1 | contig 14873 bp, 18 predicted proteins | sample MGYA00519940_ERZ837910 | MGnify/ENA primary metagenome ERZ837910 (study PRJEB31850, sample SAMEA3708825) | human gut metagenome | biome: human gut; feature: human-associated habitat; material: faeces | place: China | collected 2014 ... | reverse complement strand
CCTCATCAGCCTCGCTACGCTCAGCAGCTTCCCCCCGGGGGAAGCCAAGGCGGCTACGCCGCTGGCGGGAGGCTATGAGCCTCCCCTACGGACTCAAAAGATTTGGGCAGCAACCATTCAACGAAGTACATCCCCTCCGGGGAAGCCAAGGCGGCTTCGCATCATTCAAAAGCAGAAAGGAGCAACCCATGAATCTCATCATCGGCGGCGCTTATCAGGGCAAGCGGGCGTTTGCAAAGGACGCTTTTTCCCTGGAAGAAGCCCAAATCTATTCCTGCCAGGGGGCTGAAATCGACTTTTCCTACCCCTGCATTGACCGCCTAGAAGAATTTACCCTGGCCTGTGTCCGCACAGGCATCGACCCCGTTGCCTATTTCCGAACCCATGAAGCCCAGTGGCAAAACGCCACCCTCATTTGTCAGGATATTTTCTGCGGCGTGGTGCCGCTGGAAGCGGAGCTGCGCCAGTGGCGCAACGTCACCGGTCAACTGTGCCAATACCTCAGCAAACACGCCCAGCGGGTCAGCCGGGTGTTCTGCGGATTGGAGCAGCGGCTGAAATGAACCCCATTTACCTGATTCGCCACGGCAAAACCCAGGCCAACCTCTGCCATCTGTATTGCGGCAGCACGGATTTGCCCCTGTCCCAGCAGGGCATTGACCAGCTGCGGACGCTGCACTACCATCTGCCGCCGGTGCGGTTTCTCACCAGCGGCATGAAGCGCACCGAGCAGACCCTGGAATTGCTGTTTGGCAATGTCCCCCACCGGCAGGATGACGCTTTCCGAGAAATTGATTTTGGCGCATTTGAGATGCACTCCTACGACCAATTAAAGGACAACCCGGATTACATTGCCTGGATTTCCGGGGACAACCACCGCAATGTCCCCCCCGGCGGGGAAAGCGGCGAAGCCATGACCGCCCGGGTGCTGGAAGCCTTTCGGCGGCTGCAACAGGAAAACATCCCCACCGCCCTCATCACCCACGGCGGAGTCATTGCCGCCATTATGGAAAGCCTGTTCCCGGAGGAAAAAAAGTCCCGGTACCAGTGGCAGCCGGAACCGGGACATGGATATGTGATTTTCGATGGGGGCTATCAGCCCATTCCCTGACGGGTTATTCTCCCACGGCATCATAGTCCGGTCTGCCGTAACCGGCGATGCCGGGGTCATGGAGGTCATAGCTTTTCTGCGCCACGCAGCCGCCGTTGGCAACAATCCCCGCTTCACTGGAGGTATTGCCCTCTACGGTGTACACCCGGCTGTCGTCCACCCCGGTCACCAGACCGGTATGGCAGATGGTTCCCTCCCGCTGGAAGAAAATCTGGTCGCCCTCCTGGGGGCTATCGACCAGCCGCCCGGCCTCCCGATAGTAGCCATAGGAATAGCGGCAGCCCGCCCCCTTGCTGAGAATGGGCTGGCACAGCAGCCGCCGCCCCGCCACCACCCCATAGGCCTTGACGAAGCACCAGTCCACAAACACATCACACCAGGGTTGGCCCTGCTTGATGCCCCGATAGAAGCAGAAATGGATGTCCAGCTCCCGGGCGTACTTGGTGTAGTTTTCATCGCCGGGGTTTGTATCCTTCTCATACAGCTGGCGGGGGCTTTGCTTTTCCAGGTACCCCACTTCCCCCAGGGCAATTACAACGGATTTGTGCATGGCGTGTCCTCCCAGGGCAGCTCCACCACCATGGGGGTGTGGTGCAGCGCCGGAATCAGCTTTTCCTTCACGTCCGTCATTTTCAGCCGCAGGCTGGACGTATTGATGCAGGGGTGGCAGCCCAGGTAGTCCCTGCGCAGCACATCCCTGTCAATCACCAGCTGCACCCGATTTTCCGTGTCGTTCATCAGGCCGAGGATGGTAGCAGAGCCGGGGGTGTTATCCAGCAGTTCCTCCATATGGCTTTCCTTGGCGAAGGATAGCCGGGACACGCCCAGCTGGGCGGATAGGAATTTTGTCTTAAAGGGCTTGTCCCCCGGAATCATCAGCAGGTAAAAGGCAGTCTCCTGGCGGTTCGCGAGAAACAGATTCTTGCAGATAACCGCGTCCAGGCTCTTGTCAATTTCCGCGCAAACCTCCATGGTCTGTGCCGGTGCATGGTCGAGCCGCTGATAGGCAATGCCCAGACTGTCCAGCAGGTCATAGCATTTGATTTCTTTTTCCAGCCGTCCGGTGCAGTCTGCCGGGCGGCCATTTTGTAAGGTCAGCATATCCGTTCCTCCTTATTGCATGGCCTCTAGGGCGAGGGCGTTTTGGGTTTTGTAAAGCGCGGCATACAAGCCGCCCTTTTCCAGCAGCTCCCGGTGGGTGCCCTCCTCGGTAATCACGCCGTCGGCAATGGAAACGATTCTCGAGGCGTTGCGGATGGTGCTGAGCCGGTGGGCGATAATCAGGGTGGTGCGCCCCTGGGAAAGTTTGTCAAAGGCACGCTGAATCTTGGCCTCGGTGACGGAATCCAGCGCAGAAGTGGCTTCGTCCAGAATCAGAATGGGCGGATTTTTCAGGAAGATCCGCGCAATGGCAATGCGCTGCTTCTGTCCGCCGGACAGCAGGGTGCCCCGCTCGCCCACATAGGTCTGGAAGCCCGCGGGCATTGCCAGAATGTCCTCATAAATCTCCGCCTTCTTCGCCGCCTCAATCACCTGTTCCTCGGTGGCATCCGGCTTGCCATAGCGGATGTTTTCAAAAATCGTATCGGCAAACAGGAACACATCCTGCTGCACAATGCCGATATGCTCATGGATGCTTGCTTGGGTCACCTGGCGCACATCCTGCCCGTCAATGCAGATGCTGCCCTCTGTTACGTCATAGAACCGGGGAATCAGCTGGCACAGGGTGCTCTTGCCGCCGCCGGAGGGACCCACAATGGCAATGGTTTCACCGGGCTGCACCTGCAAATTGACATGGTGCAGGACTGCCAGATCGCCCTCATAGGCAAAGGACACATCCCGGACGGAAATTTCGCCCTTTACATTTTCCAGCGCCGCCGCATCCGGCGCATCCTGCACCGTAGGCTCTGTGCGCATGATTTCCACAAACCGATTCAGCCCCGCAAAGCCGTTGGCAAACAGCTCCGAGAAGTTCGCCAGCTTCCGCATGGGGTTTACAAAGGTTGCAATATACAGGCTGAAGGTAATGAGGTCCCGGTAGTCCATCTTCCCTTTCAGAATCATATAGCCGCCCAGGGTGATGACCACCACATTAAGGATGGTAAGGAAAAATTCCATAGAGCTGTTAAACAGTGCCATGGCCTTGTGGAACTCCCGCTTGGAGGTCTTGAACTGGTCGTTGGCCGCGTTGAAGCGCGCTTGCTCCACGGCTTCATTGGCAAATGCCTTGGCAGTGCGGATGCCGGTGAGGCTGGATTCAATTTCCGCATTGATGTTGGCCACCTTTTGCTTCACGCCCACGGACACCCGGCTCATGCGCTGACGCATGGAAAACACCACCGCCAGGAACACGGGAATCATCAATGCCACCACCAGCGCCAGCTCCCAGCGGATGGCTGCCATCACAGCCAGCGCGCCCACGATGGTCACGGCAGAGGTCAGCAAGTCCTCCGGGCCGTGGTGGGCAAGCTCGGTGAGTTCAAACAGGTCGGAGGTCAATCGGCTCATGAGCTGACCGGTACGGTTCCGGTCATAAAAATCAAAGCTCATTTCCTGCAAATGCCGGAACAGATCCCGGCGAATATCCGCCTCCACCCGGATGCCGAAGGTGTGACCCAGGTAGCATACAATATAGTTCAGCCCCGCCCGCAGCACATAAAAGGCTGCCGCAACGGCCATAACGGTGAAGAACACCCGGTATTTTCCCCCGGGCAGATAGTCGTAAAGCGCCTGCCGGGTAACCAGGGGGAAGCTCAGGTCGATGGCGGCCATGAGCACGGCGCAGGTGATGTCCAAGGCAAAAAGCCTTTTATGGGCTGCAAAATAGGAAAGAAAAATCCGCAGGGGGGATTTTTCCCGGTACTGCTGTGTTGTCATATCTCATTCTCCTTCTGTTTTCAACTATTATAACGCTTTTTTCTCAAAAGGCAATGGAGCAGCTTTCCATTTTGATGGTTTTCTGCTATACTTGTATAATATACGCCCTATGGCACAAAGCAAACCGAGGGCGTGTGCTGCGTTGGATGGTGCGCACCCTGTGATTTTCACCACACCAGTAGGGGAGGCTCTTAGCCTCCCCTACGGACTCAAAAGATTTAGGCGAATGGACACCATTCAATCTGCCGTGCCGCCGAAAGAATCGTTTATTTTTCCTCTTACAAGGAGTATTTATGGAATTTCTGTTTTCAAACAAGGATATTGCCGTTGTCCTCAAGCCGGTGGGGCTGGATTCCGAGCAGGAAGTCCCCGCCGCTATTGCCAGCGCCCTGGGGGGCGAAGTGTTCCCCATTCATCGGCTGGACAAAAACGTGGGCGGCTGCATGGTATACGCCCGCAGCAAAAAGGCCGCCGCTGCCCTGAGCCGGGCGGTGCAGGAGGGGCAGATGCAAAAGGAATATGTTGCCCTGGTGCATGGCGTTCCCCCGGAGCGGGGGGACTGGCAGGATTTATTGTGGAAGGACAGCAGCAAAAACAAGGTCTTTGTGGTGAAGCGCCAGCGCAAGGGTGTGAAGGATGCCCGGCTGGAATTTACCCGGCTGTCCGACAGCGACCCCAGCCTGGTGCGCATTTTGCTGCACACCGGGCGCAGCCACCAGATTCGGGTGCAGTTTGCCTCCCGGGGCTATCCCCTGGTGGGCGACCACAAATACGGTGCCCGGGATGAGGCCGCCGCCCCCATGCTCTTTTCCTGCGCCCTGACCTTCCCGCTGGGCGGCAAAACCATGCACTTTGAGCACTTGCCGGAATGGGGAAACTGTATCATAATAAAACAGGAGCCGTGATTCACAGCTCCTGCCCGATTACTTCATGAACTTGTCGATTGCCTGGCACAAGTCGTCGATTGCTTCCTCGTCCCCGGCGGCCACCGCATCCACCATGCAGTGGCGCATATGGTCTTTCAGGATGACCTTGCCGGTGTTATCCAGCGCGGAACGCACCGCCGCCAGCTGAATCAGCACATTGGAGCAATCCTCCCCGTTTTCCACCATCCGGCGCACCTTCTCTAAGTGGCCGATGGCGCGGGAAAGCCGGTTAATCACTGCCTTTTGGCTTTCGTGGACATGACCGTGGGCATGGGGGATTCCATGGGCATGAAGGTAGGCGTGCTCCTCCTCCGGGGATTTTGGGTCATGTGTATGTTTCTGCAATTCTTCCATATCGGTCACCTCCTGCGCATGAGGGTTATTATACCCCGAAATGCCGCAATCCGCAAGCCCCACCGGGGGATTTTTCCGCAAAAATAAATGCTTTGACAGAAGGCGCGCCGGGGATTATAATAATAAAAAACGCAAAGGAGACTTTTTATGCATCTCGACCACGATCATTCCATGGGTGGCCACACCCACGAGCATACCCATGCCGACGGCACCACCCACACCCATGAGCACACCCACGACCAGGAGCACGCACACCCCCACACCCACGAGGAGATGCACGCCCTGGGCATCCCCCACGACCATGACCACGACCATGACCACGACCATGACTGCGCCCACGACTGCGGCAGCTGCGCTTCCCAATGCGAGCACACCCCCATGGAGGAGCTGACCGCCCTCATGCAGTATATGGTGGGTCACAATGCCGCCCACGCCCGGGAGCTGGCGGAGCTGGCTTCCCAGCTGGAAAAGAACGGCAGCCACACCGCCTATGAGCAGGTGATGGCAGCAGTTTCCGATTTTGAAAAGGGCAACCTGCGCCTGAGCGCAGTGCTGGCAAGTCTGAAAGGATAATGTTCTATGTGTCTTTCTACTGTCTATAAGAACAAGAAAACCGACGATTCCATTGTGATGAAAAACGTCATGTCCATCGAGTGCAAGGATGGACTGGTGATTCTCACCGACCTGATGGAGCGTCAGGTCGCTATTGAGGGTACGCTGGAAAAGGCGAACCTGGTGGATGGCTACGTCATCGTAAAAGAGAAGATTCCCGCATAAAGCGGCAGGGTGGATTTTGAGGAAACACAAAATCCACCCTGTTGTTCTATTCTACACCAGATGTCGGCAGCTCGGTTCCGTCCGGCAAGCGGAGGAGCGCCACTTGGCTTAGGTCGATGGGGGCTTCCGCCACATTCCGGGTGACACTGCCGGTGCTGTCGCCAATTCCCAGATGAATTTCCGCCCCGTCCTTCATCACCACGGTCAGAGTCATCCATCCGGCATCCTCCATCCCCTCGGTCACAGTCATGAGCGTGCCCATGGTGCGCAGCTGGAGGGAAGCGATCGTTATGGGAACTCCATCCACAGTGATTTGCAAGGGGCTGTTGAGAAAATTGATTTTCCGATGATCGCAGTCTGCAAAGCTGACTCCCGGTTCCCAAACACCCTGGGCAACCACCTGGTTTACCGGGGACTCCCCATTCCAGCTTGTCGTCATCAAGTCCACCAGGTGGGCGTGCCAGCCTGCATTCCGGGGGAAAGTCGGGTCATCCACGGTTTCCATGGCGAAAATATACACAAGGTCGATGGTATTGCCCTTTCCGTCCCCGTCCTCCTGGGAAAACACCTGCCAGAAATTGGGCTTGAAGCTGCCGGTGTCAGGAATCAGCAGGTTGTCATTCTGCGGGTATACGTAGTCTGCGTTCTCTGCATCCGGGAGCTGTGTGCCCGCCGGGGCAGTCAGATGGAAGACGATACGCCCAACGGAACCGTCAAAGGTTACGGATGTTGTCTCAATCTCCCATCCGGCGGGGGGCGCTGCGGCGGCGGCAACGGAAGCGTCCGGCAGCATGGGGCGGACGGTAAAATCGATTGCATCCGCAATCTGCTCCACCTGCCTGTCCGTCATCCACTCCGGCTTGAAATCCGGCATATCGGTCAGCGGATTGAATCCAGCCTCAAAAGCCACAGTCGTGGCAGCATCCCCGCAGTCACAGACGAGGTATGCCCTCCCCTGGGCGGCACGAAGAATCAGAACAGCTGCACCGGACGAAGTGGTGTACATCCATTCCTTCCAATCCTCATTTTCATTCAGATATTCCACATCGGTGCTCAGGCAGTCCTTGCGGAAATATTGGAGTTTGGTATGGACGGAATAAGGCCACACTTCCTCCGGCAGATTCAAGTCCATGTACAGCACGAAATTCCCCTGGGAATAGCATTCTCCGCTGTCCAGGAAAACGGAGGCATTGCTGTCCGGCAGCAAAATATGGTCAATACCCAGCGCCTTGGTAAAGCCGCTCATGGATTCAAATTCCACCGGTGAACGCAGCAGCTTCAGCTGGTACTTCTCAGCCAATTCCTTCAGCTTGTCCGCCATCTCCTGAGAGTAAACCCCGTAGGCGGGGTAGGTGTCGGGGAACTGCGCTTCCAGGTCGGTCTGGAATGCCTGCTTGCGGATGATGCCGTCGGCATCGTAGGCTTGCAGGTACGCATACCATTCCTTTGCGGCCTGATAGCTGGGGCTGCCCTGCAAGCCGCTGAAAGTCAGCACCTGCTGAGAAACCGGCACGGTAGCAGTAACCTCCCGGTGATATTCGTCAAACACATTCTGCAAGCTGTCCCGCTGACCGATCATGAAATCCTGCGAGCGCAGCACATACACCACCGCACAGCCCACCAGCAGCAGAAGCAGCGCCGCCAGTGCCGCCACCAAAAGCGGTCTGCGCAAGCCACGAACCGTTGAAGCCCCGGCGTGCTCCCTTCCGCCATGATTGGAAACGGTATCACGCTCCGCTTCGTCAATAAACTTTCTGTTGATGTACGACAGTCCCAGGAACAGTTCCTTTCCGTTCATACGCCGATTTCCTCCTTTTCCAGAAAAATGCGCAGCTTTTCTTTGGTTCTCACCAGCTGCATTTTTACCTTGCTCTCCGTCATGCCATACCGTCGGGCAATCTCTGCAATGGAATCCGCATACCAATACCGCCGCAAGAATATGAGGCGGCTGTCCTTCGGCAGCCCCTCCAAAAAGGCATCCATGGCATTGCCGATTTCCTTTCCGGTCGCCGTCCGCTCATAGCCGCTGTCGGGAATGCAGGTTTCCATTTCCTCCGTCAGCGTCACCACCTCTGCCCTTCGCTTTGCTGCCAATTTCCAGTCCAATTTATTCAGGGACAGGTTGCGGCAGATGGCGGCGAGGAAGGCGAAAAAGAAGGATGGGCGGTGGGGCGGAATGGATTCCCACGCCGCGAGATAGGTGTCGCTGACGCTTTCCTCCGCATCCTCCCGGCTGTGCAGCATTCGCTGTGCCAGGATGTTCAGCCGTCTTCCATAAGAAATGTCCGTCTGCTTGATGGCATCCTCATTCCGGGCAAAATACAGGTCAATGATGTCTGCATCCTCCATTTGGGTTACACTTCCTTTCTTTGTGCTTCACCCCTGTAATAAGATTTGAAAGGGGAAACGTCACATTCTATCAATCTTTTCAAAGAATTTTGTTTCCCCTATTATGGCGTATCAGCGTGGGAAATGCAAGGATGGAACAGCAACCGCATAGCAGGACGGATTTTAATGAAAAGTTAAAATTCGCCCTGCACTTTTCTGTTGTAAACAGGGGCAAGCTGTGATACAATTGCAGTTATGGATGAAAAGTTGTTAATTCTGGGTGGGGGTAAATGAATGTTTCTGCGATATATGTCGGTTTTCTTTCTTTCTATGGTGCCACTGTTAGAGCTTCGCGGTGCCATCCCCATTGCGGTGGGGCTGGGCATTGAGCCGGTTCACGCGGTGATCGTGTGCGCAATCGGCAATCTGGTGCCGGTTCCGTTTATCTACTTCTTTGCGCGGAAGTTCTTGGTTTGGGGACTGGACAAGAAATATATCGGCGGCATCTGCCACTTTTTCCACGACAAGGGGCAGCGGGCTGGTGAAAAGCTCTCCGGCAAAGCCGGAAAATGGGGGCTGATGCTGGCGCTGACATTGTTTGTGGGCGTTCCCGTGCCGGGCACGGGTGCCTGGACAGGGACGCTGGGTGCCAGCTTCCTCAACATGGGAGCCAAGGAAACAGCGCTGTCCGTTGGCGTGGGTGTGGCGCTGGCTGCCATCATTATGATTACCGTCAGCCTGGTTGGTGTACATCTATTTGGACTATAAGGAGTGTTACAAATGAACGATTGTCTGTTCTGCAAAATCATCGCCGGGGAAATTCCCTCCACCAAGGTCTATGAGGACGAGCGGGTGTTTGCCTTCCGGGACATTGCTCCCCAAGCACCGACCCACATTCTGGTGATTCCCAAGGCGCACATCTCCGGCTGCAACGGCGTAAACGCTGAAAACAGCAGCGTGGTGGCGCACATTTTTGAGGTCATCCCCAAAATTGCCGCAGCCGAGGGGCTGACCGGCGGCTATCGGGTGGTCTCCAACTGCGGCGATGATGCCGGCCAGACGGTGCATCACCTGCATTTCCACATTCTGGGCGGCAAGCCCCTGAACCTGGAAATGGCGTAATATCTTCACATTGCAAAAACCACATCGGTCATGCTGGAAAGGTTGACCGATGTGGTTTTTGATTTTACTTCATGCGAAACTGGTTGGCCTGGTACAGCAGCACCGCTGCCTCACCCCGGGTCAGCACATCGGACCGGAACGTAAATCCGTTTTGCGCGGCAATCTGCTGGGCGGATGCGGTATTCTCCCCGTCAGACAGTACGGCCTGCTCCTGGGGCCGTAGCTTCAGGGCGGCGCACAGCATGGAGGCTGCCTCCCCGGCGCTCACCGGCTGACTGGGCAGGAACTCCTCTGCCGCCTCCACACCGGCAGTCAAGCCGGAGCGAATGGCCGCAGCCAGATAGGGCTGGAGCCACTGGGGCACATCGGTATAGCCGGTTTCCGTCACGTTTTCATCCGTTGGAATATTCAGCGTCTTCACCAGCATGGTAACGAACTCCCCCCGGCTGACCATCTGGTCAGGCAAAAAGCAGGCGCTGCCGCCCACATTTTCCCCCACGAAGATGCCGGTATTCTTCATCCACTCCGCCTGGAAGCGGCAGTCCCGCCCCAGGGTATCGGAATACTGCCTGGTATCCGTTGGCTTGAGGATGCTTACGGTAACGGTAGCCTCCCGGGAAACCTTTCCGGTGCTGTCGGTGGCGGTGAAGGTAAAGGAGTCAACGCCCACCTTATTTTTCTTGGGGGTATAGGTGAAGTTGCCATTCGGCTTCAACTCCACGCTGCCCCGCTTGGGCGGGCGGGTAAGGGTAAATGTCATTTCCTCGCCTTCCGGGTCATGCACCCGCAGCGATTCCGTAATCACCAGGTTTTTATAGGTTTCATAGGCGCTGTCCTCGGCAACCGGGGGCTTGTTTTCCCGTCCCTTGATGGCCAGCGTCATGGTAGCCTCCCCGGCAAGGCCGTTGGAGAACACCGGCAAATAGCTGATGGAGGCGGTGGCATCCTCCTCCATGCTGCGGCATACGAAGGTCATCTGCTCCACCTGCTGAGCGGTCAGCACATCCCCGGGGCGAAGCTGGCGGCTGCCCAGCATCACCGTGCCGTATTTCTGCTCTGGCAGTGTCCGCAGGCAGATTCCGGTGAGGGTAGCGTCGCCGCTTTCAAACTGCGCCGGGGTAAAGCACTGGACGTTCGTGCTCTCCGCCGCCGCGGTGGAAAGCGAAAGCCCTGCCGCAAGGACAACGCCAAAGGCAGGGCGCAGAATGTGTTTCATAAATATCCCTCCAAAAAGTTTCTTCGCCGGTATTGTTTGCCAGCAATGGAGGTTTTATTCTTTTTTGCATTGCAAAACGGCTGCAGCCTCAACAGGTTACAGCCGTTTTTTGAAATTTCTGTTGAACGCTTACAGAGATGCCGGCTGCCGTGTCAGGGGCTTTTCCTGGCAGCCCACCCTGTCCGATGGTTAACGTCTACCGGATTTCAAGCGCCGCATCTTCAATGGGTACCAAACTCATATGGGATTTCGTATTGCTTCAGCATCGCCAGAATATTGGGAAGGTCCGGGCAGTTATCACGGATGCAGATGCCCAGATGGATTTTCTCTACACCGATACGCTTCAGTGCCTCCATTTTCTCAATCATTCCGGCATCGGTATTTCGGTCGATGCCGCAGCCGCCGCAGTCAAAGAAGGCTGCCAGCGTGGGCGATTGACCGGCATACTGCTGAAAGCTCTTTTCGCAGGCGTTGAAAGCCCGGAAGCAGGCTGCTCCGGTACAGACGTTGGAGGAACGGCGGCAGTGCAAAATGGCAATTTTCATAGGCAATTCTCCAAAATATGTTTCGGGTAGTAGGTTACATGGGCAAGCCCAAACCGATCTTTCGTAACCTCGGCATCCACCTCGTACAGTTCTTTCACCAGTTGAGACGAAAGAATTTCCAGCGGCGTACCGGCAGCTACGACGACACCGTCTTTCATCGCATACAAATAGTCGCAATACATGGCGGCAATATTCAGATCATGGATGGCTGAAATCACGGTGACACCCAACTGCTTCACAATGTCCAGCAGCTGAAGCTGGTACTTGATGTCCAGATGATTGGTCGGCTCGTCCAACACGATGCAGGGTGTCTGCTGGGCCAAGGCCCGGGCCAGAATAATGCGCTGCTGTTCACCGCCGGACAGGGTAGAAAAGCTTCTGCCCTTGAAACGAGACATTCCAACTTTTTCAATACAGTCGCTGACAATGCGGTAGTCCTCTGCATTATCTCGCTCCATATTCCGCTTGTGGGGGGAGCGCCCCATCATCACCACTTCTTCAATTTTGAAATCGAAGTTATAGTAGTTGTGCTGGGCAACAACGGCGATTTTCCTTGCCGACTCCTTCACGCTCATGTCGAGAAGTGCTTGCCCGTCAAGGTAAACAGCGCCGTTATCCGGCTTCAGAATGCGGTAAACGCATTTGAGAAAGGTGGATTTTCCGCTTCCATTGGGGCCGATGATTCCTACAAACTGGTGGTCTTTTACTTTCACCGATACATCTTTCAGGATCTCGGTGCTGCCATATTTTTTTCGGATGTCAGAACCTTTGATTTCCATCAGTCTTTCCCTCCAAATCCGTAGGACTTCTTTGCCATCAGGTAGATGAAGCAGGGAGCACCAATCATAGAAATCAGGATGCCGATGGGAAGCTCTGTTCCTTTAATCATCACCCGGCACAAAACATCTGCCCACACCAGCAAAATGGCACCCATCAGGCAGCTGATGGGGATTAGCTTCTTGTGATCTGTGCCCACCAGAATCCGCACCACATGGGGAATGATCAGCCCCACGAAGCCAATCATGCCGGAGGCATAGACAATAAAGCCAATCATCAGAGAAGTAACCAGCAGATAGAAATTCCGGTACTTATGCAGGTCGGTTCCCAAGGTGATGGATACCTCGTCACCCAGCAGCATCAGATTCAACACACGATATTGGGTGATGAAAAAGAATACGCACAAAATGACCAGCGGTAAAATCACCGCAATATTTCCCCAATTTGCTCCTGCCAGGCTGCCCATAAGCCAGTAGGTAATACTCATCATCCCTTCCCGGTCGTGGGCAAAGAACACCACGAAACTGGAAAAGGCGCTGCATACCGAGCTAAGAGCCATACCCGCCAGCAAGAGCTTTACCGAATTGCTGGGGCTTCCGATATTGGCTACCAGCATGACCAGCAGCGAGATACCAAAGGCACCGGCGCAGCCCATTACGCCTACAAAGTTGCTGCCAAGAAAAGAGCCAATGCCCAGCATGATGGCAACTGTTGCTCCCAAGGATGCACCGGAGGACACCCCCAGGATATAGGGATCAGCCAAGGGATTTTTGACAATGGCTTGCATGACCACGCCACATACTGCCAGCCCCATACCCACCGCCACGGCCAGAATCAGCCGTGGCAGGCGAATATAGATAATAATATCATGCAGTGGGCCGGTGCCATAGACGGCATCGTCCCCAATGCCAAAGAGCTGGTTGAGTATCACACGGTACACATCCGAAAAAGGAATGGGGGACGATCCAAATGTCACAGCCAGCAGAACGGAGAAAATCAGTCCCAGACTGAGCACCAGAATCAAGATAAGATACAGCGGCGTTTTTTGAACCAACGCCTCCTGATTTTTTTGCATATGCGGCCTTATTTCGCTTCCTGCTCTGCCATTTCCGGGTAGAGATTGTCGATGAAGAACTGGAAGGACTCCAGAATCCGAACACCGGGGGAGTAAACCATGGTCAGATCAGTGGGAATCAGGTGGCCATTTTTATAAGCACTGATGTTTTGCAGGGCGGGGTTTTCCTTGAAGCAGTCCAGGCAGTTTTTGTCATTGAGGGAAGTGGAAGTGGGGCCAAAGTGGACACCAAACACGTAGTCCGGGTTCAGCACCACCAAATCTTCTGCGCTTTTGCGCTCTTTTCTGGTTTTGGCCAGCAGATTGGCACCAACAGCGGTGGCAATCTGACCGCCAATGGTATCTTCGCCATAGACCCGGAATGCGTCACCCTCATCTTCAATAATAACGATGTTCTTTGGTTCTGCCTTGCTGGCATACTCCTGACCCTTGGCAACAGTGGCACGCATTTCCGCAACGAGAGCCTCAGCACGATCTTCCACGTTGAAAATCTTGCCCAAATTCAGAATGTCCAGATATTCCCGCTCAATGTAGTCGTTGGTCACATATTCATAGTCTTCATCTCTGGCGCAGGCACTGTTGTATGCCATATAGGTCTTAATGCCCCGTTCGTTCCAGAAGTGCACGTCGCCCAGCCGCTTGTCCTCAAAGCTGGAGTACCATGCCAGAATGAAGTCCGGCTGCAATGTCAGCACATCTTCTTTAGACAGGAACTCCGTTGTGGTAGCCTGAATCCGATCAAATGCCTCCCGGTATTTGGGCAGGACTCGCTCCGGCTTGACGCTCATGGCCATAACAATCTTGTCTTCCAGACCCAGCGCAATCATGTTTTCCACGGAGTTCAGGGAGTAGGTGAGCACCCGCTCCGGAGCCTTTTCAAAGACCATTTCTACATGGTTTCTGGCATAGTCATAGCAGCGAATACTCACGGGATAGTGATTTTCATCACTTTTGGCGGCTGCGGGTGCTTCGGTCAGGTTTGTGGCACTTGCACCGCAGACCATCAGGCCCAAGATTGTGGCGGCAGCCAGCAGCAAAGACAATACTTTTTTCAACATAATCGATCCTCCAAAATCATATTCTCTATGGCATTCCCTCTGACGGATGCACCCCGCTGAGGGAGAAAAAGGGTTGCAGCTATGGCTGTCGATGCTCATCCAAGCCGGCCCCCGGTTGCCTACCAGGAAAGGGTGCACAAATGCAAAAAGACTGCGGCAGCCTGATTCAGACTGCCGCAGCCGATTTTCTGCGCACAAAATAACCAACTGCCCTAAACATCGAAGACAGATGGTTTTCATCCATTTAAGCAGGTCTCCTGACTTGCGCATCATAAGCGCCTGCACCAGTCTTCTCAGTTTCCCAATGACCGACTTTCGTCCTGTGCAGACACCTCCACGCTTACAGTGGCGGTACCGTTCCGGATTCACACCGGATTCACTATTCTCCACCGACACCTTTCCGGCTCTCGGCGGCACTTAAATGTGTTATTTCTTGTTTACTGTGAGCAGAATATCACCTTTTGATGGGTTTGTCAAGGAATATTCTCCAATAACCACGACGATTGCATGAGTTAAGAATATATGAACGCATTGTCAGTAGAATTGCAACGTAGGGGTCGCCAACCTGGCGACCCGAAGCTCTCACAATAGAGCGCTTCGTTGAATGGTTGTCGCCAAAGTCTTCTGAATCCGTAGGGGAGGCTCGTAGCCTCCCGCCGTTCCCCGGTGCGAAGCACCCTTGGCTTCCCCCGGGGGTGTTGCAGAGC
>ERZ837910.4075-NODE-4075-length-14881-cov-11.233509_pt1 | contig 14881 bp, 10 predicted proteins | sample MGYA00519940_ERZ837910 | MGnify/ENA primary metagenome ERZ837910 (study PRJEB31850, sample SAMEA3708825) | human gut metagenome | biome: human gut; feature: human-associated habitat; material: faeces | place: China | collected 2014 ... | reverse complement strand
CTGCCGTGCGCAACATCCGCCGCGACGCCATGGACAAGTTCAAGGCCATGAAGAAGGCCGGCGAGCTTACCGAGGACGACCAGAAGAAGCTGGAGGAAGAGACCCAGAAGCTGACCGACAAATATGTCAAGCTGATCGACGACACCTGCGCCGACAAGAACAAGGAAATCATGGAGGTCTGATCTCTCCATGAACGATAGCCTGTGCGGGCATGTCATGCGACACGCCCGCATAGGCTGTTATTGCATCATTGAATAAAACGATTCCGCGAAAGGAAACCACCGTTTATGAAGACCCGCATCATCACCGCCGCTGTCGGCCTGGGCGTTTTGGCCGTTGTGCTGGCGTTTTTTGACACCTTCCTGTTTGACTTGGTATTAAGTGCCGTCTGCCTGATTGCCATCCATGAGGTTTTTTCCGCTATGGGCTTTGGCAAAAAGCAGTGGTACCTGTATGCGGCAGCGGTGCCGTTTACCATGCTGCTCATGCTCAGCTCCAGCGGCGCGGCGCGCGCAGCGCTGCTGGCTGTGGGCTTTTTGACGGTGCTATTTTATAATGTGGTGCTCATCACCCATGATAAAACGCTGGATTTTGGCAAGCTGAGCGGCTTTATCTACTTCAGCGGTGTGATTCTGTTCTGCTTTTACTCTCTCATCCACCTCAAGCGCTGCCTGCCGATGGATATGTACGGCTATGATGCCATCTACTTTATCCTGCTGATCCTGTGCTTTGCCTGGGGCGGCGATACCTGCGCCTACTTTGCGGGCCGCGCGTTCGGCAAGCACAAGCTGGCTCCGGTGGTAAGCCCCAACAAAACGGTGGAAGGCGCCATCGGCGGTGTGATCGGCAGCGTGGTCATCGGGCTGCTGGCAACCATTATTTACGGCGCGCTTTCTGGCCGGTTCGCCAGCCTGACGGTGGCTGTCACCGCGCGGCACTATATCATCATTGCCGCCATGGGCGCCGTGGCGTCGGTGCTGGGCATTTTGGGCGATCTCTTCGCCTCTGCCGTCAAGCGTCAGGTGGGTATCAAAGATTACGGCACCATTTTCCCCGGCCACGGCGGTATTTTGGACCGGTTTGACAGTGTGATGTTTATCGCGCCGCTGGTGTCCATCGTGGTGCGTTACTTCTTTTATGTGTTCCAGTAAAGCGTAAACAGGGGGGCCGCCGTATCAACAGGCCGGGTCCCGAAAATCAGAACAACAACCGGCACTGCACTTTTGGGGCAGTGCCTTTCCATAAGGGGATGTCAACATGCCAAAAACCATTACTCTGCTTGGCTCCACCGGTTCCATCGGTACCCAGAGCCTTGATGTTGCCCGGATGCACGGCTACCGCATCTTTGGCCTTGCAGCGAACTCCCGCGTGGAGATCCTGCAAAAGCAGATCGAAGAGTTCCACCCGGAATATGTGGCCGTGGTGGACCCTGCCGCCTGTGAGAAACTGGATGCTGCCCTTGCCGGTACCGCCAACGCACCCAAACTGCTGAAAGGCCCGGAGGGGCTGCGTACTCTGGCTGCCATGGATGGCCCCGATGTTGTATTGAACGCGGTAGTCGGTATTGCCGGTTTGCCGGCCTCTCTGGCTGCAATCGAAAGCGGACATGATCTGGCCCTCGCCAACAAGGAAAGCCTTGTGACCGGCGGCCACCTGGTAACGGACGCGGTAAAGAAATACGGCGTCAAGCTGCTGCCGGTGGACAGCGAGCATTCCGCCATCTTCCAGTGCCTGCAGGATCAGCATTCTGCCAAACGGCTGGAAAAGATTCTACTCACCGCGTCAGGCGGACCTTTCTTTGGTATGACGACCGAGCAGCTGCGCGGCAAAACCAAGTCTGATGCCCTCAAGCACCCCAACTGGAATATGGGAGCTAAGATCACGATCGATTCCGCCACCCTGATGAACAAAGGTCTGGAGCTGATTGAGGCTGTCTGGCTGTTTGGCTTGCCGGAGGATAAGATTCAGATTGTTGTCCAGCGCGAAAGCATTGTGCACTCTGCTGTACAGTTTGCCGACCATTCTGTTATCGCTCAGCTGGGCGTGCCGGATATGCGCATTCCGATCCAGTATGCCCTGACCTGGCCGGACCGTCTGCCCAGCCCGGTGCCGGAGCTGGATTTTGCTGCCCTCAAGCATCTGAGCTTTGATGTGGCGGATGATGAAACGTTCCGCTGCCTGGCAGCCGCCAAAAAGGCGATCCGCAAGGGCGGCCTTGGCCCCTGCGCCGCAAACGGTGCCAACGAGGAAGCTGTGCGCCTGTTCCTGCAGGATAAGATCGGCTTTTTGGATATTGGCCGCCTGGTGGAAGGCATGGTGGACAGCGACAGCTTTGGCGGGGATTATACCCTGCAGGATGTGTATGACTGCGACCGCATGGCGCGCGATTATGTAAAAGCCCATGTGTAACCCTTCTGTGCCGGGCATTTGGCGGCCCGGCTGTCAAAGTTCCCTGTAAGCGAGGTGCTTATGAATTTTCTGCTGACCGCGATTGTGGCAGTTTTGGTATTTGGCACGGTGGTGCTGGTGCATGAGGCCGGGCATTTTTTTGCCGCCCGGCACTGCGGCATCCATGTGGAGGAATTTTCCATCGGGTTCGGCCCGGCGCTGTGGAGCACCGTCAGGGGCGGCACCCGTTATTCCGTGCGTCTGCTGCCGCTGGGCGGTTACAATAACCTTGCCGGTGAAACCCCGGAAGAATCTGAGGACCCGGACGAGCAGGAGCGGGCAGAACCTGCGAAAAAGCAGGATGCTGCCGCTGCTTCTGTGCATACCTATGATCCGCATGCTCCCTTGTTCCCCCTGACGGTGGATGGCAAAAGCTTTGTGGAAGCAAGCCCCTGGCAGCGCTTTTTTGTGATTGCCGCCGGTGCCCTGATGAATTTTGTACTGGGCTTTATCCTGTTGCTGGTACTTGTGGCCAGCGGCAGCGCTGTGACCAGCAAGATCATTTATGACTTCCAGGGTGAAAACCCAAAAAGCCAGGCATCTGGCCTGCAGGTGAACGATGAGATCATGTCGGTCAACAGGCATTTCTGCTTTACGGCTGAAGATGTCATGTACGAACTGCAGCGTACCGAAAATGATACCGCAACCATCACGGTTCTGCGGGACGGCAAGCTGGTCACACTGCCCCAGGTGCAGTTTGATTCCACTACCAATGCGGACGGCACAACCTCCATAGTACTGGATTTCCGGGTGTATGGCATTGAAAAAACGCCGCGCAGCGTGGTGCATGGGGCGGCACGGTATTTCTGCTATTATGCGCGGGTCATCCTGCGCGGATTTCTGGACCTTTTCACCGGGCGTGTGGGCGTCAATGAGCTTTCCGGTCCGGTCGGTGTAGTCAATGCGGTCAACGAAGCCGTCAAATATGGCTGGCGGGATGTGCTCAGCCTGGCCGCTGTCATCACGGTAAATCTTGGCGTGTTTAACCTGCTGCCCATCCCCGGGCTGGACGGCTGCAAGCTGCTGTTCCTTGCCGCAGAAGGCATTACCCGGCGGGAACTGCCGCTGCGCTTCCAGACAGCCATCAACGCGGCAGGCATGATCCTGCTTTTAATGCTGATGGTGCTGACCACGATGCAGGATGTGGCAAAATATATTCTTTGATTTGGAACGAAAGCCGCAGCAACCCAGATAAAAGGGGAACAGTAGGCTTTGCAAAGTAACATACAGGAGGCGTTTTTCCATGCGTCAGCTAAAACGGACGGTCAAAATCGGCAACATTACCATTGGCGGCACCAACCCCATTGCAGTGCAGACCATGCTCAATGTGCCCGTTAAGGATATTGCGGGCAACGTGGAGCAGGCAAAACGCGTGGCAAAAGCGGGCTGCCAGATCGTGCGCGTCACGGTGCCTACCCCGGCAGATGCCGCGGTGGTATCGGCCATTAAGGAGGCGGTGGATATCCCCGTTGTGGCCGATATCCACTTTGACTATCGCGCCGCCCTTGCCGCCATCGATGCCGGTGCCGATAAGATTCGCATCAACCCCGGCAACATCGGTGATGATGACCGTGTAAAAGCGGTCGCGGATGCCTGCAACGCCAAAAACATCCCCATCCGCATTGGCGTGAACGGCGGCAGCCTGGAAAAGCATATCCTGGCCCGTTACGGTGCCCCTGTGCCGGAAGCCATGGTGGAAAGTGCCATGTACCATGTGCGCCTGCTGGAAAAGCATGACTTTAATAATATCGTCATCTCCATAAAATCCTCCAACGTGCCGCGCATGATGGCCGCTTACCGGCTGCTGGCCTCCCAGACAGATTACCCCCTGCATGTGGGTGTGACCGAAGCCGGCGGCAACCGCATGGGCTTGATCAAATCCGGCATGGGGATTGGCGGCCTGTTGCTGGAAGGCATCGGCGATACGCTGCGCGTCTCCCTGACCGGCGACCCGGAGGATGAAGTGTACGCCGGTTACGATATCCTGCGTGCGGTTGGCTACGCCGTGGCCGGGCCGGAGATCATCAGCTGCCCCACCTGCGGCCGCACCCAGTACCCCATGATCGAAATTGCCAACAAGGTGGAGCGCCGCCTGAAAGAAGAGGGCTTCAAAAAGCCGGTAAAAATCGCCATTATGGGCTGTATTGTCAATGGCCCCGGCGAAGCCAGCGATGCGGACATCGGCATTGCAGGCGGCAAGGACTGTGCTGTGCTGTTTGAGCATGGCGAGAAGATCCGCACCCTGAAAGGCGATATCGTCAGCCAGTTCGTTGAGGAAATCCATAAACTGTAATGATCCGGAACACCCCCAAAAATGCAGAACCGACCGCTAAAGCCAAGCTCCCGCTGTTTGTGCGGGGGCTGCTTTGCATTGGCGCGGTGCTGCTGGTGTGCTTTGTGGTCAGTATTGTGCTGGAAGTCTTGTACTGCAAAAGTGCTCCCAACGCCGCAATCAAGCTGGCCGCCTGCCTGGTGCTGGATGCCTTTGCCTTTTTGCTGCCCGGCGTGGTGGCCACCATCACCGCGATGCATGTCATCCGCAAAGATAAAAACAAGTTCCGAAAACAAGTCCGAAAACCGATGCCAAAGCGATGAAAATGTTGCGTGAAAGCGGCACGGCACCGCATGGGAAAACTGCGCTGTTTACCCCATAGTGACCATAGGGGCGCACGTTGTGCGCCCGTCACCTTGCGGAGCCTGCTGTGGAGGAATCTGCGGCAAAGCCCACCATTGCGGGACGATGCAAGCATCGTCCCCTACAAATCATGTGCAACGTTCGCAGCACACGGCAAGGCAGAATTCCTCTGCGGTGGCGTTCACCCCTATCCTCTACAAGAGAAAATACGCTTTTCAACACGCTGAGAAAAAGTCTGATTTATATTTCCCGGTAAATAGAGCATTGCACTTCTATGTGATGCTAACAAAGCCTGCGAAAACAGGGGAGCTTAACGCCAGCTGCCGGGCTGCCTTTGAATCCAACATAATATTGTTATAATATTACTGTAATTTATCATATTAAAGTTTTTTGCCAGGCCTTTTTTCAAAAAAGGCCGTCCGTAACTCTCAAGAGGTGCTATGTTAAAACCACTTGTTACCCAGGTTTGGCCGCAGTTCACGGCCGATGAACAGTTTACCGCCAGCTTCAGCAATGTGTTTGTGGAGCGGGTAGAACTGTTCCGTTCCGCACGCAAAGTTATCATCTGCCTGCGCAGCACAGAGCCGCTGGACTCTGCCCTGTGCGGGCGTCTTTTGGCGTCATTGGAGCAGATTTTTGCCGGTTATGAGTTGACCATGCGCAACTACTTCAACTATAACGCCATCACGCCGGAAGCCGTCAAGGCTATGATCGAAGAGCTCAAACAGCAGGGGATGCCGGTCAACGGCTTTCTGGATAAAACCCAGCCGGTTGCTTTTGCTCAGGACGGTCTTGTGGTGCGGGTCAACGCGGGTCTGCCGATTCTGGAAAGCGTGGAGCTGCCCAGGCATCTGGCAGAACTCATTCAGGAGCGCACCGGTGCTCTGCCCATTGTGCGCATGGAGCTGGTCGGCAAACAGATGGATGCGGACGAACTCGACCGCCGCGTGGCAGAAAAGGTGCCCGCCGTGCAGTTCAAGGCCAAAGAAGAAGTGGCACCCTTTACCATTGAGGGGCTGGAGCTCACCTCCAAGCCGGCTAAGGTGTTCTATGGCAAGTCTTTCAAGCCTACCGACCTGCGCCCGCTGAACGATCTGGGCGATGGCGGCAAGGTGACCGTGTGGGGTGACGTATTCTTTACCGAGGTAAAGGGCAACCGCCGCAAAATCTACTTTACCTCCATCACCGACTATAACGGTTCCATCAACCTCAAAGTCCTCGGCGATGAAAACGAGGATATGTCTAAGTGGGAGGGCCTCAAATCCGGCACAACCCTCATCGTGCGCGGCAACTATACCTACGATAAGTACGAGCACGACTATGTCCTGCTGCCCTATGATGTATTGCAGGTGGAGCGTATGCCCCGCCATGATGATGCCCCCGAGGGGCAAAAGCGCGTGGAACTGCATCTGCATACCAAGTCCAGCAGCATGGACGGCTTCTGCGATTCCGGCAAGATCGTGCGCCTGGCCCACCGCATGGGCCACCGCGCCATTGCCATTACCGACCACGGCGTGTGCCAGGGCTACCCGGAAGCCATGCTTGCCACTGACGAGATCCACCAGGACGATCCCAACTTCAAGCTGATCTATGGGTGTGAAGCCTACTTTGTGGACGATATGATCCCCGCTGTGTATGGCACCAAAACCATGCCCATCACCGGCTCCTTTGTGGTGTTTGATACCGAGACCACCGGCCTGGACTCCAACGTGGAAGCTTTGACCGAGATCGGCGCCGTGTACGTGGAAAACGGCAAGATCAACCCGGATAAGAGTTTCTGTACCTTCGTCAACCCTGGCAAACCCATCCCGCAAAAGGTGGTGGAGCTGACCGGCATCAACGACAGCATGGTGGCCGATGCCCCCACACCGGCCGAGGCCATCCGCCAATTCAAGGAATTCTGCGGCGATAACATCCTGGTTGCCCACAACGCCAACAGCTTTGATATGCTGTTCATCCGTAAAGCAGGGGATAAGGCAGGGGTGGATTTTTCCAACACCTATATTGACACCCTGCCCATGGCGCAGGCGTTGTTCCCCGGCCTGCATAACTATAAACTGGATACCATCAACAAACATCTGGAAATCCAGCCCTTTAACCACCACCGCGCCGTGGATGACGCCATGGCGCTGGCCCGCATCTTTGAGGTTATGCTCTCCGATTTGAAGGAGAAGGACATGACCACCGTAGAGGCTATCAACACCGGCCTTGGCGGCAACAAAGAGGTGCTGAAAAAGAAGTATTACCACCTGATCATTCTGGTGCAGAACCAGACAGGACTCAAAAACCTGTACCGCATTGTCAGTGCGGCGCACACCAAGTATTTCTTCAAAAAGCCGCGCGTGCCCCGCAGCCTGCTGAATCAATACCGCGAGGGCCTGCTGCTTTCACCTGCGTGCGAAGCAGGCGAGCTGTACCGCGCCGTAGTGGCAGGCAAGGCCCATGATGAACTGCTGCGTATTGCCCGGTATTATGACTATCTGGAAGTGCAACCTCTTGGCAACAACGAGTTCATGGTCCGCAATGGGCAGGTGGATTCCATCGAAGCCATCAAGAACTTCAACCGCACCATCATTCAGCTGGGCGAAGAACTGCATATCCCCGTGGTTGCCACCGGTGACGTTCACTTCCAGGAGCCGGAGGACCGCATTTACCGCGCGGTCCTGCAGGCAGGCAACGGCTTTAAGGATGCTGACAACCAGGCCCCGCTGTTCTACCGCACCACGCCGGATATGCTGGAGCAGTTCAGCTATCTCCCGCAGGAAAAAGCCTTTGAAATCTGCGTGACCAACCCCAACAAGATTGCCGCTACCATTGATAACAATCTGCGCGCCATCCCCAAGGGAACCTACCCGCCTTCCATTGAGGGTGCTGAGGATCAGCTGCGCTCCGGCACCTGGCAGCACGCCCGCCGTGATTACGGCAACCCCCTGCCGGATGTGCTGCAAAAGCGCCTGAAAAAAGAGCTGGATTCCATCTGCGGCCATGGTTACGCTGTTTTGTATGTCATTGCGGTCAAGCTGGTGGCGTTTTCCAACGCAGGCGGCTACCAGGTGGGCAGCCGTGGCTCTGTCGGCTCCAGCGCTGTGGCGCACTTTTCCGGCATTTCGGAGGTCAACTCCATGCCGCCGCACTACCTGTGCACCAAGTGCAAGCACAGCGAGTGGATTGATGATGGCGTGACGATGGACGGCTTTGACCTGCCGGATAAAAAATGCCCTGTCTGCGGCGAACCCATGGTCATGGACGGCCACGATATCCCGTTTGAAACCTTCTTGGGCTTTTACGGCGATAAGGAGCCGGATATCGACCTGAACTTCTCCGGCATGTACCAGTCCAACGTTCACCGCTATACGGAGGAGCTGTTCGGCAAGGAAAATGTGTTCAAGGCGGGCACTGTATCCGGCCTACAGGATAAAACGGCTTACGGTTATGTGAAAAAATATCTGGAAGAGCGTGGCAAAACCGTGAACCGCGCTGAGGAAAACCGCCTGTGCCTGGGCTGCACCGGTGTCAAGCGCACTACGGGCCAGCACCCCGGCGGCATGGTTGTTGTGCCTTCCACCTTTGATATTTATGATTTCTGTGCCATTCAGCACCCGGCGGACGATGTGAAGGGCGGCCTGCTGACCACCCACTTTGAATTTAAGTACCTGCATGATACGCTGCTCAAGCTGGACGAGCTGGGTCATGATGTTCCGACTTTCTATAAGTTCTTTGAAGAGTATTCCGGCATCCCCATTGACAGCGTGCCGATGAACGATCCCAAGGTCTACAGCCTTCTGACCTCCACCGAAGCACTGGGCGTTACCCCAGAGCAAATCGGCAGCCAGACCGGTACCTTCGGCATCCCGGAAATGGGCACCAACTTTGTGCGCGGTATGCTGGTGGAGGCACGCCCCAAGAACTTCTCCGAACTGATCCAGATCTCGGGCCTGTCCCACGGCACTGATGTGTGGACCGGCAACGCGGACGAGCTGATCCGCAGCGGCACCTGCACCATTGCGGAGGTCATTGGCTGCCGTGACAGCATCATGCTGTACCTGTTGCGCAAGGGTCTGGAACCCAAGATGGCCTTTGATATCATGGAGGCCGTGCGTAAGGGCAAGGTAGCCAAGGGCGGCTTCAAGGATGGCTGGGAGGAAGCCATGCGGGAGCACGAGGTGCCGGACTGGTACATCGAGAGCTGCCGCAAGATCAAGTATATGTTCCCCAAGGCCCATGCCGTGGCCTACCTGATGTCGGCCATTCGTCTGATGTGGTTCAAGATCTACCGTCCGCCGGAGTTCTATGCGGTATACTTTACCGTACGCGGCGACGACATCGACTACGAAGCCGCTGTGGGCGGTGCGGCAGTGGCCCGCGCCCACATGGAAGAAGTCAAGCGCCGCCTGAAGGAAGAGAAGAACGCCAAGGACGAGGATGTGCTGGTCAGCCTGCAGCTCGTCAACGAGATGCTGGTGCGCGGCTACGAGTTTTTGCCCATTGAGCTGGGCAAGAGCCGCGGCTCCAAGTATGTGGTGGAGGACGGCAAGGTACGTCTGCCTTTCTCTTCGCTGAAGGGTCTTGGCGGTGCTGCCGCCGATGCACTGGAAAAGGTGACCATCCACGGCGAAGAATATATCTCGGTGGAAGAGTTGCAGCAGGCTTCCGGTGTCGGCAGCAGCATTCTGGACCGTTTGCGTCAGGTGGGCGCTCTGGGCGACCTGCCGGAGAGCAGTCAGGTAAGCTTCTTCTGAGGATTCTGAAAGCAAAAGTGCCTGCACGGCTTTAGCTGTGCAGGCACTTTTGCTTAAAAAAGCACCCGCGGCAAAAATCGCAGGTGCTTAAAAATTCAGCAGAACGGGGGAGTGTTTACTCCACGCTGATCATATAATAGTAAACGGGCTGGCCGCCGCGGATGTGGCTGACCTCAACGTGGTTCGGGCACTTTGCCTTTACGATCTCGGTCACTTTCTCGGCATCCTCATCGCTCACGTCGCAGCCGGAAATGATGGTGACGAAGCTGGAATCCTTCTTGCACATGCCGCGTGCCAGACGGTAGGTAGCTTTGGTGATATCGTTGGAGGTGGAAACGATCTTGCCGTTCTCCAGAGCCATGATCTCACCCTTCTTGATGCGCTTGCCGTCGTACTCACTGTCGCGGGCAGCATAGGTGATCAGACCGGTGGACACCTTGTCGGCAGCAGCCATCATGTTGATGGTGTTGGTCTCGGCGTTCACAGAGGGATCAAAGTTCAGCATGGCGGTAATGCCCATGGGCACGGTGCGGGTGGGCAGAACGACCACCTGACGGTCGGCCAGCTTCTGGGCCTGCTCAGCAGCCATGATGATGTTCTTGTTGTTGGGCAGCACGAACACGGTCTTTGCGGGCACGCTCTGGATGGCGGCGAGGATATCCTCGGTGGCTGGGTTCATGGTCTGACCACCGGAGACCACTGCGTCTGCAGCCAGATCGGTGAACACGGCCTTCAGGCCTTCACCGGCGGCAACGGCAACAAAGCCATAGTCACGGCTGGGGTCCACAGCAGCGTAGACGAACTCGCTGGACTGAGAAGGGGCCTTCTCAGCAGAAGCCTGCTTTTCCAGGCTCTTGCCCTGCTTCTGACGGGCCAGGAACTGCTCGTGCATGTTCTCGATCTTGAAGTTGGTCAGGTAGCCATACTTGATGGCTTCGCTCAGGATCTTGCCGGGATCAGCGGTGTGCACATGCAGGTTGATCACATCGTCATCCTCGATGCACACCACGCTGTCGCCGTTGGATTCTGCAAAGGCACGCATCTTTGCGGCGCTTGCACCCTCATACTTGTTGATCAGGAACTGGGTGCAGTAGCCGTTCTTGATGTCCTCCACCTTCATCAGGTCGTCGGTGAACACGCCCTTGCCGGCGTTCTCGGTGGAGAGCTTTGCCTTGTTGGGAGCAGCCTCGCCGCCTGCCACGATGCCTTCGCCATGGAACACCTTGCCCATGCCCTCAAAGATGACCATGATGCCCTGACCGCCGGCATCCACAACGCCGGCCTTCTTCAGAACAGGCAGCAGGTTGGGGGTGTCCTCCAGAGCCTTCTGGCCGGCGGTCATCACCACATCCCACAGAGCGGGCACATCCTCGGCACCGCAGGCAGCAGCTTCCTCAGAGGCAATGCGTGCAACCGTGAGGATGGTGCCCTCGGTGGGCTTCATAACGGCCTTATAAGCGCCCTCGACACCCTTCTTCAGGGCCTCGACAATGTCGGCAGCGGTGGCTTCCTTCTTGCCTTCCAGCGCCTTGGAGAAGCCGCGGAACAGCAGGCTGGTGATAACACCGGAGTTGCCGCGTGCGCCGCGCAGCATGGCGGAAGCAGCGGTCTTGGAAGCCTCACCCACGGTGCAGCTGTCGTCCAATGCTTCCAGCTCGCGCACAGAAGCACCCACGGTCATGCCCATGTTGGTGCCAGTGTCGCCATCAGGAACAGGGAAAACGTTCAGCTCGTCCACGCGGGAGCGCTGATTGTTGATGTTGTTGGCGCCAGAGATAATGGCGTCACGCAAAATCTTACCAGAAATCATTCTTTTTTACTCCTTGTACTTGCCGGAAAAGCCCGGCGCATTCGGATGAACCAACAAAAATCAGGCGATCACATCGTCTACCGAAACCACAACGCGGGCAACCTTCAGGCCGGTAGCCTGCTCCACCTCGTCCTTGACGCGGTGAGAGATGCTGCGTGCGGCGGTAGAAATGTTCAGGCCATAGCTCACTGCAATGTGCAGTTCGATCACCAGACGACCATCCTCCTGCGTGACACGGACACCCTTTTCCGGGTAATCAGAACCGTGCACCATGCTTCTGACGGCATCGGTCATATCACGGGGTGCCATTGCGGCAACACCGTAACACTGTTTGGCTGCTTCACCTACCAGAGTAGCAAAATACCCGGACGTAAAGCTGACATCCCCCAGAGGGAAACGGGAAGTGATCATAGTCGCTCTGCTCCTTTATGTTATTTTCATAAAACACATTCAAGGTCTGGGGCGCAGCGGCGGACAGATACACATACTGCGCCGAGAAACACCCACATTATTATACAACTTTGGGGCGCGCTTGTACAGCGCAAAATGCTGGTATATCAACTTTTTGCGCAGGTTTCTGCATTGGCGGCATGGTTCGGGCGGCTTCGCACCGGGAAGGTGATAGCATAACGGACGCTGGTTGTTTTTTATCAAAACCGAAAGTATGACGAAAGAAAGCAAACAATCTGTTAAAAAAATATAAAAGGTGGGTGATAACTCTTTATCCGACTATTAAAAAGTGCTAAAATAGAAACAAGGATAGGGACTGCGGCGCAGGGTCCCGCTTGTGCGGATGAACTGCGTTATTTTTTGCGCACGGCGCGTGGAACAATGTTTAGGAGCTGTTGTCATGAATATTCTGTTTTTCCTTTCACCCAAGCAGGATCTGATGTATGTTTACGACGATTTCACCCTTCGGCAGACGCTGGAAAAGTGGGAGAATAACCGCTACGCGTCCATTCCGGTGCTCAACCGGCAGGGAAAATATGTGGGCACCCTGACCGAGGGCGACATTCTCTGGGGGCTGAAAAAGTTCCATGGTCTGGATCTGGAAGCGGCTGAGGATGTCCCCATTTCGGCCTTCCCGCACAAGCGCGACTACAAGGCTGTCACCGTGACCACCAGCATGGATCAGCTGATCGAAGCGGCCATGAACCAGAACTTTGTGCCGGTTGTGGATGACCGCGGCATCTTCATTGGCATCGTGCGCAGGCAGGCGATCATCCGTTACTGCTATGAGAAGGCCCGCACAGAGCAGCAGGCCCATGAGCAGCGCATCCCGGAATATGCCGCTGTGCATTGAACGATATAAATAGGTGGCCAGCCGCCCGGTTCCGCATCTGAAGCCGGGCGGCTTTTTGTCTGCAAAATGCGTTGAAAATCCGATTTATGGTACCTGCCGTGTGCGATAATACAGCCATGGAACAAAAACGTTCTGAAAAGCTGCAAAAAACGAGATACAGGAGGGAACACGGATGAAAGATTTTGAACTGCGTTATGTTGGAAGCCATGTGGAAGTATACACCGGCAGCGGAGTGTTCCTGTTTTCGGCCGATACGGTGCGGGAAGCAATGGAAGAACTGGCAGAGTAAGCGCCCGCAAACAGGCAGGGACTTCAGTGCAAATGTAAAATTGATGTAAAATAATTGAAAAGGAAAGAGCACGAATTCATTAAGAGACGGAAAAATGTGTAGAAAAAGTGATTTTCTTGTAAAATAAACCTTGTTGTGACAGGATAAAAAATGATATAATAGATCCAAGCGCGGTCATTGTGCGCCGTTCTGTGCAGCAGAGCGGCAGGCCGCAGCATCTGCCGGATCAAGCAGGCCCGGTGTGCGGGCAGGGCAGATGTACAAGGATCAAAAGGAAGATCATTTTTAGGAGTATCGTTATGGATATCACACACATTACCTCTCTGTTGGGTGGAATTGCGCTGTTTCTGTACGGCATGTCCATTATGGGCGCTGGTCTGGAAAAACTGGCCGGCGGCAAAATGCAGGGCGTGCTGCAAAAGCTGACCTCCTCAACGCTCAAGGGCGTTATTTTTGGCACCCTCATCACGGGTGTCATCCAGTCCTCGGCCGGCACGGTCGTTATTTGTGTCGGTCTGGTAAACTCCGGCATCATGACCCTTACGCAGTCGGTAGGTGTCATTATGGGTGCAAACATTGGTACCACTGTTACCGGCCAGTTGATCCGCATGGCGGATATCTCCGGTGACAGTCTCTGGCTGACACTGATCCAGCCCAAGACCTTTGCGCCCGTGGTGGCGTTTATCGGCTGCATTTTTTATGTGTTCCTGCGCAGCGCTAAAAAGAAGAACATCGGCCAGATCATGCTGGGCTTCGGCATCCTGTTTACCGGCATGAGCCTGATGGACACCGGTGTGGCTCCTCTGCGTGAGAGCGCCGTGTTCCAGAATCTGTTCGTTACCATGACGAATCCCGTTCTGGGCATTCTGGTGGGCGTGGTGGTCACGGTGATCATCCAGTCCTCCTCGGCATCGGTGGGTATCCTGCAGGCACTGTCCAGCACGGGTCTGGTCACCTTCAGCTCTGCCATCCCCATTATTCTGGGCGCACACATCGGCACGGCCTTTACGCCGCTGCTCACCATTGGCGGCTCCTCCAAGGACGGCAAGCGCGCTGCACTGATCCATCTGTACTTCAACATCATTGGCAGCGTGATCCTGCTGGCGCTGGTGTATGCGGTGCAGTTTACCGTTGGCATCCCCATGTGGAACGACGTGATGAACAAGAGCACCATCGCAAACATCCACACCCTTTCCAGCGTGTGCGCCATGCTGCTGTTCCTGCCCTGCAGCGGTGTGCTGTCCAAGCTGGCACTGCTCACTGTGCCGGACAGCGCCGAGGAAGCACAGGAGCTGAGCATGCCGGTGCTGGATGAACGTCTGTTCAAAAGCCCGGCTGTGGCCCTGCAGCAGGCTAAGAGCGCTGTGGTCAAGATGTCCCGCCGTGCTGCCCGCAATGTGAATCTGGCTGCACCGCTGCTGCTGAAGATGGACGAGGATACCGTCAGCGCCATCCGGGTGCGTGAAAACCTGATCGACCGCATGGAGGTGGCAATCTCCAACTATCTGATCAAGATGACCGATCAGGAGCTGGGCGACGATGAGAGCCACACTGTGACCGAACTGCTGAATTTTGTTACCGAGTTCGAGCGCATCGGCGACTATGCGGTGAACATTATGGAAAAGGCAGAAGAACTGCAGGAAAAGGAAGCGTCCTT
>ERZ837910.4061-NODE-4061-length-14914-cov-10.838549_pt1 | contig 14914 bp, 9 predicted proteins | sample MGYA00519940_ERZ837910 | MGnify/ENA primary metagenome ERZ837910 (study PRJEB31850, sample SAMEA3708825) | human gut metagenome | biome: human gut; feature: human-associated habitat; material: faeces | place: China | collected 2014 ... | reverse complement strand
AAGCCCTTTCGGCATTTGCAATTACCCCCGCTACAGAAAATCTGAGTTGGTTTAAGAAGAAAAAGAAAAAACCAGAAGAGAGAGAAGAGAAGAGTAAAAGTGACTACGAGAAACTAGTGGAAGGCAGCAAAACGACAAAAGGAATGTTTGCTGTACATCAAAAGAAAAATGATTTCTATTTTGAAATTCCTACCGCACTTTTAGGACGCGACTTATTGGTTGTCAATAAACTGCAACGGGTTCCTGCCGAATTGAATGAGGCAGGTGTGAATCGTGGAGTAAACTACGAGAATCAGATGGTTTGCATGGAATGGGACAAAGCAAATGGCAAACTGATGTTCCGCCAACAACGCCCGTTACCTCTTGCGCCCCGTACTGACGCCATTTTCCGTTCGGTACAAGATAATTTTATTTCTCCATTGATTGCCGCATTCAAAATCGAAGCTGTCAATGCCGATTCTACTGCACTGGTAATCAAAGTGAATGATATTTATGACGGCACGGAAACCAGTATCAATAATGTGTTTACCAATATCAATCTGGGCACATCGGCTATCAAGAATTTATCACGTATCCTGTCTATCAAATCTTTCTCAAACAATGTCGTGGCAACTTCCGAGCTGACAACCAGAGTGACAGAAGGAACTACAACAGTGTATGTGACAGTGGAAGTCAGTTCTTCCATTCTTTTATTACCCGAAACACCGATGATGGGACGTTTTGATAATCAGAAAGTCGGATACTTCACCAACCCTTTATTGAACTTCAGCGACGCCCAACAAGGAACGGACAAGACACAATACATTACCCGTTGGCGTATGGAGCCAAAACCGGAAGACCGTGAAGCCTATCTAAAAGGACAGATTGTGGAGCCTGCCAAACCAATCGTATTTTACATTGATAACTCAACTCCCTACCAATGGCGTTCGTACATCAAAAAAGGAATCGAAGATTGGCAGGTCGCTTTTGAGAAAGCCGGTTTCAAAAATGCGATTATCGCCAAAGAAATAACGGACAGTATGCACGTAGACATGGATGATGTCAATTACTCCGTGCTGACATACGCTGCTTCGGAAAAGAAAAACGCAATGGGACCTTCTCTTCTGGACCCTCGTTCCGGAGAGATTCTGGAAGCGGATATCATGTGGTGGCACAACGTGCTTTCTATGGTACGTGAATGGATTACGGTACAGACCGGAACCGTTTGCCCCGAAGCACGCAAAGTACAACTGCCCGATGACTTGATGGGAGACGCCATCCGGTTCGTTGCCTGCCACGAAGTAGGACACTCATTGGGGTTACGCCATAACATGATGGGATCGTGGGCTTTCCCGACGGATTCATTGCGCTCCGAAACATTCACTTCCAGAATGAATTCTACTGCTTCATCCATTATGGATTATGCACGCTTCAACTATATCGCCCAACCGGGAGACGGTGTGAAGGTTCTTTCTCCGCACATCGGTCCATACGATATGTTCGCAATCGAATACGGTTACCGTTGGTATGGGAAAAATACTCCGGAAGAAGAAAAAGCTCTCTTATTCGACTTTTTGAGCAAACACACCGACCGTCTCTACAAATACAGCGAAGCACAAGATGTTCGTGACGCAGTAGATCCGCGCGCACAAAATGAAGATTTAGGCGACGACCCGGTTCGTTCCTCCCTACTGGGTATTGAGAACCTGAAACGTATTGTGCCACAGATTCTCCAATGGACTACAACCGGAGAAAAGGGACAGACTTATGAAGAAGCGTCACGCCTCTATTATGCTGTCATCAATCAGTGGAACAACTACTTATATCATGTACTCGCCAACATCGGTGGTATTTATATCGAAAATACAACTGTGGGAGATGGTGTCAAGACCTATACGTTCGTAGAAAAAGAGAAGCAACAGGCCGCACTTAAGTTCCTGTTGAATGAGGTATTGACCTATCCTAAATGGTTGTTTGACACGGAAGTGGGACAGTACACCTATCTCCTGCGTAATACTCCGGTGGGAAAACAGGAGAACGCTCCTACGCAGATTCTCAAAAATGCACAGGCTTACATTCTTTGGGATTTACTGGGCAACAATCGCTTGATGCGTATGATTGAAAATGAATCCGTCAATGGGAAAAAGGCCTTTACGGTAGTAGAACTGATGGATGGACTTCATAAAAACATTTTTGGAGTTACCGAACGGAGAGGTGTCCCCAATGTCATGGAACGTTCTTTACAAAAGAATTTCCTTGACGCATTGCTGACAGCCGCAGCAGAACCCGAAGCAGTAAAAATCAACAAAAAGATTGCCGATGAACACTTCTTGCTTGACCATGCCACTCCGTTCTGTAGCTGTTATGCAGCTGAACAACGGGCACTTCGCCAGGAAGACCGCATGGGAGCTCCACGTGTGCTCAACTTCTACGGTAGCCAGCTTAACCGCATCTCAGATGCAATCTCAGTAAAGCGCGGTGAGTTGTTACGTATCAAGAAGCTGTTGCAGAATCGTCTCGGAACTTCCGATACGGCTACACGCTACCATTATGAAGATATGATTTTACGAATTAACACAGCTCTAAGAGTCAAATAAAACAAATCAATCACTAAACATTTACAATTAATGAGAAAAAGACATCTTTGTATTTTGATATGCCTTTTCGCCAACGCATTGTTTTTTGCCAATGCCGCGAATCGCACTATCACCGGAGTCGTGATCTCCGGTGAAGATAATGAACCACTCATCGGCGCCTCAGTTTACGTATCAGCCGATGAACTGAAAAAAGCCGGAGTATCACAAACATCTCTAGGTACGATTACAGATATAGACGGAAAGTTTTCCTTGTCTGTCCCGGAAAAAGTAACCCGGATTCATTGTAGCTACATCGGTTTTGAAGAACAAAGTGTATCATTACAATCCGGAAAAGAAAATTACCGTATTGTACTTCAAGCCTCATCACATACATTAGGAGACGTAGTAGTAACCGGTTATCAAGAGTTGGAACGCCGCAAACTGACCGCCTCCATTGCCAAAGTAGATGTTACAGATGCAATGGTAGGTGCCGCAAAAAGTATCGACCAGGCATTAGCCGGACAAATAGCCGGTGTATCCGTTACGACAACCTCCGGTGCTCCGGGTGCCCCCGCACGTATCCGTATCCGTGGTACAGCGTCGCTAAACGGAACGCAAGACCCGTTGTGGGTGTTGGACGGAATTCCATTGGAAGGGACGGATATTCCAGACTTAGACAGTGATACAGATAATGATATTGTAAATATAGGACAATCATCAATTGCCGGAATCAGTCCGTACGACATTGAAAGTATTACAATTTTGAAAGACGCTGCTGCAACAGCTATTTACGGTGCACGCGCAGCAAACGGTGTAATTGTAATTACTACCAAAAGAGGACGCACAGGTAAACCTATAGTCAATTTCAACACAAGATTGAGTTATACGCCCAATTTGAATACTTCGCGATTGAATCTATTAAATTCCGAGCAGAAAGTCAATTTGGAATTGGAATTGATGAAAGAACCGGATGACATATTCACTGCCCATCCTTTTTATCGCAAGGGAGGAGTCGCTTCTGTCCTAAGGCAATACAATTTATTTGAAACTTACCAACAGCAAGGATGGGACGGATTAAGCAGCGAGGCTCAAAACGCTATCAACCGATTGAAAACAATTAATACTGATTGGAACGACCTCTTGTTCAGAAGTGCATTTACCCAAGAATACAATTTCAGTATTTCAGGAGGTAGCGAAAAAACCACCTATTACAATTCATTAAGTTACTCTAAAGAAAATGGTAATGTACCAGGTGTTGATATGAGCCGTTTTAACCTGACAAGCAAAACCTCTTATCAGGTAAACCGAATGCTAAAAATCGGTGCTTCCATATTTGCCAACCGACGGAAGAACCAAGATTTTGTAAGTGACAAATACGGTTACTCAAATCCAATTTATTATTCGCGTGTGGCAAACCCATATCAGGAAATATACGATGCGGAAAATAACTATATCTATGACTATGATATCCGCTCGACAAGTGATAACGAACCAGACCCCAAACGAGGGTTCAATATCCTTGAAGAACGTGCCAATACGAGTAAAGAGACAGTGACAACTGCTATCAATTCGATCTTCAATGTTGATTTACGTTTCAATGATCATTGGAAAGTGACTTCACAAGTCGGATTGCAATGGGAACAATCTAAAGTTGAACAATATATCGGTCCAAACACATTCTCCATGCGTTATATGCGCGAAGAGAGCAAAGATGGAGAGAGTTATATTATTCCGGAAGGAGGAATGCATAAAGTAAGCAACTCCACTACCTCGCAAATCACTTGGAAGATACAAGGCGAATGGAACCAGACTTTCAAAGATATCCATGAGGTACAAATTATGGGTGGTTCGGAAATCCGCAAAAACTGGTATGATGCACTTGCATCCACCGCTTACGGTTATGATCCTAAGACACTCACAACAAAACCACTTAACATTGACCTAAGAGACGCTGACAATTATCCGCTGCACATAAAATCTTATACAGAAAACGCTTTTGCATCTTTCTATGCTAACGGTTCCTATACACTTATGAAACGTTACACATTAGGAGCAAGCGTACGTATGGATGGCTCCGATCTATTCGGGGTAGACAAGAAGTACCGTTTCTTACCCATTTACTCTGTCAGTGGATTATGGAGAATCTCCAATGAGCCATTCTTGAAACCGGCTAATCAATGGATGGATAATTTAGCTTTGAGATTATCCTACGGTCTGCAAGGTAATATTGATAAAAATACCTCTCCTTTCTTGCTCGGTAATTATGGTAACCAAACAGTAATTGATAAAAATGAGACAATTATAACCATCGGTTCAGCTCCCAACGACAAACTGCGTTGGGAAAAGACTGCGTCTTACAATGCCGGAATAGATCTCTCCGTACTCAAATCAGCCATCAATCTCAGTATAGACTATTATTACAGAAGGGGAAGCGACCTTATCGGCTACAAGGACTTGCCTTTGGAAAACGGCTTCTCCTCACAAGCAATCAATTGGGCCAGCATGGAGAACAAGGGGGTAGAAATAAACCTGGAAACCCGTAATATAACAACTAAGGATTTTTCTTGGTCCACTACATTCAATTTTGCTTATAACAACAACAAAGTACTTAAAGATCATAAAAAGGAAAACAGCCCGACTCCAGGACTGGAAGGTTACCCGGTAGGTACTATTTTTGCAATCAAAAGCAAGGTTGATCCGGAAACAGGACGCATACTTATCTATCCAAAAGGAAGCGATGAAGCTGTTACTGTTGAAAAATTATTCGAAATGGTAGACCTAACCGGAGGATTTGGAGGCTTTTATGAGTATGATGCGACTGCAGAATTCCAACAAAGCCTATACGAATATGCCGGAACAAATGACGCTCCCTACACAGGTGGTCTAATCAATACATTCAACTACCGCAATTGGGAATTAAATCTCAACTTTTCATATTACTTTGGTGCACATGTACGTACAAATCCTTCTTACAATGTTGTCGGATTTGACCCCGGACATAATACAAATCAGGATATCCTTGAACGCTGGACACCCGAAAACCATAGTGGAAAGTTTCCGGCTTTACTCACAAAAAATAATTATCCTGCCGATTATGCACTTTTCGGTGATCTGCCTGCTATTTATAAGAACCTTGACTTATGGGTAAAACGTCTCAACTATGTACGCCTACAGAATATAAGACTAGCATATAAGTTACCGCAAGAATGGCTCCGTAAAATCAACATCAACGGAGCGACTGTTGCTGTAGAAGGACGTAATCTATTAGTTTTTGGCTCTAGTTATAAAAACTATATGGACCCGGAATCAATGAGCAATCTCTATTCCACTCCGGTGCCCAAATCAGTAACATTCAACCTCAGTCTTAATTTTTAAGTAATTCTCCAATATGAAAAGAATAAAATCAATATACAGATTTCTTGTATTGACAGGTTGCATTGTCATGACATCATGCAGTAACTACCTCGACATACAGCCTGTCGGAAAAGTCATTCCCAACACTCTAGAAGAATATAGAGCATTGATGACTACGGCATACTCAAAAGACCTTTTGGACAGGAGTGTTTGTGATATGCGTACAAAAGACATCACCATAAAAAAAGATAACATAGACCAAAGTGATTACGGCGATATAGAAAAATGGATAAACAATAGTACATCTGCCAGAGAATTCGGCTGGCTAGATTATTATGAAAATATATATTATGCCAATGCCATCATCGACAAGCAAGATGAAATAACGGAAGGAAGCGAACAGGACATCAACCAATTGGTGGGAGAAGCCTATTTAATGAGAGGATATATGCACTTCCTTTTGGTCAACTTCTACGGGCAACCTTACACCAAAGAGGGTGCACCGAAGACAAAATCCATTCCATTGAAACTAACCCTCGACCTTGAAGAGATTCCATCACGCAATACAGTAGAAGAAGTATATACTTCTATTCTTGAGGACATAGAAAGCGCACGCAATCTCATTACAAAAAAAGAATGGGAATTAGGTTATAATTATCGGTTCAACACTCTTTCCGTAGATGCTTTTGAAGCACGGGTACGCCTTTACAAAGGAGAATGGCAACTTGCATACGCTGCAGCAGAACGTGTCTTAAAACAAAAAGCGACACTCGAAGATTACAATAATCCGGATGCCAAAGCCAATTTATATACCTCTGTTGAATCAATTACTGCGTATGAGAGGATTTATGGGCCAACCAACACATTAGATGCATCAAAAGCTACACAATCATTTGTAGATATGTTTAGTGAAGGAGATTTACGCCCTATAAGATATTTCGGAGAAAAGGACAATGAGGTTGATTATTATCCCATAATTAAAACAAGCGGAAGTGTAGATTATAAATGTAGCTTCCGTGTCGGTGAACTTTATTTGAATTCAGCAGAAGCAGCTGCCCGTCTAGGTCATTTACCTGAAGCCAGAAACCGCTTATTACAATTAATGGAAAAGAGATATAATCCGGAAAAATATGAGCTGAAAAAGAATGAGATAAATAATATGGAGCAAGAAATTCTAATTTCTGAAATATTGGATGAACGTGCCCGCGAATTGGCATTCGAAGGTCATCGCTGGTTTGACTTACGCCGTACTACCCGTCCGAGAATAGAAAAAACTTTATATAGCGGACAGACCATCATTTTGGAACAGAATGACGAACGCTATACCTTACGCATTCCTCAAAGTGCTATTGAAGCTAATCCGAATCTCTCCAATTAGCCATTTACTCTGATACCCACTATAAACTCCCTTTGCAAAATCATTAGCAAAGGGAGTTTTTTCATTGTATCATATTTATTCTGCTATTTCAAATTATTATTGAAGAACTGTTCTATCTTATCGAATGGGATTACTTGCAGATTATCGTACAAATCTACATGATTGGCTCCGGGAATAATCAATAATCCCTTATTGTCACCTTTCAGTTTCTTGAACGCATCCTCACTAAAGTAACGGGAATGAGCTTTTTCTCCGTGAATCATCAGCACTGCACTACGTATCTCGTCGCTATAGGACAAAATAGGCATATTGATAAACGAAAGCGAAGAAGTCTTATTCCAACCATCATTAGAATTGAGTGAACGTTTATGGTAACCGCGTTCGGTTTTGTAATAGTCGTAATATTCTTTCACAAATTGTGGAGCATCATCCGGTAATGGTTCAATCACCCCTCCGGCAAGTGCATAAGAACCATTGCGGTAGTCTTCGGTTCGCTGAGTATTGAGTTGCTTGCGTAATTCATAACGGGCGTCGGCATCCATTATATCATTGTAACCATTAGCGTTCACACGGCTCATGTCATACATCGTAACCGTTACTGTTGCTTTGATTCGAGTATCGATAGCCGCAGCATTGAGCGCCATACCACCCCAACCGCAAATACCGAGTATACCGATACGATCCGTATCCACATCGTCACGGTTGGCAAGATAATCCACCGCTGCACTGAAATCTTCCGTATTAATATCCGGTGAAGCCACATAACGAGGCTCACCACCACTCTCACCTGTATAAGACGGATCGAAAGCAATCGTCAAGAATCCCCTTTCTGCCAGCGTTTGGGCATACAGTCCCGAAGATTGTTCTTTCACCGCACCAAACGAGCCGCTAATGGCGATTGCCGGCAATTTACCTTCTGCATTTTTGGGGATATACAAGTCAGCAGCAAGTGTGATACCATAACGGTTGTGAAAAGTAACTTTCGAGTGACGTACTTTATCGTTTTCGGGAAACGTCTTGTCCCACTCTTGAATCAGGTTTAACTTCTTTTCCGTAAACTTATTATTTCTGTCAGAAAGATTACCTGCTGACAACAGCTTGCCTGCAATACAAAGACATATTGTCATTACTACACGCGAAAAATTCAATGTTCGTCTCATACATTCTATTATTTATGTTATCAATCATTTTTCTATTCCCTTTTAAGAATGTTACAAAATTAGATAGATTTATGCCTAACCCCGGTAGACAAATTACTGATATTACATCTCAATCATAACCTTAATTACAGATTTTATAATACTGACGGAAGCTGTAAGTAAGGTGGAATCCGTAACTGAGGTTATATAATCCGTAATTAAGGTTGTTGGAATGACAGAATTATCCCGTATTTTTGTAAACGATATACGACGGAAGTGCTTTTAAAACATTAAACAGCAATAATTATGAACAAGATATTCAACTTGGACAGTGTAGACCAATACAATAAATTGTACGGCCTTGAAACTTTGAATCCGTTGGTCAGTGTGATCGATTTAAATAAAGCCACCCGGCAGATGAATTATGCACACTGGCATTATGGTATCTATGCACTTTACCTGAAACTCGAAAAAGCGTGTGACATCAGATATGGGCGGCAAAATTATGATTATCAAGAAGGAACCATTGTATGTTTTGCTCCCGGACAGGATGCGGAAACGACATTGATCACAGATCGCGTGCAAGTGAATGCACTTGGCATACTTTTTCATCCGGATTTATTACTAGGAACATCACTTGGCAAGACAATCAAGAAATACACGTTCTTCTCGTATGAAGTAAACGAAGCCCTTCATCTTTCTGAAGAGGAACGGAATATTATTATGGATTGCCTGAGAATCATCCGCCTTGAACTAGAGCACGGAGTGGATAAGCATAGTAAAACATTGCTTGTAAACTATATAGAACTGCTCCTTAACTACTGTATGCGTTTCTATGAACGACAATTCGTCACCCGCAGTAAAGCGAACCATGATGTGTTGACTCGTTTCGAGCAATTACTTGACAACTACTTTTCAGGAACTTTTGCAGAACAAAACGGCTTACCTACTGTCAAATATTTCGCTGACAAAATATGCCTTTCCCCCAATTACTTCGGCGATATGGTAAAGAAAGAAACCGGCAGGACACCACAGGAACATATTCAGGAAAAAGTAATCGAAATGGCAAAGGAACGTATGATCGGCACAGAAGATACAGTCAGCCAGATTGCCTACTCATTGGGATTCCAGTACCCGCAGCATTTTTGCCGCCTGTTCAAAAAACGGGTAGGATGTACTCCTAACGAATACCGTGTACAGAATAATCTGTGAAAAGAATATGAAGAAGAAAAATACATTGGACTTGAATACCGTGCATGAATGCAATCGTTGTCTGGACTGCAAAACATTGCATCCTCAGGTGAGTCTTATTAATTTGGAGAATCCGTGTCTGGAGCAGGATACTGTCAAGTTCGAGTTCTACGCTATCTTACTGATAGAAGACTGTCCGGACGAATGTTCATGTTGCGGCCGGAAGTATTATGATTATTCCAATGCGACAATGGTCTTTCTTAAACCGGGTGAAGTTTTCCGAATGAGCAAGGAAAAGACCTTACCCAGCAAAGGCTTTTTGCTGGTGTTTCATCCGGACTTGCTGTTTCAGACCACATTGAAGAACCACATCAATAATTACACCTTCTTCCACTATCACAAAGAAGAGGCATTGCATCTATCGCAGCGTGAAACGGAGAAAGTCACCTGCTGTCTATGGAATATAGAGGAAGAACTGCATCATTCGATTGATACACATAGCAGGACTATCCTTTCACGGCATATCGAACTATTACTGGATTACTGCACTCGTTACTACGAACGTCAGTTTATCACCCGCGAAAACAGGAATAAGGCAATTCTCAGAAAAATGGAACAGTTGCTTGAGGATTATATAGAGTTGGGGAAATTACAAAATGGCAAACTTCCTACACCCGACTATCTGGCGGAAAGGCTCAATCTTTCTCCTGTTTATTTTACAGACCTGCTGAAATTTGAAACAGGCAAGACTTTGGAACAGTATTTCCAACTCAAACGATTGGAGACTGCTAAACGAATGCTGATGAAAGACGGTGCCACACCCACTGCCGTTTCCCGTCAATTAGGCTATCCGAATGTACAGCATTTCAGCCTTATATTCAAGAAAATAACAGGTATGTCACCAAGTGATTATCCAAAACAGGTGAATTAAAACTACTCTTTTTTCATATTTATCCTCCAAAAGCATTGTTATTCAACAAGAAAACAATATCTTTGTTTCCACTTATTACGATTAATAACGTAGAAGCGTTTAGAATATTATCTCTGTTCAGAATCTGGTAAATTCATTAACGGTGGGATAATGGCAACTAAGCGTTCACGTCTTTGTTATATGCAAGGGCGTGGACTCTGTTGTTCATTCACCGTTAGGCTTACCAGAGCCCTGAACAGGATGAACTAACGACGTCCACGCTTCTTTTGTATATATACGGTATCCGGACGCATACTACCACAACAAACAATCGTAAAATGAACAACATTATTACAAAGTTCTTTGCATCTTTATTAGCCTACGGGGTAGCTAATAAGAAAAAGCGTTTTTCGGCAATCGGTCATTTCTCTGAGGGCTTAGCTCCGGCCAGAGGCAAAATACAATGGGGATACATCAACAAAGGATATGATATCATCATTCCTTTACAATATGAACGGGCTTTTTCCTTCAAAGAGAACTTAGCTATGGTAGTACGCGACTCCCAATATGGATATATCGACCGCACAGGACATATACAAATTCCTTTTAACTTTTCAGCAGCCCATTCGTTCGAACAAGAATGTGCACGAGTATGCAATGACGGATTATGGGGGCTGATCGACAGACAAGGCAATTATATTCTTCCACCAACATACAGTCTGATAGAGCAATTCACCGAAGGACTGGCACTCGTCTCTCTTAATAGTAAGGTGGGATTCATCAACATGAAAGGCAAAGTCGTCATTCCATTAGAATATGACAACGGTTGTCCTTTTTCTGAAGGACTAGCAGCCGTCTGCATTGAAAAACAATCCGCCAAATGGGGATACATAGACAAAGAAAATCAAGAAATACTTCCTTTTAAATACGATATAGCAGAACCCTTTTATAACAACATAGCCCGAGTGGGTCTCTATGGAAAAAGCATGAAAATCAATAAGCAGGGCAGCGAATGTCTGTAACCAACCACTCCGGCATTCATTTCATCTCAGCCTACAGTATTCTGCCTTAACGCTCATTTTCACCACAGATTACACGGATTTACACAGATAATAAATATTGATTATTGATATATTAAAATCTAATCTGAGAAAATCCGTGTAAATCTGTGATGAATTATGATACAGCCTTACTAGAAATATTTCTTCTCCGCCGCCCGTTGCCAAGCCTCCACCAATTCCGTCATGACTTCCGATACTGACTGTCTGCGGGATACAATGGCGGATACTTGACCGATCTCCAGCTCACCCTCTTCCAAATCACCTTCAAATATACCTTTCTTGGCACGACCGCGTCCGAGCAAGATTCTTAATTCTTCGGGAGTAGCACCACTATCCTCCGCTTTCTCCACAGCTTCCCGAAAAGCATTCTTCACCAAACGTGTCGGAGCCAGTTTCTTCAACAGCAATTTCGTGTCTCCTTCACCCAGACTCAAACAATAGTCTTTGAATACCGGACTGGCAGAGCTTTCTTCCGTCAGGGCAAAACGGGTTCCGATCTGCACCCCTTCGGCTCCCAACACCATAGCTGCTAGAATACCTTCACCCGTACCGATACCGCCTGCCGCAATCAACGGCAATGTAGTAGCTTCACACACAGCCGGAATCAGACAGAAAGTCGTTGTCTCCTCACGTCCATTGTGCCCGCCGGCTTCAAAACCTTCGGCAACTACCGCATCCACTCCCGCTTCCTCACATTTCACTGCAAAACGGGAAGAAGAAACGACATGAATCACCGTAATGCCACGTTCTTTCAGCCATCCTGTCCACGTTTTCGGGTTTCCTGCAGAAGTAAAGACAATCTTTACTCCTTCCTCCACCACAATATTCATTATTTCTTCTATCTGAGGATACATCAAAGGAATGTTCACCCCAAAAGGAAATCTCGTTGCCGCACGGCATTTACGGATATGCTCGCGCAAAGTCTCAGGATGCATGGATCCGGCACCGATCAGCCCTAATCCACCCGCGTTACTCACTGCGGAAGCCAGTCGCCAACCGCTACACCAAACCATACCACCTTGAATAATGGGATACCGAATCCCTAGAAGAGAAGTTATTCTGTTCATAATAAATAATGTATCAATACATTTTATATAACGCTTTTACCGGGTAATCTGTTCGATAGGTTTATTTATCAACACGGTAGTTGAATCTCCATAAGTTTTCAACACTTCCAACGTGCGGATACGGTTATCTCTTCCAGTTTTGTTCCAGAATTCTTTCGTAAAGGCAGCCATCAAATCAAGCCCGCTAATAGTTCCGCCACAAACTGAGACATTCTCCCCTATCCGTATTTCATTCGCTTTCCGGTTACGTGTCCGGTTCGTATAGAATCTCTGCCGACGCAGTTCGTAGAAAGAATCTCCCCGCCATGTATTCTTGTTCACTCTGATCTTTTTCTGATAAACAGGATCCCAGTTATAGCGGGTATTTGCCTTATACGGCATAAGAGTCAACACAACTTTCGGTTTAGGCAGTGCTTCGGGAAGCGACTCATCGGGCAACATCCAACGCTTTTCCTCCGACATACGGGGAGTACCCACCGCACCGCCGAAATCAATCTGCTTGACCGCCTTCGGATTCAGCTTCAGTTCTTCACTGCCCTCCAACAACTTTTGCAGTTTGAGCGAATCTTGCGCAGACCATTGGGCATAGCATACCCCTGTCAGCAGCAGTGAGACTGCCGATATAAATAAACGTTTCCTCATTTTTATTGTTTTTTTATTTCCCGAAGATTCTCCTCTTTTTTACCACCAGCGATACCCTGTACCACAAAGCGGTTCATCGTAACACGGGTCAATCGTCCACCGCGTCTTCGGGTATTGTCTTTCTTCCCACCAACGACGGTAGCAAGCGGCAGCATCAAGTACTTCTTCGTCTGTCAGGAAATAGAGTGCTTCATAATTCTCGGCATTAGCCAACACCATTTTGCAACCCAACGACGGAGGTGTACCTTGACGAATAGATTCAATCACCCAAAGCATACACTCACCTAAACGGATTTTACCATTATTCATATTATAAACCGACGGGAAAGAAGGAATAATAGTCAGATCTTCCGCATAGTTCAGAAGTTCGGGAATATCCTCTTCCGTAAAATGAGGGACCTCCACCACTCCTTTGTCATTCTTCATCTTATACGTACCCGTCTTCAATTGCTTCACAAAAAGGGTAACATCCGGATTGTTATAATCCATTTCTTCGCTGCCGCACCCAGTAAAGGATACAATCAGGCAAATAGCCAACAGCATTACAAGTGTTTTTTTCATTTTCTTCAAGGATTAATACGTCATGCGAAGTCCGCAAAGCAAATTAAAATTAGTCGGCCGTTTCGTGCGTACCGTAGCTAGTTTCGAATCAGTTTTGAAATGATGAGAAACACCCGGTTCGGCAAAAAGCGCGAGGCGATCATTTATCTTATAATTAATTCCAATACCAGCGGTCACAGCCAATTGGACAGGTTCTTCTTTGAAACTGTTGTCCGGTGCACCGGCAATGCATTTATCTATAATTCCTCCTACTGTAGCGTAAAGGTCAACTTTTTTTGTATCCAACAATGTCACGTTAATTTTGACGGGAATACCAAGATAATGTAAATGCTGCCCTGCCGAGCGAAGATTTGAATAAAGCAATCCGGTTTCAATACCCAGATAATCATTTAATTTCCGTTCTACGGTTACACCTACAGAAACCGGCATTTTATAGACGCCATCCTCTGCTGGAAGTGCCGTACCAACTTGGGCTTTCATCGCCCAGCGGTTTTTCTTTGTAGAGATCTTCCGGACTACTGATTCGCCCGTTTCATATTGTTCTTTTCGCGAATCCGATGATTCCGTATTACCATTCGTTGCCTGCCAATAGCCATTATGGCCTTGGTTTCCATATCGGTTTCCATTTCCGGTGGAAGTCGTAGCCGAGAAAGAGAACGACATAGAGAAGGTAATGGAAAGCGAATCTTCTTCTGTGTATTGAGACAACATTCCATAAGATTTAGGAGCCGGTTTCGGCAACACTGGTTCTACCGGCAACGGTAGTTGATTGACACGTATTCCATCTCCGTCCAACTGCCCTCCGTTCGCCACGGCTATCTTGGTAAATGCTTCTTCCATTTCCTCTTTTGGAGAAAGATATAAGAAGGTAGCCGATGAAGCCGCCAAGACAAGCAACACAGATGCCGCAGCTGCTACACGGAAGAGTAGTAACCGACGACGTTGCTGGCAAGCCACAGGAATCTCCTGTGAGAGTTCTTCCCAGAAGCCGTCCCGGACATTCATCCCGGCATCAGCGAGACGAGTGCGAAACAGATCGGTTATTTCATCATTTTC
>ERZ837910.4055-NODE-4055-length-14927-cov-3.840169_pt1 | contig 14927 bp, 12 predicted proteins | sample MGYA00519940_ERZ837910 | MGnify/ENA primary metagenome ERZ837910 (study PRJEB31850, sample SAMEA3708825) | human gut metagenome | biome: human gut; feature: human-associated habitat; material: faeces | place: China | collected 2014 ... | reverse complement strand
TAATGCAAATATGTACGGATACGTTAGTCCGGAATTTACGCCTATGGAGAGTACAAGAACTTGTGAGTAGATAGATATTTATATCATCAAAAGCATACTCGTTGAAGTAGGAATGAAACATGGAAGTTTATAACTTTTTATAAGTTTTCAGTAACGGTATGGTATGATAAGAAAAGTATGGTATATGATATTGGTTCTTATCACGATATATCTGGAGATCATGTACGACAGCACCTGGATGCTTGCGATGCTGGCATTTGAACTGCTTCTGGCAGCAGTTATGTTTCTGATGTCCTGGTATCTTAAGCTGCATATCCGTGTATGGCTGGATATGAAAGTGCCGGTATCTGCAAAGAAACAGACGTTTGAGATGGAGCTTCATATAAAAAACAGCGGACTGCTGCCGGTATCTGCTGTATATACCATTCTGGAATGTGAGAACCGCAGCGGCGGATGCAGTGAAAAAAGGATCGTGAATGAGAGTGTGGCGGCAAAAGCGGAAAAAACGATAAAAATCAGTGCAAAAGCAGATTACTGCGGCAAAATGGTCTTTTCACTCAAAAAAGTGCAGGTGAGTGATTATCTGCATCTTTTTGCAAGAAAGGTCAGAGTACGGTCTCAGATAAATGTTAATGTATTGCCTGATATCCACACGTTTCCGGTGGAGGTTTCCATGAAAACCAGAAATTTTCCGGTGGAAGGCGATGAATATGAGAAGGAGCGAAGCGGGACGATCCGTCCAAGATTTTTCAGATCCGCGAATTCCGACCGGGAGACCGGATGCAGCAGATTCACTGGAAAAGCAGTGCAAGAAGCGGCGAGCTGATGACAAAAGAATACAGTATGCCGTGCGGCTGCAAGGTATTGCTTCTTTTGGAGCTTAGTCAGAAAGAAGGCGGTGCAAAAAGAGCAGATCACTTTTTTGAGCTGGCGGCTTCGCTTTGTTTTTCCATGCTTGAGGCAGAATGTCCGCATTTTGTGGCGTGGTACGATGAAAAAGAAGGACAGATCCGGCGTCATGCAGTGAAAAAAGAACAGGATCTCTACGAAATGCTGGATCTTCTGATGCGAACATCCTTTTATAAGCGGGAATATGATGTGAAAGCAGCTTATTTTTCCTCCTATCCGGAAGGAACTTACAGCACCGTTCTGATTCTGGATAAAGAAGGAAATCTGCAAAGAGACGAAGAAGATACCGTAACATTTGGAGAAGAGGAGTTGAAAGAGAGCCTTTCAGGCTTTGTATTGGAAGTGTAAGATATGAAAAAAAGAAAAAAAGATACAGGCCTCTCTTTACAGGCAAGTATCTCCGAAAAAGAAAAGAGAACGGTAACATCCGGATTTCTTGCGATCGTTCCGGTCTGCTATATGATCCTTGGTGTTTTCGGATGGATGAAGACGGCTCTTGGAATCATAAACGTTGTGTATGATGCGGATCTGCTGTATGGTGTGCTGCTGGCAGCCGGGATCTGGATGGGCATACTCTATCTGATGAAAAAAAGGCAGTTTCTGCTGCTTTTGCTCACACTGGCGGTCACGGCCATTCTTGTGTGGATGCGTTTTTCCGTGATCCTGGAAGGATTCTCGGAGATCAGCAGGGTTTTCCAGTCCGGAATGACAGTGCCTGTGGGTGTTTATCAGGGGATCGGTAGTGAATATGAGATCACCTGTGCCCTGATCGTGGTCGTTTTTTTGCTGTATGATCTGTTTTTTATCTGTCTGAGCACAGAAATCGGCAAATATCTGGCGGTCTTACTTCTGGTGCTTCCATTCTGTGCGGCGTTTGTTTTCGGACAGGTTCCGGATGGCATGGGGACATTCTGCATGCTGCTGTGTGCACTGGGACTGATCGCATCCTCCGCAGAAGAACACGACAGGCAGCGAAATGGCAGTGCTTTCTTTCTGGGGATTCTATCGCTGTTGTTGCTCCTGATCGGATTTTCAGCCGGAAAATCCCTTCTGGAGCCGCTTTTTGAGGGAAAAGAACAGACGAGAGCCAGGATCCAGCAGACGTCCTTTATAAAAGAGATCGAGAAATGGACGGCTCCGCTTCAGAGCCAGATGCCACAAATAGCATCCGGCGGCGTGAGCGAAGGTACGATCAACGATGCTGATTTTTTCCTGAATACAGGCGAAGTGCTTTTTTCAGTCAGCCAGGATCAGCAGCCGCAGGGCAGTCTCTATCTGAAAGTATACACCGGTACGAAATACTCGAATAGCAGGTGGAAAGCAAACGACGATCCGGAAGAGAAAGCAGAAATTTTCTGCCAGAGAGCGACAGCCTGGTCGAATACACAGGGATATGATGGGGCAGTCCGTCTGACAGTTGGCTTTCCACAGGGGAAAAGCGATGCCAGTCATCCCTACGCTCCTTATTTTTCCCAGGGTATGTCTGATGACGGCACAGAAAAGGAATATCGTTATTATCCAATCGAGAGAATTGCATATCTTTTCACTGAATCGGCTGACAGCCTGACGGACGATTACCGCGACTATGTGTATCAGCATTATCTGGATTATCCGACAAAGGGAACAGAGCGGATGCAGCAGTTTGTGGCGGACAATCCAGGGGCGGATATCGAGGAAATCTGCAATATCGTGCGGACGTTTCTCGATGAGAGTGCTGTTTATAATCCACAGGTCGGACGTTTTCCGAAAAATCAGAATTTTGCAGAATATTTCCTGTTTGAAAAACACGAAGGGTACTGCGTGCATTTTGCGACGGCAGCTGTGCTTCTGATGCGGATGTACGGCATCCCGGCACGTTATGCGACCGGATTTGCCATTCCGGCAGCTGATTTTGACTGGCAGGATGGAGCCGGATGGCTCGCAAATGTAGAAGACAGCAGGTCACATGCCTGGGCAGAAATTTATACGGACTACTATGGCTGGATTCCATTTGAGACAACACAGTCCTTTGATTCCGGGGCAGATTTATCCTACTATGGCGAAAGTCCGCAGGAAAAACAGCAGACAGAGAGCATGGATACAGAAGATGGAACACAGAACAACGATAAAAATAACGAGCAGACTCCGGATACGAGGAAACAAAATGCAGACCAGAGCAGCGATTCTGACAGCAAAAACGGATATGGTGCAAATGGCATGAATGGAAGTCTTTCGGGCACACAGACAGGGATCGTATCGATCGCAGCCGTTCTTCTGTCTCTGATCTTTGCAGGGCTGATCCTGTTTGCAAGACGGACGATCCGACTTCGCAGACGCAGCGGCGAAAATGCACAGGAGATTTTCAGGGATTTCTATGAAGTACTCGTTTTTGCCGGAATGCCGCAGGGACTGGACTGCATGAAAGACGGATTTACGGCGAAGGTCTGTGAACAGTTCCAGTGGCTGAACAAAGAAGAACTTGATCAGGCGATGGACATTGTGATGCGGGCAAACTTTGCGGGTGATCCGGTGACAAAAGAGGAAACCATGCAGCTGAGGGGACTTTATCGTTACACCTGCCGTATGGTTTTGAAGGGCATGAGCCGCAAAAAGAAGTTTCTTTTCCGCTTTATCAAAGCATATGCTTAAAACTGACCCTGTAAAAATGCTGAATATTGTCTGTTTTTTAAATGACAAAAAAAGCTTATACTGAACAGCAAGAAAAAACAGGAAGGTGAAAGTTTGGAAGTTGACTTCCAAATCTGCCATTATTGACGCAGCAAGTGCGTCATGAAGGAGAAAAGTATGAACGAAAAGAAAAGTACAAACTGGACAGCAAAGAAACTGGCAATCAATGCTCTGGCGATCGCACTTGTCTGTGTATCGACCATGGTGATCCAGATCCCGATCCCGCTTGGTTACATGCATCTTGGGAACTGCTGTATTCTGCTGGTCAGTGTTTATTTTGGAAATATGACCGGAATGCTGGCAGGCGGCATTGGCTCCTGTCTGGCAGATCTGCTCAGCGGCTATACACAGTGGATCATTCCGACACTGATCATCAAAGGGATCATGGGACTTGTGATCGCTATGATCGCTTATCGCGAAGGCGAAGAGATCCGTATGATGCGTCTCCGTACATTTCTCGGAGCAGCGGCAGGTATCGTGATCATGATTGCAGGCTATACGTTTGCAGGATGCTTCCTTTACGGCGGCATGGCAGCAGGTTTTGCCCAGATCCCGGGACTGACCACAGAAGGTGTGATCGGACTGTTGCTGTTCTATGTGATCGGATTTGCATTTGAAAAAGCCAAAATTCCGGTATTTATCAAACGACTTGCGTAGGAAAGGTGAAATATGTCTCACAACAATCAGAAAAAAATTGCAGTGATCAATGATTTCTCAGGATTTGGCAGATGCTCGATAGCCGTAGCACTGCCAATTCTCTCTGTTATGAAGGTGCAGTGCTGTCCGCTGCCGACCTCCATTTTTTCCAACCACACGGGTTTTCCAAGCTACTTTTTCGAAGACTATACTTCCCGCATGGTTCCTTATATGCAGGAATGGAAGAAACTGGATCTTCATTTTAATGGGATTTGTTCCGGATTTTTAGGTTCCAAAGAACAGATCGAGATTGTAAAAAAGTTTTTTAAAGAGTTTAAAACAGAAGAAACACAGATCATCGTTGATCCGGTAATGGGCGATTATGGAAAACCATATCCGACCTACACAGAAGAAATGTGCGGTGAAATGAAAAAACTGGTCGAGTTTGCCGACATTCTCACACCGAATGTCACAGAAGCCTGCGTGCTTACCGATACACCGTACAAAGAAAAATGGAAGATCGAAGAAATCCAGGAAATGGCAGAAAAGATCCACAAGATGGGACCGAAAAAAATCGCCATCACCGGCATCGTCCAGGGCGGATTTATTGCAAACTTCTGTTACGAAGAAGGGCAGCAGCCGAAAGTGCTGCGTACCCACAAAGAAGGAACACAGCGTTCCGGAACCGGCGATATCTTTGCATCCATCATCGCAGCCGATGCCGTCAACGGAGTGCCGTTCTATAAATCCGTGAAGAAAGCTTCCGATTTTATCAAAAAATGTATTATCCGCTCACAGGAACTGGATATTCCGCTGACAGACGGCGTATGTTTTGAAGAAGTTTTAGGAAAATTAAAAACAGACTGAAAGGAATGCTGCATTATGAAAAAAGAAATGACGATTTTCTATGAAGTACACGATAATATCTATGTAAATCTCACTAATAAATGTCCATGTGCCTGTACCTTCTGCCTGCGTCAGACCAGAGATCACATGGAAAATTCCCATGTTTTGTGGCTGGAGCATGCACCATCTTTTGAAGAAGTGCAGGAAGCCATGAAAGCCGTAGATTTTTCAAAATATAAAGAAGTGGTATTCTGCGGATTCGGCGAACCGACCGAGGCACTCGATGTGCTGAAACAGAGTGCAAAGCTGATCAAAGAAAAGTACAATATGCCGATCCGTATCAACACAAACGGACTTGGCAGTCTGGTCAATGAAAGAGACATCGTTCCGGAACTGAAAGGTCTTGTGGATACGATTTCTGTCAGCCTGAATACCCCGAATGCAGATGAGTACCACAGGCTGGTACGCAGCAAATTCGGAGAAAAGTCATTTGATGCCATGATCGATTTCACAAAAGAATGTACAAAATACATTCCAAATGTTGTGATGACGACCGTAGAGACGACCATCACACACGAAGAAGAAAAGCAGTGCCAGGAAATCTGTGACCGCATAGGGGCAAAATACCGCATTCGCCCGTGGGAGGACTGAAAAGTCCTCCTTTTTTTTGACAAATCTGCAATTCTGGGTATAATGGAAGGAAAAAAGGTAACTGTGAGAATACCGAAAAGTTAGTAAAGGAGAACACCATGTACACAGTGATTGTTGCAGATGACGAGCAAGAGATCCGTCGTTCCCTGATCCGGAAAGTAGACTGGGGAAGCGTCGGTTTTCAGGTGATCGGAGAGGCGGAAAACGGTGCGGAAGCTTTGGAACTGACGGAAAAGCTGGAGCCGGATCTGCTTCTGACGGATATACGCATGCCATTTATCAGCGGCATCGAGCTTGCACGCCAGGTGCGGGAGATAAGGCCGGCTACCCAGATCGCATTTCTGAGTGGATTTGATGATTTTTCTTATGCACAGCAGGCCATACAATATAATATTATCAGCTATCTGTTAAAACCGATTTCATCTTCCGAACTTGAAAAAGAGCTCCTGAAGATGAAAGAGAAGATCGATCAGAAGTTTCAGGTATTTTCCCAGCCGGGGATGCGTCAGGAGCATATGGAGAAAAGAGAGTTTCTGACACCGTTGCTTCTGGATGGCTTTGGCGGGGAACTTCCGGAAGAAGAGCACAGGATACTGATGAAAGAGGCAATTTCCTGCGGACTGCTCGACGGGGAAGAGCCGGAAGCCTTGAATTATGCGGTGATGGTCACCAGAATCCTGGATAAAGACGGAAAGAACTGCACGACAAGAGGCAGCGTCAAGGCGATCGATTCCATCCTCAAAAAGTACACCAAGTACTGCAGCGTTTATTTACAGGGACGCGTAGTATCTTTGCTTCTGGCAACGCCGCGTGGCTTTGATAAATATCTGCATATTCTGGTGGATGACATCTGTCAGAGTGTGGAGCGTATCATGGGGATGGACAGCGTGATCGGAGTCAGCAGAGTAGTCGAAAAGCTGGAAAGATGTCATGAGTGCTATCTGGAGGCGATGAGTGCGGCTGCAAATTACGGAAAAGAAGAAGGAAACATTCATTTTATATCAGACGATGAACGGACAGAGAGTTTTGACAAGGTGATGGTGCATCAGACCGTGGAAGATATCGAAAATTTGCTTCGAAAAGGCAGACCGGAAGAGATCAGCGGCTATCTGCAGAACTTTTTTGACCAGGTCGTACAGCACAAGATCTCTCAGTCTGAGACGGATTTTATCCTGATGCTGATCGTTTCGACGGTTTATCAGGTACTTTATTCGGTTGCCGGAGAAGAAGTGGTTCAGCAGATGCAGCAGAAGTTCCCGATGTACAGCATGAAAATGTTCGGCAATATCGGAGATTCCAGGCAGTTCTATGTAGATATCTGCACTACGGCACGCCTGATGATCGCAGACCAGCGAAAGAAGAGCAGTGTGATGCTCTGCAACCGTGCGATCCGCATCATCAACGAGAAATTTGCCGATCCGGATCTGTCCCTTGTTTCGGTCAGCACCGAGATTTCCGTCAGCCCGAACTACTTAAGTGCACTTTTGAAAAAGGATACCGGTGAGACGTTCAAAGAGCTGCTTACGAAAAAGCGTATCGAGACAGCCAAAGAGCTTCTGATGGACACCAACATGAAAGTCCGTGAGATATCGGAAAAATGCGGCTACAACGATCAGCATTATTTCAGCTATTGCTTCAAAAAATATACCGGTGTTTCACCGAACAGCTGCAGGAGAACGTATGAAGATGGCAGACAGGATTAAAGAGGCGGTGAAGCGGTTTCAGCAGATTTCACTGTCGAGTCTGTTTGTCATCCTGGTGAGCGTGATCGTTATGATCACTTCAGTCGTATCACTGCTTATATTTGTTAATCTTTACCGTAATGATATGGAGCAGAATGCGATCACAACGAGCGAGCAGGCCGTTGTACAGGTGAAAAATACCGTTTTCAACTATACCGAAGACATGAACGATATCATGCAGATGATCTGTGCTAACATTCAGAAAGAGGAGGAAGAAGCAAATAATTTTTTCTCCAATCTTCTGAAGATAAGATCCGATGTTGTTGCAGTTACTTCCTATGATATGAACGGCAAGATCTTAAAATGCTGGACAAATGGTCAGAAATTAAAAGAAAATTATATCAAAAATCTTTCTTATGTGCGTGATCTGCCGCAGGAAGAAGGAATTTTAAATATCACAAAACCGCATGTAGAATCCCTGTTTGTGGACTACTATCCGTGGGTGGTAACGATTTCCCAGAACATGCAGGATGCAAACGGGAATACGATCCAGGTAGCGGTGGATATCAGTTTTTACAATATCGCCGATTATGTTGATGATGTCGGGATCGGGCAGCATGGTTACTGCTATATTGCCGATGATGCCGGAAACATTGTCTATCATCCGCAGCAGCAGCTCATTTACGCTTCTTTAAAAGAAGAAAACCAGAAAAATATGGAGAACGGGACGTACATCAAGTCTAATGTGATTTACACCGTCAACTCCCTTCAGAACTGCGACTGGCATATCGTGGGAGTATGCTATGTGGATGAAATGATCACAAACAAAGTGGAACGCGTAGTCAGCAGCCTGGTCGTGATCCTGGCGATCGTACTTGCCGGAACGGTGTTCCTTGGCAGCGTTTTCTCGGATCTGTTCTCAAAACCAGTTACAAGCCTGGTGCGTGCGATGGGAGAATTCGAGGGAAACAGTGCCGAGTTTGTCTATCATCCGGTGACGGGAACCAAAGAGATTTCCGCCCTGTCGGATTCGTTTGAACATATGGCAGTACGGATCCAGAAGCTGATGGAAGAAGTCCGCCAGGAAGAAATCAGCCTTCGGAAAACAGAACTGAAGGCACTTCAGGCACAGATCAATCCACATTTCCTCTATAATACACTGGATGCGATCGCCTGGATGTGCGAAGCCGGACGCAATGAAGATGCCGTGGAGATGGTCAATGCCCTGGCAAGGCTGTTCCGCATCAGCATCAGCCGCGGACATGAGCTGATCCCGATTGAGAAAGAGCTGCAGCATGCACAGAGCTATCTGCATATTCAGAATTTCCGCTATAAAAATCAGTTCCGGTATCAATTTGACGTTGATGAGGCATGCCTTTCTTATTACTGTAATAAAATCACACTGCAGCCGATCATCGAGAATGCAATTTATCACGGCATGGATCGTATGGTAGATGAGGGCATGATCAGGATTAGCATCCATCAGAGCGAAGACAAGATCATCTTTACGGTGGAGGACAACGGAGTTGGCATGACAGAAGAACAGTGCGAGGAAGTACTGAAAAAGGAGCGAAGCGACCGTGCCGGAATCGGAATCAAGAATGTAAATGACCGTATCAAGATCTATTTCGGGGAAGAATACGGCCTGACCATAAAGAGTGAGCTGGATGAAGGCACCTGTGTCACGATTATGATGCCGAAAGTAACGGAGGGAAGCTATGAAGACAAATAGGTGGAGAAACCGCATCCTGTGGATGGCATTTCTGGTCTGTCTGGTGCTGATCTTCTGTCTGACGGCTTTTCACCGTCCGATTCTCAACGGAAAAGAAAGTGAAAGCAGCAGCGATCAGAAGCACAAAGTTGTTTTTATTGCAAAGTCAACCGTTTCCGGATTCTGGAAATCGGTATATGCAGGGGCGAGCAATGCTGCAACGGCATGCAATCTGGATCTGACTTTCGAGGGACCGAAAAGCGAAGAAGATTATGAGACACAGAATCAGATGATTGCAAAGGCAGTGGAAGACGGAGCGGAAGTCATTATTTTTTCTGCGGTAGATTATGAGGCAAATGCCGATGCGATCAATGATGCGGCAGGCAAAGGGGTCAAGGTTGTGGTCATCGACAGCGACGTGGACAGCGATGCGGTCAGCTGCCGGATCGGAACCGATAATTACGATGCTGGATGTAAGGCAGCGGAAGCAGCCATGAAAGATGAAAACGAAGAAATCCATATCGGCATTGTGAATTACGATAAAAACTCGGACAATGGACAGAAAAGAGAAGAAGGATTCCGGGATAGCATTCTGCGTGATGAAAGAGCCGGAATTGATGCCGTGATCAATGTGCTTTCCGATACAGAAAATGCAAAAAAACGAACAAAGAAAATGCTGAAAAAGCATCCGAAGATCAATGTGATCGTCACCTTTAACGAATGGACAACACTCGGGGTCGGCTATGCAATCCAGGAACTTGGGCTGAAAGACAATGTCCGTGTGGTCGCATTTGACAGCAATGTGGTTTCGGTCGGCATGCTGGAGACGGGGGAAGTGGACACCCTGATCGTACAGAATTCCTATGCCATGGGGTATCTCGGCGTGGAGACCGCCTACAAGCTGATCAACGGATATTCCATCAAAGATACCATTTATACGGATACGATCGCAGTGGACAAAGAGAACATGTATGATGAAGAATGTCAGAGAAGACTCTTTGCTTTCGAAAAAAGTAACAAAAATTAAATCTCGTTTTCGTGCAAAAGTATGAAACGGTGGTTTAAATCTTAAGAAAAAAATAGAAAATTATATCAAAATCGTAAATTATCATATTGGAAAATTGAGAACTTTGTGCTATATTGTTAGAGTAATGAAAAACAAATCATTTTTTTTGGGAGGAACTTATCATGAAGAAAAAAGTAATCGCTGGTTTACTTGGAACAGCAATGGTAGCATCTCTGCTTGCAGGATGCGGATCATCTAACAACACAACAGATACAACAGCTGATACAGCAGCAGCAACAGAAGCAGCAGCTGATACAACAGCTGATACAGCAGCAGCTGATGCTGAGTCAGAAGCACAGTCCGTAGCAGATGCAGCAGGCGATGTTGACCTGTCTAACGCAGACGTAGCAGTTATGTACTATACATACGGCGATACATACATCGCTTCCGTACGTACAGCACTGGATGCTAAACTGGACGAACTGGGTGTTAAATATCAGGACTACGATGCAAACAACAACCAGACAACACAGAACGAGCAGATCGATACAGCTATCCAGACAGGTGCAAATGTACTGATCGTTAACATCGTAACATCTGGTTCTGTAGACGCTTCTTCTCAGATCGTTGAAAAAGCAAAAGCAGCAGGTATCCCTGTAATCTTCTTCAACCGTGCAGTTGAAGGTGACGAAGACGAAGGTAAAGTACTTGGAAGCTATGACAAGTGTGCATTCGTTGGTACAGATGCTCCGGAAGCAGGACATATGCAGGGCGAAATGATCGGAAATTACCTGGTTGACAACTACGATTCTGTAGACCTGAACGGTGACGGAAAGATCTCCTACGCTATGTTCATGGGACAGCTTGGTAACGTAGAAGCTATCTACCGTACACAGTATGGTGTAGAAGATGCTAACAAAGTTCTGGAAGAGAAAGGAAAACCGGCTCTGGAATACTTTGATTCTTCCAACACAGACTGCTACCAGGTTGACCAGGATGGTAACTGGAGTGCAACAGCTGCAAACAACTACATGACAACCAACCTGACACAGTACAACGAAGAAAACAAGAACATGATCGAACTTGTTATCTGCAACAACGACGGTATGGCTGAAGGTGCTATCTCTGCTCTGAATGACAAAGGATACAACCTGGGTACAGACGACTGCAAGACAATTCCTGTATTCGGTGTAGACGCTACAGATGCAGCTAAACAGCTGATCAAAGACGGTAAGATGACAGGTACAATCAAACAGGATGCTGAAGGTATGGCAGCTTGTATCGCAGATCTGACAAAGAACGCTGGTTCAGGTCAGGATGTAATGGCTGGCACAGATTCTTACAACATCTCTGAAAACGTTAAGAATAAGATCTACATCCCATACGCTATGTACACAGGAGAAGAATAAGATCTGATTCTGAAACAGAACGGGAAATGAATGATGGAAGTTCATTCGTGAAATAGTATACAAGGGTAACGGCTGCCGCTGGTCGGCGGCCGTTCCTTAAGTATAAGGTAAGCAGTAGAAAGACAGGAGGTCAGGATATGGAGCATGATGTTTTGCTTGAAATGAAAAATATCAGCAAGGAGTTCCCAGGCGTTAAGGCGTTGGATAATGTTTCTTTGACCGTAAGAAGAGGAACGGTTCACGCACTGATGGGAGAAAACGGCGCTGGGAAATCTACATTGATGAAGTGCCTGTTTGGGATGTATGTAAAAGACGGTGGATCCATTTCTCTGGAAGGGAAAGAAATCAATTTCAAAAACTCCAAGGAAGCTTTGGAAAATGGTGTAGCAATGGTTCATCAGGAGTTGAACCAGGCCCTGAAACGTAGTGTTATGGACAATATCTGGCTGGGACGTTATCCCAAAAAAGGTCCGATGGTAGACGAAAAGAAAATGTATGATGATACAAAAGCACTTTTCGAAAAACTGGAGATCGATGTTGATCCGAAGAGGATCATGAGCACTATGCCGGTATCACAGCGTCAGATGGCAGAAATTGCAAAAGCAGTTTCCTTTAATTCGAAAATTATCGTGTTCGACGAGCCGACATCTTCCCTGACGGAAGAAGAGGTAGAACATTTGTTCAAAATCATAAATATGCTGAGAGATCAGGGATGTGGTATCATCTACATCTCCCATAAAATGGCAGAGATCCTCAGAATTTCTGATGACATCACAGTCATGCGAGACGGTACATGGGTAGCTACCAAACCGGCAAAAGAAATGACAATGGATGAGATCATCAGACTGATGGTAGGTCGTGAGCTGACAAACCAGTTCCCGCCAAAGACAAACAAACCAGGCGAAGTTGCTCTGGAAGTAGAAAACCTGACCGCACAGTACTCTCTGCTGCGTGATGTTTCCTTCAAAGTCCGCCGTGGTGAGATTGTCGGTCTGGCCGGTCTGGACGGAAGCGGACGTACCGAAACACTGGAGAACATCTTCGGTATTGCAACAAGAAAATCAGGAACGATCAAACTGGACGGTAAGGTTTGCACAAACCGCAACGCACGTGAATCTATCAAGAACGGTTTCGCCCTTCTGACAGAGGAACGTCGTGCAACCGGTATTTTCGGAATCCTCAGTATTCGTGAAAATACGGTTATCTCCAGCCTTAAGAAACATAAAAAGAAAGGTCTGTATCTGAGCGAGAAGTCCATGAGGGAGGATACTCAGTGGTCCATCGATGCGATGCATACCAAAACACCGACACAGGAAACAAAAATCCGTTCACTGTCAGGTGGTAACCAGCAGAAGGTTATCCTTGGACGCTGGCTGCTGACGAATCCAGAAGTACTGCTGCTGGATGAGCCGACACGTGGTATCGACGTTGGTGCTAAATACGAGATTTACCAGTTGATTCTGGATCTTGCAAATAAGAACAAGGTAGTTATGGTAGTTTCTTCTGAAATGCCAGAACTTCTGGGAATCTGTGACCGAATTCTCGTTATGTCCGGTGGACGTCTTGCAGGTGAAGTAAATGTCAGCGAGACGAACCAGGAAGAGATCATGACCCTTGCGGCAAAATATGTATAAGGAGGCTGAAGTAAGTGAGAGCATTTTCAAATTTAAAAGCAAGTATCGCAAATTATAAAACACTGGACAGCAAAGACAAGAAAACCTTCTGGAAAGAGGGATTCATCAACAACCTGATGTATATCTTGATCATCATTGCTGCAATCTATACATACACACAGAACCACAAATTCCTGAGTGTATCTTCTATCGTAAATATTATTTCTCTGTCAGCTGCAAATATTCCGATCGCACTTGGTATCGCAGGATGTATCGTACTGACCGGTACCGACCTTTCTGCTGGTCGAGTTGTAGGTCTGACAGCATGTATTTCCGCATCTTTACTGCAGTCTATGGACTATGCAACAAAGATGTTCCCGAATCTTCAGCCACTGCCAATCCCGGTAGTAATCCTGATCGTTGTCGTTGTTGGTGGTATCGTAGGTTTCGTCAATGGATGGTTCGTAGCACAGTTTAAACTGCATCCATTCATCGTAACACTGGCAACTCAGCTGATTACATACGGTGTACTGCTTCTGTACATCATGATCAACGGAAACAATGGACAGCCTCTGTCAGGTCTGGACAATTCCTTCAAAAACTTCGTAACAGGAAGTTTAGTTAAATTCTTTGGCGTTCCAATCCCGAACTATGTTTGGTATGCAATTATCATGATTGCTTTCATGTGGTTCATGTGGAACAAAACAACATTTGGTAAAAATATGTTCGCTGTAGGTTCTAACCCGGAAGCAGCAAACGTATCTGGTGTAAGTGTATTCTGGACAACAATCGCAGTACATACCCTGGCTGGTGCTATGTATGGTATTACAGGTTTCATCGAGTCAGCACGTATCGGTTCCAACCAGGCCAACACAGGTCTGAACTACGAGTGTGATGCTATCGCAGCCTGCGTTATCGGTGGTGTATCTTTCGTAGGTGGTACTGGTAAGATCAGTGGTATCGTTCTTGGTGTATTCATCCTGAGAATTATCTTCGTTGCACTGCAGTTCCTCTCAATCAACCAGAGTATGCAGTACATCATCAAAGGTCTCATCATTCTGGTAGCTTGCTCTATCGATATGAGAAAATACCTGGTTCGTAAATAATTTTTTACAGAATCTCAAGGGCCGGACATATTGTTCGGCTCTTTTTTTCTCTTGATCGGAGAAAAAAAGAGCCTGTATTTGAACTGAAAATAGAAAAACGGATAAGTATTATCTATCTTTTCTGTTGGAAATGTGATATTATGATGTGGGTGTCAAAAGTCTCCAACTATGATGTCTACGGAACAATCCAGTATCAAAGAGGGCAAATATCTTTTGACCAAACATCATAATATGTGAAATACAGGCAAAAAGAGAGGAGCATAATATTATGAATGACAGAGCAAAGTATAAAGGACGTATGGCGATCTATGCCATGGCAGGCGTATATCTGCTGGCACAGGCCTACTATATGTATAAAGATATCCCGACCAGCAGCGGAACCGATAAAATACTGATGTCCATTTTTATGGTAGTGTTTGCTGTGATCGGTGCAGGGATGGTGATCATGGGAGTCACCAAGAGCTATAAAGCAATCAAAGAAGACTATAATGCAGTACCGGAAGAAGAAAAAAAAGATGCAGAGACTTCTGAAGGTGAAGAAGCTGCCGTAGAAGCAAAAGAAGTGGCAGAGCTGGAAGATAAAATAGAAGAAAGCAAAGATGCATCAGAGGATGCAGATAAATAAAAAATTGTGGTGGAGGTTTGTGTAAATGTGCAAATGAACGCCATAGAAATGATTTTATAAAATATA
>ERZ837910.4047-NODE-4047-length-14956-cov-4.300852_pt1 | contig 14956 bp, 9 predicted proteins | sample MGYA00519940_ERZ837910 | MGnify/ENA primary metagenome ERZ837910 (study PRJEB31850, sample SAMEA3708825) | human gut metagenome | biome: human gut; feature: human-associated habitat; material: faeces | place: China | collected 2014 ... | reverse complement strand
CTCGCGGGCCACCTCGGCCAGCGCATCCAGCGACCCGACGGCCACCAGCGGCTTCCGCACCCCGTAGCACAGCCCCTTGGCGAACGAAACCCCGACCATCAACGAGCCGAGCAATCCCGGCCCGCGGGTAAAAGCGATCCCGTCCAAATCCTTCAGGTCGATGCCGGCCTCCCTGATCGCCGTATCGACCACCGGAATGATGTTCTGCTGATGCGCCCGCGACGCCAGCTCCGGGATCACGCCGCCGTACTTGCGGTGAACGTCCTGACTGGCAATAACGTTCGACAACAGCGTCCGGCCCCGAATCACCGCGGCGGAAGTATCGTCGCACGAAGATTCGATACCCAAGATCGTAATATCCATTTTGGCTTTATTATTTATAATAAATTTAGTAAACTTGTAGTTCTTTTCAGAGAGACATGCGAAGCGCCGTAACGCAGAGCGGCTCCGATTGAAAACCAACAGAATACCGCACGCAGCTTCCGAATGGGCAAAGTTATAAAAATAATACGATCTTTCGTGTCGGCGGTGATCCTGCTTGTGATATTTTTGCCGGTCGCCGTCACGCTGCTGCTGCACATGCAATCGGTGCAGAACCTGATCGTCGGTCAGGGCCTGAAAATGCTCAGCGAAAAAGCCCAAACCGAGTTCTCGGTCGAAAAGGTGCGTTTCCGGCTGTTCAACCGGCTGTCGCTGGAAGGCCTTTACGTAGAGGACTACCACGGAGACACGCTGTTCTATGCGCGCAACGTCGTCGTCCCGCTGGGCAGTCTGAACGTTTTCACGGGAGCCGTGCGGCTCGGGGACGTCGAACTGGACGGAGTGCGGTTCAACTTGATGCAGGACAGTTCGCGGACGAGCAACCTGAAACAGATCCTGCTGAAATTCAAGAAAGAGAAGAAACAAAAGAAAAAAGGATTTCGGCTGACGGCGTCTTCGGCAACGATCCGGGACATGAATTTCCGCCACCGGAAATTCGACGTCCGCCCGAAAGAGTACGGCGTCAACTTTACGGATCTGGACGTTCGGAATTTCAAACTTCTCGTACGGGACGTATCGGTCGCAGACGACAGCGTGAACCTCGCGATCGACTCGCTGACGCTGCGGGAGCGCTGCGGGCTGCACATCGAAAACCTGTCGACGCGGCATTTCCGGATCTCCGGATCGGGTATGCACTTCGACGATTTCCGGCTAAAGACCGCCGAATCGGACGTACGGATGGCCTATCTCTATTTCGACTACGACACGTGGAAAGGGTATAACGATTTCCTGAATAAAGTGAATATCCGTTCCGAATTTACCGCCTCGACCGTTAGCTTTCAGACCATCGCCTACTTCGCCCAGGGACTGCGCAACTGGCAAACCGTCTTCCGCAATGCTTCGGGACAAGTGGAAGGGCCGGTCTCGAACATGAGAGGGAGCGTGGGGCCGGTCGAAACGAGAAACACGCGGGTCGACGTAAAATTCCGCATGACCGGGCTGCCGGACGTGAACCGCACCCATTTCTCGTTCGACGTGCAGGAACTGCGTACCGAGGCCGCCGACATCGCCGACATTGTGCAGGACATCGCCCGGAAATCGGTCGAAAAGAATTACGCCACGCTCGAAAAAATGGGGCGAATCGCATTTACGGGCCATTTCGACGGTCTATTCAGCGACTTCGCAGCCGACGGCCGGCTGCAATGCGAACTGGGAAGCGCCGACCTGAAACTGAATATCAAGCCGCAGGTCGATAAGTTCACCTTCCCCGACGGACATTCGATTTTCGTGCTGGCCGAAGGCCGTCTCGTGAACCTCGGCTGCGCTACGGGCCATCCCTCGTTCGTGATGTCGAACTCCTTCACGAACCAGTGTCTGGCGCAGATGGAACTTTGGCAGGAGAAGCTCGAAGTGGGCGTTTACCGTCTGCCCAAGCATCTCGACGAAGAGGTGGCGCGCCTGCATCTGGACAATCTGGGCGTGGAGCTGACCCGCCTGACCGAAAAACAGGCGGATTATATCGGCGTGAGTCCCGACGGTCCCTACAAGGCGGAGCATTACCGCTATTGAGACCGGCGGCATCCGGCATGGAAAAAGAGGATACCCGTGAAGGTATCCTCTTTTCGTTTTCAACCGTTCCGCAGATCAGCGGCGGCGGGGAAGGGCCTGCGGATGTGCGAGCCGGTTGGCTGCTGCGACCGCAGCCTTATATGCCGAAGGTGTCTGCTGGGGCGTTACGGCGGGTATCTCTGCGGGCAGGGTCACCGTGTAGCAGGCCGGGACGCCGGGAACGCCGTCGGCATCGTAGGCCATGTAGATCACTTCGAAGGTTTCGTTGGCCATCGAAACGTCCCAGAACGTGACGTCGTAGTAATAGAACCCGTCGGCGCTCACTTCCAGATCCATGCTGCTTTTCCAGCCGGAGTAGTAGCCGTCGTAGTCTTCGCCGTAGGCATTGGCGAGCGACGAGAAATACTGGCGCCAGTAGGAAGTCTCCTTTTTGGCGAAATCGCCCTTGTAGTAGCCGTCCTCGTAGCGGAATGCGCGGGCGCCGGCGGTCGGTTCGAAACGGTACACCGTTGCGAAGCAGTTTTCGGGGGCGCCTTCGAGTTCGGAGGAGTTGACCACCACGTGCTGGATGCGCAGCGCGGCCTCGCTCTGGCCCTGATCGCCCGACGACGAGCGTGCCGGAGTCTTGAGTTTGGCCCAGTTGAGCTTGCCGAAATTGCCGTCGGCATCGACGCCGACTACCGCGAGGATGTACTCGGTGGAGTATCCCCAAGACGATTCGGTCAGCGTGTTGTTGGAAATGGGTTTTTGGGCACTCAGATACCCGATCATGTCCTCTTCGGTGTTAGGCTCGAAATCGGGATCGTCCGGGTCGTCGTCGAAGTAGCTGCCGTATACGCACGTGGCGTAATAGGCGACGGTCTTGTCGTTGGGGGTAAACGTCGCCGTGATGCGGCAGTAATAGCTGGTGCGTTCTTCGTAGTTGACTTCGAACGTCACCCACGGACCGGAGAGATATTCCGGTTCGCCGGTCGTTACCGGGCATTCGCACCACTCCGAGTCGAGCGTCTTTTCGCCGTCGCCCAGCGCCTTGATGCGGAAAGTGTAGGCTGTCGATGCTTTCAGGTCGGTGAAAGCAGCCGAGAGCGCATCGGTGTTGGTTTCGGGAACGATCACCGTGATTGCGCCGTGGGTATTCTTATGCAGCAGGGTGTAGGTGTAGGATACGGCTCCTTCGACCGCTTCCCATGAGATTGCAAAGGAGTCGGAGGTGATGTCCGATGCAACCGGGGCCGGCGGCATCACGGCTTCCGGTTCCGGAACGGTCGGATCATCGTCGGAGCAGGAAATCCCCCCCCCCCCTGCCAAAATGAAAAGCAGCAGATACGGTAATAATTTTTTCATAACGTGTGGGATAAAAGAGTTGAAGATTTTTGATGAATAAAAAAAAATTGCGAAACGAATTTACTGGTTTTCTCCGAAAATTCCAATACCCGTTCGCCCTCCGCGGAAGTCGTCCGAAAACGGATTGTAACTGTAATATTCGGTTTGTTTTATAATTTTTTTCTTTTCCTGCGGATGGAATTTGCAGGTTTTTTTCGAACCGGGGCCTGAAAATTACGATTCGTAATTTTAATTTTTTTTGGATTTTTTTTCGACCGGGTGCGCAAATGAAAGCGGGACTTGCGCACTGCCGTTATCGGTCTGCCGGGGCGGAATTATCCGCAGACTTCCATCCGTCAGCCGTGCGCAGATGCTCCTTTTTCGGGCAGTTTTTTCGGACGGCTGTTAAATATTGTCCCCTCTGTTTTTCCGATCGATTGCTTTTTGCCGTGAAAATACTTATCTTTGAACGGGTTTACCGATTCTGCAAGCTGTTTCTATCCGTATATGATCATATAATATTGTCGGCAGAGACTTGGTGTTGCGCCGTCATGTATCCGACCCTACTTTTGTTTAACTTAAATAAATTGCTATGAGATTTTTTACGATGCGGAGACTGGCCGCCTGCATGGGCGCACTGCTCCTTGTTTCCCCCCCCCTGCTGACGGGTTGCGACGACTATGACGACTCGGAACTGTGGCAGAATGTGAACGACCTGAAGAGCCGGATCGAGGCTCTCGAAACCAAGATCGGCCAGATGAACACCGAGATTGCGGCCCTCCAGAAAATCGTGGACGATGCGGTGACCGTCGTCAAGGTCGAAAAGGGCGCCGACGGCTATGTCATCTATTTTTCGGACAACACGACGGCCGAGATCAAGAACGGCACGGCCGGAGCCGATGCACCCGTTATCGGCGTCAAGCAGGATACGGACGAGGTCTACTATTGGACGATCACGACCGACGGCAAAACCGAGTGGCTGATGGCCGGCGGCGCGAAACTGCGCGTGACGGGCGAAAGCGTCAAACCCGTGATGTCGGTCGATGACGAGGGCTACTGGACGATCAGCTACGACGGCGGCAAGACCTCCGAGCGGATTCTCGATGCCGCGGGCGATCCCGTTTCCGCCGTGACCGAGGGCAGCAGCATCGGTTCGCTGTTCAAGAGCGTCAATTACGACGACAACAACGTCTATTTCGAACTGAGCGACGGTTCGATCGTGACGGTGCCCGTGCGCAGCAATTTCTACATGCTGATCCGCAAGGCGCCCGAAGTCGCGACTTTCGTTTTCGGCGAGACCAAGGTCTGGGACGTCGAGTCCGCCGGGGTGACGAAAACCCTTGTTTCGAAGCCCGACGAGTGGAAGGTGACCTATGCCGACGGCAAGCTGACGGTCACGGCCCCGACCGAAGCGCATAAGGAGTGCGCCGATCTGCGGGGTACGGTGGGCATCACCTACTTCAGCGCCAACGGTCAGGCCGACGCCGTGATGATGGACGTGGTGGCCGACGCCGACTACAGAGGCGAGACCGTGGGTGAAGATTTCACGGTCAATATCACGGAGATCACCGACAAGAATATCAAGGCGACGATAACCCCGAAAGACGACGCTGCCTATTGGTATATGGGATATACCACGCAGGAGAATATCGACAACGGCGGGCTGGACAAGCTGATCAACGACCCGTTGAACGGTTATCTTTCGATGCTGGGTTATTATGCCGCTTATAATTTTCTCGACATGTATGCTTTCAAAGGCGCCAAGACGGACTTCTCCTTCCCCGGTGTGCTGAAGGGCGGTACGGAATTTTGCGCCGTGCTGTTCGGATTTACACCCGATGCCTCTGCCGCATACCCGGTTCCCGTTACTTTGAACACCGAAGTGATGACTGTTCCCTTCAAGACGCAGGAACCGGTCGTAATCAATACCGTTTACCGCATCGACGTCTCAGACGTGTCGTGGTACGGCGCCAAGTACGTCTGCGTTCCGTCGGACGATCTGGGTTACCTCCACGGTTTCGTCCGCAAGTCGGAATTCGACACTTATGACGATGACGCCGCATTCATGAAGTCGCGCATCGATATCTACAAGAGGGCCTACAGGGATGAACTGGAGAGCGGCGCGCTGACATGGGCCGATCTGACCTTCACCGAAACGCAGACTGTCGTGGCTCCGGCCTATATCGAAGAGGCAGGCGCTACGCGCATGGGACTGGTCGATGATACGGAGTACTATGTCTATGCCTTCTCCTGCACCGACGGCAATGCCACCTCGCCGTTGTCGAAGGCCGCCTTCAAGACCGGAAAATTCACCCCTTCCGAGGAGTGTACGTTCGAAATCACCACCACGGTCGAGCGTCAGGACGTAACGGTGAACGTCGTGCCGTCGAACAGGAACGTCACTTATTATTTCAGCGTCACCAGAGCCGCGCAGCAGGAGCAGTTCGACGCCGACCTGCAGTTTGCCGTGGACGACCTGATCTGGACCAAGATATGGGCCGAGTCGCAGCAGATCACGCTTTCCAGCCTGCTTTCGAAGGGTGAGGACAGCAACAAGTGGACCGACCTCTGGGCCGCGACGGCTTATATCGTTTGCGCCTACGGCGTTTCGGAGGACGGGGCGATCACGACGCGTCCGACCCTCGCCCGCTTCGTGACGAAGGGTACGATCGATCAGACGAGCGTGAAAAACGCCGCTGCGAGCGCCATGGGCGGCAAGGTTTTCCGCCGTTAGCCGTTCCGGACGTACTGAAAACGGAAACGCCGCAGGAGATTTCCTGCGGCGTTCTTCGTTTCTGCGGATTCCGGCGCGTCAATAGCCGAAAATCTCCTCCTGCGATACGGTCTGAATGGGACCGAGGGTTTTCAGGTAGTTGAGATCGAGGTTCTGAATGTCGCCCAGAATGCCGTAGACGTATTTGCGGCCTTTGACCCACTTCTGCTGGGCGGCTTTCACGTCGTCGAGTGTCATGGACTGGACTTTCTCGAAAATCTGCTTGTCGCGGGGGGCGTCGAGACCCAGATCGCGGGCGCGGAGATAGCTCCACAATACGCCGTCTTTGACCGTGCGCTCGGTGCGCAGGCGGGAGACGAGCGCCTCCTTGGCGATGCCGAACGCCTTCTCCGATTCGGGCATGTTGTTGATGATGTCGTCGAAAGCTTCGACGGCCTTCTGCATCTTGTCGTTCTGCGTGGCGATGAAGGCGTAGTAGCTGTAATCGCCGTTGGCGTTGCTTGGCGTAGCGAGGGTGGCCCATGCCGTGTACGCCAGACCGCGCGCCTCGCGCATCTCTTGGAAAACGATGGTGTTCATGCCGCCGCCGAAATATTCGTTGTAGAGCGTGATTTCGGGATCGGCCGCCACGTCGAATTTCTCGCCGCGGTTCGAGAACTGCAGGTAGTAGAGCTGTTTGGCGTCGTACTGAGCCAGTACGACCTTGTTCGCGTCGGTGGGCAGCAGGGTGCTGAATTTCTTCTCCAGCGGCTGCAGGTCGGCGGCGACCTTGTGGTGTTTCGCCAGCGCACTCTTGACTTCGGCCTCTTTCTGCGGGCCGTAGTAGAGCACTTCGTGTTGTTTGCCCATCAGACCGCCGATTTTGGCGAGCAGCTGCTCCGAGGTCAGCGCCTGCAGCGCCGGGTCGGTAAGGGTCGTGCGGCGGATGAAGTCGCCGCCGTAGAACAGATAGCGCTGGAGTGCGCCGAAACAGCGGCTCTGATTGAGCTTCGCATCCGCACGGCTCTTGAGCATGTCGCCTTTGAGGTTCTCCAGAATCGCTTCGTCGGGCTTGGCGCCGGCGATCAGCCCTTCGACGATCTCCATGGCTTTACCCATGTTTTCGCTCAGTCCGGTGATCTGGATAGAACTCTGGTTGGCCCCGGCGTTCATGTAGAACGAGCAGGCGATGTCGTACATCTCCGATGCGATCTCTTCGGCGGTCATCTTGTCGGTCCCCAGATAGCTCAGGTAGTTGAATGCCAGATTGAGCGCCGGATCGTTCTCCGTACCGGTGTTGAAGACGTAGATCAGCGTGAAGATATCGTTGGTCTCGTTCTTCTTGTAGAGGACGTCGATGCCGGGCTGCGCCTCGAACTGCGACATGTCTTTCTTGTAATCGACGAATACGGGTTCGATCGGCTGCACCTGCGAGGTCTGTATCTCGGAGAGGAATTCGCTCTGCGAGTCGCGGTTGGTCACGATCGGGGTGATCTTCGGTGCTGCGATCTTCTGTTCGTCGGGGTCTTTGCCCTCGCGCTTGTAGATGATGGCGTAACTTTCGGGGCCGAGGTATTTGTTGGCCCAGTCCACGACGTCCTGCTTGGTGATCTTCGACATGCGGTCGATCCGTGCGACTTCGTCGGCCCAGTCCGCGCCGCTGATGAACGAATAGACATAGAGTATCGCGCGGCTGTCGTTCTCCTCGAACGAGCGCATCAGCTGCATTTTGTAGTTGTTGATGGTCGCTTCGATGAGTTTTTCATCGAAGTCCCCCTCCCGCAGTTTTGCCACCTCCTCCAGAAGCAGGTCGCGGACTTCGTCGAGCGACTGTCCCGTCTTGGGGCGTCCGGCCACGAGGAACGAACTGTAATCGGGCTGCGTCGAGGCGTAGCCGTAGGCCGAGAGCACCTTCTGCTGCTGGTTCAGGTCGAGGTCGATCAGTCCGGCTTGTCCGTTGTAGAGGATCGAACCTACGATGTCGCTGATGTCGGTCGATTTGTCGTTCGCGCCCGGCAGACGCCAGCCCAGCATGACGTTGGCCGCTTCGAGTCCGTAAACCTCCTTCACCACGGGAGTCGTGATCGGCTTTTCGGGTTCGAACTGCAGTTCGGGCAGGTTGGGATTGGGCTGCATGTCGCCGAAGTACTTTTCGATCGTGGCCACCATTTCGTCGGGTTCGAAATCGCCCGAAACGCATACGGCCATGTTGTTGGGCACGTAGTAGGTCTTGTGGTAGTTTCGGACGTTGGTGATCGACGGATTTTTCAGATGTTCCTGCGTACCCAGCACGGTCTGCGTGCCGTAGGGGTGGTTGGGGAACAGCGCGGCGTCCATCGCTTCCCAGACTTTGCGGCTGTCCTGCGTCAGGGACATGTTCTTCTCCTCGTAAATGGTCTCCAGCTCGGTATGGAAGCCGCGGATCACGGGATTCTTGAAACGGTCGGCTTGGATTTTGGCCCAGTTGTCGATCTGGTTCGAGGGAATGTCCTCGACGTAGACCGTCATGTCCTGCGACGTGAAGGCGTTGGTGCCGTTGGCGCCGATGGCCGACATCAGCTTGTCGTACTCGTTGGGAATGGCGATTTTCGAAGCTTCGTAGCTGATCGAGTCTATGCGGCGGTAGATGGCGGCGCGTTCGGCCTCGTCGGCGGTCTTACGGTAAACCTCGAAGAGATTTTCGATCTCGTCGAGCATCGGTTTCTCCGCGGCGTAGTCCGAAGTGCCGAACTGCTGCGTGCCTTTGAACATCAGGTGTTCGAAGTAGTGCGCCAGACCCGTGGTCTCCGCGGGGTCGTTCTTGCCGCCGACCTTCACGGCGATATAGGTCTGGATGCGGGGCGCCTCCTTGTTTACGCTCATGTAGACTTTCAGTCCGTTGTCGAGCGTGTAGATGCGGGTGTTCAACGGATCGCCCGCCACCGTTTCGTACTTGTACTTGGAACAAGCCGCGGCCAGCATCGCTGCGATGACTACCGCAAATAGTAGAAACTTTCTCATTATCGATAGGGTTAGAAAAGAGTTGCGAACCAGTCCCGGACGGCGGGGTAGGTGTCGGCCGTCACATGGACGAACATGCCGATCGCCGCCGCGAGTTTGATGCCCGTGCCGACGACGAACGAGAGGAACGAGCCTATGCCGACCAGAAACGCCTTGCCCGCGTCGCGGCGGTCGTTGAGCAGCTCGCCGAGCACGGCGCCGAAGAAGGGGCCGAGGATGATGCCGACGGGCGGAAAGAAGAAGAATCCGGCGAAGACGCCGACCGTGGCGCCGATGGCGCCCGAACGGGAGCCTCCGAAGCGGCGGGTCATCCACGCCGGCAGGAAATAGTCGGCGACGCTGACCGCCACGGTAATGGCCAGCCATAGCCAGATGGCCGCCGGCGACATGCTCGAATAGGAGGTGAAGTAGGCGCAGAGAAGTCCTGCGTAACTGAGTACTACGCCGGGCAGGGCGGGGACGATACAGCCGACGATGCCGACGATCGAGAGCAGAAATGCTGCGACGGAGAGTGCTATGTCCATAATATTCAGCAGTGGAAAAAATATCCGTTATTTAACAAAGGTAAGCATTTATAGCAAAAAATCTCCCTGAAACGGGAGATTTTACTTTACTTATGACGGTTTACCGCCTTGCAGGACGGTGAAGCCGTTATTTCACGAGCCGGTTCGTCGCCGTGTCGGGGAATACGATCCACGGCTTGAACTGTTTGGCGTCTTCGAAATCCATCAGCGCATAGGATGCGATGATGATGACGTCGCCGACCTGTACCTTCCGGGCCGCGGCGCCGTTGAGGCAGATGCAGCCGCTTCCGCGTTCTCCCTTGATGACGTAGGTCTCGAAACGCTCTCCGTTGTCGATGTCCATAATCTGGACCTTTTCGCCCTCGATGATGTTGGCCGCCTCCAAAAGCGCCTCGTCGATGGTGATGCTGCCCACGTAATGCAGATCGGCCTGCGTGACCGTTACGCGGTGGATCTTGGATTTGATAACTTCAATCTGGAATTTCATTATCGGATACGGATGTTGTCGATTAAACGAATGTCTCCCGCCTGCACGGCGATACAGCCCTGAATACGCTCGGCGTCGCTCCATGCGGCGACTTCCTGCATCGTCCGCGCATCGACGGACTGGTAGTAGATGACCTTCAGCAGCGGATTGCGCTCCACCTCGGCCGTGACCCACGCCTTCAGCGCTTCGGGCGTCAGTTCCTGCGACTTTTCGGCGGCGGCGCGCAGGGCGGCGTAGATCTGCGGGGCTGCGGCGCGGTGCTCCGCGTCGAGCAGCGTGTTGCGCGACGAGAGGGCCAGCCCGTCTTCGCCGCGGACGATCTCGCATTCGACGATCTCGACCGGAAGCGACAACTGGTCCACCATCGCCTTGACGACGGCGATCTGCTGGAAATCTTTTTCCCCGAAGTAGGCGCGCGCCGGGCGTACGATGTCGAACAGCCGGCTGACGACCTGCGCCACGCCGTTGAAGTGACCGGGGCGTGTGGCGCCCTCCATCACCTTATCGATCTGTCCGAAGTCGAACTGACGGCCGTCCGGTTCCGGGTATATCTCCTCGACCGAAGGCATCAGCACGAAATCCGCGCCGGCCCGCTCCAACAGACGCGCGTCGGCCTCCGGAGTGCGGGGATAATGTCTCAGGTCGTTTTTGTCGTTGAATTGGGTGGGATTGACGAAGACGCTCACCACGACGGTGGCGTTCTCCCGGCGGGCGCGCTCGACCAGCGAGCGATGTCCCGCATGCAGGGCGCCCATCGTCGGGACGAACCCGATTCCGGACTGCTCCGCAGTCTCCAGCTCCGCGCGGAGCTCTTTGACGCTTGTAAATATTTTCATCTCTTCTGAAACGAACTTGCGGGGCAAAGGTATGAATTCCCGCAAACATAACGAAGAAAAAACGGAAAAAAAGCGCCGGATACTCCAGCGGCGGCGTTTCCCCGGCCGGAAACGCTTCTGCGGGGCGTTTTGCCGCTTTCGGTCAGGCTGCTGCCGCGCTGTGGACAAACCGTTCGTGCGAAAAGATGTGGAATTCGTTGAATATATTTCGGGGAATGGCAAAAAGCGACTATATTTACAGATATTTAGACCCAAGCGGGAATGCCCGTCGCCCGCATCTGCCGATGCGGGAGTCCGGGGGCCTCCGTTTCCGCAATACACTGATAACCGCTCTCTCCGGGGCCGGAGACGATTTTTAATTGACTATGAAGAAAATCTTACTGTGTCTGCTTGCCCTTGCGGCCGGTCTGACCGCTTTCGGACAGAACGAAAGCTCGTTCGGCGTTCGTGCCGGTCTCAACGTGGCGAATCTCCATCTCAGCGCAGGGGGCCTGAGCGCGTCGCTGGACTCGCGCGCCTCCTATCATGTGGGCTTTGCCTATCAGCAACCCGTGCTGCGGGTGCTTCCCCTCTATTTCGAAACGGGACTTTACCTCTCCGGACGCGGGGCGTCGGTGACGGCGGGCGATCTGGATTTAGACGTGGAAGGAAAGGCCAAATTCAACATGCTGTACCTGCAGGTTCCGGCTATGGTGAGCTGGCACTTCAATATTAAAAGCGTCTCGATCCAGCCTGCCGCCGGCGTCTATTACGGTTTCGGCATCCACGGCAAGCTCAAGGGCGACGCCGCGAAAGTCGATCTGTTCAAGGAGATTTCAGTGCCCGTCGAGGACGGCTCCGTCGAAGGCCAAATGTTCAAGCGTTCCGATTTCGGACTGCGCTTCGGCGTAGGCGTTACCGTCATGAAGCATTACTATGCAGGCGTCGGCTACGATCTCGGCCTGCTCAATATCTCCAAGGATTCGGGCGAGGGTAAGATAAAGAACGGCAGCTTCTTCATTTCGCTGGGTTACAACTTTTAACCCCGCTGCCTGAATGAACGGTGCGCATGTCCTTCGGGATGTGCGCATCTTTCGTATTGTTTTGTCCGTTTTTTGCTATCTTTGCCGAAGCGAAACCCCGGCTTGGACGGACGGTGTCCCGGCAGGGCCGGTCGGCGGCTCTGCATTCGGCTTGCGCTGTCCTTGCACGGCAGGCGCTTTCCGGCGGAATCCGGTTCCGGCCGTTTGCCGGGAACGTGCCGTTTTTGGCGAGAAATTCCAAACCCGAACGATATGAAAAATTTATTGACGTTTGCATCTATGACTGTTACCGCTCTCGCACTGACCTCGTGCGGCGGGGCTTCCCGAAGCGAAACCCCGTGGATCGTCGACCGTTTCGACGACATCAAGGTCATCCGTTACGAAGTCCCCGGCTTCGAGCAGCTTCCGCTGGAGGAGAAGGAGCTGATCTATTATCTGGCCGAAGCGACCAAATGCGGCCGCGACATCCTGTTCGACCAGAATTTCAAATACAACCTTGCCGTGCGCCGCACGCTCGAAACGGTGTATGAGAATTACGAGGGCGACCGCACGACGGCCGAGTGGAAGGCGTTGGAGAAATACCTGAAAAAGGTCTGGTTCGCCAACGGCATCCATCACCACTATTCGAACGACAAGTTCGTGCCCGAATTCACCGAAGGTTACCTGCTCGACGTGATCGAGACCATTCCCGAAGAGAAGTTCGGCGAGCTGAACCCGCTGCGCGGCGAGGTCTGCAAAGCCATTTTCGACGCTTCGCTCTACAAGACGCGCCTGAACCAGACCGCCGGCGAGGACCTGATCGCCACTTCGTCGAACAACTATTACGAGGGTGTGACGCAGGCCGAAGTCGAGAAGTTCTACGCCGACATGGCGGACCCCCACGATCCCGAACCGATCTCCTACGGCCTGAATTCCAAGCTGGTCAAAGAGGACGGGGTGGTCAGGGAGCGCGTCTGGAAGATAGGCGGCATGTATTCGCCCGCCATCGAGAAGATCGTCTACTGGCTCGAAAAAGCGCAGGCCGTAGCCGCCGAACCGCAGAAAAGCAATATTGCTGCGCTGATCGAATATTACAAGACCGGCGACCTGCGCGAGTTCGACCGCTATAACATCGGCTGGGTGAAGGATACCGTGTCGAATGTCGATTTCGTGAACGGCTTTATCGAGGATTACGGCGATCCGCTGGGACGCAAGGCGTCGTGGGAAGGCATCGTCGATTTCATGGACAAGGAGGCCTGCCACCGCACCGAGGTCATTTCGGAGAACGCGCAGTGGTTCGAGGACCATTCGCCCGTCGATCCCCGTTACCGCAAGGAGAAGGTGAAGGGCGTTTCGGCCAAGGTCATTACGGTGGCGATGCTCGGCGGCGACTGCTATCCCGCCACGCCGATCGGCATCAACCTGCCCAACGCCGACTGGATCCGCAAGGAATACGGCTCTAAGTCGGTGACCATCGACAACATCACCTATGCCTACGATATGGCCGCCCACGGCAACGGCTTCAACGAGGAGTTCGTGCTGCGTGCCGACGACCGTGCGGTGATGGACAAGTACGGCAAGCTGGCCGACGACCTGCACACCGACCTGCACGAGTGTCTGGGCCACGGTTCGGGCCAGCTGGCTCCGGGCGTCAAGGGCGGCGAGCTGAAAAGCTACAGCTCGACGCTCGAAGAGACGCGCGCCGACCTGTTCGGTCTCTACTATCTGGGCGATCCCAAAATGGTCGAGCTGGGGCTGGTGCCCTCGTTCGACGTGGCGAAGGCCGGGTATGCGAAATATATCCTGAACGGCATGATGACCCAGCTGGCGCGCATCGAGCCGGGCAAGAACGTCGAGGAGTCGCACATGCGCAACCGCAAACTGATCTGCGAGTGGTGCTACGAGCGCGGCAAGGCCGACAACGTGATCGAAATGGTCAGGGAGAACGGCAAGACCTACGTCGTGGTCAATGACTACGAGAAGCTGCGCGGACTGTTCGGCGACATGCTCCGCGAGATACAGCGCATCAAGTCCGAAGGCGACTACGAGGCGGGCCGGGCGCTTGTCGAGCGGTATGCCGTACAGGTCGATCCCGAACTGCACAAGGAGGTGCGCGACCGCTATTATGCGCTCAGCATCGAGCCTTACGGCGGTTTCGTGAATCCCGAATTCGAACTCGTGGAGAAGGACGGCAAAATCGTGGACGTCAAGATCAGCTATCCGGCCGACTACGTGAAACAGATGCTCGGTTATTCGAAGAATTATTCGTTCCTGCCCAATATCAACTGACGGTAGTCTCCGTTACGAAAAGATGCGCTCCTGCGAGGGGCGCATCTTTTGTTTTTCAGTGTGTCGTCATCATTGGTTCCGGGTCTCGTCGCCGCCGTCGATGGCGAATGTCGAAACGATCACCATTTTCTCGTCCACGTTGTTGGGGTTCGAGACGATGATGCCGTATTCGCCTTCGGGCTGCTCCCCGAACGTCAGGCGGTAGGAGCTTTCCCCGTATTTCTCGGCCGAGAAGGGGAGGTATTCCATGGTGTTGGATTGGACAGCGAAGGACCCGACGGCCGAAATCACCGCTGAACGGTTCTTCTTCGTGCTTTTCATCCGGAAGATGCGCACGATCGACATCGGGTCGGCTTTGTTGTCCTTGGCGCGGACGATGAGGGCGAACGGCTCTCCTGTTTTGAACCGTATTCCGGCCCTGCCGCCTTCGATTACTATTTTTGTCTTGGATTTGCTGGCTGCGAATCCGGCAATGTATACGCCGCCGCCGGTTCGCATCTGAACGTTGTGTTTTTCGAGTTTTGCGGACGATCCGTCGGAATATATTCCGACGACCTCACCCTCGAAATCGGGTTCGAGGGTTTGTGCCGTTACGGCGTTACCCCCCCCACGTCATGGCCGCAACGGCCATCAGGAATAGGATTTTTTTCATCGTTATATAAATTTGGATTGTACCGCGCAAAATGCACGGCAGACAAAAATAATAATTTTCCGCAAACTGCACAACAGCCCTT
>ERZ837910.4037-NODE-4037-length-14991-cov-24.699920_pt1 | contig 14991 bp, 15 predicted proteins | sample MGYA00519940_ERZ837910 | MGnify/ENA primary metagenome ERZ837910 (study PRJEB31850, sample SAMEA3708825) | human gut metagenome | biome: human gut; feature: human-associated habitat; material: faeces | place: China | collected 2014 ... | reverse complement strand
CAGCTGCTGGGAATGATTCTGAATTTCTGTGTCATCTGTCAGAAGCATGACGATCATATCCGGTCGCACTCTTGTGACATAGTCTACGAACAGAAAGACAAAAATGCCGCCAATGATAACAGTTACACCTAGCCACCACTTGCTGTGATAGAAAAAGTTTCCGATTTTTTTCCAGAACGAGAGTTTTTCCGTTTGCTTCGGTTCTTCACGAATCGTGTCGCTTTCAGTGATAATGCCCTGCTTGAGCCGCATGAGTTCAATGCGCTCCTGCTGAATCTTTTTGGCATATGCTTCCTTTTCTTTTTTTTCACGCTCTGCGAGAAGTGCCTGCCGGCGTTCTTCGGCCGCTGCTTCTCTTTGTGCTTCTTTTGCATCAATCTCCCGCATGGTCTCCATGAGGGATTTGCCCTTTTCTTTTTTATGTTTCTTGGGTGCATCTGGCTTTGCACCGCCGGAACCGTTTTGTTTTTCTTCTTCCTGCATAGGATGACCTCACTTTGATAATGTAACGGATACAGTGTTCGAAATTGAAAAAGGGGAATTCACACAGACCGATTCCATCTGTACGAATTCCCCCTTATCGTTCTATGGCTTACGTGCTCTTGCCCAAAAGGGAAAAGCGTTCCCTTATGCTTCGGTTTCTTCCTCCGCAGTATCTTCTTCCTGTCCCTGTCCCAGCTTCGGCAGCGGCCGCATGGTGGGGAACAGCAGGACATCACGGATAGATGCGCTGTCGGTGAGCAGCATAACCAGTCGGTCGAGTCCAAGACCCAGACCGCCCGTTGGCGGCATACCGTATTCCAGTGCAGTAACGAAATCTTCGTCTACCTCACCAGTGGTGTCACCCAGTGCCCGGCGCGCTTCTACCTGCTTGACAAACCGCTCCTTTTGATCTACCGGATCGTTCAGCTCAGAGAATGCGTTACCCATTTCACGTGCGTAAATGAAGTATTCGAACCGCTCTGTGAATGCCGGATTTTCCGGCTTCCGCTTTGCCAGCGGGGAGTTTTCTACCGGATAATCATAGATAATGGTCGGCTGAATCAGCTGCTCTTCTACAAATGCATCGAAGAATGCGATCAGAACGTGACCCTTGGTGGCATTTTCGCCTTCTTCCACTTCCACGCCCTTTTCCTTTGCGCAGGCTCTTGCATCTGCATCGGTTGCCCAGTCATTGTAATCAACACCGGCATACTTCTTCACAGCTTCTGCCATAGTCAGACGTTCCCACGGTTCGCCCAGACGAATGTCTGTACCCTGATAGGAAATGATGTCCTTGCCGCAGATCTTCTTTGCCAGTGTGCGGTACATATCCTCAATCAAGTCCATCATACCGTGATAATCGGTATAAGCCTGATACATTTCAATTGAAGTGAATTCCGGGTTGTGAGAAGGATCCATGCCCTCGTTTCGGAAAATGCGTCCCACTTCATACACCCGATCAAAACCGCCGACAATCAGCTTTTTCAGATTCAGTTCAGTTTCAATACGCAGGAACATATCCATGTCCAGAGTGTTATGGTGTGTCACAAATGGCTTTGCCGCAGCTGCAATCTGCAAAGGCAGCAGTACCGGAGTTTCTACTTCCAGATATCCGATGCCATCCAGGTATGCACGGATTTCCCGCAGAATTTGGCTGCGTGTTACGAATGTCTGTTTGACATCCGGATTAACAATCAGGTCTAAGTAACGCTGCCGATACCGGGTGTCCTGATCCTTCAGACCGTGCCACTTTTCCGGCAGGGGCAGCAGGGATTTGCTCAGCAGAGTGGCCTTGTGGACCCGCAGGGAGATCTCGCCCCGCTCGGTCTTGAACACATCGCCCTCTACGCCAACAATGTCGCCAATGTCGTTTTTCTTAAACCGGGCAAAATCCGCCTCGTCCATGGCGTCGAAGCGCACATAGAGCTGGATTCTGCCGGTGTTGTCCTGCAAATCGCAGAAGGACACCTTGCCCATGCCCCGCTTGCTCATGAGGCGGCCTGCCAGGGTGACAGTGCGCCCTTCCATGGCATCAAAATGCTCTTTGATCTCCTTGGCGGAGGAGGTGACGTCAAACTTGGTCTGCTGGAAGGGGTCCAGCCCCTCGGCCCGGAGGGCCTCCAGCTTGTCCCGCCGGACCTTCACCTGGTCGGACAGGGGCATTTCTGCCTGGGGTACAAACTTTGCCATGGCTTAGCCCTCACGAGAGACGCTGATGACCTTCATGGTGAAGGAACCGGCGGGGGCATTCACGGTGAACTTTTCACCGGCAGCCTTGCCGACGATGCCGCGGCCGAAGGGGGAGTCATCAGACAGCTTGTTTTCCATGGGGTTGGCTTCCTGAGAGCCGGTGATCTTGTACTCGAAGCGCTTGCCGTTCTCGTCTTCCACCACCACGGTGCAGCCCAGACCCACGCGGCCGGTGGCCTCGTTCTCGTCCTCAATGATGACGGCGTGGGACAGCACGTCTTCAATCTCGGCGATTCGGCCGTACAGCTTGGCCTGCTCGTTCTTGGCGGCATCGTATTCGGAGTTTTCGGACAAGTCGCCATAGGACCGGGCCTCGGCGATCATGGCGGCAACCTCGCGCTCACGGGTGGTCTTCAGATAGTTCAGTTCCTTTTCCAGGTCTGCCAGACGCAGGCTTGTGATTTTATATTCCTTAGCCATATTCAAAAATCCTTTCTCAGCTGAAAAATTTCCAAAGCTCCCAATATTATAGAGGAAAACTCCCGGGTAGTCAAGAAGATTCCCGGGAGTTTTCGAAAAATATAGGGGCTTTTCAGAAACAATTCTTATGAAATGTGTTCCAGAATCTGCCGATACAGCGCTTGGGTTTGCTGTGGGTTCTTTCCGCTGAGGACGTAGGTCTGCCCCTTCGCGGTTTTCAGGACGATGGCGCTGCCCGGGCGATAATAGGTCATGCGGGTGTAGCTGCCGAATTCCTCGTTTTCGAAGAGACCTGCCAGCAGCCGGAAGGAGCCAAGCCCCCAGGTGCGGGAGCCTGGCACATTTTCGCTGCGCAGCTCCGCGTCGGTGATGTCGTCATAGGAAATGGAGGTGGAGCCGTAGTAGGTTACATCCACCTGCATGGCCGTGTCCAGAAAGGAAACCTTCACAGAGCCGGTAAAGAGGAAAACGGCCACGGCCAGTACAATGACCGCTGCAGCCAGCAGCGCGGCCTTATTGAGCTTGCTTTCCCACTTGGGCCGGGGCTGAAAGGTTACGCCCTGGCGCTGCTGCTTTTTATAAAAGGTATAGGAATAGACCAGGGGAATGGCATTTCCCAGAATCAGCAGCCCCAGCAGCAGAGACATGGCTGCCTTCTCTGGCAGAAAGCTTGCGGGTATCATCAGAAAGCCGCAGACCATATAGCAGGGCCCGGCCAGACGGTGGGTGGCGTTCCAGTTTTCGTCGCTGGAGGCGGTCCATCTGACCCGGATGCCGACGGTGCTGTTGGGGCGGCACTTGGGCATATAGTTGCCCAGTACCAGATACATGGCGGCGAAGAGCCAACTCAGGATGCGCAGAACGGGCACTTCCATGCGCTGCACCGCAACGGCATAGGAAATCCAGAAGGTGACATTGGACAATACGGGAATGATCCAGATGACAACGCTGTTGATTTTTTTGTTTTTCTCCCGGTCCTTTTCCAGCTTTTCGGTCAGATGCAGGCACAGAGCCAGTGTCAGTGCCAGAAGCACGGGGGTGAACAGCACAACCAACGGAAAGACAGTCTGGGGATTTGTGCTCCATAGCACAAGCCCGATGAGTGCGGGAAGCAGGGTAAAGGCGTAGCAGTGTACGCGGGTTTTCTTACTGTACATGGTTGGGCTCCTCTCTCCAGGCAAGCGAGATTTTTTTCAGAATCCACAGGCAAAGAGCTGCCATGACGGCAAGAACCAGGTAGACAAGGGAATAGGTCAGGGCCTGGGATGAAAGAAACCGAGGGATACCAGTGAGGCTGTCCAGCAGAAAATGAATGCCCAGGCAGCCCAGGATCCACCGGGAATCCTTTTTCCGGAAACCGTAGAAGACCATGGCGGTCATGCAGGTCTGGCAGACCATGGTCAGGACCCGCTCCAGCCCTGCCAACAGGAAGAGCCCGGCAGAGGTGCTCTTCAGGGCTGCGGCAGCAGCGGTCAGCTGGGCGGTATCTGCCCCGGCGGCGGCTGCCTGCGCAGCCAAAGCATCGAAGCCGCCGCTTTGCAGCAGAAACAGATATACCAGGTTATTGATGTAGGTCAGCCCGATGAGCAGAATCGCCTCTATTCCACCGTGGCCCAGGCCTGCGGCCAGGGCGCGGGGAAAGGTCAGATTTTTTCGCAGCAGCCCCGCACCGGCGCAGCGGCCTGCCAGCTCGAAAAGCCCCGCGGTCAGGGCAAGCCCCAGGGTATAGAGAAGCAGATGCTTCTGCGTCCAACTCAGGAATCCGGCATTTGCGGACAGGGCTGTGAGAATGGGCAACCGGATGAGCATCTGGGGCACGAAAAAGCCCAATGCGCCCACAATCCAGGCAGAGACGATACCCTCCCCCCTGTGCTTTTGCGCGTAGAAGATCAGGCCTCCGATGGGCAGAATCAGACAGATGCCCAGCGTGATGCAGCAGGCAATGATTTTGGTAGCGTAGTGTTCCATGATTTACTCCCCTTTCAGGTCCGCGATCCACAGAAGTGTTTCTTCCAGCACCGATGTATTCAGCGTGTAATAGATGAATTTTCCCTCCCGGCTGTCATAAACCAGGTCCGCATCCTTCAGCACGGACAGGTGCCGGGAGATGGCCGCTCCGGAAATATCGAAATGATCCGCAATTTCTCCGGCGCTTTTTTTGCCGGATTTCAGCAGATTCAGGATTTCCCGCCGGGTTGGGTCAGCCAGGGCTTTCAGGGTTTGCTGCAATCCCATGGGCACACCTCCTGAGAAATATTTAACAATTAACTTAATTGCTAAATGAATGATACCACGGGGGAGACCGTTTGTCAAGGGGAAAAGAAACCTCTTGCACATTTTTGTTTCAAAGGATAGAATAGAGCTAAGGAAGGGGGCTTTGGCTTGCGGCGACTTAGAATACTCTGCTTTGCGGCGGCAATCTGTCTGCTGCTATCTGCCTGCGGCAGTGCGGCAGCGGCGGAAACCAAGGGCGAAGCCCCGGGAACCCCCTATATCATGCCGGAATTTCGGGATGCCCGGTTTCACGGGGAGGCGGCCACGGACTGCGGGGCGCTGAGGCTGGATGACGCCTGCCTGGACCAGGGCTATGTGGCGGTGCTGGCCCAGTCGGAAAAGCGGATGAAATTCCAGATCCTTTCGGGAGAGGAGACCTACAATTACGACCTGCCCTCCGGAGAAGCCCAGGTGTTCCCCCTGAACATGGGCAGCGGCAGCTATACCTTCAGGCTCATGGAGCAGATCGCGGGCACCAAGTATGCCTGCACCTGGTCCGGCAGCCGCCAGGTGACATTGGAGGATGAATTTGAGCCCTTTCTCCGGCCCAGCCAGATGGTTGCCTATTCGGCTTCTTCCCGGTGTGTCGCGCTGACGAAGCAGCTTGCCGAAAGCTGCGAGACGGATACGGAGCTTGCATCCGCAATTTATGAATACCTGGTGGATAGCATCCGCTATGACAGGCAGAAGGCTGCCACGGTCCAGAGCGGCTATCTGCCGGACCCGGACGAGACTCTGACAACCGGAAAGGGCATCTGCTTTGACTATGCGGCTTTGGCCGCAGCCATGCTGCGCAGTGCCGGCATTCCCTGCAAGCTGATCACGGGCTATGTGGAAAACGATGTTTACCATGCCTGGAACTGCTTCTATCTGGAGAGCCAGGGCTGGGTGACGGTGCAGATTGCCGCGTCGCCGGACACCTGGCAGCGGGTGGACATCACCTTTGCCGCCAGCGGAACGCCAACCAATGCATTGCAGGATGATTCGCGGTATACCCCGCGGTTTACCTATTGAATGGGGGGAAACACCATGAAAACAAAAGGACTGACAAGACAGGAGCTCTCCGCTTTCTGCGCCGGTGTGTCGGTGCTGCTGGGCTCCGGCAGCGGGATGGAAGAGGCTGTGGGCTTGTACGCCGAGGATTCCACCGGTGCGCTGGAGGCTGCCTGCAAGGCAATGGTGCCCAATATGAGCCTGGGCTTCGGAGAAGCCGCCGCCCAAACGGGGCTGTTCCCGGACTATGCCCTGGCGGTGATACAGACCGCCGAGGCTTCAGGCCGGCTGGAGGAGGGCTTGGGCCGTCTGGCGGAATACTACGACCGGCAGGATGCCCTGGAAAAGAAGGTTCGCAGCGCGGTCACCTATCCGGCGGCGCTGCTTCTGCTGCTGGGCGGTGTGCTGGCGGTGCTGGTTTTCGGCGTCATGCCCATGTTTCAGAACGTATACGACAATGTGACCGGCGGACTGGCCGCATCCAGCTATGCCTATGTGCTGTGGGCGGAGGTCCTCAGCCGGGTGGGGCTGTGCGTGGCCATTCTGGCAAGCGTGGGCCTATTGGTGCTTGCGGCAGTCCAGCGCCGGGACCCGGAAAAACTGCGGCCCCGGTTTGCACGGTTTCCGCTGACAAAGGACGCTTTTCTCACCATGGCCAAGGCCAATATGACGGATATGCTCGCAACCCAGCTGTGCAGCGGCATGGATGGGGCGGAGGCCCTGGACAGCGTGCTGCTCCATACGGAGCACAAAGACCTGAAAGCCGCTCTGGAGCGGTGCCGGGAATATATGGGAGAGGGCGAGAGCCTGGCCAAGGCGCTGTTCCATGCCCGCATCTTCCCCGGCCTCAGCGGAAGAATGCTCCTGAGCGGGGAGGAGAGCGGCACCCTGGCGGAGACCATGGCCACTCTGGTGGAAAAGCTGTCCGGCGACGCCTGGGAGGCGCTGGAAGCGCTGGTTGACCGGGTGGAGCCGGTGCTGGTGGGCTTTCTGACGGTTTGTGTGGGGCTGACCCTGGTCAGCGTCATGCTGCCGCTGCTGGGCATTCTGGGGGCGGTGTGATGTGAAAAAGCTGTTCGTTGCGCTGCTGCTGTGCGTCTGTGTTCCGGCAGGCTTTCTTTGGACGCGGGCAGCCCGGCGGGATATCCGTTTGCAGAGCCGGGAATCCGTCCGGCAGGCGGTGCTGCGCAGCGCCGTGGAGTGCTACTGCGTGGAGGGAGCGTACCCGGAGAGCCTTGGCTATCTGGAGGAGAACTACGGCCTGAATGTGAACCATCGGGATTTTATTGTGACCTATGAGGTGTTTGCCAGCAATGTGGCCCCGGATGTCCGGGTGCTGGTGCGGGGGGAGGCAGAACCGTGAGAAAATCTTCCGGCGCGTTGGCGCTCATGAATCTGCTCCTGGCCTTGGCACTGCTGGTGCTGGCTCTGGCAGGGGCCCGGCTCTATGGCCGGACTCTGGACATTCGCCGGGAGAACACCCGGCTGCGCAGTGCCGTTGGCTATATCCAGAGCCAGGTAGGTGCGGCGGGATATTCCCAGGTGGCGCTGCGGCAGGGGCCGGAGGGAGTCATGCTCTGCATCCCCGAAGGGGCTTCGGATTATGAAACCCGCATTTTTGCCTGGGAAGGGCAGCTCTACAGCCAGTTTGCAGCAAAGGACGCGGCGGTGGACTTATCGGACAGTCAGGCTCTGTGCGAACTGTCCGCCTTTTCCCTGACGGCCCGGGGAGCGCTGCTGGAAATCCGGGCGGACGGAAAGACAGGCTTTGCCTGGTGCCGGGGAGGAATTCGGAATGAGACATAGGGAGAGCACCACCGGCCGACTGGCCATGGCGGGCCCCATGGTGCTGTTTGTGGGCATTTTCGCGGTGTGCTGCGGAATTCTCACCTGCGTTTTTTTTCGGGGCGCACAGCTCAGCCGGGAAGCGGCGCAGTACAATGAAGCCGTGATGCTCTGCCGCAGCCAGGCAGAGCGGCTGCGGGCGGGGGAAGCGCTGCCCGAGCACAGCTGCTTTGACGGCAGCCTTGCCCAGTGCGGCCCGGAGGACGCGGAATATTTGCTGTCAACCGCAGCGGAGCCCCGGCAGGGCTGCGTTTGCTGGACGCTGACGGTTTCCACGCCGGAGGGAGAGGCACTGTACAGCCTGGAAATTTTTATGGAGGAGGCGCGCAGGTGAGAACGAGAGAGATGCATATGGGCGCTTTGGCGGTGCTGCTCTGCGTGACCGTGCTCTGCGTTGCGGTGTTCGGGGCCCTGACTCTGGTTACGGCAGCGGGGGACCTTCGCATGGCGCGCAGGACCGGGGAATACACAAGGTCCTGGTATGATTTGGAGAATCAGGGGCAGCTCTGGTGCAGCCAGATCCGCCGGTGGCAGGGGGGCAACTGCCAGTTGCCCCCGGATACGGTCCTGGAAGACGGGGTTGCCGGTGTAAAAATCCAGGATCAGACGGGAAAACTGGAAATTTGGCTGTCCCTTTCCGACGGCACGCTGCTGCAATGGGACCATACAGCCGTTTGGCAGCCGGAGGAGACCCTGCACCTCTGGCCCGGGGAAGGAGCGGAAGATGGAAATTGAAGCGATTCTGCGCCGCGCAGTTGACTGCGGTGCATCGGATATCTTTGTGGCGGCAGGTCTGCCGCTGACCTTTAAGATCAAGGGGGAGCAGCAGCGCACCGGGCAGCCCTATACCCCGGCGGACAGCGGGGCCTTTGCTGCGGCGCTGTACCGCCTGGCGGGCCGGGAAAGCTACTGCGTGGACGGAAGCCGTATGGACGACGATTTTTCCTGCTCCCTCAGCGGCATTGGCCGGTTCCGGGTGAATCTGTTCCGGCAGCGGGGCACTCTGGCCGCAGTGGTCCGGGTCATCGGCTTCGGCCTGCCGAAGCCGGAGGAATTCCACATTCCGCCGGAGATCATGGCGGTGAAGGACTGCAAAAAGGGCCTGGTGCTGGTGACGGGCCAGGCGGGCTCCGGCAAGACCACCACCCTGGCCTGCATTGTGGACGCCATCAATCACAGCCGCTCCGGCCATATTCTCACCCTGGAAGACCCGGTGGAGTATATCCACCGGCACGATAAGTGCATTGTCAACCAGCGGGAGATCCGGTGCGACTGCCCCAGCTATGTGGCGGCTCTGCGCAGCGCCCTGCGGGAGAGCCCGGATGTGATCTTCTTGGGGGAGATGCGGGACCGGGAGACCATGGAGGTGGCCATGAGCGCCGCCGAGACCGGGCAGCTGCTGCTGTCCACCCTGCATACCATCGGCGCGGCCAACACCATCGACCGCATTATCGATGCCTTCCCGCCGGAGCAGCAGAGCCAGATCCGCTTACAGCTGTCCATGGTTTTGCAGACGGTCATCAGCCAGCAGCTGGTGCCGGATGTGAATGGGAACCCCATTCCCGTGTTTGAAATCATGCATATGAATCTGGCAATCCGCAATCTGATTCGGGAGAGCAAGACCCACCAGATCGACAGCACCATTGCCTCCAATGCTTCCCAGGGAATGCGGACCATGGATATGGCGCTGCTGAATCTGTGGAATCGGGGGCAGATTTCCAGGGAAACGGCTCTGACCTATTGCACGAATTTGGAGACAATGCGAAAAAAGCTGGGATAAAATTGACTTTCAAATAAATAACTCTTGTAATTCTTCCCAAGTTGTGGTATCTTGTTAGAGTAGAATCAATTCGGGGAGGGGTGTAGACGTGCGGGAATCCGTAGAGATCACCATGTTGGGGAAATTCACCATTTTTGGCCCCGGGATGGCCGCACCCAAAGCCGTCAGCCTGACGGGAAGAGCCCGGCGGCTGTGGATTTTAACGGCGTATCTGATTCTGAACCGGGACCGGGGCGTCAGTGCCCGGGAGCTCATTGATCTGCTGTGGCCGGATTCGGAGAGCAGCGATCCCATAGCTACCCTGCAAAACAACATCAGCCGCGCCAGAAACGCTCTGGAGGAGCTGGGGCTGCGGGACGGGAAGAAGCTGATCTGCAACCGCTCCGGCACCTACTATTGGGCCCCGGATATGGAGACGACGCTGGACTGCGAGCAGTTCCGCGCGGCACTGCGGGCCTGCCTGGACGAGATGGGCAATATCAAAGATGAGGCTTTGGCGGCCCGGGCCATCGGAATGTATTCCGACGATTTTCTCCCGGAATGTGCCACAGACAGCTGGTGAGTCAATACAAATGCCTATTATCACGCGTCCTATTTGCAGCTCTGCCGGAAAATGACGGCCCATCTGCTGGATCGGCAGGCCTATGCCGAGGTGGGACAGATCTGCCGCCGGGTGCTGGGGCTTGACCCTGCCGCAGAGGAGTTTGCGGTTCGGCTGATGCAGGCCCTGACCCGCAGCGGAATGCCGGACAAGGCGCTGGAATACTACGATTACATCAGCAAGCTTTACCTGGAGACCTATGCCGTGCCGCCCTCCCAGGAGCTGGAGGCGGAAAAGGCCATTGCGGTGCAGCAGCGCTATGGCGGCGCGGTGGACGAAAACCAGCTGGCCGCCTTCCTGGCCGGCCCCCAGCAAGCCGGAGCCTTCCGCTGCGACAACAGCGTGTTTCGGGAGATGGCCCGGCGGCAGCTGCGGACCATGGAGCGGACCGGAGAGAAAGCCCGGCTGCTCATGGTAGAGCTGCAAAACCGGGAGCTGCCCGGGGAAAAGCGTGCCCAGCTCATGCGCAGAATGGAGCTGACCATTCTGGAAAGCCTGCGCATGGGGGATCCCTTCACGCGCATGGGGGCGGACTGCATCCTGATCATGCTGGCCGGTGCGGATGACAACGGCGCAGCAGTGGTGGAAAAACGTGTTTGCCGGAATTATCGGCAGACCTATTCCGTGCCGGCCTCTGCCTTTGTGTTCCGCAGCATGGACCTGAAGCGGCTGGGGCAGAAAATGATTTAATTTAAGACGAAAAAAGCGATAAAAGCGCCATTCTTCCTATTTTCCCTTTCGGAAAGTACAGAATGGCGCTTTTGGTATTTCTTGTCATACTTTGGAACGATTTACAAACATGCCCTATCCTGCTAAAATGCATATACGGAAAGAGTATTTTTGCGCACTTCTTGTCAAAAGCAACGTCTCTCCCCCGGGGGTGAGGGCAATGGCAAGGGCTGGGTGCGTATATATGCGAACGAATTCTACTTAAAAACTGCTTTCCGAACAAAATTTTTGACGAATGGAAGGGAAAAAATTCTAAAATCATAGTGAAATCATAGACCTCTTTGCTATACTCGTAGCAGAAAGGGGGGAGGCCCTGTGCAGGGATTCCGAATGGTCCCGGCGGGGAGCAGCCAATTTTATCTGCTGCTGACAGCCCGGGATGACCAAATGACCGGAAAGCTATATGGCCCGGGGGCGAAAACGGGGCTTCCCTTTACGAGCCTCTCCAGGATGGTCCTGCAGCTGGAGGAGCTGATGGATACCCGGGGAGACGCCTGGGAGCCCTGGGCCCCGCCGGAGGGATTTCCCAAAGAGGCCTTGGAGCTGGAGATCCTCTTCCGCCAGAATTACAGCTGGCAGGGCAGGCTCCGGCTGCCGAAGATCGGCAAGGAAGCGGTGTTCCGCAGTGTGCTGGAACTGCTGCTCATCATAGAAACATATTTTGAAAGTTAAACAAGGGGGAGTAAAACATGAAAAGATGGATCGCAATGCTGCTGACGGTTTGTATGCTGTTCAGCCTGTGCCCTGTGGGTGCCTTTGCAGAGCCTGCCACCGACGGCACAGAACCCGCCCAGACGGTGCAGACAGAGCAGGACACCGCAGACGCAACCGGCGCAACCAAGGGAACGGCTGCACCGGCGGAGGGCACACCCAAGGAAAATGCGGATGCAAACAATGCCGAAAATGGCAATGCAGCCGCGAACAATGGCGCCGGGAATGAGGAAAACAAGGAAAACGCAACCGGCGCAACCAACGAGGAGCCGAAAGCGGAGACCAAGACCTGCAGCTGCAAGGACCTCTGCGATATGCAGCAGCCCAATGCCGACTGCGAGGTCTGTGCAAACAGCAACGATGTGGGCACCTGCTGCAAGGGCAGCGTGGCAAAGGTGGACGCGGTTGACCCTCAGCCCGCTGCAGGAGAGGAAGAACTGGTTTGCACCACCTGCACCACCAAGTGCACGGATGGCCATGTCAACGATAGTTGCGAGGTCTGCAAGGCTGACCTTTCCAAGTGCCGCATTGTGGAAGACAATCAGGCCTTGGTCGATACCTATGAGTTCTATGTGGAAGGCGTCCGGCAGGATGCCTGGACACAGAGCCTTGAGGAAGGCCAGAACCTGAATGTGCCCGGCAACCCCAGCAAGGATGGGGCCGTGTTCCAGGGCTGGTTCAGGCTCGACGGCGGAAATAAGATCCCGGTGGTGTCCGGCGCGGTCAGCGACGTTTCCGGCAAGACCGTTCGGGTCGATGCAGTGTTCGCGGAATTCAGCTATGTGCTGTTCATGAGCAAGGACGGCAGCGCCGTTGTACATACCGCCCAGGGCAGCAGCGGCAATGCCGTTTCCAATGCCGACCTGAATACCGCTGCCGAGATGGTGAACCTGTCTCTGGGCCCCACGGAAGCCGTTGTGGGCTGGAGCAGCACCCAGGGCGGTGAGGCCGGTGCGGTTGCCTTCGCCGCCGGTACCGTCAAGGTTTATCCTGTGATCAAGACCGGCTACTGGGTCATCTTCGATTCCAAGGGCGGCAACTATGTGGCCCCCGTCTTCGCCCAGGACGGCCAGACCGTGACGCTGCCGACGACTGCGACCCGGCCGGGCTATACCTTCGACGGCTGGTATCAGAACGGACAGCCTGTGACCCAGGTCAACGCAGCGGCGAACCTGGAGGCCCACTGGACCGCAGCGACGAACACCAAGTACACCGTGATCCACTGGCAGGAAAATGCCAATGATGAGAATTATTCCTTTAAGGAGTCCGAACCCAAGACCGGCACCACCGGCGAGGAAACGAAAGCTGCGGCCAAGCGCTATGAGGGCTTCGAGGCCCAAACCGTTGAGCAGCAGACCATCGCCGGTGACGGCAGCACCATTGTGAATGTGTACTATGAGCGCAATGCGTATACCATTACGTTCTATCTGGATAATCCGTATTACTCCTGCGGGAAGCAAGAGCATTCGCATAGCAAATGGTGCAAAAGGTTTGGCTGTACGGAGGAAGAGCATACCCACAGCAGTGCCTGCGGATATGTCAGCCAGATAACCATTACCGCAAAGCACGGTGCAAACATCTCTGATCAGTGGCCGACGGTTGACGGCAGCAGTTCGTGGCGTACTACTCGGAACGGTTCTACATATCAAAGTAACATCGATGTTATGCCGTAGGTGGCGGCAGCTACTATGGGCCGAATAAGGACAGCGGAAGCGAAACGGCATACTACTATGCAGAGGTTCTCCCTGGAGAGACTGGTACGATCAACAAGGGCGGAATTTCCTACAAGCTGCACCATAGCGATACCTCTCCGGGCAGGGGATATATTGTCACAGAGGAAGATAGATATCCTATCACCGGTTTTACCTATAAGGAAGGAACCGGCCTTGGCAGCAATTATAACAACGCCAAATTCTACTACACCCGCAACAGTTACAACATTGTCTTCATCAACAACGGTGCTACGGAAAAGACGCAGCCCATGAAGTACGAGCAGTCTTTGAGCGGCGTGAGCTATGAACCCACCCGGCCTGACGGTGTGCCTGCGGGTTACGAGTTTGCTGGTTGGTATGATAACGAGACCGGTGAGGGCAAGGCCTTCGAGTTCGATGGCAAGACCATGCCCGCCCAGAACATCACCCTCTATGCCAAGTGGGCGGCCCCCGAGGTCGACGCAACCGTTTATCTGACAGTCGACATCAACGGTATGGCTGAAACGTTGAGCGTTCCCTATGGCTCTTCCTTGAAGGATGCTCCCGGCTACGCGGAACTGATGGAAAAGGTCAGAGCCAGCAATGACGGGCAAGAGCCCAGCGCCTGGTTCTCCGTGGACGGCGACGGCGCAAAGACGCTGTTCAACCCGGATACCAAGCTCTATGCCCCCGTGACTCTGGTGCCCCACTTCTCCGGAACGCTGGAAACCTTCACGGTTACCTACACGGAAGGCGACCAGGCGGGCCCGGAGGACAACAACTCCTATCAGAGCGGCAGCTACGCCACGGTCCTGGGACCGAAGAATGGCAACCTGCGGTTCCTGTTCTGGAAGGACACGGCAACCGACAAGATCTATAAGCCCGGTGAGTCCATGAAGATGAGCGGCAACGTGACCCTCACCGCCGTGTACACCGAGGCACCGGCTACGGTCGGACTGACCTACCACAACGGAACGGACTCCCGTACCGAGACCGGTATTCGCTCCAACACCTTCGCAACAGTAAAGTCTGCTGCAAACCTGGGCTTCATCGCCCCCACCGGCTACGTTTTCGTCGGCTGGTCCACAACCGAGAACGGCGCAGCCACCTATTTCCCCGGGAATGCCGTCTACGTCCCTGAAAAGGGCGCATACCTGTACGCGGTCTGGACGGAACGGACGGATCTGAGCTATACCGTGCGGTATCTGGAGAAGGGTACGGACAATCAGCTGAGCGGTGTGGTGCTGGTTTCCAATCAGACATTTGGCACTCCTGTGAACGCAGCTGATCATAAAATTGAAATCACCGGTTATAAATTTGATTCCGCAGAGCCTGAGACGCTGAAAATCGGCGCTGAGGGAAATGTGATGGTGCTGTACTATGTAAAGGATACAAGCCAGACCAAGCCCACCACCTACACTGTGAAGCACATCGTAGGTGGAGAGGAAGAGTACAGCCACACCTACACCGGCACCGCATGGATTAACGAGACCAATCCTACCATTGTGATCGAGGAAGGCAGCCTGGAGCAGAAGACCTACACCGGCTACCGGTTCGAGAGCATGACTCCCAGCGATGCAGAGGAAGGCAAGGCAGTCAAGAGCGGCACTACTATCGTCCTGACCTACGTCAAGGATGAGACGCAGACCAAGCCCACCAACTACACTGTGAAGCACATCGTAGGTGGAGAGGAAGAGTACAGCCACACCTACACC
>ERZ837910.4034-NODE-4034-length-14994-cov-7.305710_pt1 | contig 14994 bp, 10 predicted proteins | sample MGYA00519940_ERZ837910 | MGnify/ENA primary metagenome ERZ837910 (study PRJEB31850, sample SAMEA3708825) | human gut metagenome | biome: human gut; feature: human-associated habitat; material: faeces | place: China | collected 2014 ... | reverse complement strand
TGCCGCACCTCGCTCGCCGTATCGGCACTTAGAATTATGCGGTATTGCCCTAAATGAGTAACACAACAAGACGGGAAGGAGGCGAAGCCCTTGAACCGTGAAGAAAAAGAGCGGCTGGAACGCCGCCGCCGTATGTTGGCGCGGGAACGAGGCGAAGCCCCGCCAACCCCGCCGCCTGCCTCCAAACAGCAGCCGGAACGGGAACGCCCAGCGCCGGAGCGCAGCGCACCCAGCACCCTGCCGCCCAAAGAGCAAGGCGCAGCTGCGGCACCGGCGGCAACGCTGCGGCCCATCAGCCCTATTCTGCGCCGCCGCCAGCGCCGCAGGCGCATTGCCGTTGTTCTGGTGGTGCTGATTATTGCCGCCATTATGGCGGTGGGCAGCGGCCTGCTGGGTACATCCATTGCCATGCTGGGGGATATGACGGATTCTATCTCGCTGTATCTCAACCGCGCCGGGGCGGGTTGGCCCGCCAACACCGGCATCCGCACGCCGACCCAGGTGGAACCCCTGGCGGGCGGTTTTGTGGAGATGGATAATGAGGATGTGGCGGTCTATTCCGCTTACGGCGCAAAGATCCGCACCATCCAGCCCGGCTATGCCCGCCCGGCGCTGGCCGTGGGCAACACCCGCTTTGTGCTGTATAACCGCGCAGGCAAGGAGCTGACGGTGCAGAGCCGCACCCGCCAGCTGTACGCCAAAAGCTTTAATAACGCCATTATGCTGTGCGAAATGGCGCAGAACGGCACCCTGGCCGTGGTGACGGAGTCTGACCGCTATGCGGCGGAAGTGATGGTGTACGATGCTTCTTTCAGCGGGGACCCCTTTACCTGGAAGCTGACCAGCACCGACGGCACCCCCATTGCATTGTCTTTTGCCACGGATAACCACCGCTTTGCCGCGGCAACGGTGGCCGCGAGGGACGGCCAGCTGCGCACTACCGTGCGCATGATGAACACCAATTCGGATACTGCCGGGCCGTTTTATGTGGCGGATACCGGCAGCGTGATCCTGAAGCTGAAATGGATCAGCAGCAGCCGCGTGCTGGCTGTTTTTGATACCTATACCGCCATCATCAACGTGAGCGATGGCACCGAGAGTGCCCGCTATGATTATGGCGGGGCCACCCTGCAAAGCGTGTCCATCAGCGGGCGCAGCACGGCGCTGCTGCTGGCGGTGCGCGGCGGCGATACCTTGGTCACGCTGGATGATTCGCTCAACCAGCTGGCGAGCGTTGCCGCCGGGCAGGCCAAAAGCGTCAGCAGTACCGCAACGGCGGTCTATCTGCTGACAGCGTCCGGCGTGGAAAGCTATGGCTATGACGGCACCCATAATTGGAGCCGGGATTATGGTGCGGCACCGCAGGCGGTTATCAACGCCCGCGAAACACTGGTATTTATTTCCGGCACGGTAGAGGTACTGAATGCGCCGCACGAATGATGCTGTGCGGCATGGGAAAGTATGGTAGAGTTATGACACAGTATATTGGTATTGTTTATGATGTAATTTTTCTTTTGCTGGTGCTGGGCGCGGCCGAAACCGGCCGCCGCCGCGGTTTTGCCTCCGGACTGGTGAGCCTTATCGGCTCCGTGGCGGGCATTATCGGCGGCACTTACGGCACCCGCGTTTGGGCCGGCGGCATTTATGATAAATATGTTGCCAGCCACGTTACCGATGTTGTGGCTGACACGCTGGAAAAGACCGGCGGAGATCTGGCCCAGGCAATCCATGCGCTGACCTTTCTGCCGCAGTCGATCCAGCAAAAGCTGATCGATACCGTCAGTGCGGCGTCCAGCAATGCGGTGCCGCAGGTGGTCAATGCGCTGGAACCGCTGTTTCTGCCGGTTATTCAGGCCGTTGTGTTTTTGTCGATCTGGATCGTGGTGTGGGTGCTCTGCCGGATGCTGGGGCGGGTGCTGCGCGGCATCAACGCCATCCCGCTCATCGGTGGACTGAATCGCATTTTGGGCTTTGCGTTCGGCTTTGTCAGCGGTTTGCTGAACTGCTGGATCTGGTCCATTCTGCTGTGGGTGGCGGCAAACCTGACCGGCGGCAAGCTGGAATTTTTGACCACAGCCACCCTGAACCGAAGCGTGATCTATGGACTTTTGGCAAACCTGAACCCGTTTTTGACCCGCTATTGATTAACAATATCTGAACATTCCCCCCGCCCCTCTTGCAAATATCAGTGGGGTGGGGGATAATAGTACATGGGAAAAGTTCTGAAAACGCATGTTGTGTGCGCGTTTCGGCATTCCCGATCCAATCGAATACCCCATAGAGAGGTGAACCATATGTTATGTACCCGCTGTAAAAAAAGACAGGCGGTTGTGTTTGTGCAGCGGCTGGAAAACGGCAAACCGGTGCAGGAAGGCTACTGCCTGACCTGCGCGCGGGAGCTGCATATTCAGCCTGTGGATGATTTGATGAAGCGGTTTAATATGACCGATGACCAGCTGGCCAGCATGGAAGAGCACATGGCAGACCTGATGCAGCAAGCGCAGGAAAGCGGCGCCATGATGCCCATGATGGACGGCGATATGCAGAACCCCGACGATACCGGGGATGATTTTGTGCCCGGCGGTTCGCCGGTGTTCCCCTTTGGCTTTGGCGGAACCCCCAAGGCTGAGGAAAAGGGCGAAAAGTCCAAAAAACAGCGTGGCCGCGGCCAGCGCAAATACCTGGACACCTACTGCGAAAACCTGACCCAGAAAGCCAAGGACGGCAAGCTGGATGCCATCATTGGCCGTGACCGTGAGGTATACCGCACGGTGCAGATTCTGTGCCGCCGCCAGAAAAACAACCCCTGCCTGATCGGTGAAGCCGGCGTTGGCAAAACCGCCATTGCCGAGGGCATTGCCCAGCGCATTGCCGAAGGCAAAGTGCCCGCCCGCTTACAGGATAAAGAGATCTACCTGCTGGACCTGACGGCCCTTGTGGCAGGCACCCAGTTCCGCGGCCAGTTTGAACAGCGCGTCAAGGGCCTGCTTTCTGAAATCAAGGCCGCCGGCAATGTAATCTTGTTCATTGACGAGATCCACAACATTGTCGGCGCCGGGGATTCGGACGGCGCCATGAACGCCGCCAACATCATGAAACCGGCCCTGTCCCGCGGGCAGATCCAGGTTATCGGCGCAACGACCTTTGCCGAGTACCGCAAGTTTATTGAAAAAGATTCTGCGCTGGAGCGCCGCTTCCAGCCCGTCAAGGTGGAAGAACCCTCCATCAATGATGCCATTGCGGTTATCCGCGGCGTAAAAGGTTATTACGAAAAGTACCACTGCGTGCGTGTGCCCGATTCCATCGTGGCGGATGTGGTACACCTGTCGGAACGGTATATTACCGACCGCTACCTGCCGGATAAGGCTATTGACCTGCTGGATGAATCCTGCGCCTGCTGCAACCTGCGCCACCCTGAAATTACCGAGTTCCTGAACCTGCAAAAGCAGGTGGCAGAGCTGGAAACCAAAGAGCATGATCTGGAAAACCCCGACCCCGAAAAGCAGGGCGATGCCGCTATTGATTACGAGGAACTGGCCAAAACCAAGACCGAGCTGGCCCAGCTACGCCAAAAGCTGCCCGCGCTGGAGCTGCGCGTGGCCGATGTCCAGGTAACGGCGGACGATGTGGCCCAGGTTGTGGAGCTGTGGACCGGCATTCCGGCGGTTAAAATCAAAGAGACCGAGTATGGCCGCCTGATGGGGCTGGAAGATGCCCTGAAAGAGCATATCATCGGCCAGGACGAAGCTGTGCACAGCGTAGCGCTGGCCGTTAAGCGTGCGCGGGCAGACCTGTCTGGCCGCCACCGCCCGGCAAGCTTTATCTTTGTCGGCCCCACCGGCGTGGGCAAAACCGAGCTGGTCAAGCAACTGGCCAATCAGCTGTTTGATACCGTGGACCCGCTGATCTCCATTGACATGAGTGAGTATATGGAAAAGTACGCGGTGTCCCGCCTGATCGGTTCCCCTCCGGGCTATGTGGGTTATGATGAAGCCGGCCAGCTGACCGAAAAAGTGCGCCGCCATCCTTACAGCGTGGTCCTGTTTGATGAAATCGAAAAGGCCCACCCCGATGTGATGAACATCCTGCTGCAGATCCTGGACGAGGGCAAGATCAACGATGCCCAGGGCCGCACGGTGGATTTTTCCAATACCGTGATCTGCATGACCTCCAACGCCGGTTCTTCGGACCGCACCGCCCTGACTGGCTTTGGCCGCACCGAAGAGCAGGTCAGCCGCGAAAAGAGCATGAAAGCGCTGCAGGAGTTCCTGCGGCCGGAGTTCCTGGGCCGTGTGGATGAAGTGATCACCTTCCGCCCGCTGGAACAGGCTGACCTGGAAAAGATCGCTGCCCTGATGCTGGACGAGTACAAGCCCGGCCTGGAAGCCCGCGGCCTGAAGCTGGAATATACCCCGCAGGCACTGGCAGCCATCGTGAACGAAACATCCACCCGTTTTGGTGCGCGTGAACTGCGCAAGACCATCCGCAAAACGCTGGAGGACCCCGTGGCCGAAGCCATTGTGGCGGGCCGCCTGACCGGTGGTCAGACCGTGACCCTGGCAGCGGATGCTGACGGCAAGCCGCAGCTGGTGCTGCCGGAGTAAGCGCGAATGAAAAAGCCGCGCGTATTGCTCCACCTTGCCGCCCTTGCTATGGGGCTCTGCCTGCTGGCCGGGTGCGCGGCACAGCCTGCCGCACCCGCACAGGCAGCGATCCCCCATATCGAAACCAGCCCCCAGCCCACCGTGGCCCCCTGCCCAACAGCAAGATTTACAGCAGGTGTACGGCAGCTGCGGGCTGCTGGCATGGCCCAGCGTGCTGTACAGCATTTATCTGCAGGACGACGCCAACCCCTGGACCGAGGAAGCTCTGGCCCAGACGCGGCAGAACCTTGCCGTGGCGGTGGACTGGATCACCCAGCAGGCGCAGACCTATAACGCCCAGCCGAAAATCTATTACGATACCGGCGAAAACAATCTGAGCACCTTTGCCGCCTACAAAGCCGGTCTGACGGAAGATACCACCACTGGCACAACGTTCTATGACGATGTGGACACCCTGACCGCACAGGTGGATGTGGAATTCATCCAGCAGCAATACGGCACGGCAAGCATTGGCTACCTGATCTTTCTGCCGGTGGAGGGGGCTTCCTACTCCATTCTGCATTATCTGGAGGATGGCGGTAATTACCTGAATGAATTCAGCTGTCTTTATCTTTATGATTCCTATGCGGGGGAGAAAACCTACAACAGCCCCACCGTGTATGCCCACGAGATCCTGCATCTGTTTGGTGCGGCAGACCTTTACGTCGGCAGCCGGGATACGTTTGTGACCCAGCCGCTGGCGCAGTATGTGCTGAACACCTGGCCGGATGCTATTATGTATTACACCTACAACAGCGATAACGGCATCAGCTATGAGCATATCGAAAAAACGCTCTGCCCGCTGACGGCCTACCGCCTGGGGCTGGTGGACAGCTTCCCCGGGAGCGAGCGGTTCCCGGCGGCAACGCAGGACCCGCCCGGTGTGTTCAGCAACGGCGCAGGCCAGAACTGGACCGCAAGCGATGAAGCAACCTGAACAGGGGAGGTGAAGGCGTGTATGGGGATGAATGGCCGCTGCGGGTAACAGGGATTGCCAGCGCGGCGGAATCCGAATGGCGCATTGGCCAGCAAACGCCGGAGCGCACCTGTGAGGGCTGGCTGCTGGTATATGTAAAAAGCGGTATGGTGGAAGAGCTGTGCGATACCCACCGGGTGCTGCTGCGCGCCGGGCAGATTTTGTTCCACCAGCCCGCAGAGCTGTTTGCCATGCGCGCAGTGGGCGAAGTTCCGCCGGAGGTGTTCCGCGTGGAATTTACCGCGGATGGCAGTGCGATGGATTCTTTCCGCAGCTGCCATATGCGGCTCGGCAACGCCGAAAAAAGCTGTCTGCGCCAGCTGGCAGAAACGGTGCGCGAGGTGTTCCAGCCGGTGCAGGATGCCTGCCAGATGCCCGCCCGCCGCGCGGAAATCCCGTTTGGCGGCAAAGAGCTGCAAACCATCTATCTGGCACAGCTGCTGTACCTGTTGGCCCGCCGCAGGCAACGCACCCGCAAACAAAGCCCCCGTGCCCGCGCCGAGCAGGAGCAGGCAGCCCTTGTGGAAAGCGTGCGCCTGTACTTTGCGCAGAACATTGAAAAGCCGCTGGCGCTGGACCAGGTGTGCGATGCCAATGGTTGCTCCCGAGTGGCATTGCAGCAGGCGTTCCGCGCCCGCACCCGCATGGGGCCGATGGAGTATTTCTCCTGCATGAAAGCCGAACAGGCAGCGCTGCTGTTGACCCAGGGGTACGGCCCCGGCGAAACGGCCCGTATGCTGGGGTATGGCTCCCTGGCGTGGTTCAGCAGGCGGTTCCACGCCCTGACTGGCCAAACGCCCGGCGCTTACCGCCGCGCCCCGCACCCGCTGCATCTGTGCGAACGGTAAAGGTAACAACAAAGTTACATATCAAACATGGAAACATCTATTTCCATATTGTGATAAAGACGTTAGAATAAAATCAACAAGGGAACGAAGCAAACCCTGCGGATGCCCTGTTGAAGATACAAAATCCCGGCAACAACTTTCCATATTGTGTAAAGGAGCGATCAGTATGTCTATTTTGGTCAGCGGCGGCGCCGGTTACATCGGCAGCCATACCTGTGTGGAGCTTCTCAATGCGGGTTACGATATTGTGGTGGCAGATAACTATTACAACTCCTGCCCCGAAGCCCTGAAGCGTGTGCGCGAGATCACCGGTAAGGATTTCAAGTTTGTGGAAGCAGACATGACCGACCATGCGGCAGTTGAAAAGGTCTTTGCGGAAAATCCCGGCATTGACTGTGTGATCCAGTTTGCCGCCTACAAGGCCGTGGGCGAAAGCGTTTCCAAGCCCATCGAGTATTACTCCAACAACCTGAACTGCACCCTGAACATCCTGGATGTTATGCGCCGTTACGATTGCCATAACATCATCTTCTCCTCCTCCGCAACGGTTTACGGCGACCCCGCCAGCGTGCCCATCCGCGAGGATTTCCCTGTTGGTGCAACCACCAACCCGTATGGCACCACCAAGGTGTTTACCGAGCGCATCCTGACCGACTGCTGCAAGGCAGACCCGGAGCTGAACGTTGCTCTGCTGCGTTACTTCAACCCCATCGGTGCTCATCCTTCCGGAAAGATCGGCGAGGACCCGAACGGCATCCCCAACAACCTGGTGCCCTACATCGCCAAAGTTGCCGTTGGCAAGCTGGAAAAAGTGCATGTGTACGGCAATGATTACCCTACCCCCGATGGCACCGGCGTGCGCGACTACATCCACGTTGTGGACCTGGCCCGCGGCCATGTGGCAGCCATCAAAAAGCTGGAAGAAAAGCCCGGCCTGTTCATCTGCAACCTGGGCACCGGCCACGGCTACAGTGTGCTGGATGTGATTCATGCATTCAGCAAGGCCTGCGGCAAGGAGCTGCCCTATGTCATTGACCCGCGCCGCCCCGGCGATATTGCCGAGTGCTGGTGCGATCCCAGCAAGGCCAAGCGTGAGCTGGGCTGGGAAGCTGAGTACGGCATTGACGAAATGTGCCGCGACAGCTGGAACTGGCAGAGCCACAACCCCGATGGGTATAAGACCGCTGAATAATTAAAATAGTAAAAAACACAAAACAGGGCGGCCGGGATTTTTCCCGACCGCCCTGTTGGTGTGTTAGGCAGAGTTTTTTATTTGGTTGACACAATTTTTGATTTGATTCATTAAGGAAGAGCACATATTTTTGCTCTGTAGGGACCGTAGGGGCGCACATTGTGTGCCCGCCGCCTTTGCAGAGCATGCAGCACATAAATCATATTTGTAGGGCGGGATGCCCTCATCCCGCCGCAGAGAAAGATAAATGGTTCGCTGCGTACCCCCATTACAGCCTGTCATGCGGGACGATGCAAGCATCGTCCCCTACAAATTCTTTGCAGGTTTGTGGCAATCGCCAAGGTTCCTCCCCGGCGCGATGAGGGCATCGCGCCCTACAGAATGTTTGTTGGTTGGCAATGCATTGCAAGTGTTCTGTAGGAAACGGTCTATCTCCGGCCTACAGAGCACATACTATCGCATCAAACCACTTTCCCCTTTTTCTCCTGCCCCATCCCCTGAATCTTTGCGTTCAGCCCGGCACCCAAAAACAGCACATTGATGTTCACATTCAGCCAAAGCGTAATCAGCACGATTGCAGCCAAAGAACCGTAAATGTACGATAACTTCCAGAAATGCCCGATGTAAAACGAGAATATTTTGGAAAACAGCGTCCACACCGCTACCACAGCGGCGGCCCCCGGCAGCTGATCCCGTATGCGGCGCTTGCCGCCGGGCACATAGGTGTAGATCAGTGTTACCGTCAGCAGCGAAAGCGCCAACGAAAGCACAGCACTGATGCTGAGCAGGCTGTGCAGCCGCTGCAGCAGCCCGCCCACCAGGGTATGTAGCGGCAGAAGCCCGGCCAGCCCGCGCAGGATTGGGCTCAGGCTTTGCACCACCATGGCAACCAGCATCAGGCCCTCAAACAAAAAGGTATACAGCACAGCCCACAAACGGTCAAACATTGTTTTGCGGGCACCGGGGGTCAGCTTTTGCAGCCCCTTTTGCACCGCGGCCATCCCACCGGAAGCGGAAATCACCGTGGTGATGGCGGCAAAGGAAGCCATGAAGGTGGTGGACTGATTATTCAGGTTGGCAATCACATCCACCGCCATTGACTGGATGGCCGGGATATCCGGCAAAAGCTGGGCAACCAGCGCGGCAATGTCCGAAACCGAATAAAACGGCAGCATGTTGATGATGACCAGCACCCACATCAGCAGCGGCAGCGATGCCGTAAGCAGCAGCAAGGTGGCGTGTCCGGCGTATACGGCCATATCCAGCGCCAGATACTGCCGCAGCAGGCCCAGCAGTGCAGGCAGCAGGGGTGAGGCTTGTTTTTTCATGGCGTTCTCCTGAATCCCCCACGCTCAGGGGCAAAATAAAAAACATTATAACCATTATACAGGCCCGCTCCCGCGCCTGACAATGGGCAGTTGGGGGAAAATGTGCCGCAGGGCAAAGTTTTTCGGTTTTGTGCTGCTAACTGGCCGAACAGCCGCCGGGTGTGCTATAATAAACCATGAATAAAAACCGCCGCCCCGGCGGAAAGGAGAACTCAATGAAAGATTCCATCAAAGCTCTGCGCGAGCTGGAGAAAAGACTGTATGCCTACCAGTACGCAATGGCCGTTGCCGATTATGACAGTGAGACGGTAGCCCCGCCGGAAAGCAGCGCGGGCCGCGCCGAAGCCATGGAGGTGCTGAGCCGCGCCTACTTTGACCAACTGGTCAGCGCTGACACCGCCGCCCTGCTGCAGCGCGCTGCCGCTGATGCCGAAACCGAACAGGAAAAGGCAGAAGTGCGGGAGTTGCAGCGCAGCTATGACGAGATTGGCAAGATCCCGGCAGAAGAGTACGCCGCGTTCACCAAGCTGACGCAGGAAAGCATGCCCGCATGGGGCAAGGCAAAGCGCGGCAATGACTTTGCCAGTTTTGCCCCGTATCTGGAAAAAATTGTGGAATCCCTGCGCGCGCAGGCCCACTATTTTGCCCCTGACCGCGACCCGTATGAAGTCTGGCTGGACCGCTATGAACACGGCCTGACCATTGCCCAGTGCGATACTTTCTTTGCCGCCCTGCGCGAGACCATTGTGCCGCTGCTGGCTGCCATAAAAGAGCGCGGCAGCGCCATCCGCACCGACTTTTTGTATCAGAATTGGCCCATTGAGCAGCAGCGCAAGCTTTCCAAAAAGATCATGGAAGTGTGGGGGCTGGACCCGGACCACTGCGTATTGGGCGAAACGGAACACCCCTTTACCTCCGGCTTCTGGCACGGCGATGTGCGCATTACCACCCATTATATGCCGCAGGATATGTTCTCCAACCTATACAGCGTGGCGCACGAGGGCGGCCATGCCCTGTATGAGCTGAACGTTGACCCTAAGTATGATTATACCATCCTGGCGGGCGGCGCAACCACCGGCCTGCACGAAAGCCAGAGCCGCCTGTTTGAAAACTATGTGGGCCGCAGCCGCGTGTTCATCCACTATTTGTATCCCACTTTGCTGGAGCTGTTCCCCCAGCAGCTGAACGGCGTGACCGAGGAAGAGATCTACCGCGCCGTCAACCGCGCCGAGCCGAGCCTGATCCGCACCGAGGCGGACGAGCTGACCTACTCTTTGCACATTATGGTGCGGTATGAGCTGGAAAAGGCCCTGATGCAGGGCACCCTGACCGTGGCCGAACTGCCCGCCGCCTGGAACGCCAAGTATAAGGAATACCTTGGCGTGGATGTGCCGGACGATACCCACGGCTGTTTGCAGGATATCCACTGGGCAATGGGCGATATGGGCTACTTCCCCAGCTATGCGCTGGGCAGTGCTTACAGCGCACAGGCGGTGGATGACCTGCGCAAAACCATGGACCTGGACGCCCAGTGGGCCGAAGGCAACATGCAGCCGCTGAAAGACGCTCTGCGCAGCCGCGTGTGGCAGCATGGCCGCGCCAAGGAACCGCAGTGGCTGGTGCAAAGCCTGTGCGGCGGCGCATTTGATGCCGCCCACTACACCAACTACCTGAAAAACAAATATACCGAGCTGTACGGCCTGTAAGCACAGCCGGTAAAAATCAAAGCGGGCGCGCCGTCTACTGTAGGACGGTGCGCCCACTTTGCGATATAAGTTGGAAAGAAGAGGTGCGATTTATTTTACGGTGTCGTCCGGTTTGGCGGGCTCTGCGGGCTGCGCCTTGGCGGCAGCCTTTGCAGCGAGCTTGGCCTGCTTTTTCTCCGCCCGGCGGGCCTTGCGGCGCTTGAGGGCGGGCCGTGCCACCAGCAGGATGGCAAGCACGATCAGTACCACCGGCCACAGGTAAACCACCACCAGGATGAGATCTTCGGCCCCATCCACAAAGCCGCGCCAGCCGCTGGTAACGGCTTCCACAAACTTTTCGCCAAAGGTGGTGGCGGTGGGGGTCAGTACCCGCACTTCCTGCAGGGAAATATCCACGGTGGAATAGCGCACCTGGTTATCCATCAGCCGCATCTGGCCGGTGTAGCTTTCCAGCTGATACTGCACATCCGAAAGCTGGCTTTCAATTTCCAGCAGGTCGGCGGTGGTTTCAGCTTTGTCGGCCAGGGCGTTCAGGCGGTCGCGCTGGTCGTTCAGGGCTTTCAGGCGGGCTTCCACATCTACATACTCAGCAGTAATGTCCTGCGCACTCTCGTTCAGCGAGGTCACGTTCCCGGCTTCCCCGGCGGCGGTCAAAAAGCTGCGGTAGTTTTCGGCGGGGATGCGCGCGGTGTAATAAGTATAGCGGCTGCCGGAATCCTTGCTGCCGCCCTGGTCAGTGCTTTCCAGGTAGCCGTTCGCGGCGGTTACGGCCTCCTGCAAGGCGGCGCGGGTGGTATCATAGTCGGTGGTTTCCATCCGCACGCTGGCGTTATACACGATCTTGCGGCTGCTTTCCACCGTGGAAGGATCCAGCATCGAGCTGGTCAGATCGTCTGAAGAAAAACTGCTGCCTTCCCCGGCTTCGGCGCTTTCGGCGCTGTAAGATTCATAGTCTCCGGCATCCTGGCTGCTAAAGGCGGCGGTATCGTTAGGAACAGCGGCGGAGTAGGTGCTGCGGCTGGTGGAACCGCAGGCAGCAAGGCTGAGCGCCAGCGCGGCGGATGCAGCAAGGCTGGCTAAGCGGGATAGTGTTGTATGTTTCATAGGGCACGCTCCTTATTGTGTTGTGTGGTAAGGGGTAAGCCAAAAGCAATATCTGCTTCCTTTACCAGTATAACACGGAAGTGGCACCGGAATGTTACAGCTTGATGTCAAAAAAAGCGGGGTGCGCCGCAAAACCGGCACACCCCACAAAAATAATTCTGATTATTCAGCTTTTTGACCAAGAACCTTGATGTCGTCATTGTCCGCAAAGGCAACAGCGTTGTAACCAGCGGCTTCCAATGTGCCAAACTGCTTGCCCAGCTTTTTGGCCTGGGGCAGAACCGTCACATCATAGGCTGCGCGCAGGGCATCGGCCTTGGCCAGCACGGCGGCGAAATCGGCATCCTTCAGATACAGCAGGGCCAGCTTCTGCTTGGCACCGGGGATCTGGTAATCCTGCTCCAGCAGAATGCCGCAGACGCGCTCGAACCCGATGGAGAAGCCAACGGCGGGCACCTGCTGGCCAATGAACTTGCCAACCATATTGTCGTAGCGGCCGCCGCCTGCAACAGCGCCGCTGAACTGCGGGCAGGTCACTTCAAACACCATGCCGGTATAGTATCCCTGGCCGCGCACCAGGCTGGGGGCATAGGCAATGCCGTAACGGCCGTTGGCAATCTTTTCGGCGGTGGCGATGACATAGCGCAGGTCGGCGGTCAGGGTCTCGTCCCCAACGCGGGCGGTCACGGCGTCCAGGCTGAAATCACCGGCGCACAGGAACTCATCCAGCGCTTCCACAGCGGCGGCGTCAAACTCTTTTTCCAGCAGCTCTTTCTTTACGCCGTCTGCACCGATCTTATCCAGCTTGTCAAAGCTGATGCAGACGGAATCCAGCTGGTCAGCGGCAAAGCCCATCTTTTCCAGCATGGCGCGCAGGATGCGGCGGTCGTTGATGTTGACAGTGAAATCTTTGAAACCGATGCGCAGCAGAGCGCGAGTGGTCACATCGATCAGCTCCACCTCGGCATTGGGGCTTTCGTCGCCCAGAATGTCGATGTCGCACTGGACGAACTCGCGCAGGCGGCCCTTCTGGGGGCGCTCGGCGCGGAACACGCGGTCGGTCTGGATGACCTTGAAGGGGTGGGGGAGCTTGTCCTTGTTGGCAGCGTAGAAACGGCTCAGGGGCAGGGTCAGATCATAGCGCAGGCCCATGTCGGAGAGCTGCTTGGGGTCGCCGGATCCCAGCGCGCTGGTCAGCTTGTCTCCGCGCTTCATCACCTTGAAGATGAGGTTCAGGTTGTCGCCGCCGTCGGATTTGTCCAGGTTCTCCATATCCTCCAGCATGGGGGTGGAGATGCGCTCAAAGCCGGAAGCACGGTAGGTCTCCAGGATCTTGCCCTGGATGTAGTCGCGCAGGGTCTGTTCGGCGGGCAGCAGGTCGCGCATACCCTTCAATGCCTGTGATTTCATAGTTGGTTCCTCTTTCTCAGCATCCTCACCCTCTCAGTCTCGCATTCGCTCGACAGCTCTCCCAAAGGGAGAGCCAAGGGCAATCCCAGATGAGGCCTTTCAAAGAACCGCCAGAGCCTCCCCCTTTGGGGGAGGTGGCAGTGCGTCAGCACTGACGGAGAGGGTGAAGTTATTTTAATTTGAACATCTTTAATTATAAAGAATCATGCCGTTTTGTCAATGAAAAAGGGCACACTGACAGAACGAGGTGATAAAACAGATGAAGCAGTTTACAGCGCGCCACCCCTGGGCGATCTTGGCGGCGGGGGCGGCTATTCAGATCCTGACGGGCCTGCCTGCGGCGTGGGGCGTGTTCCAGCAGCCGGTGATGGACGAGTTCAGCCTGACCGAGGACGGCGCTGGCTATGCGTTCGGCATCCTGATCGCAGCGTTCGGGGTGGGCTGCGTCATCGGCGGTTTTTTGCAGGATAAAAAAGGCCCGCGCTGCGCGGCGCTGTGGGGCACCGGCCTGCTCTGCGGCGGGTTCTTTGCGGCGGCCCTCCTGCCCGGGGAAAAGGGCGCATGGTTCTGGGCCGTGTTCAGCATTCCGGCGGGGCTGGGCACGGCGTTTCTCTACCCGTCCATCCAGTCCTGCGCCCAGAAATGGTACGCCGGGCGCAAGGGCCTTGCCACGGGAGTCATTGGCGGCGCGGTGGGCCTGAGCGGTGCGTTCCTGACCGGATTCGTCCGCACGGCGCTGAAGGGCTTTGGCCCGGTGCAGGGGATCCGGGGGGCGTTCTGGGCGCTGGGGGCACTCACGCTGCCGGTCTGCCTTATGGGCAGTGCCCTGCTCACCGACCCGCCTCCGGCAAAACAGAAGCCCGAGGAGCAGGGCAGGGGAAAGGGCACCCCGGCCCTCGACCTTGCCCCGCTGCAGATGCTCAGAACAAAACAGTACTGGCTCTGCGCCGGGGCGGTCTGCTGTTCCACCCCGGCGGTGCTGCTGTTCAGCCCCATCATCTTAAAGCTGGGCATGGAGCGAGGCCTGGACGAGGGCGCTGCCCTGTGGAGTGTGGTGCTGGGCAGCGTGGGCAGCGCGGCGGGCCGCTTGCTGATGCCCCTGCTCAGCGACCGGATCGGCCGCCGCCCCACCGACCTGATCCTGTTCGGCGTGTCGCTGGGGCTTTCAGCGGCCTTCCTGTTCGCACAGGGGTGGCTCGTTGTGGCTGTGTACGCAGGGCTCACCTTCTGTTATTCGGCGCTGGCGGCGGTGCTGCCTTCCCTCTCCACCGACCTGTTCGGCCTGCCCCATGCCGGGGTAAACTACGGCTTTCTGGCGCTGGGACAGAGCGTGGGCAGCCTTGCCTTCCCCTTTGCGGCGAACCTGTGGGGTCTTGCCACCGGGCGGCACTGGCTGGCCATGGCAGGAGCGGCGGCGGGCTTTGTGTGTATCTGGGCGCTCCGGCCTGTCAGGGCCCAGCAGCCGCCCAGAAAAAACTGAACCGGACAGCGCAAGATATTCCTTTTGACAAATATGATAGAAATGTGACGAACTGGGCAGCGAAAGCGGTGAAAGTGCTAGTTAGCGACATATAACCGTTAAAAATGCTTGTGAAAAAATCCGCAAAACGTCTTGCAAATTCCGCCAAGGTTCTCTATAATAAAATCATGCGTGGTAGTACCGGCGTGGCGCGGAAGAGAGCGGCGCAGCCGGTCAATGCAAACGGCAGGACACCCCCTGCCAATGGCATCAATTTGTCAAAAGGAGAGTATGATTATGACCTATTCGCAGCAAGTACAGAATATGT
>ERZ837910.4031-NODE-4031-length-15019-cov-5.328321_pt1 | contig 15019 bp, 14 predicted proteins | sample MGYA00519940_ERZ837910 | MGnify/ENA primary metagenome ERZ837910 (study PRJEB31850, sample SAMEA3708825) | human gut metagenome | biome: human gut; feature: human-associated habitat; material: faeces | place: China | collected 2014 ... | reverse complement strand
ATGGGTATTTATCCGGCCGTCGATCCGCTCGACTCGTCCTCGCGTATCCTGACCGCGGATGTTGTCGGCACGGAGCATTATGAGGTCGCGCGTACCGTTCAGTCGATCCTTCAGAAGTACAAGGAACTGCAGGACATCATCGCCATCCTCGGCATGGACGAGCTTTCCGACGAGGACAAGCTGACGGTAGCCCGTGCGCGCAAGATCCAGAACTTCCTCTCGCAGCCGTTCTCGGTCGCGGAGCAGTTCACCGGCATGTCCGGCAAGTACGTTCCGGTTGCGGAGACCATCCGCGGCTTCCGCGAGATCCTCGACGGCAAGCATGACGACCTGCCGGAGTCGGCGTTCCTGTTCGCCGGCACCATCGACGAAGTCGTGGAGAAGGCTAAGAAGGGGGCATAATATGGCTACCTTTCCTCTCAAGGTGATGACGATCGACCATTGCTTTTTCGAGGGCGATGTAGACCGCATCGTCGTGCGCACCTCGCAGGGCGACGTCGGCATTCTGCCGAATCATGTGCCGTATATCGCCGCTCTCGGCATCGGCGCGCTGACCATCATTCAGAACGGTGAAAAGCGCATCGCGGCCATTGCGGGCGGCTTTGTCGACGTGACGAAGGAGGGCACGACCATCCTCGCACGCACGTGCGAATGGGCGGACGAGATCGACATCAACCGCGCAAACAGTGCAGCGGAGCGTGCACGCGCCGCGATCCAGAAAAAGGAGAGCGAGCGCGAATACGAGGTGGCTCAGGTCAAGCTGAAAAAGGCGCTGAACCGTATCCGTATTGCAGGCGACAAGTAAACATGAAAAAAGTCCTCTGGGAGCGATCTCAGGGGACTTTTTTTACCCTGTCGAAAAACTTCGTTTTTCCGACAAGGTGCGGCTCTCAGCAAACGCTTTTTCATGCGCGCTGCCGCGCGGCTGTCTTAACCGGATAGATTTTCTGTATGTCGATTAGATCTGCGAGACGATATCCCGGCGCATTTTCGCGATGATGCGCTTTTCAAGACGGGAGATATAGCTTTGCGAGATGCCAAGGCGGTCAGCGACCTCCTTCTGCGTCATGGCTTCGGGCAGGTCGATGCCGAAGCGCATGGAGATGATCTGCCGCTCGCGCGGCGGCAGCCGGGAAAGCGCGCGCAGCAGCAGCGCACGGTCGACATCGTCCTCGAGCGGGCGCATGACGCTGTCCGGCTCGGTGCCGAGAATGTCCGAGAGCAGCAGCTCGTTCCCGTCCCAGTCCGAGGACAGCGGCTCGTCGAACGAGACCTCGGCGCGGCGCCCGGCGATCTTGCGCAGATACATCAGGATCTCGTTCTCGATGCAGCGCGAGGCGTAGGTGGCGAGCTTGACCTTGCGGTCGCTGCGGTAGGTGCTGACCGCCTTGATGAGACCGATCGTGCCGATCGAGATCAGATCCTCCGTGCCTACGCCGCTCGATTCGAACTTGCGCGCGAGAAAAACGACAAGACGGAGATTGTGCTCGATGAGCGTGCGGCGTGCGCCTTCGTCACCGGCCTGACAGGCCGCGGCCGCGGCGGCCTCCTCCTCGGGCGACAGAGGCGGAGGAAGGATTTCACTGCCGCCGATGTAATAGACGGCAGGCAGACGGCGAAGCTGCCTGAGAAACGCAAGGATTTGTTCAAGTTTCATGATTTTCTCCCTTTCACACACAGATCAGGCCCTCGTACTGTCCGGACTCGAAGCCGGGCGGACCGGCAGCGCACACGCAGTCGAGCGTTGTTCCGTCGGCCTCCAGCACGCGGTCGGGGCGGAAATACAGCAGCAGGCCGCTCTCTGTCCCGACGGCGCGGTAGGGCACGAGACCGCAGTGCGCCGCCGTCTCGTCCGGCAGGGCGGTGAGCTGCTGCGCGGCATCGCCGTCGAGCGGGTCATTCAGCAGCAGCGCCGCCTCGCCGCGGCACAGAATAAGCACCGGTTTTCCCGAGACCGGCTCGGTGAGCGAGTGGCCGGTGTCCTCCAGCACGCGCACGCGCCGTTCGCGGCCGGAAAAGCATATGGTGAGCGGACGGATGTCGCGCCGTATGGAGCCGTGCTTTGCGTCGCCGCGCAGCAGGATGCCGCTGAGCGTGTAGCCGAGCGCCGCCGCGAGCAGCAGCAGACGCAGCGGAACGGCAAAGTAATACCCTGCGCCGAACAGCAGCCGCCGTTCCGAGACCGCGCCGAGTGCTGCGGCGAGTCCGGCGAACGCGGCGGCAGTCAGAAAATACAGTCCGCCGAGCCGAATAAGCGCCCGTTCGCCGCAGAACGCCGCAAGACAGAGCGCCGCGCCTGCGAGCACGCGCACGGGCAGAGCGGCGAGGAGAGGGAGCAGCGCCGCCCCTGCGGCATACACGCCGCCGAGCAGAGAGGCGAGAGCAAGCCGCCCCTGTCTGACCTTTGCGCCGCCGAGCCGCGCCGCCGCGAGCAGCGTTATCCAGTCCATCAGCACGTTCGTGAAAAACAGCACATCAAGATACACGACCACAGCCGCCGCCCCCTCTCATTCGGTACGTCTATCTTACCACGGCAGGCGGGGCAGGTGATGCCGAAAACGGGAAGCGCGAAAAAGCAGAAAAAATTGCCCGAAGCCGCTTCACCTGTGAAGAGATAAAACGGCCTCGGACAAAGAGTAGTATGTAAGTAAGATGTGGGCAAAAAGGGAAAAGAGGAAGCGGTCAGACTGTCGGAAAACGAAGTTTTCGACAGTCTCAATAAGAGATATCAGGGAGTAATACAAAAACAGCAAGGAACCGAACGCCCACATTGGGTCCAGCTTCCTTGCTGCTGCATTTATATTACCGCAGAACGGCGCCTTTGTCATCGTTCATTGTTCACAAAAGTGAAGCGGCGAACAACGAAAATTTTTAACGGTTGAAATCTCCGATGGTTACAGAACGGCGAATTTCGCAAGCAGAGCGGCCGACTGCTCGACATCGGAGACCGCGCACATCTCGCTCGGGGAGTGGATATAGCGGGTCGGGATGGAGACCGCACCGGCCGCGACGCCTGCGCGCGCCTTCTGGAGCGCCGCGGTATCCGTGCCGCCGCACTGGAGGATTTCACGCTGCGTGGAAATGCCGAGCAGCTCCGCCGCCTTTTCGAGGCCGGCGCAGACCGCAGGAGAGCAGATGACCGAGCGGTCCATGACCTTGACGGCCGGGCCGCCGCCCATCTCGACCGCCATCGCGGTCTTCATCTCGGGCAGGTCGCCCGTGTCGGTCACATCAACGGCGATCGCTACATCCGGCTCGACCGCGAACGCCGCCGCGCCTGCGCCGCGCAGACCGACCTCCTCCTGTGCCGTGAACACGAAATACAGGTCGTTTTCGGTCTCGGCCTCCGCCAGCTGCTCCATCATCAGCAGGAGCGTTACGCAGCCGATGCGGTTGTCGAGGTACGGGCCGCAGAGCACGCCGTTCTGCTCGAAGCGCGGCGCTTCGAATACCGCAAAGTCGCCGATCCGGACGAGCTTTCGCGCTTCCTCGGCGTTCTTTGCGCCGATGTCGATGAACATATGCGCGAGGGTCATGTCCTTCATCGGGGTCTTTTCCTCGAAGGAGATCACGCCGCGCGTGCCGTTGGCGAAGCGGACGGTGATGTTCACGAGATCCGCGTAGTACAGGCCGCCGACCTGCGAGAAGCGGATAAAGCCGTTCTCGTCGATATAGGTCGCGACAACGCCGATCGAGTCCATGTGCGCAGCGAACAGCACCTTTTTGCCGGCGCCCTTTTTGCGGCAGATCAGGTTGCCGAGCGCGTCGGTCGTAATGTCGTCAATATACGCGCCTGCGATGCCTGCGATGGTCTCGCGTACCGCATCCTCGCGGCCGGACGGGCCGAATGCGCCGCCTACTTCCTTCCATAAATCAAAAACCTTGCTCATTCGTCGTCCCCTCCGAGTTCTTCAAGAAATGCACGGGCGGCCGCGAGGACTGCCTCGCAGTCGGCCTTTGCCGCCACAGAGGACGGCGAGTGGATATAGCGTACCGGAGCCGCTGCGGCGCATACGCGCACACCGGCACGGCTCCTGTGAATGCGTCCGGCATCCGTACCGCCGGCAACGCGGGTCTTGGTCTGCCACGGGATGCCGCGCTTGGTGCAGGCGTCGCGCAGCAGCTCGAACAGCGCCGCGTCGTAAATGGTCGCGCCGTCCATGAACGGCAGCACAACGCCGCCGCGCACGCGGCAGACCGCGTCAGCGCCCTCGACCTCGGCGAGGTCGGCCGCCGTCGTACCCTCGAGCACCATCGCAAAGCCCGGATCGAGCGCGAACGCCATGCTCGCCGCGCCGCGCAGGCCGGTTTCCTCCTGCACGGTGAAGCAGAACCAGGTGTCGACGGGCGGCTCGTCCTCGAGCAGGCGGAGCAGAGCGGCGCAGCCGACACGGTCGTCGATCGCCTTGGCCTTGATGAGACCGTCGCCGAACTCGACAACGGCGGAGTCGAACACACCGTAATCGCCGAGCGAGACCAGCTTTTCCGCGGCAGCGCGGCTCGTCGCGCCGATGTCGATATAGAGATTTTTTGTTTTCGGCATGGTGCGGCGCTCGGCGGCGGTCGTCAGATGGACGGCCTTGATGCCGATGACGCCCGGAACATCGCCAAAGCGCACCGGACGGCCGATGACAACGCGCGGATCAACGCCTCCGACAAAGCCGAATTTCAGCATGCCGTCCTCGGTGATCTTTTTGATGATCACGCCGACCTCGTCCATATGTGCGCACAGGGCGACCGGACGGTCGAGCGCCTTTGCGCCCTTGCGGAATACCATGACGTTGCCGATGGCGTCGGTCCGGATCTCGTCCGCGAAGGGCTTGACCCTTTTGAGCACGAACGCACGCACCGCGTCCTCACAGCCGGACGGGCCGGGCAGTGCGCACAGCTCATTCATCAGTTCGATCATGCCTTCACCTCCCCGTCAAATTCGCGCAGGAACGCCGCCATGAGGTCCGCGACCGCCTCTACGTCGGAGAGCGAAATGACCTCGACCGGCGTGTGCATGTATTTTTGCGGAATGGACAGCAGCGCGCACGCGATGCCGCGTCCGACGATCTGCATCGTCCAGGCGTTCGTGCCGGTGTCGCCCTCCATGATCTCGAGCGAATAGTCGATGTCGTTGGCCTTGGCGGTCCGGATGAGCGCCTTTGTCAGGCCGCGGTGCAGGTTGGGGCCCATGCCGATGGCGGCACCGCTGCCGAGGTCGAACACGCCGTCCGACGGGCCGTCCGGCGTTTTGCCATGAGTGACGTCTACCGCGATGGCGTATTCCGGCTGCACGGCGAACGCACCGGTCTGTGCGCCGAGGCCGGTGACCTCCTCCTGTGCGCTGATGAGCACTGCGATGTTGCAGCGCAGCTTTTTGCCCTTTTTGAGCTGCTTCATCGCGAGCAGGATGGACGCGATGCCGGCGCGATCATCCAGACATTTGCTGCAGAGCTGATCGCCCGCGAGCGAAATCGGCGTCTGACCGAACACGATGGGCGTGCCGACACGGATGCGGCTCTTGGCGTCGAGGAGACCGGTGTCGATCGCCATCTCGCTGACGGGCACGGCCTTGTCCTGCTCGCCGGCCTTCAGCAGATGGGGCGGCATGCAGGAGACGACGCCGTAGAGCGGCTCGTCTGCGAGCAGCGTGACCTCGCCGCCGAGCAGCATGCGCGGATCGACGCCGCCGACCGGCGCGAAGCGGACAAAGCCGCCGTCCAGCACCTCGGTCACGAGAAAGCCGATCTGGTCGAGATGCGCGTCGAGCAGCACGGTCTTTGCGTTTTTGCGTCCGCAGGACCGGAAGCCGAGCATATTGCCGTTTTTGTCTACTTCGACCGTGTCGCAGTACGGACGGAACAGCTCAGCCACAGCCTCGGCCGCCTGCGCTTCGTGGCCGCTGACCGCAGGCAGCGCGGTGAGCGTCCGCAGAGTTTGTTCTAACTGCAAGGAAATTCCTCCTTTAATAGACTATTGTACGCATCTATTATATACGTCTGCGGTAGATTTCACAAGAGCCGACGTAAAATTCGCCCGGCAATTCCATTTTCGCGCGGGATATGCTATACTGTAAGCAGGCAAAAGCAAAAGGAGTGCACAGCGATGCAGATCGAGATCAGACAGTACCGGACACACGACGCAGCCGCAGCAGCTGCGATATGGAACGAGGTCGTGCGCGGCGGCGTGGCATTTCCGCAGCAAGAGGAGCTGACGGAGGAGAATGCGGACAGCTTTTTCCGGTCGCAGTCGTTCACCGGCCTTGCGGAGGACGCAGAGACGGGCGAGATCGTCGGTCTGTACATCCTGCATCCGAACAACGTCGGACGCTGCGGCCATATCTGCAACACGAGCTATGCGGTGAAGGACGGCGTGCGCGGCCGGCATATCGGCGAACAGCTCGTGCGGCACAGCATGGCGCAGGGAAAGGCACTCGGCTACCGCATCCTCCAGTTTAATGCGGTCGTCGCGACCAACGCGAGTGCGCTCCATCTTTACCGCAGGCTCGGCTTCAAGCAGCTCGGCGTCATCCCGGGCGGCTTTCTCATGCCGGACGGCCATTACGAGGACATCATCCCGCACTATCACGAATTATAAGAAAAAACGGTCGAAAACGCGGCCGCATGAAAAAATTCCGTCGGTATATTCCGCCTGCCGCAGGGGGAAAATGCTGATAGAACTGCCGGACCTTTTTGGAAAGCCGGCACGCGACAGGAGGTCTTTTTCATGCAGGCAAAGGTTGAGATCTGCGGAGTGAACACATCCGAGCTGCCCGTCTATTCCGGCGCGCAGACGGACGCACTGCTGAGACGCGCCGCAGCGGGCGACAGGGGAGCGCGGGACGAGCTCATCCGCGGCAATCTGCGGCTCGTTCTGAGCGTCGTGCAGCGCTTCCGCGACAGAGGTGAGTCGCCGGATGATCTGTTTCAGGTCGGCTGCATCGGTCTGATGAAATCCATCGACCATTTCAACACCGAGCTCGGCGTGCGGTTTTCCACCTATGCCGTGCCGATGAACGTACCTTGTGGAAATCCTCCGATACATCATAAAAGGACTGCGAAAACCATATATAAAGGAGAAAACTATGCTATTCTGCAACATTGACCTGCTGGACGAAAAGTTTGAGACGAAAAGAAATCAGTATGTCGGCGTGAAGGACGGCCGCATCGCCTACATAGGCGCGTCCGCGCCGGAGGAGGACTTCGGCGAGCGCTATGACGGCCGCCACCGCCTGCTCATGCCCGCCTTCTACAACGTCCACAGCCATGCGCCCATGACGCTGCTGCGCGGCTACGCGGAGAATCTGCCGCTCCAGCGCTGGCTCGGGGAGAAGGTATTCCCGTTCGAGGATCAGATCGACGACGAGGCCGCTTACTACGGAACGCTGCTCGCCATCTCGGAGATGCTCGCGAGCGGCACGGCGTCGTTTTCTGATATGTACTTTTTCTTCGGCGGCATGGTCCCGGCCATCCTCGAGAGCGGCATCAAGTGCAATCTGAGCCGCGGCCTGACCGTGTTCGACGACAGCGACTACACCGACCTGCCGGCCTACCGCGACAATGTGCGCCTGCGCGGCGAGTGGAACGGCGCGAACAACGGCCGTCTGATCGGCGATCTGTGCATCCACGGCGAGTATACCTCCAATCCGAAGATCGTCGAGGCGGTCGCGCAGCACGCCCGTGAGACCGGTGCGCGCATCCAGATCCATCTGTCCGAGACGCAGACCGAGCACGAGGAGTGCAAAGGCCGCCACGGCCTGACCCCGGCGGCGTACATGGAGAAGCACGGCATCTTTGATTCTCCGACGACGGCGGCGCACTGCGTCTGGCTCGAGGACGAGGATTTCGATATTCTGAAAAGACACGGCGTGACGGTCGCGTGCTGCCCGGCGAGCAACCTCAAGCTGGCCTCGGGCTATGCGAACGTGCCGAAGATGCTCGAGAGCGGCATCAATGTCGCGCTCGGCACGGACGGCGCGGCGTCCAACAACAATCTGAACATCATGCAGGATATGTACCTGTTCGGCGTGGTCTACAAGGGCTATTTCCGCGACCCGACCATCATCACCCCGGCTGAGGTGCTCCATGCGGCAACGCGGGCGGGTGCGCTCAGTCAGGGCCGCGGCGACAGCGGCCTGCTCGCCGTCGGCATGCGCGCCGACCTGTGCGTGCTGAACACGGATACGCCGCAGTTCACCCCGATGACCAGCGCGGCGTGCAACGTGGTCTATGCCGCGCAGGGCGCGGACATCCGCATGACCATGGTGGACGGCGAAGTCCTCTACCGCGACGGCGAATTCAAGACCATCGACATCGAAAAGGTAAAGGCTGAGGTGCAGCGCCGCACGGACAGCATCCTGAGCCGCCTGTAAGGAGGGACAACCATGCTGACACATGATGAAGTAAAGCAGTCGGCGGATTTCCTGCGCGGAAAGCTGCCGTTTATCCCGGAGATCGGCATCGTCCTCGGCTCGGGCCTCGGCCCGCTCGCGGAGGAGATCGAGCAGCCGGTCTGCATCCCGTATGGCGATATCCCGCATTTCCGCGTCTCGACTGCGCCCGACCATGCAGGCCGTCTGGTCTGCGGCATGCTCTCAGGACGCCGCATCGTCTGTATGCAGGGCCGTCTGCACGGCTACGAGGGCTACGCGCCGGACGAGATCGCTTATCCGGTCTATGTGCTGAAGGAGCTCGGCGTGGGCGCACTCATCGTCACGAATGCCTCGGGCGGCATCAACACCGGCTTCGAGGTGGGCGATTTCATGCTGATCGAGGATCATATCAACCTGACGGGAAAGAGTCCGCTGACCGGCGCGAATGACGCTTCTCTCGGCACGCGCTTCCCGGACATGACGTTCGCCTACGCACCGGCGCTGCGCGAAAAGGCGCTCACGGCGGCGGAACAGTGCGGCACGGTGCTGCGCCGCGGCGTATACATCGGCGTGAACGGCCCGCAGTTCGAGACCCCGGCGGAGATCCGCGCGTTCCGCACGCTCGGCGCGGATGCGGTCGGCATGTCCACCGTGTTCGAGGTCATCGCGGCGGCGCACTGCGGTCTGCCCGTCCTCGGCATCGCCATGATCACCAATATGGCCGCCGGTGTGCTGAACAAGCCGCTGTCGGGCGCGGAGGTCAACGAGATCGCGGAAAAGCGCGGCGGCGTGTTCCGCAGCTACGTGAAAACGCTCGTCGAGACACTGTAAGCAGGTAAGAACGGGGCGGCGTTTTGCCGCCCGACGTTCTAAAACAACGCCGCAAAATTTAATCTGCGGCGCTTTACGGAAATTTTGTGTCCGGACTTTAAAATTTTTGCTTCTTTGAAAAAGACAGAAAATGTGAAGCATATCAAATCGCAGTTATGACGGAACGGGGGGAAATACTATGACACCGAGGCAGAGATGGTATTGTTTTTGGGTGATAATAGTGGTGACTATCCTTTTCATGGCGGGCTTTGTATGGATTGCAATCCATAACCCGCAGGCGTCATGGAATACCCTGTTTGATAATCTTTGGGAAAGCTTTGCAAACTTTGTTAGCCGATAAGAAACGCCAGCCTTTGTGCAGCAACCCTTGCAAATCATTCATGGAAAAATTTTTTGAAAAAAGTGTTGACATCTGACGAAATGCGCGATATAATATAAAAGCTGTCACGGAGAACGTGAGACGGCAAATCGAGGTGTGGCTCAGCTTGGTAGAGCGCTTCGTTCGGGACGAAGAGGCCGCAGGTTCAAATCCTGTCACCTCGACCAGCTAAGGATCTGTTTCGACAGGTCCTTTTTTGTCGTCATGCACAGCCTGTCCGTGCTATATTGGAACAGGGAAAATCGCGCAGAGAGGGGATAGAGAACCATGCCGCAGCCGAGCCTGAATGTACAGTGTTTTGTGGAAAAGCAGGTCGAGCCGATCTTTACCGGCGAAAATCAGCCGAAGCTGCTCTATGTCAGCGAGATCCGGCCGGATGCGAGCGCGCATCCGCGCGTCATGCACGCGCACGCAGATGCCGTTGAGCTGATCCTGATCTGCAGCGGCTCGAGCGAATATCTCATTCACGACAAGAAAACCGTCATCGAGGCCGGTGATCTGCTTGTGTATAACGCCGGCGTGGTGCATGACGAGGTGTCCGGGCCGGATATGGAGGTCGGAAGCTACTGTGTCGGGGTCGGGGGACTGCATATGCCCGGCCTGCGTCCGAACGCGCTCATCCCGGACGAGGCAGGCTATGTGTTCCCGACGGGCAGGTATTTCGCGGATATGAAGGCGCTGTTTGAGATGATGTTCCGCAATCTCGCGGCAGGAGAGCCGCACGCCGAGCTGTTCTGCAGCAGTCTGATGCACGCGCTGCTCGTCGCCGTCCTCACCGTGACCGAGGATGTGGGGGAGACGCGGGAAAATCCGGCGGACGAGCCGCACATCCTCGGCAGCCGGATTAAAGATTACATCGACCGGCACTACATGGAGCCGATCACGCTTCAGAGCATGGGCGAGGCCATGCACATCAGTCCGTACTACCTGTCCCATGTGTTCAAGGAAATGAGCGGCTATTCGCCCGTGCAGTATCTGCTGCGCCGCCGCATCGGAGAGGCGCAGACCCTGCTCATCACGACCGAGCTCTCGGTCACGCGCATCGCGGAGATGGTCGGCTATGACTCGTCGAGCTATTTTAATCTTCAGTTTACCAAGAATGTCGGCATGCCGCCGAATAAATACCGCCATAACTATATTGTGTCGGTCGGCGAGGAGGAAAAGCCGCGCCGCCGGAAAGGATAAGAGAAGACTGCCGCGCCGCCAGAAAGGGCTGCCGCGGCAGTCTTTTTTGCGTTTGCCACAAAACAGCGAAAAAATCCGAACGAAATTTATACTTTTCTTTACGCAGAGACGGTGATATAATAATTATATATCTGCGTCTTTTGACGCAGCGGAGAGAAATAAGGGGATTCTTTCGATAAAGGAGATGATGACACAGGCGCGGCCGTACCGCGAGAAAAAGAAAAATGCCGGAGGTCCGGCGCGGGAACGCAGGCGTTTCCGATGATTCCGCAGCGACACGCGGAATTTTTTTGTGTCAAAATACATCTATAAGGGGAATAAAAATGGGAATGAGCTTTTTTAAGCAGCTCCGACGGGAATTTGCAGGCTATAACGGCAAAAAACTGTCGCAGGATCTGATGGCCGGTCTCACGGTCGCGGCGGTCGCTCTGCCGCTTGCTCTGGCGTTCGGCGTGTCCGCCGGCGCTACGGCGGCCTGCGGTCTGGTCACGGCGATCGTTGCCGGTCTCGTGATCTCGGCGCTCACCGGCGGCTATTATCAGATCTCGGGTCCGACCGGCGCGATGGCGGCCATCCTCGGCTCGCTGATCGGCGCCTACGGCATGCAGGGCATGTTCGTGGCGACCTTTCTCGCCGGCATCATGCTGATCATCGCGGCGGTGCTGCATCTCGGCAATCTGACCGCGTTCGTACCGGCGCCGGTCATTACCGGCTTTACATCGGGCATCGCGGTCATCATCGCGCTCGGCCAGATCGACAACTTTTTCGGCACGCATTCTGAGGGCGGTTCGGCGCTCGCCAAGCTCGCAAGCTACAGCCGTCTGGGATTTCATCCGAACATGACGACGACCATCGTTGCGCTGCTCGTCGTTCTGCTCATGGTATTCTTCCCGAAGAAGTGGAACGCGGTCGTACCGGCGTCGCTCGTCGGCATCATCATCGCGACAGCGGCTACCATGATCTTCAAGCTGGACATCGCGACCGTCGGCGACATTCCGAAGTCGCTCATGCTGCCCGACCGCCTGTCGCCGTCTCAGATCGACTGGACGGCGGTTCCGGCTCTGCTCGCACCGGCGTTTTCCATCGCTGTGCTCAATATGCTGGAGAGTCTGCTGTGCGGCGCGAGCGCAGGCAGAGCGACCGGCGTCAAGCTGAACAACGACCAGGAGCTGTTCGCGCAGGGCGTCGGCAACATGGTGCTGCCGATGTTCGGCGGCATTCCGGCGACCGCTGCGCTCGCGCGTACCTCGGTTGCCGTCCGCTCGGGCGCACAGACCCGCCTGACCGGCATCTTCCACGCTGTCGGCCTGCTCATCATGATGCTCGTGCTCGCGCCGATCATCTCGAACGTTCCGATGGCAGCGCTCGCCGGCGTGCTGATGGTCACAGCATGGCGCATGAACGAGTGGAGCGCGATTCGCTATGTGTTCCGGCACAAGTTCAAGGGCGCGATGGCGAAGTTCATCGTCACCATGGCGTGCACGATCGTGTTCGATCTGACGGTTGCAATCGTAGTCGGCGTCGGCCTCGGTCTTATCCTGATGGTCGCCCGTCTGTCCAAGCTCCAGATCAACTACGAGCGCGTCGATATGTCCCGCCTCAAGACAGACGACGACACGCTGAGCGAGCGTTACAGCAACGCGATGGTCGCATACATTACCGGTCCGCTGCTGTTCGCGAACATTGGCACGCTCGAGGAGCTGCCCGAGCATATCGGCCGCTGCGACACGCTGCTGCTCTCTATGCGCGGTGTGCCGAGCGTGGATGTTTCGGCGGCGCAGACGCTGCTGCCCATGCTGCGCGAGCTCAAGGAGCGCGGCATCGACGTCGTGGTATGCGGCGTTCCGAGCGCTACGATGACCATGCTGCGCCGCGCAGGCATTGTTGAGCTGCTCGGCGAGCAGTCGTTCTACTGGAGCGTCGAGCGTGCGCTGCTCGACCACCGTCCGCGTCCGCTCGCGGCCTTCGACCGAGAATAACTGTCGCAAAACTGCAAAAAGAAAGCACAGAGGTTTGATTTCCTCTGTGCTTTTTCTTTATGTAACAGCTTGTTAAATCTGCGAGGTGAACACCTTGTAGCCTTCGCGGCTGAGGGTGTCGATGAGGCGCTTTGCGTGCTCGACGCCGCCGAGCTCACAGACAACGTGAATGATCGCTTCGCCGATCTCGAGGTCGGTCTGTACGCGGTCATGCTGGAACGAGATGATGTTCGCGTTCTGCTGTGCAACGATATGCGCGAAGCGCTCGAGTGCGCCCGGCGCGTCCGGCATGAGAACCGAGAACTTCAGCTGACGGCAGCGGGTGATGAGGCCCTTCTCGACGATCTTGTGGATGAAGGAAACATCGATGTTGCCGCCGGAGAGGACGCAGACGACCTTTTTGCCCTTGACATCGACCTTGTTGTTGAGCACGGCCGCGAGCGGAGCGGCGCCGGAGGTCTCAACGACCTGCTTGCAGCGCTCGAGCAGCAGCAGGACGGCGGAGGCGATCTCGTCGTCGGAGACCGTGACAACGCGGTCTACGTACTTCTGGATGTACTCGAAGGTCTTTTCGCCCGGCGTCTTTACCGCGATGCCGTCTGCGATGGTGTGAACGGAATCAGACGGCATGCGCTCGCCCGCGCGGAAGGAATTCGCGATCGCCGGAGCACCCTCGGCCTGTACGCCGATGATCTGGATGCGCGGGTTGATCTGCTTGGCGCAGGCAGCGACACCGGAGATCAGTCCGCCGCCGCCGGCCGGAACGAAGATCATGTCGACAAACGGCAGGTCGCGCAGGATCTCGAGCGCGATGGTGCCCTGACCGGCCATGACGTCCTCATCGTCGAACGGATGGATGAACTCCGCGCCGGTCTCCTCGCAGATCTCGCAGGCCTTGGCGTAGGCTTCGTCATAAATGTTGCCCGCCAGAACGACATCAGCGCCGTAGCCCTGAGTCGCGGAGACCTTGGCGATCGGCGTGGAGCGCGGCATGACGATGGTGGACTTGACGCCGACCGAGCTTGCCGCGAAGGCAACGCCCTGTGCGTGGTTGCCTGCGGAGGATGCGACGACTGCGTGCAGGTCGCCCTCGGCATAGCGCTTCATGATCTTGTTGTACGCGCCGCGCACCTTGAACGAGCCGGTTTTCTGCTGGTTTTCGTACTTCAGATAGACCTCGGCGCCGGTCATGGCGGAGAAGGTTGCAGAAGTCGACAGCGGGATGTTGTGGATTACGTTTTTCAGACGGTCGGCTGCCGCCTCGAAATCTTTCAGTTCTAACATATATCTGTCTCCATTATGCAGGATTTTTTTCATACCGCTTTATCATAGCATTATTCTGTGCGGAATGCAAGGCGACAGCGGATAGAAATTGAATTTTTGAGAGAGAAAGAGCCTCGCCGCGAAAAAACGGGAGGCTCCGGGATTTACTTGTGATAGAGCTTTTTGGTCTGGTAATGCGGCTCGCAGGTGAGGTTCATGCCGAGCTTTTTGAAAACGCCGGTATCGACCTGCGCGAGCATGACGGAGGAATGGACCTCGCAGCCGGAAAGCTTGGGAAGCTGCGCGAGCGCAAGCTCTGCCACCGGGTTGGTCGCCGCCGAGATGGACAGCGCGATCAGCACCTCGTCGGTGTGCAGACGCGGGTTGTGGTTGCCGAGGCCATCGATTTTGAGCTTCTGGATCGGCTCGATGATGAGCTGCGGCAGAACGTGCAGGTCGTGCGGCAGACCGGCGAGCGTCTTGAGCGCGGTGAGCAGCGCCGCGGCAGAGGAGCCGAGCAGGGCAGTGGTCTTGCCGGTGACGATGGTGCCGTCGGGCAGCTCGATGGCGGCCGCCGGAGCGCCGGTTTCCTCGGCACGCTTGAGCGCGGCCGCTGCGACCGGACGGTCGGCGGTGGAAACGCCCGCCTGATTCATCAGCAGCTCGAGCTTGCGCACGCTGCTCTCGTCGCCGAGACCCATGCGGACATCGCAGAGCGCCTGATAGTAGCGGCGGATGATCTCCTGGCAGGAGGCCTCGCGGCAGGCGTCGTCATCGATGATGCAGTTGCCCGCCATGTTGACGCCCATATCGGTCGGGGAATGATAGGGACTTTCGCCGGCGATCTGCTCGAAGATGGCGGAAACGACCGGGAAGATCTCGACGTCGCGGTTGTAGTTGACCGTGGTCACGCCGTAGGTCTCGAGGTGGAACGGGTCGATCATGTTGACGTCGTTGAGGTCGGCGGTCGCCGCCTCGTAGGCGAGGTTGACCGGGTGCTTGAGCGGCAGGGTCCCGATGGGG
>ERZ837910.4028-NODE-4028-length-15036-cov-9.392831_pt1 | contig 15036 bp, 15 predicted proteins | sample MGYA00519940_ERZ837910 | MGnify/ENA primary metagenome ERZ837910 (study PRJEB31850, sample SAMEA3708825) | human gut metagenome | biome: human gut; feature: human-associated habitat; material: faeces | place: China | collected 2014 ... | reverse complement strand
TGGGTGAGGCCGTGGATATGGTGGGCGGCCCCCAGATCCGCAACATCGGCACCATCGGCGGCAACACCTGCAACGGCGTGACCTCCGCCGACTCCTCCTCCACCCTCCACGCATGGGATGCCATCGTGGAGCTGACCGGTAAAAACGGCGTCCGCCGCCTGCCCATCCATGAGTTCTATATCAAGGCCGGCAAGGTGGACATCCGCGCAGAGGACGGCGAAATTCAGACCGCCATCCTTATCCCCAAGGAGAGCTATGACCGCTGCTATGGCCACTACATCAAGTACGCCATGCGGAACGCCATGGACATCGCCACCCTGGGGTGCAGCGTCAACGTCCGGCTCAGCGAGGACAAGAAGACCATTGAGCGTGCCCGCATCGCCTACGGCGTAGCCGGCCCCGTGCCCCTGCGGTGTGCCAGCGCTGAAGCGGCAGCCCAGGGCAAGCCCCTGACCGAGGAGACGGTGGAGACTTTTGCCCACGCCATCCTGGACGATATCAACCCCCGTGACAGCTGGCGCGCCAGCAAGGCCTTCCGGCAGCACATCGCCGTGGAGATCGCCAAGCGCTGTCTCGTAAAATCCATTGAGCTGGCAGGAGGTGAGCTGGCATGAGCAAGCAGTATAAGCTGATCCGCTGCAATATCAACGGCAAGGACGTAGAGAAGATGGTGGACGTTCGCGCCAGCCTGACCGATATGCTCCGCAATGACTATCACCTGACCTCCGTGAAAAAGGGCTGCGAGGTAGGCGAGTGCGGCGCCTGCACCGTCCTCATCGACGGCGAGACGTTCAACTCCTGCATCTATCTGGCCGTGTGGGCCGACGGCAAGCACATCCGCACACTGGAGGGCTTGCTCAGCCCCGACGGTGAGCCCAGCGACATCCAGCAGGCCTTTATGGAGGAGTCCGCCATCCAGTGCGGTTTCTGCACCCCCGGCTTTCTGATGACTGCCGTGGAGATCCTGGACAGCGGCAAGCTCTACTCCGATGCGGAGCTCCGCAAGCTGCTCTCCGGTCACCTGTGCCGCTGCACCGGATATGAGAACATTCTCAAAGCGGTGAAAAAGACCATGTACCGCCGCCTGGGTATGGAGATGCCCACCATTTGATGCCCGCAAAAAGGCCGCCCGGATGGGCGGCCTTTTTTATTTCTCTGTGCAGAAGCCGAACAATTCCCGAAACAGCTCCTGTCCGTAGGCATCCAGCTTTCGGCAGTACGCGTCATAGGCCTCCATGATCTGTCGGGCCTCGTCGGTAAGCTGCGCGCCGCCGCCGCCGGAGCCGCCGATGGTGGACCGGAGCAGCTTACAGCCGAAGCCCTGCTCCGCCGACCGAACGATGCTCCACGCCTTGGAATACGCCATGTTCATGGAGGCTGCGGCCGCGCGCAGGGAATGGTTCTGCGCCACCGCGCCCAACAGCCGGTGAACCCCGGGACCGTAGCACTTTTCCTCCGCGAACAGGCGGGCGGTGATATGGACGATGATGTTGTCGTTCACTGAAGCACCTTCTTTCCTTTCGTGGGTCCATTTTACCAGACCTGCGTCCCCCCGTCAACGGGGCTTTGTTGACAACCCTCTCTCGTTGTGTTATTGTACGGATAACGAAAGGATGGTTAGCTATGCTTGTTTTGATACGCGGCGCAGGCGACATTGCCACCGGCATCGCTTTGCGGCTGTACCGCACCGGGATGCAGGTGGTCATGACCGACCTGTCCCGCCCCACCGCCATACGGCGGACGGTGTGCTTCTCCCCCGCCATCACCGACGGCGAAACGGTGGTAGAGGACGTGCGGGCCGTCCGCGCCGACAGTCCGGCGCAGGCGCTGTCCCTGCTGGCGCAGGGTGCGGTACCCGTCCTCCCCGACCCGGAGTGCCTGTGCCGTGAGCAGCTGCACCCGGATGCCCTGGTGGACGCCATACTGGCCAAGCGCAATCTGGGCACCCGCATCACCGACGCCCCCGTGGTGGTAGGCATCGGGCCCGGCTTCACCGCCGGAGAGGACTGCCACGCGGTAGTGGAGACCATGCGCGGCCACACCCTGGGGCGCGCCATCTATCAGGGCAGCGCCCTGCCCAACACCAACATCCCCGGCCTCATCGGCGGCTACGCCGGCGAGCGCGTGCTTCGCGCCCCGGCAGACGGCATCTTCACCCGAATACTGGACATCGGCGACGAGGTCCAGCCCGGTGACATCGCCGGGACCGTAAACGGTCAGCCCATGAAATGCACCATCGGCGGCGTGGTGCGGGGTATCCTGCCCAGCGGCACGCCGGTACACCGGGGAATGAAATCCGGCGACGTGGACCCACGGTGCAAACCGGAATACTGCACCACCGCCTCGGACAAGGCGCTGGCCGTTGGCGGCGGCGCGCTGGAGGCCATACTGCACCTGACCGGTGCACTGCGATAGGAGACAAGTCATGGAAGAACAGAACATCAAACTGACAAAGCTGACCAAGTGCGCCGGCTGCGGTGCCAAGGTGGGCGCGGGCGTACTGGCGCAGCTGCTGGAGGGCATCCGCGTGCACCACGACCCCAATTTGCTGGTGGGCTTCGACAAGAGCGACGACGCCTCCGTGTATAAGATCAGCGACGAGCTGGCCCTGGTGCAGACGGTGGACTTCTTCCCCCCCATCGCCGACGACCCCTATCTCTTCGGCCAGATCGCCGCCACCAACGCCCTCAGCGACGTGTATGCCATGGGCGGCGAGCCGAAGCTGTGTCTGAACATCATGGCCGTGCCGGAGGATATGCCGAAGGAGGCCGTGCATGACATCCTTCGGGGCGGCTATGACAAGGTTTATGAGGCCGGGGCCCTGATCACCGGCGGTCACAGCATCCTGGACGATGAGCCAAAATACGGCCTGGCCGTGACCGGCTTTGTTCACCCGGACAAAATGCTCACCAATTCCGCCGCGCGGCCCGGCGACGTGCTGGTACTGACCAAGCCCATCGGCATCGGCGTGCTGACCAGCGCCGGGAAGGCCGACCTGCTGACGAAAGAGACAGTGGACTTCATGAACCGAATGATGACCACTCTGAACAAGGCCGCCCGGGACGTGATGGTCCGCTATCGGGTCCACGCCTGCACCGACGTGACCGGCTTCGGTCTGATGGGTCACGGCTTCGAGATGGCCCAGGGCAGCGACGTGGCACTGCATATCGACGTGTCCGCCATCGACCTGATCCCGGAGGCACTGGAATTCGCCCGGATGGGCGTGCTGCCCGCCGGTATGTACCGCAACCGCAGCTTCGCCGAAGCCGGTGTGGACGTGGGCACCACCGAGCTGGCCGTACAGGACCTGTTGTTCGACCCCCAGACCTCCGGCGGCCTGCTGATGGCCGTAGACCCTGCGGACGCGGACGCGCTGCTGGCGGAGCTGACACCGGTGGTCCCCAGCGCCCAGCGCATCGGCACCGTGGGCGAATATCACGGCGGCAAACGTATTCTTCTGCGATAACCAAAAACCGGGCGGCAGTGCCGCCCGGTTTAATTCATGCCAAGGCCCGTATGGCCGCCAGTGCCGCGTCCACGTCCGCTTCCGCGCTGGCCCAGCCCAGCGAAAACCGCACAGTGCCCTGGGGAAACGTCCCCAGTGTTTTGTGAGCCGAGGGCGCACAGTGCAGGCCGCAGCGGGTCAGGATGCCGTACTGCGCTTCCAGCGCATAGGCCATCTCGGCGTTGTCACGGCGCAGGAAGTCCACGGAGATGACGCCCACCCGACGGTCCATGTTCCGGGGACCCACCAGTCGGACCCCGGGAATATCCGCAAGACCGTCCAGAAACCGGGTACACAGCGCCCTCTCGTGCTGCCGCAGGGCATCCACGCCCGTCTCCTCAATAAAACGCAGGGCCGCCTCCCAGCCGTAGCAGCCGGGGAGATTGGCCGTACCGGACTCAAACCGGTCCGGCAGATAGGGGGGCAGGTACTCGCTGTCCGAGGCACTGCCGGTGCCGCCGGCGATCAGGGGCATCAGCTTTTTGGCGAAATCGTCCCGCAGCAGCAGCGCGCCCACGCCGCCGGGGCCCAGCAGCCCCTTGTGGCCCGGTACCGCCATGGCACTGAGGCCGAAAGCCTGAAAGTCCACAGGGAGGTGTCCCGCTGTCTGGGCGGCATCCAGCGCAAAGGGCACGCCCTTTTCCGTGCAGATACGGCCGATAGCCGCCGCGTCCTGTACCACGCCGCAGACGTTGGAGCCGTGGGCCATGATGACCAGTCTCGTATTCTCCCGGAACAGCCCCGGCAGGGCGTCCAGGTCCGCGAAGCCCTCGGCGTCACAGGGAACGCGGCTGACCGCCACTCCCGGCAGGCGCAGCAGCGGCCGCATGACCGCGTTGTGCTCCATGCTGCTGACGATGCAGTGGTCGCCGGGACGCAGAAGACCGGAGATGATCATATTCAGCCCCGCCGTAGCACCCGGCGTCAGAATAACGTGGGTGGGCGGCTCCGGGAAATCGAACAGCCGGGCCAGCCGCTGCCGCAGTGTCAGCGTCACCAGCCCCGCCTCCTGGGCGGCGGTATACACGGAACGGTTCACGTTGGCTCCCACGCAGTCCAGATAGTATTTCATCCGGTCGCTGACCCCCGCCGGCTTGGGGAACGACGTGGCGGCGTTGTCAAGATAAATGGCCTCCATGCAGGCACCTCCTCACAGCTCGTGACCCATCATACCACAGAAAGTGAAGTTTGTCACGGTCTTGACTTTTCCGGTACAGTGTCGTATAATAGCATCGCTATTCTTTAAAAGAAATAACGCAAAGGAGAGACACATCACATGAAAAAAGTAAGTTGGATCGTGGTCATCGCCGGCGCGGTGGTCGGTCTGGCCGCCGTGGTGCTGACCCATCTGGGCAACCCGGCCAACATGGGGTTCTGCATCGCCTGCTTCCTGCGGGACATCACCGGCGCGGTGGGTATGCACGGCGCAGCCAAGGTGCAGTATGTCCGGCCGGAGATCATCGGTCTGGTGTTGGGCGCGTTCATCATGTCCGTGGCCACCAAGGAGTTCCGGGCCAAGGCCGGCTCCTCCCCCGCCACACGCTTCGTGCTGGGCGCCTTCGTCATGATCGGCGCACTGGCCTTCCTGGGCTGCCCCCTGCGGATGGTCCTGCGTATCGGCGGCGGCGACCTGAACGCCGTGGTGGGCCTGGTGGGCTTCACCCTGGGCATCTTCATCGGCATCCAGTTCCTCAAGCGCGGCTTTTCCCTGAAGCGGGCCTATCCCGTTGGGAAGGGCGAGGGCGGTGTGCTGCCCATCGTGATGACCGGCCTGCTGATCCTGGTCATCGCCGTGCCCAGCCTGTTCAAGTTCAGTGAGGAGGGCCCCGGCTCCAAGCACGCGCCCATGCTGGCCGCACTGCTGATCGCCGTGGTGGTGGGCGCTCTGGCCCAGCGCGCCCGCCTGTGCATGGTGGGCGGCATCCGCGACGCCATGCTGTTCAAGGATTTCAAGCTGCTGTACGGCTTCGTGGCCATCTTCGTGGTCGTCCTGGCGGGCAGCCTGATCACCGGCAGCTTCAAGCTGGGCTTTACGCTGCAGCCCATTGCCCACAGCAGCCAGCTGTGGAACCTGCTGGGCATGGTCCTGGTGGGCTGGGGCAGCGTGCTGCTGGGCGGCTGCCCCCTGCGTCAGCTGATCCTGGCCGGCGAGGGCAACGGTGACAGCGCCGTGACCGTGTTCGGCATGATCGTGGGCGCGGCCTTTGCCCACAACTTCGGTCTGGCCGGCAATGCCGACGCCATGAACGAGGCCAAGGAGATCGTGGTGGGCGGCATTTCCAACAACGGCAAAGCAGCCGTGTGCCTGGGTATCCTCATCATGCTGGGTGTGTCCCTGTGGAATATGCCCAAGGCTGTCAGCGCGCCTGTTGAGGCCGCCAAGTAAAGGAGGAACATCACAATGACTGTTGACGCAAGAGGTTATTCCTGCCCCATGCCCGTGGTGATGGTGCAGAAGGCCGTAAAGGCCGATGCCCCCGCCGCCCTGGAGGTGCTGGTGGACAACCAGTGCTCCGTGGAGAATGTCACCCGCTTCGCCGAAAACAGCGGCTACAAGGTCGCCGTGGCGCCGGAGGGCCAGGATTTCCGTTTGTCCCTGTCCAAATGAGCCGCTATATCGCCACGTTCCACACCCATCTGTCCGCTCTGCTGACCTGCCAGCGCCTGACGGCGGCGGGGGTCCGGGCCCGGATGATGCCGGTGCCCCGGAAGCTCAGCGCCTCCTGCGGCACCTGCGTGGACTACGAGGCATCGGGGCCGCTGCTGGAGCAGATGGACACCGATGTGGAGCGCGTGTTCGCCGTGGAGGGCGAGACATACACCCTGCTGCTGGAAAACGAATGAAAAGAAGTGGCCGCCTCCGCGGTCACTTCTTTTCATTCCCGGCCCTCGGTCCGTAGCGCCTATTTTTTGTTTTTACGGGCCAGACGGGCGATGTCGCCCACACCGTCCAGAATGACGTTGGGCTGATAGGCATACGTCTCCACCGTTTGACGGGTGGACACACCGGAGAGCACCAGCACCGTGGACATACCGCTTTCCAGACCGGAGATAACGTCGGTGTCCATGCGGTCGCCCACCATCACCGCGTCGGCGGAGTGGCAGTGCAGCAGCCGCAGGCCGGTCCGCATCATCAGGGGGTTGGGCTTGCCGCAGAAATATGCCTGCTTGCCGGCGGCCATTTCAATGGGGGCCACCAGAGCGCGGCAGGCCGGAGCGATGCCGCTTTCGATGGGGCCGGACACGTCTGAGTTGGCGCCGATGAGCTTGGCACCGGCCATGACCAGGTTCACCGCCTTGGTCAGCGTATCCAGGGAGTAGGTGCGGCCCTCGCCCACCACCACGTAGTCCGGGTTCACGTCGTTCATGGTGAGGCCCGCGTCGTACAGGGCGTTCAGCAGGCCCAGCCTTTTTTGACGCCGGATTGCAGGACGCTGAGCAGGTCGGCGTCCGGACGAGCGTTTCCGACCCCTAAAAATTACCCGAAAACTTCATCTTTTGAATAAAAAATGCGATATTTGTCATTCGGATTAATTCTATAAATAAGAGATTATGTTAAGCGGAGGTAGAACGAAAATTGCAGAGCTGTTGAAATCAACGGCGTTCGGTACGGAAGTAGTCGTCAAAGGCTGGGTCAGAACCAAACGCGGAAATAAAAACGTAGCTTTCATCGCCGTCAACGACGGCTCGATCATCCATAATATCCAGGTCGTAGCCGACGTAGCCAAATTCGACGAAAACCTCCTCAAGGAGATCACCACCGGCAGTTGCGTCAAAGTCGCCGGCACGCTGGTCGAATCGCTCGGCTCCGGCCAGCCCGTCGAAATACAGGCTTCGTCGATCGAGATCTACGCCACCGCCGATCCCGAAACGTACCCGTTGCAGAAGAAAGGCCATTCGCTCGAATTCTTGCGCGAAATAGCCTATTTGCGCCCGCGTACCAACACTTTCGGCGCCGTGCTCCGTATCCGCCATGCGATGGCTTACGCGATCCACAAATATTTCAACGACCACGGATTTTTCTACTTGCATACGCCGCTGATCACCGGCAGCGACGCCGAAGGCGCCGGAGCGATGTTCGGCGTCACTACGCTCGACCTGAACGATGTGCCCAAAACCCCGGAAGGCGCTGTCGATTACAGCCAGGATTTCTTCGGGAAACCCTGCAACCTGACCGTCTCCGGCCAGCTCGAAGGCGAACTCGGCGCGCTGGCCCTGTCGCAGATCTATACGTTCGGCCCGACGTTCCGAGCCGAAAACTCGAACACCCCGCGCCACCTGGCCGAGTTCTGGATGATCGAGCCGGAAGTCGCTTTCTTCGAGTTGGAAGACAACATGGAACTGGCCGAGGACTTTTTGAAGTACCTGATCCGCTATGCCCTCGATAACTGTCAGGACGCCCTGCAGTTCCTCGCCAAAATGTACGACGCGGAGCTGATCGACCGCCTGAAGTTCGTCGTCGAAAACGATTTCGTCCGCCTTGACTATACCGAGGGGATCGATATCCTGGTCAGAAGCGGCGTGAAGTTCGAATTCCCGGTCAGTTGGGGACTCGACCTGCAGAGCGAGCACGAACGTTACCTGGTCGAACGGCATTTCAAGAAACCGGTCATCTTGATTAACTACCCGAAGGAGATCAAAGCGTTCTACATGAAGCAGAACGACGACGGCAAGACCGTTCGCGCGATGGACGTGCTGTTCCCGAAGATCGGCGAGATCATCGGCGGGTCGCAGCGCGAGGAGAACCTCGACAAACTGCGCCGGCGCATCGAAGAGGTCGGCGTACCCGAGAAAGATATCTGGTGGTACCTCGATACCCGCCGATGGGGAAGCGCTCCGCACAGCGGTTTCGGCCTCGGCTTCGAGCGGCTGCTGCTGTTCGTGACCGGAATGGGTAACATCCGCGATGTGATTCCGTTCCCCCGGACGCCGAAGAACGCGGAGTTTTAGTCCGGGTTAAATTCTTGCACACGGGACGGCGGTTTCAGGATATAAGATAAGTCTTATCCTGTTATAAAGTCCCCTTTCTGCGGGCTGCCTTTCAATAGATTTATAATTATCTTTGTAATTATACAGAAGATACGTAAATCTATTGAATCAGTTATTGAAAATTGAAAAGCTATGTCCAATCTTAATCAACGCCAAGTTCAAAAATTGCTCCAAAAGCTGTCGCCGCAGCAGATCCAGATGATCAAACTGCTGGAGCTTCCGGCCCTGCAACTCGAGCAGCGCATCAAGCAGGAAATCGAGGAGAATCCCGTACTCGAAGAAGAACCGTCCGAAGATCAGGAAGAGGAGCAGCCCAAGGAGGTATCCGTCGAAGAATATTTCGCCGAAGACGATACTCCACGCTACAAGTATGACGCCAACAACTACTCTCCCGACGACCAGAAACGTCCCGTTTACCTGACCGAAGGTATGTCGCTGCACGAGTACCTGATCGAACAGCTCGGATTCAAAAATCTGTCCGAACGCGAGATGACGTTGGCCAAATACATGGTCGGCAGTATCGACGACGACGGATATTTGCGTCGAAACCTGTCATCCATTTCGGACGACATCGCCTTTAGTCTCGGCATCGAAACTTCCGAGGAGGAGCTCGAACGCATCCTGCGGGTGATCCACCAGTTGGAGCCGGTGGGGATCGGTTCGCGCAACCTGCAGGAGTGCCTGTTGCTGCAAATGAACGCGCGCGAGGAGCTGTCGGAATCCGAAAAGCTGGCCCGGAAAATCCTGACCAACTACTTCGACGAATTTACGAAAAAACACTACGAAAAGCTGATGACGCGGCTGTCGGTCGGCGAAGACGAGTTCCGCGACGCGATCGAGGAGATCGTGCACCTGTCGCCGAAGCCGGGTAATCTGTACAGCGACGGCAAAAGTTCGGCCCAGCCCTATATTATGCCCGATTTTACGCTCGACTACCAGAACGGTATTTTCGAGCTGAGCCTGAATTCGTCGAACATTCCCGATCTGAAAGTGAATCGCCGTTACATGGAGATGATCCGCAGCATGAGCGCCGGCAGCGGCCAAAGCGCCGAGCAGAACAAGGAGGCGATCCAGTTCGTCAAGAATAAGATCGATTCGGCGAAGTGGTTCATCTCGGCGATCAAGCAGCGGCGCGACACGCTGATGCGCACCATGCAGGAAATACTGGATTTCCAGCAGGAGTATTTCAAGACGGGCGACCAGTCGAAGCTCCGCCCGATGATCCTCAAGGATATCGCCGACCGCACGGGACTGGACGTTTCGACCATTTCGCGCGTGGTGAACAGCAAGTACGTGCAGACGCAGTTCGGGATCATCCTCCTGAAATCGCTCTTTTCGGAGGCGATGCAGACCGCATCGGGCGGGGAGGTTTCGAGTTACGAGATCAAGAACATCCTGCGTAGCTGCATCGACGACGAAGACAAGCGCCGTCCGCTGACGGACGAGACGCTGATGGATATACTCAACGACAAAGGTTACTGCATCGCGCGCCGCACGGTGGCCAAATACCGCGAAATGCTGGGCATTCCGGTGGCGCGTCTGCGAAAACAGATCTGATGGACGAATCCCGAATTGCCGATCCCTCTTCCGCACTGCGCCGTAGCGACCGCAGCCTGCCCACGCGCCTGTCCAGAGCGGTGTCGGTGGTGCTGCATCCGCTGGTGATGCCGCTCTACGTCATCTTGCTGCTGGTGGCGGGACCGACCCAGCTCTCCTATTTCCCCACGTCGGTCAAGTTCTACCTGCTGTGGGTGACCGTGCTCTACACGGCCGTCATTCCGTTGCTCTCGGTGGGGCTGCTCCGTTCGGTGGGGCGTATTTCGTCGCTTGCGATCGACGACCGGCGCGAGCGGATTCTGCCGCTGGCGATCGGTATCGTCTGCTACCTGCTCTGCGCCGCTACGGTGGCGCGGATTCCTTCGGCGATGATCGTGCGCAAATTCATGCTGGCGGGCGCCTGTTGCGAACTGTTCTGTCTGGCGGTGACCTTCTACTGGAAAATAAGTCTTCATCTGGCTGCGCAGGGAGCCGCCGCGGCATTGCTCGTGTTGCTGACCTTCGGCAACGCAGGGAACCTGACCGGTGCGCTGGCCGTGGCCGTGCTGGCGGCGGGTGCGCTCGCCTCGGCACGTCTGTGGCTGGGATGCCATACGATCCGCCAGGTCGCCGCGGGTTATGCCGGCGGGTTCATCGTCGCGACGCTCGCCGTGCTGCTGTTGTAGGTGTGCGGCGAAAGGATTCTCTTCCGCTCGTTCCGCCGCTCGATCTTTTGCCGCTTTTGGCGCGATCCCGAAGCAGCGAAGGTGGCCGTTGATTTCCGCACGGCGCGTACTGAATTTCGGCTGGCGGCAGTTCGATAAAAAAACAGCGAGGTAAACTGCCTCGCTGTTTTCTATTCCGGAATCGGGATCGGGTTCTCAACGTGCTGCGATACGGCAGTAACGGTCGTAGCGTTTCAGAACGTCGCGGACGTAGGCCCTCGTCTGGCTGCCGCCGGTGAACCGGCCGCAGCGTACCTCCTGCTGCTCGTAGTATTCGGGCAGCGCTTTGAGCGCCAGATAGCGGGCCACGGTCTCCCATGAATCGGGATTCTCGCCGTGGCTGCGCGCCAGCCGGCGTGCGTCGTTGACGTGGCCGATGCCGCCGTTGTATGCGGCCAGGATGATGCTCATCCGGTCGTCGTCCGGCGTGCCGGGCGCGAAACGCAGTCCGGCGTCGATCTTCGAGAGCACCTGTGCCGCCAGCCGGACGTTGGTCTCCGGATCGAGGAGCCGGTCGCCCGTCACGTTGAACTGGCGCGCCACGGCGGGCATGATCTGCATCAGTCCGGCGGCGCCCCGTTTCGAAACGATGTCGGGCGAGAAACGCGATTCGTGGTAGGCGATGGCGCTCATCAGACGCCAGTCGTAACCCTCCTCTTCGCTGACCGAACGGATCAGTTCGTCGTAAACCGAGATGGTGTGGGCGATCTCCGTCCTTTCGGCGCTGCCGATGAAGCTGCCTGCCGTGCGGTTGCCGTAGGGGTCGAAATTGGCGTTCAGACCGTAGAAGGTAGTCAGCAATGTTAAGAACACGAACGTTAAAAATGTCTTTTTTAACATAAAGTTTTACGTTGCGGGCAGCTCTCTGCGTGCCGTACAGTACACCGATCGATCAGTCGTAGAATCCCCACGAAATACCCATCTTGAACATGCCGGGGTTGAGCGGGTAGCGGGCCACGGAAAAGTAGTCGCCGTTGCCGAACAGCCCCCTGTTGACATGCTGATATTTCAGAAAGATGCGCATTCGTTTCCACTTGCCCATGACGAAAACGTCGGTGTAGGGATAGTTCCCCACCTCGGTTTCGCGCTGGTTGTAGAACGCCGACAGGGCCGGATTGTAGCCCGGGGCGTAATACTTCGTGTTGTAGCGGCCGTCGAGACCGATTTGCAGCCTCAACACGTCGCGCACCACCCAGAACTCGTAATAATACGAGAGGAAGGCGCTGACGAGCGGAACGGGTATGACCTCCTGATTTGTACTCCACTGCAACAATACCCTGTTGTCCAGATGGAGTCCGCCGATGCGGAAATCCTTGCGGGCATACAAACTCGTCAGGCTGACGTTGCCGTCGTGTTGCAGGACGCCTACGTTGGAGTCGCCGGGACCGACGGGGCCGTAATAGATCTTGTTCTTTACGACACCCTGCCATGCGGCGAGTTCCAGCGCGTAGTCCGGCACGCGGAACGAAGCCTCGATACGGGTTTCATTCTCCTTGGCCAAGGAGTTGGACCACACGTAGTGGTTCGAGAAGAGATTCTCCTGCCAGTAACCCGGCGAACGCTTCTCGTTCGAGAAACGTCCTTCGAGAATCAGGGCGTGACCGCGGAGATAGCCTTTGAGCGCGAGGTGTGCGCCCAGCGACATGTCTCCGCCTCTGTACCCCGACGGGTAGACCTTCATGCTGGCGTCCCAGTCGACGTATTTCTTGATTTTGCCGGCGATCGACCCGTAGGCGAAATAGCTGGTCTTTCGCGTGCGGCGGTATTTGCCGGTGATGTAGTCGCCGAGCGCGAACTGCGAGTAGGTGTGTATGTCGAACCCCACGCCGCCGTCGATGGTGCCGATCACGCCGTTGCGGTCCCACGGCTGCGCCTGCACGAACAGGCGGTTCGAAAGCCTTCGTTCGCAGAGCGTGTCGCGCGAGGCGTCGGGGTGGATGAACCAGTTGTCGTAATACTCGTGGCCCTCGGTGGCGACGAAGTTGCCGTTCTCGTCTTTCGACCCGCGTTCGTCGGTGTAGGTGCCGAAGATGTCGGTGTAGGTCTTGCTCCAAATGTCGTACTCGATCGAGTGGCCGATGAATACGGCCGAGAGGTCGGCCAGCGAAAAATCGTTTTCGGTGACGCGTTGCAGCGGAATGGCGTAGGACTGCGTGAGGAAGAAGGCGTGGTTGCGGTAGATGTTTTCGGCCTTGGCGTTCGTCAGCCGCATCGGTACGCCCGACGGCATCTCGAAGACCGTGTCGCGGATCGCCCATTCGCCCACCACGCCGCCGTTCTCCTGCGTCTCGATGTGGTTGTTGACGTAACCGGCATGTACGGAGTAGCGCTTGCCCGTGTGGGCGACCGTCACGGCGATGTTCTGATTCTTGGTACGCGACCATTCGTAGAGTCCCCGCGTGCCGCGCGACTTGTAGTCGATGCTGAAACTGGTCGAGGGAGAGATGTTCTGTGCGTGGCGGATCTCGAAATTGGTCTCGCGGTAGCGTTTCTGTCCCGATTCGATGTAGGTCATTTGCAGGAAGGGACGTTTGCCGTTGTAGAACGGCGCGTTCCGCATGTCGTAAATATAGGAGTGGAACGGGGAGGCGAAACTGAAATCCTGCCACTGGGGCCGCTCGAAATAGTTGAGCGGAACCGATCCCTGGCCGAGCGCGCCGATCGGCGCATCACCCACGCCGTTGCGGTAGAAGGGGTAGTCGATTCGCCACGCCGTGAGCGTGGTGTCGAGCGGTTCGATCCGCACGCGGTTGTAATCCTGGGAGACGTTCCATTTGAAGTTGGGCAGCGCCCGGATCGAGTCGCTGAAAAAGTAGGATTCGAGCGGTTTTTTGATGCGCTTCTCCTTGGTCGAGTCGACGGGCTGCTGCGCCTGCCCCTCCTCGTCTTCGGGCGCGGGGTTCGGTACTCCGTAGAGGTTGGTGTTTTCGCCGCGTTGCTGGGCGCGCATGAGCGAACGGGCGTCGAGCTGGGCACAGACACGCCCCGGCAGCAGCGCCGCCAAGAGCAGCACTGCCGGGAGCAGATATGTTCCGAGCCGTTTCGACATGCGTTTTCTTTCTTAGGCTTCGGTCGCCCTGCGTCCTTGCAGGAGCCACCGGACGAGCGAGACTACGACATAGAGAACGAAAATCGCGGGAATTGCGTATGCGCCGAGCGTAAGAATAAGTACGACGCACGCCCCCAGAAAGAGATAGCGCAGCCGGTTGCCCCTCCAGCCGAAGCCGTGGAATTTGAGTGCGAACATGCGGATCGGGCTGATCATGAGCCAGGCCGTCGCCGCCGCGGCGAGCAGTACGGCTTCATAGGGCAGCGAGAGCGTCCCTTCGGCGTGGAGCAGACCCAGCGAGGCGCAGAAGAGGCCCGCCGCGGGCGAAGGGAGTCCGCAGAACTCGGTACGCTGCGTGTCGTCGATGTTGAATTTCGCCAGCCGCAGCGCCGTCCCGACGGCCAGCAGCAGTACGATCCAGCTCCAAGGGCCTCCCGTATCGGCCGTCCACCACGAACTGCCGGCCTGCCATGCCAGTGTGAGCATGACGGCCGTCGGTGCGACGCCCGACGAAACCATGTCGGCCAGCGAATCGAGCTGCAACCCGATCGGCGAGGACTGGTGGAGCAGCCGTGCCGTGAAGCCGTCGAAAAAATCGAAGACGGCCGCCAGCACCAGCAGCCAGAAGGCCAGATGCAGGTCGCCGTCGGTGAGTATCGCCACCGTCGCTATCATCCCGCAGAGCAGATTCGAGAGCGTGAGCAGGTTGGGAATGGTAAAGAGCTTGATCTTCATATTCGTGCCCGACAATTGATAGATTGACCGGCAAAGTTACGAATTATTTTTCGGTTTTCGGGCAAATGTGCCGAAAACCGATCGGACACGGCCTTTTTCTCCGCTGTTTGCGGGGCGATGCAGGGGGCGATGCCTGTGTCGGAATTGGTTTGGACTTCCTCCTGAGGATGACAGGATTTGTCGTTCCGAACGGAATGCAGTGGAGCGTAGGAATCTTTCCGCTCTTTTCGCAGTGCGATCCGGCAGGCCGGAGACCTGCTAAAACAGGAGACCAGCAAATAATCATCGTTGCGCGCAGCGCACCGCAAATTCCGCATTGCTCCGTCCGATCCCGACGTAGGTGCTCTGCGGACACTTTTGGCGCCACCTTTCGGTGACAAAAGGTGGTAAATCCGCTCCTTGCAGGAGACACCCAATCGGAGGTGCGGGATGCTTCCCGAAGTGAGAATTAGGTTGTTTTTGCAGTGCGATCCCGCAGGCCGGAGGCCTGCTAAAAT
>ERZ837910.4012-NODE-4012-length-15087-cov-6.069186_pt1 | contig 15087 bp, 16 predicted proteins | sample MGYA00519940_ERZ837910 | MGnify/ENA primary metagenome ERZ837910 (study PRJEB31850, sample SAMEA3708825) | human gut metagenome | biome: human gut; feature: human-associated habitat; material: faeces | place: China | collected 2014 ... | reverse complement strand
CCGCTGACCCTCTGCTTGTAAGGCAGATGCTCTCCCAGCTGAGCTAAACTTCCATTTGGTGACCCGTGGGGGAATCGAACCCCCGTTACCGCCGTGAAAGGGCGGTGTCTTGACCGCTTGACCAACGGGCCAAGAGAAAAAAGTGGTAGCGGTAATTGGACTTGAACCAATGACCTTCCGGGTATGAACCGGACGCTCTAGCCAACTAAGCTATACCGCCGTTTGCTTTTCTCATCGTCGCCCTCTCGCTGACGACTTGTTTATAATACACCATAATTCGCGAAGTGTCAACACTTTTTCGAAAAAAACTTTAAGAAATTTTTAAAAAGATTTTCCGGCCCGTTTTCCGCTTTCGGAACGCGCTCCTCCCCGAGGCTGTCGAGCGCCTGCTCGCAGAACACGCGGTCCCACTGATGCGTCTCGGCAAGCTGCGCCGCGTCCACCAGAAAGAACTCCTCGGAGACGTACTGTCCCCGGTCGGGGACCGGATCGTCAAACGTACAGTCGATGAACCAGGTCCTGCCGTCCAGACGCACGGCATTCCAGCCGTGGTTCATCTGCTCGGAGGCAACGTAGACCGCCGGGATGCCTGCCGCATCGCACAGCATGGCGTAGGCGCGGCCGTAGCCAGCGCACACGGCCCTGTGGTCGAGCAGCGCGCCGTCCGCCGAAAACGGCGCCGTCGAGCCGTCAGGCTGCTCCTGCTGCTCGGTATCGACGTCGTATTCGCACATCCGCACGAGGGCGTCATGCAGCGCGCGCAGCTTCTGCTCGGCCGTCATGTCCTCCGCGATGCAGTCCGCGGCGAGCGCCGCAGCATAGGCCTTTGCCTGCGCCTGCCGTCCGGGGCGCGACACCTCCACGCGCAGGTCGGTCGTTTTGTTCGCGCGCACGGTCGCGTGCAGCGCAAAGGCATACGGCCAGCGCGCCTCCAGTGCGCGGTAGACCGTGTCCGGGTCCACCTCCGACGAGCGGAAGCGCACCGGCTCCTCTCCTGCCTGCTGGAGCAGCTCCGCCGCCTCGAACGGCGTGCTCACGCGCTCCGCCGACAGGTACGGATACCACACAAGTCCTGCGCTCACCGCGAGCAGACACAGCAGCAGCGCCCAGACTGTCCTGCGCATCCGTGTTCCCCCCTTCTCAAAAGCAAAACGGCGGACGACTGCGTGAGCCATCCGCCGCATTCTGCGAACAAATAGATTACATCAGCTTGACCGTGTAGTAAACCGCGGTCACGAACAGGTATGCCGCTGCCACACCCATCACGACGAGCATATGCGCCGGAGCGAGCAGGACGACTGCGGTCAGCACCGCCATGAGGATCGGCGTTACGGTCATCATCAGAAAGGCGTTGCTGCTGAAGCGTGCCTCTGCCTTTTTGCCGGTGTTCTTCGCCTTGCCCTGTCTGCCGCGAACGGAATGGACGACAGCGATCTGCGCAACGGTCAGAACCGCCTCCGCGATCAGAACGGCATACGCCATCCAGGTGAAGTTCGAGGAAACGAGGGCGCGGTGTACGAGCCACATCATGCCGAGCGCCGCACCGCAGTCCACGGTGATCACGAAAAACTCGGTCGAATAGGAATGGTAGACCAGATAGAATACCGCGAGAACGGGCAGGATCACGTAAAGCGCCTTGATCGGAGCGATGCCGATGTAGCTGATCGCGCTCATGCAGACCGTCATGACAACGCTTGCGATCAGCAGATTGCGTCCGCAGATAATGCGGCGGGAGCCGTTTCTGCGGCCCGTGCGCTCCATGCCGAGCATGACCAGACCGCCGACGACGCCGATGATGCCGATGGCGAGCAGGATCTTGGTAACGATGAGACCGATCATGAACGTGCTGCCGTAGTTGAGCAGGCGCTGAAGGATCATCAGCACCAGAACGCCGAGCAGGCACACGCTGAACACGGTCAGCACCTTGTTTGTTGTATATTCTTCCTCAGAAATTGGCTTTTTGCCCACATTGCTTTTTGCCAACGAAGTACACTCCCTCTTTTTACATATTTCCGCCTGCGTACAGCACTGCTGCCAGCGCTGCGACAGGCGCGGTCTCACACCGCAGGATGCGCGTGCCGAGCGAAACGCTCGAAAGACCTGCATTCTGTGCCGCCTGCACCTCTTCGGGCGCGAAGCCGCCCTCCGGGCCGACGACGAGCGAGACCGTGTCCGAAACGCCCTGTCCTTCGAGCGTCTCGCGCAGTCCCCTTGTCTCATGTTCGTAGAAAAACAGCGCCGTTCCGCTGTCTGATGCCATGGCGAACGCCTTTTCCGCGCTCTCCACCGCAGTGACGACCGGCAGATAGCCTCGTCCGCACTGCTTTGCGGCCTCTGCTGCGATCTTCCGCCAGCGCTCGACCTTTTTATCGGTCTTGTCCGGGCGGGACACGCAGTTTTTCGACAGGAACGGTACGATCTTCCGCACGCCCAGCTCCACCGATTTTTGAATGACGAACTCCATCTTGTCGCCCTTCGGCAGCGCCATGAACAGCGTCATGTCCTGCCGGGGTTCGGTCTCCGACGGGTGCACCGCCTGCACGCGGCAGACGACCTCGTCCTTTTCCGCCTGCTCAACGGTACAGTCGAAATCAGTGCCTGCGCCGTCGCACAGCGTCAGCGTCTCGCCCGGTCTGAGCCGGAGCACGCGGCCTGCATGGTGCGCATTTTCGCCCGTGAGCGTATAAAGCTCACCCTGCGGTCTGTCGTCGATGAAAAATCTTGGCATGCAAACTTAACCTTTCCTATTCTAACAAATTATCGGCCTTTTGGCAAGGGAACAATCAACAAATCATTCCAAAAATCATTTTTTCGCGGTGAACGCGCTCCAGTCGTCGCTTTTCGCGTGATTTACGACCTCGAATCCCGCCTTTTCGAGCGCTGCACGAACCTCGTCCGCTCGTTCGTTCAGGATGCCCGAGCAGATGAGCGTGCCGCCCTCGGCGGTTTTCGCGAAAAACATCGGCGCCATGCCGATGATGACGTCCGCCACGATGTTCGCAACGATAACGCTGTAGCCGCTGCCGATGTCCGCGGCGAGCTTTTCGTCGCGCAGCGCATCGCCACACAGGCCGCGGCCGATGCTGACGTGGTTCTTTTCGGCGTTCTCCTGCGCCGTGCGCAGGCAGTTTTCGTCGATGTCCACGACCGTGCGCACCTCCGCGCCGAGCATGGCCGCAGCAATGGCGAGGATGCCCGAGCCGGTGCCCATGTCGAGCACGGTGTCGCCCGGCTTTACGTTGTCCTCGAGCGCGCACATGCACAGCTGCGTGGTGTCGTGGCTGCCGGTGCCGAACGAGGACGCCGGGTCGATCTCCAGAATACGGCGGCCCTGCGCGTCGTCCACGGTCTCCCACGACGGCTTGATCATAAAGGAATGGCCGACCGGGAACGGCTTGAAATACTGCTTCCAGCCCCACTCCCAGTCCTCCTGGCGGGTGAGCGCGGTTTCGGTGACCAGACGGCCCCATGCGTGCTCCTCGTCGCGCGCCTTGAGGTTTTCGAGCGAAGTGCGCAGCGCCGCATACTGCTTCGCGCCGGCCTCATCATCCGAAAGATAAATCTTCAGACAGGTCTCCTGTGCGCGCTTTTCGCGCACCAGATCCTCGTCAACATAGTCCCAGTAGATCTCGGTATCCTTGAGAAATTCCTCAAAGTCTGCAGCATCCTCGAGCACATAGCCCTCGATGCCGTTGTCCTCCAGAACCGCCTCGACCGGGCCGATGCCCTCAGTGGTGGTGTAGATGGTGACTTCTCTCCAGTCCATCCGTTCTCTTTCCTCCTTGTTATCGCCTCATTATAGACGTATCCGGGTCTGTTTTTGTTCCCCTTACAGGCGAACCAGACCGTATTTTCTTTCCCAGTAATGCACGACCTCATCCGGTTGCTCCCAGGTGCCGTCGTACAGCGCCAGACCGGGGAACACGCGCAGGCCCTTTTCGAGCAGGTCTGCGTTCTCCGCGCACAGGCAGATCGGGCGCGAGATCATATACCGGCATTCCTCGAGCGCCACAAGGTCATCCTCGGTCTCGAGCAGGAGCTTGAACGCGCCGGAGTCATCCTCTGCCTCGAGCAGATCCTCGCCCAGACGCGGGCCGCATTCGATCTCGTCGGAAATGTCGATCGTCGGATCGATGAAGTGCGCGTTGGTGCCGTCGGGAGCAAGGATAAAATCGTCGTGGTCGCGCACGATGCTGCGGCAGTCCGCCTTCTCGTCGAGCGCGCGCAGGAGCGCCGGAACGCTGTCTCCCTCCGCCGGAACAACGATCTCCGTGTTATAAAGCGGCAGGTTTTCGTCGATCCATGCGGACGGAACGCACACGCCGAGCGACAGCCGCGCATAGGGCGCGGTCCTTTCGAGCGCTTCAGAGAGCTCCTCCATGCTGCGGGCGCGCAGGATGACGGTCGTCACGCCGATGCGCTGCAGAACGCCGATGGCTGCGCGCACGTCCGTGCCGTCCGCGAGGTGTCCCTCATCGTCCTCGAGCGTCAGCTCCGCGATGACCGTCCGGCCGCAGATGTCGCCGAGCGCCAGCACTGCTGCGCGCAGAGCCGCAAAGGTCTCCGAGCCGCGCAGATAATAAAATGCAGCGTCCTCGTGCAGTCTGTCGCGAAAAGCGTCCTTGCACAGACCAATATAGTACAGCGTTACCGGGCGTTCGGTGTCCTCATCCTCTTCGTCGGGTACAGGTGGGCAGTCGAGCGCAATGCCGACCGGAAGCGGATCGAGCGTCCTCTCCCATTCGTCGCAGGCGGCTCCGTCCGGGGCGCCCGCCCCGGCAAACCGGTCCGGGTGTTCCCTCCATAAGGGAACGTCGTCCGGAGAAGTGAGCATAAGCTGCGGCTTTCGGCCGCTCTGACTTAAAGGTACGTCCACGATAGTTGTTCCTCCCATGCAGACATTTTAATATATCTTTGTGTCGTTTTTATGAATTTCGTTTCCATGTTCCGTCCGGACGCACGGAATACTGCTGCGGCTTTGCCGCAGCGAGACGGCAGATCTCGAGCGCCGACTGCATCTGCATATCGAGCGTGTAGGTCTTGCCGGAGAGTGCGGAGATCGCGTCCGAAAGCGCGGAGAGCATCTCGGGCGAGGCGTAGGCCGCCGCCGGCAGATCATAGCTGCTGCAGAAGCCGTTCACGGCATCGAGCACATCGCCGTTAAAGGTGTTCGTCGGCTCACCGATGAGGCCGAGCAGCTGAAGACGCTCGGTCATCGCGTAAATATTGTCCGAGACCTCGCCGAAGTACATGGTCCCGCTCGTGTCGAGCGCATGGAGCGCGTCCTCGCGCACGCTGACCGTGCTGTTGCCGACCTGGATGTCCGGGGTCAGGCCCCTGCCCTCCCAGCAGCCCTGTCCGGGCAGCTCCATTTCGAGCGTCGTGATGACCAGCTTGTCGCCGTTGATGAGCGGCAGGTGCATCTGCCCCTGTCCCTTGCCGTAGGTCTTTTCGCCGACGACGGTCACGTTTTTCGCGGTATCCTGAAGGATGCCCGTAAGCAGCTCAGCCGCCGAGGCCGTGCCGCCGTTGACGAGAACGACGATCTTGTTCAGCGGCAGACCGCCGCCGGTCGAGACGGTCTCCTCCAGACCGCCCATGTCGTCGCGGTAGCGCACGCCGGCGAGCGTCACGCCCTTGTCCGGCGTCATGGCGTTGGCGATTTTGAAGGCGACGTCGATCAGACCGCCGCCGTTCCCGCGCAGGTCGAGCACGACCGCACGGGTATTTTTCTTCGCAAGGCCGTTCCAGATCTCAGAGAACGCCTGCCAGTCGTTTTCCGAGGCGAACGAGCTGATCTTGATATACTCGACGCCCTGCGTCAGCGTGCTGTTCGAGACGTAGACCTGATTGACCTGACGGCGCGTGATCGTGACCGTGATGTCGCGGCCCTGACGGCGCACGGTCACGCTGACCGTCGTGCCCTCCTGCCCGCGCAGTCTGGACGCCACATCCGCCGTCTCCGCGCCGCTGACGTCCTCGCCGTCGATCTTCACGATAAGGTCGCCGATCTGAAGGCCGGCCTCCTCGGCCGCGGAATAGCGCATGACCTCGCCGATCTGCACGCCGCCTGCGGTCTGCTGCAGGCCGACGCCGATGCCGACAAAGCCCTCGAGCGCGGAAAAGCCCTGCGAATACTCCTCGCTCGACAGATACATCGAGTGGGTGTCGAGCAGGCCGAGGATATCGTTGATGACATCATACATCTCCTCGGGATGCTTTTCCAGATATTTGTTGATATAATTCTGAAGCACATACGGGTCATGCTCGGTCTTGATGCTGAACGCATCGATCAGGCTCCACACGCCGTCGAACCACGTTTCGCTCTGTCCGTCCGCCGTGATGGCGCCTGCCGGCGCGGTCAGCAGCGCCGCCGAAAGTGCCAGTGCCGTCAGTTTTTTCGCTGTTTTTTTCATGAGATCTTCTCCTCACGCACGCGGCGCGGCTCGATTGAATTACATCGACTCCGGTGCGTCAACGCCGATGAGCTTCAGCACGTTCTCGATGGTCTGCTTCGCCGCGAGGCACAGGGTCAGACGCGCGTCGCGGACCGCCGGCTCCGCATCCTTGATACGGCAGGCGTTGTAGAAGTGGTGGAACTGCTGCGCCAGAGTGACGGCGTACTTGTTGAGGCGGGACGGGTCGCGGCTGACGGCAGACTGCACGATCTCTTCGGGCAGCAACGCGATCTGCTTGATGAGCTGGCGCTCATCCGAACCGCTCAGCACGGACAGATCGGTCTTTTCTGCATCCGGCAGCGCGATGCCGCTCTCCTGTGCGTTTCTGAGCACGGAGCAGATGCGCGCGTGCGCATACTGAACGTAGTACAGCGGATTGTCGGAGTCCTGCTTGATGGCAAGGTCAAGGTCGAACTCCATCTGGGTCTCAGCGGCGCGGCTGTTGAAGAAGAAGCGCGCTGCGTCTACCGGGATCTCGTCAAGCAGGTCGGTCAGCGTCAGGCTCTTGCCGGTGCGCTTGGACATGCGGACGACCTCGCCGCCCTGCATCATGCGCACGAGCTGCATGAGCACGATCTCCAGACGGTGCGAGCCGTCGAGACCGAGCGCGTCGAGCGCGCACTGCAGGCGCTTGACATGGCCGTGATGATCCGCGCCCCAGATGTTGATGACGCGGTCAAAGCCGCGCTTCTCGAACTTGTTGCGGTGGTAGGCGATATCCGCCGCAAAGTAGGTGTAAAAACCGTTCGCGCGGCGCAGGACGTCGTCCTTGTCGCAGCCGAAGTCGGTCGAGCGCAGCCAGAGTGCGCCGTCCTCGGTCTCGTAGGTCGCGCCCTTCGCAGTCAGCAGGTCGATGGTCTCCTTGACATAGCCGCTCTCATGCAGCGTCGACTCGCGGAACCAGACGTCATAGTTGATCTTGTAGCGCTTGAGGTCGCGCTCCATGCGCGCGATATTGGTCGGCAGACCGTAGCCCTCGATGATGGCGAAGCGCTCCTCCGGGGTCTTTTCGAGCAGGCTGTCGCCGTACTGCTCGACCAGATCGTGCGCGAGCGCCTTGATGTCGTCGCCCTGATACCACGAAGCGTCGAACTCGATCGCGTCCTCGCCGCGGATCTCCTGAATATAGCGGCCCTCGACCGAGTGCGCGAACTTGTCTACCTGATTGCCCGCGTCGTTGATGTAGAACTCACGGGTCACGTCGTTGCCGGACCAGTCGAGCACGGAGGAAAGGCAGTCGCCCAGAACGCCGCCTCGCGCGTTGCCCATGTGCATCGGACCGGTCGGGTTGGCGGAAACGAACTCGACCATGACCTTTTCCGGCTTTGCAGCCTTGGTGCGGCCGTAGTTTTCGCCCATCTCGAATACGCCGCGGACGGCCTTCTCGTACCAGCTCTGGTTCAGCGTAAAGTTCATGAAGCCCGGGCCTGCGATGGTCACGGTATCGAAGATGCTGCCCTCAAGCTCGAGGTTCGCGACGATGCCCTCTGCGATCTTGCGCGGCGCCATGTGCAGCGGCTTTGCGCACTGCATGGCAAAGGTGGACGCCCAGTCGCCGTTGGAGGAATCCTTCGGGGTCTCTACTGCGACCGGCGGGATGCTGCCCTCGGGCAGCTCGCCTGCTGCAACAGCCTTGTGGTAAGCTGCTTCGACGACACGGGTCGCCTCAGCGCGTGCGATTTCATATGCGTTCATTCGTACACTCTCCGTTTTATTTTAATGATTGACTTTTATTTATATGATTTATGATACGACCATTTCAAAATGGTGTTCGCCCATCAGCGAGTTGTCCACCTCGACGGTGTAGTCGATGACGAGGCGGCCGCCGTTTTCGCCGACCGTGTTGCACACGTGCGACGTATGCGTCGCGATCGTCATGTCCTGCCCGATAGGGGTCTGATACAGACCGACATGGCGCTCATCCTCGGAAAACAGCATGTGCGAGGGGAAGGTTCCCGTGCGGATGAGGGTCACGGTCTTGCCGTCGAGCTTGACGGTGGTCTTGGTGCCTTCGAGGCCGGTCAGCTCGCTTTCCTCGTAGGCGATATAGTATTTTCCGCCGCGCTCATAGAGCGTCGCTGCGGTTTCAAGGTTGACGCGCTCCTCGTCGCAGCCTTCGAACTGCTGCCGCGAACGGATGGTCAGCCAGACATCTTTTTTCATGCTGTCAAATGCTCCTAATCAAAACCTGGAAATATCGACGAGTCCGGCGTTGGTCTCGACGTCCTCCTGCAGGAACAGTCCTGCAAGGCGGTCGAATCCGGCCGGGTCGTCCGAAACATAGTACCGCGTGCCGCCCGGGCCGTCGTTCGGGTTGAACTGGGTCGAGGCGAGGTTGGCGGCCTCCGCGCCCGAGTCGATGAGCGTCACGTCCGGACCCATATAGTCGGAAATGACCTCCTCGAGCAGCGGATAGTGCGTGCAGCCGAGGATGAGCGTGTCCACGCCCGCTTCCTTGAGCGGCGCGAGATATTCCGCCGCGACCGTCTCGATGACGATGTCGCCCCGGTGCACTCTGCCGTTCTCGACGAGCGGCACGAACAGCGGGCACGCCTGCGTGAACAGGCGGAGCGTGCCGTCCTTTTTATGCAGATATTTTTCGTATGCGCCCGACCGCATGGTCGCGGCGGTGCCGATGACGCCGACCCGGCCGTTTTTCGTCATGGTCATCGCGCGTCGGCAGGCGGGTTCGACCGTACCGATGATCGGAATGTTGTTCTCCTCCGCGAGCAGATCGAGCGCCACAGACGAGACCGTGTTGCAGGCGATGACGATGGCCTTGAGGTCGAACTGCCGCAGGAACGCAACGTCCTGCCGCGCATACTTCACGATGGTGTCGCGGCCGCGCGTGCCGTAGGGTACGCGGCTCGTGTCACCGAAATAGATGATGTTTTCCTTCGGCATGAGCGCATGCAGGCGGCGCACTGCGGTCAGACCGCCCATGCCCGAGTCGAACACGCCGATCGAGCGGTTGTCCGGCGCGCGCTTATCCATGATGCTCCTCCAGTGCCAGAGAGATCAGGCGGTCGAGCAGCTCCGGATAGCGGATGCCCTCATAGTCGAACAGCTTGGGGTACATGCTGATCGAGGTAAAGCCCGGAATGGCGTTCAGTTCATTAAATACGACCTCGCCGCCGTCGTGTGTGACGAAGAAATCGACGCGCGACAGGCCGCGGCAGCCGAGCGCGGTGTAGACGCGCAGCGCGTCCTGACGGACGGTCTCGAGCTGCTCGCCGGTGATGTGCGCCGGGATATACAGGCGGGAGCTCTCGTCCTTGTACTTCGCATCAAAGGTGTAGAACTCCTGCGTCGGCGCGATCTCGCCGACCGTAGACGCCTGCGGATGCTCGTTGCCGAGGACCGCACACTCGACCTCATGGCCGTCGATGAACTCCTCGACGAGGACCTTGCTGTCCATCTTGAACGCCTCGGTCAGGCCCTCGGCCAGCTCGAGCATGTTGTTCGCCTTGGCAACGCCGACCGACGAGCCCTGCGAACACGGCTTGACGAATACCGGGAACGAGCCGAGCTGCTCGGCCGCCGTGCGGACAACGCCCTCGGGGTTGCACGCGAAGTCGCACGCGAGCGCGAGATAGTAGCGCGCCTGACGCACGCCCGTGCCCTCGACGACCTTTTTGGTCAGCGATTTGTCCATCGTGTTCGCGCTCGCCGCAACGCCGCAGCCGACATACGGGATGCCTGCCAGTTCGAGCACGCCCTGCATGGTGCCGTCCTCGCCGCCTACGCCGTGCAGCACGGGGAACACGCAGTCGAGGCGGACGAACTCGGTCTCGCCCTCGCGCAGCAGCACGAGGCCGTGGATGCTGCGGTCGGGCGGCAGCAGCGCCGGAACGAGGTCGTTTCTGCTTTCCCATGCGCCGGACTCGATCGCGTCCGCGTCGCACTCCGGCAGATAGTACCACCTGCCCTCGCGTGTGATGCCGACCGCATGGATTTCATATTTCGATTTATCAAGATTGCGCAGAATGGATGCGGCAGACAGGCACGAAATGTCGTGCTCACTCGAAATGCCGCCGAATATCACAGCCAGTTTCATTTTTTCTGTTACGCCCTCCCAGTGTTTCTTACTCATACTTATACGGATATCATTATACGCCATCCCCCGTTCGATTACAATGTAAAAATACATTTAAACGCGCATTGTTCACACAAAATTTATATTTTTGCAGCGCCGTTTTTGGCTATCCTGCGACAGTCTCTTGACGAAACTGTAAAAACAACGTATGATAAGGAAAAGGAGTTTTGACTTATGAACGGTAAAAGACTGTATCGCAGCGAGAGCAACCGCATGCTCTGCGGCGTCTGTGCAGGCATCGCAGAGTATTTCAACCTTGACCCGACGCTCATCCGTCTGGCCTGGGCGCTGTTCTGCGTCCTCGGCGGCAGCGGCGTGCTCGCCTATATTCTTGCCGCCATCATCATCCCGCCCGAAAGCCGGGTCTGACAAGCAAAGGAAGTGACCGCCATGAGCGAAAACGATAAGATCACAGAAGAAACCGCAAACGACACCCTGCCGGCTGAGGTCGAGACCGACCTTGCAGAACAGGAGACCGATGTCATGCCTGCCGAGCCGGAGGAGGAGGAAATCGCCCCCGAGGACGTCAAAATCTTCGGCATGCCGCGCCATGTGTTCCACTGGACCGCGCTCGGCGCCGCCGGCGGCTATATCCTGGCCGGCGTTGTCGGCATCATCGGCGAGCAGCTGCCCGGCTCGCTCTTCGAGACCATCTCGGGCAAAACGAATGCGACCGTCTGGGCGGTCGTTGTAGGCGCGATCGGCTACTTTTTCAGCTCCCGTGCGTACAAAAAGCGCAAGGCCGCTGAGGAAGCCGAGAAAAATACAGAACAACTGTGAGCAAAAGCAGCGGAACGCAAAAATCCGCTGCTTTTTCCTTATGAAATGGAAAAGGAGATTTATACATGCCGATTTTTGACCGAGATCATGCTGACTCCCCCGAAAAAGCCTATGTCTATATCCTGCGGTGCGCGGACGGGACGCTGTACTGCGGCTGGACGAACGACCTTGCCGCGCGGCTCGACGCGCACAACAGCGGAAAGGGCGCGAAATACACGTGCGGCCGCGGCCCGGTCGAGCTCGCGTACAGCGAAATATTCGGCACGCAGAGCGAGGCCATGCACCGCGAGGCCGAGATCAAAAAGCTGAGCCGCCCGCAAAAACAGGCGCTGCTCGACCGTCAGACCGGCGGCGAAATGCTGACCGTCTACGACGCGGCCGACCGTCCCTGCGGCGCGCGTCCGCGCCGCATCGTCCACGCGCAGGGTCTGCGCCACCATGTCTGTCATCTGTGGGTCGTGGGCGTGCGTGACGGCGTGCGCGGCATCTGGCTGCAAAAGCGGCAGAACGACCGGCCGCTCTATCCCGGCTTCTACGACCTGACCGCGACCGGCCACATGGACCCCGGCGAAACACCGCTCACCGCCGCGCTGCGCGAGGCACGCGAGGAGGTCGGACTGCACGCGGACGAAGCCGATGTCACGCCCGGCGGCAGCTTCCGCCAGCGCTATTACCGCGCGGACGGCGGCTTTGACGACGAGCTTTCGTTTGTCTTTCTCATGCGCCGGGACGGCGTGCCCCCGTTCGCGCCCGGCCCCGAGGTCGCCGAGATGGTGTTCGTGCCGCTCGAGGACTTTGCCCTCGCGCATCTCGACCCTCACGACCTCCCTGCGCGCGGCATGGACGGCGCTCCCCTCACGCTGCCGCACGAAAAGCTCGCCTGCCTGCACGGCGAGGAATGGAACGGCGTGCGCGGCATCGTCGAGCGTCTGCTCGATGATGACCATTCGTAATATCTCTATTTTTTATTACAATCAGGCGATAAACCACCCCGGCGCAGCTCTTGTGCGCCGGGGTGGTTTTATACTTTTCGTTATATTATACGTTTCGTTATTTCTTGAGGCTGCCCTTTGCGATGTTCTCCTTAAGGATGCGGTCGGTCAGCTCGTACAGCTTTTCCGAGCCGAAGCGGCTCTTTCGCTGGCGGCCGTAGACCTGCTCGGCGTTCACATCATGCTCCGCCCAGTCGCTGCCGCCGTTCGAGTTGTTGAGCAGGAGCGGCTGGAGATTGTCCATCGTGTGCGCAAAATGCGCCTCCGGGGTCTCGTCGGCCTCGAATTCATCGAAGATCGCGCTGAGCGTCTGCTTCTGATCATCCGGCAGCAGCGAGTACACGCGCTCCTTTGCGGCCTCCTCGCGCGCCTTCTGCGTCGCAAGCCCCTCTCTGTCGTAGGCGTAGGTATCGCCGGCGTCGATCTCCACAACGTCGTGAATCAGGCACATCAGCATGACCTTCGCCACATCCACCCGCTCGTTCGAATATTCCTGCAAAAGATATGCCATAATGGCCATATGCCAGGCGTGCTCCGCGTCGTTTTCGCGGCGGCCATGCCCCGAGAGATGGGTCTGGCGGAATACATTCTTCTCCTTGTCAAGCTCGAGAATAAAATCAAGCTGGCGTTTCAGCCGTTCGTCCATGTTTACCGCTCCTCGCTGTATTGTCGTTCTCTCACAGTATAGCACACTGCGCCCGCCCCGGCCAGTCCTCCGGCGTTCGTTTTTTCGTCCGCTCTTCGGCATATCTCTACATTTTCTTGACATTTCGCATAATTCCCTATAAGTTGTAAACAACAATATTAAATTTCCGCCCCAAACAGAGCCGTTTTCCGGCTCGGTTTGGGGCGGCATCCTGTCTGGAGAGTGATATAATTGGCTGACAGCTTGATCAAACTGCAAGACCTGAAAAAAGAATATGACGGGACTCCGGTGCTCCGGGGCATCTCGCTCGACATTAAAAGCCGCGAGTTCGTGACCCTGCTCGGTCCGTCCGGCTGCGGCAAGACCACAACGCTGCGCATCATCGGCGGCTTCGAGCAGCCCGACAGCGGCGATGTGTTCTTCGAGGGCAAGCGCTTAAACGACGTTCCGCCCTACCGCCGCGAGATCAACACCGTTTTCCAGCGCTACGCCCTGTTCCCCCATCTGAACGTTGCGGAGAACATCGCCTTCGGCCTGCACATCACGAAGATGAACGCCGCCGAAATCAAGCGCAAGACCCGCGAAATGCTCTCGCTCGTCGGCCTTTCCGGCTTCGAGGCGCGCGATGTGACCAGCCTGTCCGGCGGCCAGCAGCAGCGTGTCGCCATCGCACGTGCGCTCGTCTGTGAGCCGCGCGTGCTGCTGCTCGACGAGCCGCTCGGCGCGCTCGACCTCGGCGCGACGCCCCGTCAGGCGCTGCACAGGGTCATCCTGCCCGAGATCATGCCCGGCATCGTCACGGGCGGCATCATGGCGTTCGCGATGTCGGTAGACGACTTCGTCGTTTCCTACTTCACCGCCGGCACGACCAGTCAGCCGCTTTCGGTCGTCATCTACTCGATGACGCGCCACCGCATGACTCCGAAGATCAACGCAGTCTCGACGCTGCTGTTCCTGTTCGTCCTTGTGCTGCTCATCGTCATCAATGTGCGCCAGTCGCGCGACGAAAAGCGCCGCGAGGCCGCACGAAGGGAGGCTGCATCATGAAACTGCTCAAGCGAACGCTCGCTCTGACGCTCTCCGCCGCCATGGTGCTCGGGCTGCTGTCCGGCTGCGGCAGCGACTCGTCCGCAAATGTCCTGAACGTCTATAACTGGGGCGAATATATTGACACAGACCTGCTCGACCGGTTCGAGCAGGAGACCGGCATCAAGGTCATCTACAACACCTTCGACTCGAACGAAAACCTGTATTCGCGCATCCAGACCACGAGCTATGACGTGATCATCCCGTCGGACCACGTGATCTCGCGCTTTATCGACGAGGATATGCTCCGGCTGCTGAACTTCGACAATATTCCGAACATGAAGTACATCGACGAGAAGTACACCCATCTTGACTTCGACCCGGAGCAGAAATACTCGGTGCCCTACACCTGGGGCGTAGTCGGCATCGTATATAACACGAAGTATGTAGATGAAGCCGACACCGGCTCGTGGGATCTGCTGTGGAACCCCAAATATGCGAACCGCACCGCGATGTTCAACAACTCGCGCGACGCGCTCGGCATCGCGCTGATGTACCTCGGCTGCTCGCTCAACACCACCGACCGCGACGAGCTGCGGCAGGCGGCCGACCTCATCATCGCCGGAAAGCCGGTCTATCAGGGAATCTGGATGGATCAGATATTAGAGAAGCTGCCGGCCGAGGAGATTGTTGCTGCGCCCTACTACAACGGCGACGCGGTCACGATGATCGACGAGAACCCCGATCTCGCGTTCTACGTGCCGAAGGAAGGCACGAACCTGTTTGTATACGCGATGTGCATTCCGAAGAACGCGAAAAACGTGGAGGGCGCGAAGAAGTTCATCAACTTCATGTGCTCGACCGAGGCGGCGATGGCGAACTGGGAATACATCGGCTATTCCAGTCCGCACACGGGCGTATACGAACAGCTCGACGAGGAGACCAGAAACAATCCGCTGTACTTCCCGGACACGAGCGCCTATCCCACCGAGGCCTACACGAACCTTCCGAAGGACATTTCGCAGTATTATAATGATCTGTGGGTGGATATCCTGACCTAAATTCCAGGGGGGACGCTGTCCCCCCTGG
>ERZ837910.4000-NODE-4000-length-15117-cov-21.524432_pt1 | contig 15117 bp, 9 predicted proteins | sample MGYA00519940_ERZ837910 | MGnify/ENA primary metagenome ERZ837910 (study PRJEB31850, sample SAMEA3708825) | human gut metagenome | biome: human gut; feature: human-associated habitat; material: faeces | place: China | collected 2014 ... | reverse complement strand
CTGGATCATGAACCTGTATTTCATCATCGGGTATGTAAGCCCCCTTACATGGCAGACGATAGGCGCGGCCTATCTATCCAGCTTTTTCTTCGACTTCTGTCACGGGCTGTGTACGTTCCTGGTGCTGTGGGCACTGGGCGACCCGTGGGTACGGAAGCTGGAGCGCATCAAGATCAAATTCGGCCTGACGGCGGAGGAGCGGAACTATGTGCTGCCGCCCTCCACATTTGAGATAGCGAGAGAGAACTATGAGTGAACGAAAAACGATCATCAGGACGGTGGGGCTGAAGAAGCACTACACCGTTGGCGGCAACACGGTTCGTGCGCTGGACGGCGTGGACATGTCCGTGCTGCAAGGCGAATTTGTCTGTGTCGCAGGCCGCAGCGGCTCCGGTAAGTCCACCATGCTGAATATGCTGGCAGGTCTTGAGCCGCCCACGGAGGGCGAGATCATTGTCCGAGGCAAGCATCATTTGGAGGCTATGGACGAGGAGCAGCGGACAAGGTTCCGCCGCCGCTATATGGGCTTTGTGTTCCAAAGCTACAACAACCTGCCCCAATACACGGCGCTGGAGAATGTGGCGCTGCCACTGGCCATCCGGGGCGTGCCGGAGGATGAGCGGAATTGGCTGGCGTGGCAGGCCTTGAGCCGCGTGGGACTGCGCGGACACGTAGATCACCGGCCTGCGGAGCTGTCAGGCGGTCAGCAGCAGCGCGTCAGTATCGCCCGGGCCATTATTACGGAGCCCTCCATCGTGCTGGCGGACGAGCCTACCGGGAATCTGGACAGCCGTACCGGCCAGGAGGTCATGGAGCTGCTGTGTGAGATCTTCCGTGAACGGAACACCACCTTCATTCTCAGCTCCCATGATCCCCAGATGCAGTGTTACACGGATCGCACCGTCTATTTCAGTGACGGAAAGATAGAGATAGAAAATCACCACACCGGAGAGGAGAACGCACAGTGAAAAGAGAAACGGTAAAACGGGTACTGGCCCTGTTGATCTGCGTATTGATGACAGTATCCCTGCTGCCCGCCGTCGCTATGGCGGAAGAAGTCACAGAGGATGTGATAGATGACAGCACCATTGAGGCTTACACGTCTTACGAAAACGGAGAGGATGCCGGCGTCAGCGGGGTCTCGGTTACGGACGAAAAGCCCAACACGGATATCAAGGTCATCCCCAGCGACGCCAACGCCCTGATCCTGATGGATACCGGCGCACAGTCCCCCAAAGGTGTTCCCGGTCAGGTGGTGAAGATCGTGCTGCCGCTGGCGGTGAACAAGGAGTATCTGCCCAGCGAGAAATACATGCTGCGCAACATCAACATCTATCCCGATGTGCCTACCGACGCCAGCGTGTCCAACTGGCCCTTTGAGCTGATCTACGCCAGCGATGTGCAGCACTTAAAGGATATGTCCTACAACTCCACGGCGGAGGTGTGGTTCGAGTTCAAGGTCAGCGAGTTTGCCAGTAAGGGACGCTATGCTGTACCCTTTAAGATCAACGCCACCGTGTGGCGGGAGGACGCCGTGAACGGCACCACCATCACCGAGGACGTGACCTTCAAGGTCAGTGCCTATGTGACCGTTACCGACAACGGCAATATGTCCGGCGTTACCACCTCCTTCGGCAGCCTTCAGGTGGCGGGTACCAATGCGGGCGGCTCCTATACCGTGCCTACCGGCACACCCAATCAGACTATCTCCATGCGGATCCCCGTGATCAATGTAGGCGGTACCCTGACCAGCGTGACGGTCTATCCCGTGGTGTCCGCCGCGCTGGACGAGTTCCCCTTCGTGATCGACTCCACCAATTTGGGCAAGTATTTTGACTACTGGGCCAGCGGCGAGGTGAAGTATCTGGACTACACCTTCACGGTGTCGCCCTTTGCCACCTCCGGCAACAAGTCCATTAAATTCAAGGCCAACTATTTCGAGAACAGCGCCCCTGCGGAGGGCTCCTTCTCCACGCAGTTTACCGTGATCGATGGCTATGACGCCTCCGCCATGTCGGTGATGGTGCAGAGCTATAAGCTGTATGTGGACGATACCGAGGTATCCGGCCTGATGGCAGGCGAGGAGACGGAGCTGCGCCTGACCCTGATCAACAACTCCAAATATGACACGGCCAAGAAGATCATCTCCAGCCTGGTATTCACCAATTCTCCCGGCCTGACGCTGTGCGTAGGCGGCACGGATACCGCCTATGCCGATTCCATCAAGCCGGGCGGTACGACGATCCTGAAATACAAGATCATGGCCAAGCAGGACGCGGAGGTTGGCCCCGCCATGCTGGGCATCAGCCTGACCTATGAGACCACCGAGGCGGTGGCCGGTAAGGCGGCGCAGAACATCATGCTGCCAGTCAGCCAGAAGATGGATGTTCTGGCCGGTACGCCGGAGGTCTACGGCACACCCAGCAAGGATAAGGAAGTTACCATCTCCGTGCCGCTGACCAACATGGGCCGCGCCAAGGCTATGAATATCCGGGTGTTGGCCACGGACGGCATGACCGCCTCCACCCCCTGTTATGTGGGCGACCTGCTGGCAGGCGGCTCCACCAGTGCCGATGTAACGGTGGGCTTCTCCAAGATCGGCGCGTTTGTGGGCAAGATGATCCTCCAGTATGAGGACGCCAACGGCGAGACGTATTCTCAGGACATCTCCGTGCCGCTGAGCGTGGCGGAGAGCACTGCGGATACAGATGCCAACAGCGTCAACGCAAATAAAGACGGCACAGGCAGCCGCTGGTGGCTGTGGCTGCTGATAGCGATCCTTGCGCTTATCCTGATCGGCATTGTCCTGTATGTCATCATCCGCTATAAACGCGGCGAGATCGGGCCCGGTGCCGAAAATACCGCTGCCTTGGACGATTTTGACGACGACTTTGACGCAGACGGCGGCACGCCGGATATTGGAGAGAAGCCGCTGACCTACGACGGAAGCAATAGGGACGGGAATGTATGAAGCCAAAAGACCTGTTTCGCTACGGCTGCACCAACCTGTTCCGACGAAAGACCCGCACGGTGCTGACAGCCCTATCCATGGCGGTGGGCGTCATGTGTATCGTGGTGCTGATCTCCGTAGGTCTGGGCTATGAGCAGGCGTACCGCGAGAGCATCGAGGCACTGGGCAGCCTGACAAAGATCGATGTGACGCCTGCCACCGGCGATTACGGACGCAAGGCACTGCTGAACGACAAGGCACTGGAGGCGTTCCGAGGCATTGACGGTGTGGAGGCGGTAACGCCGGTCTATCAGCAGTCCGCCTATATCGTGTCCGGCAACTATGTCAACATGGTGCGCGTCTACGGCATTGACATGACCACGGCGGAGCGCTTCATGCTGACGCCGGAGCGGGGCGTTATGGCCGGGGACGGCACGCGCCTGCATCCGGAGGTACTGTTTACCGACGATGTGGCCGCCGGACTTGCCAACAAGGCGAAGGACTGGGAGCTGGCGGTGGACGAGAACGGCAACGCCCTCATCGATCTGCTGGAAGTGCCTGTCCGCATGACCTTCGATTCCTCCAGCCTGACCGGCGAGCCGAAGGCTGACACCGACGGACGGGCACTGCCCTCCAGCAATCTCTATACCCTGCGGGTGACGGGCATCTGCTCTACCCTGAATAACAACTTCGCCACCGCCGCGTTCATGTCCTTCGACCGCTTGCAGGAGATGACGCAGGCCAACGCCAATTACATGGGCGCGACAACTCAAACCAAGACGGCGGAGGAAAAGGCCAACGGCCCTACCTACGACTTGGTTTGGGTGAAGGTGAAGAACGTCAACGATGTGCAGCGCATTGTCAAGCTGATCCGTGACACGGGACTGAACACCTACTCTCTCAATGACATGCTGGAAACGGTGCGCACACAGTCCCGTCAGATTCAGGGAATGCTGGGCGCGCTGGGCGGTATCGCTGTCCTGATCTCCGCCATCTGCGTGGCAAACACCATGATGATGTCCATTACGGAACGGACGCGGGAGATCGGCGTGCTGAAGGTGCTGGGCACTGTTCGCAGCGACATCTTCAAGATGTTTCTCTCGGAGGCACTGATCGTAGGCGTGATAGGCGGCGCGGCAGGCTTGGTGCTGAGCTTTATCGCCAAGTGGCTGATACCGGTGATCTTCGCGTCCCGTGAGCTGCGGTGCGTGCTGCCCTGGTGGCTGGCGGTCTGCGGTGTGGCGTTCTCAGGCGCGGTAGCCATTGCCGCCGCATGGATCCCCGCACGCAAGGCAACGCTGATCAGCCCCAACGAAGCCATCCGCTCTGAGTGAGGTAACGATATGAAAAAGACAACACAAAACGTAAGACGCTCGCTGCGCCGTGTGCTGACGATGCTGCTGGCGCTGGTGATGACCCTTTCTCTGACGGTGCAGGCATTTGGTGCTATCGGAAATTGGCCCGCAACAGGCGATACAATCGTTGACCGCTATATGTACAACAGCGGCACCTTCTACAATGGAGATGCTGTGATAGCACCCAAGTACAGCAATTTTGGCGGCTTTATCAATGTATACGGCGTGCCGAAGGGTTCCGATGCAAGCACCTATGTGATGACGCCGACTTCTATCAATTTTGGTACGCATCTAAATTCAAAAAACAATACCACAGATTTGGAGATGGGCAAGGCCTACGACTTCTCGAAGCCGATTCGGTATCATATCACCTCTGAAAATGGACGGACATTTTTCGCCTACGCCTTCGCTGCGGAGGCAACCAGCAAGGATACTTGGACTGAAGCAGATACACAGGCTCTGTTGGGTATGGCAGGATTGTTTGTAGATACTTACCATCAGCTCTACCTTACGATAGATAAAATCAACGCTTCGAGGACGGAAATCGGCGCCTACCATCCGGCCAACGCGGATATGCTCAGCACGCTGGGCTATTGGCTGGGCATGAGCACGGCGTATTTTGATCTCGACGAAGGCGAAAGCAGCATGAACGGCAATCGCCTCTTTGACTCCTATGAATCAAAGTGGCGTGGCGGCGGCGAGGAGGCCGTTCAGTTCATGCGGGAATACCTGCAAAGGTATATTGCCAAAAAAGGCTATAGTCAGGTCAGCCCCGCTGCCCTGCGGGTCATCTATGAGCAGCTCGTTCCGGAATATCTTGCCTATGCTGAGCAATGCCGCATCAAGGAGCCGGTCATTGACCGTGTGACCATCGGCGGCTCGGTGGGCAGCATCAATACCGAAACCCGCACGGTAACGGTGAAGCTGCCGAAGGGCGCAGACCGTTCCCAGTTGGCCGTGCAAGTAGAGGTGGGAACCGGGCTGGCCGCCAACTCCGTGGCCGGCTCTGTGACCGATGGGATTCTTGCCTATCAGGTAACCCCCTATGATCCGGCATACGGCACGAAATACAATGCACTGAGTGCCACATGGCGTATCGTTATCGAAACGGGAGTGCCGGATAATCTGGTCACCTCTTTTGCCGTCACCACAGATGGCGTGACCCGATATGCCAAAATCAACGAGACGGATCATACCATCTCCCTGAACCTGCCGGTAGGCACGGGCTTGAGTGCTATCACGCCGGTGGTGGCCCATACCGGCACGGAGGTCAAAATCAACGGAGTTTCTTTTGACGGCAGCGGTTCTTTCGATTTTACCAACTCCGAAACAGAGCCGCTGACGCTGACGGTAACCAACAGTAATTTTGATCTGCGCACCGACTACAAGGTAACGATTACAGCGCAGAAGTCCTCTGAAAACTACATCATCTCCTATAAGCTGGGCGATGCGGAGGGCGTGATCAACGGCAACAACATCGCCATTACCATCCCTTACGCGATGGATCTGGCGACCGTAGAGCCGAAGATCGCCGTTTCCGAGTTTGCGGCGCTCACCGCACCGACCTCTCTGAAGGAGGGCGAAAATACCTACACTGTTACCTCCCAGGGCGGCGCCGAGCGCGTCTATACGGTGACCATCACCCGCACACCGGTGGCAACAGGCAACCGGATCCTGTCCTTCGCCTACGGCTCGATAGCGGGCGCCATTGATCAGGTGAAGGGTACCATCACGCTGGCGCTTCCTGCCGGTTCGCCGGTCAGCTTCGTGCCGACCATTACCGTATCCCCCTTCGCGGAGGTCACACCGGCCTCTGGCGAGAAGCAGGATTTCAGCAAGCCTGTGACATATACGGTCACGTCCCAGGCCGGATATACCAATACCTATACCATTACGGTAAGCATTTCCCAGGAGCCGACGGAGAATCCCCACAAGGCAGATATGAAGTCGCTGGTCCAGAAGATCACCACGCGGTACAGCCAGACAACGGCAAGCGCCTGGGAGGACTGGGAATGGATGAACCTGGGATTCTATCAGCATAAGCGGCCCAACCTTGATAACGGCTTCTCCATTGCCGAGTGCATCGTCCGGCTGGATACCACCACCAACGTGGCTATGACCAACATCGACCGTAAGATCATGACCCTGACTGCCCGCGGCATCGACTGCTCCAAGCTGTCACAGTACAACAACGGCGAGCCTTATGTTGACGCCAAGGGCAACAAGGTGGACAACCTGACTAAGGTGCTCTATAACTACCGGGGCGGCTGGACCATCAACGGCCCCATCTTCGCCCTGATTGCCCTGGACATGGGCAACTACACCATTCCGGCGGACGCGTTCTGGACGCGGGACAAGCTGCTGGAGACGATCCTGAACCACAAATACCTGTCGGACGGCTTCGGCCTTGACATGGTCACCATGCTGATGCAGTCCATCGGCCCGTACATGGATGATCCGGTCTATGGCGAACGGGTCAGGGCCAAGCTGGACGAGGGCCTTGAGATCGTGCTGGACAGCTTCGGCAGCAAAAACGTTTATAAAAACCCCTACGGCGTGCAGTGGGGCGGCGTTTACACCTCCGAGGGCTCGGCGCAGATCGTGTGCGCCATGTCCGCCATGGGCGTGGACTGCCACACCGATCCCCGCATGTCCAACGGTACCCAGAGCGCCCTGACGGCCCTGCTGGACTACGCGGATTACAGCGAGGGCTACTTTGCCCACACCAACACCACGCCGAAGAACGCCATGGCCACCTATCAGGGCTGCTACGCCACCCAGTGGTATCTGGGCTTCCTGAATAACGGCGGCGCGGGACACCCCTACTCCCTGTATTACCGGCAGTTTGATTTCTCCCGTAAGCTGTCCACCAAGGCGGACATTACCTCCTTTACGCTGGAGGGCAAGCAGGGCGTGTTTACCACGGAGGGCGGAGACAACATCATCACCGTGACCCTGCCTGCCGGTACGCCGTTGAACGATATGCACCCGCAGCTTCAGCTGTCCGACTATGCCACGCTCCTTGCACCGGATCTTACCGGCGGCATCACCTTTGTGAAGGATACCAAGACCGCCTTCACCGTGCAGGCGGAGGACGGCAAGACCACTAAGACCTACTATGTGGTAGTCAAGCTCTCGGATGAGGAAAAGCCCTCCGGCGCGGAGATCTACACCGATACCATTATGCTGAAGGACGCCAATATCCTGCGGGATCTGGATATTCTGGGCAAGAATATCACCGCTGGCACGGACAGCACGGATATCGAGCTGCTGCTTGATGCAGGAAAGGACACCTCAAATCTGATGATCTACGCCCGCCTCTCCTATGGAGCCACCGCCTCGCCGGCACTGGACGGGAAGAAGGGCATGACCCTGTCGGATTGGACGACCTTCACCATCACTTCCGGCGACGGGACGAATACCCGAACGTACCGCATCAAGGCCACGGCACGGACGCAGGCGTCTATCTCCGCCTTCAGCCTTACCATCGGCGGCACGGTCTATGAGGGCGTTATTGACAACAAGGCCAACACCATTACCGTGTCCGGTGTGGACGACAGCAAACTGTCAAGCACCTCCTTCGCCCCGGATGTGACGCTTGGGCCGGAGACGCTGGTCTGCTCTCCTGCTCCCGGTCTGGCGCAGGACTTCTCCCGCACGGTGCAGTACATCGTTGCGGGCAATGAAAAGGTGCTGTCCCGCACCTATACCGTCTCCGTGCTGAATAAGGCGGGGCAGTTGATCTCCGGCAGCGGCGGTGGAGGCGGCAGCGATCCTGTAACGCCGGCCACCGGCGCGAAGATTACGGCCTTTTCCGTGTTGGGCGTGGACGGCGTCATCAACCAGAGCGTAGGTACTATCACCGTAACGCTGCCTGCCGGTACGAACGTGACGGCGGTAGCCCCCTCCGTTACAGTGACGGCGGGCGCGGTGGTCAGCCCTGTGCCCGGCGAGGTGGTGAACCTGACCGTTCCAGTGGTCTACACCGTGACGTTGGGCGAGGAAACCAGCCGCTATACCGTCACCGTGACCTTCGAGCGCAGCGTTTCCCAGCAGCTTTGGGACGAGCTGGGCAACAACTCGGATGTGGCGGATCACCAGACCAGCCACACCAAGCGGGATTGGAGCTGAGTGCCATGAGGAAAAGAAAAACTGTATTTCTATTGCTGGCATGCCTGCTGCTGACGCTGGCGGCGGGCTGCGGGAAAGCACCCCAGCAGCCGCAGGAGCGCAGCAAGTGGGACATCCTTTCCGCCAAGTGCGGCGAGGCGGACTGCACCGTGTCCGTCACCAAGAACTGGGGCGGGCAGGAAACGGGGCTGAGCTGTGTTGTGTTCATCCCTCCCACGGAGGGCATGGACATGACCGCCGTCCCGCTGACGCTCCGGCTATCCGAGGGCGCGACGCTGGACGAGACGGAGCCGTGCATCGTATCCATTGACGGTATGTCGCTGGTGGTGGATCTGACGGTTAGCGACCCCTGCATCACCGTGCAGAACGAGGGCTATACCCGCACCTACTGCCTGCGGCTCAAGGAGGCGATGGGATGAAGCGTATAGTATGCTTGCTGATCGCCGCGCTGAGCGTAAGCCTGCTGCTGTGCGGCTGCGGCCAAAACAGCGATTCGTTGGCTATCCGGGAGTTTATCATCGGCGACAGCGTCGGCACGGTGGAGCAGCGCGGCAGCGGAAAGGATGCGGAATATGTGATCTGCATCACACTGCCGATAGAAACGGATTTCCAGAACTGCACAGCCAACATTACGCTGGCGGACGGCGCGTCCGTCAATGGCGATAGTCCCTGCCTGAAGGCGGATTTGGGCGGCCGCATGGTGCTGGATCTGACGCTGGAACATCGGGATCTCATTATAGAGAATGGGTCAAGCAGCCGTTCCTACGGCTTTGAAATAGGGCTGAGCCGGTAACGGCTCATGATAGAAAAGAGGTGATGCATGGGATTACGGCGTTCCCTGCGCAGAAGAGATCAACAAAAAATTAACAGAAGGAGAACGAACATGAAAATGACGAAGAAGATCACCGCATTGTTGTTGGCTCTCGTGATGGCACTGTCTCTCAGCACCATGGCGTTTGCCAACGGCACCACGACGACTACGACGGGGAAAGTGACCCGCACGACCGTCAATTCCATTGACGCCGTGTCCTCCATCACCATTGGCGGCACCACCGCCTATTATGAGAAGGACAGCAATACCGGCGACCAGATCTATATCCGCGCCATGGTGGCCGGCGGCACCGAGAATGGCCTGAAGAGCACCAACGTGGTGATCAACCTGAGCAATGCCGGCGCCACCATCAACGGCGACCTTTCCTTCACGGGTGCGGGCAATGTCCGCACGGCGACGAATGTGAACCTGCTCAACAAGGTCTATACCGTGATCATCAGCACCTCCGAGGGCGGCGTCACGACCAGCAAGACCTATAAGCTGGCTGCCGGTCTGCCCAGCGGCGCCGTTGCCATTGACGGAAACGACCCCCTGCGCATTATCAGCATCGTTGTCGGTGATGCAACGAATACTGCGATCTCTGCTACCAACGTGCAGAATCCCTTCATGGGCAACACCAAGTCGAACAAGGATGGCAAGTGGACCTTTATCAACTATAATGTCAACGCGAGCCTGAACACGGTACCGGCTTCCCGTGCCAGCGTTCCGGCCACCCTCTCTCTGCCCACGAACACGACCGCTTCCGGCTGCTACAACGCCACCACCAACACCCTGGATCTTAGCACCGGAGCGCCCAAGCTGATCCTGACCAACGGCACCGAGAGCCGCAACTACTATGTGTTTGCCACCGATACCAATACCTTTAAGATCGAATACGGCTTTGACTTTACCGAGGCGGTCAATTCGACTGCATACAAGAACGGCGATCTACTCGAAGATGACTATACTGTAACAGACGCTGTTGATGATCTGATTGACATGGCGCATAGGTATTTTGCCAGCGCGGATGACGCAGCTAACATCACCTATGGCACCATTACGGTCACTGCCGGTGAAACCGTGATGGACATCATGCGCAAGTTTGCTGTTGCAAATCAGCTTGGCTCTGAGGTCCCCGCGGGCTGCACCTATATGGCGACCCTGAACGGCGTCGGTGAGTTCACCTTCGGCTCCATGTCCGGCTGGATGTATACCGACGGCCCGGATCGGAGCGAGATGGCGACCAATCCCAAGTTCTATGAGAACTGGAACACGCCTCCCATCGGCGCTGCCAGCTATACCCTGAGCGCAGGTGACAAGATCTGCTGGTTCATCTGCTGCGACTATACGCATCATCCCTGGTAAACGCACACCCCGTCGGGAGGGCAGGCGTCTGCCTGCCCTCCCGGCATCGGGAACTGGCCGCCGCATATGAGGGGGCCGGTTCCCGTGCAAGGAGAGTTATATGAAAAAACACAAACAAACGATCCTGCCGTTGCTGCTGTTGACAGTGCTGCTGTTGGTTGGCCTGTGCGACCGGGCGTATGCGGAGGAGTCTGCGCAATACCCGTATTTGACCTCATTTGAGGTGGTCGACGTTAAATTTACTAGTAAAAATCCAGCGTTTGCCCCAGGAAAAGATGGTACACTAATAGGAGTGGAATGGAAAAACTACCCTGATGGACCACAGGAATCCGATGATAAGACTTATTGCGACTATGTCTTAGGCGAGATAAAAGTTTATACAAACGGCATACCAACAAGTTCAAGAAAGCGTGGAACAGTAGTGACACCGGTATATACATTGGCAAACAGTGACCTGGTTACCCAGTACGCGACAGTCAGTGGAAAGCCGATGACTGGTACTATGACGGCTGGCAGTACTACAAGTATAAGGAGCGACATAATCTGCTTTACCACCGCGGATGGGACAAAGTACGGATATAATCTTACCGTTAAAGATGGATCGGATCTGCAAGAGGAAAAGCCAACGGAGATCAAGCTGGAAAGCATTGCCGTGAACCGCACGGCGGAGGATACGGCCACCATCTATATAAAGTCCAATGTCGCGGGCACCTATTACTACGCTGTGACAGAGGCCGACGAGGAACCCTCGTTTGACGAAACGGCCAAGACCACAGCGCTGCGGCGCTACGCCAACACGATCCAGCTTACCGGCCTGACGGCTGGGGCCAAGAAGCTTCACATTCTGGCCAAGAGCGAAGGACTGGACAATGTGACGGTAAGCTTTGATGTTCCGAAATTTGCCGTTGCCCATTCGCTGTCCGCCTCCACATCGCTGATTTGGGAAGACCAGGGCGACAAGGACGGAAACCGGAAGGGCAATGTTGTCTTCACCAATCAGAGCGGGACCCCCATAACCAGCGCCTTCGAGGGCGAGACCGTTACGGCGATGGCGGAGCCGTATAGTGAAAGCCCTATGTACGAGTTTTCCTTTGTGCAATGGAAGAACGAGACCGGCATCAAACTGACCGAGGAACAGTGCAAGACGAATACGGTGACCTTCAAGATGCCGGATGCGGATGTCACGCTTTTCGCGGAATTTAAAAACGTCGGCACCACGGTCACATGGGGCTCCACCCCCAATGGGGCCCCGGCGGTCACGGTCAACGGCAACATGCGCGATACCCAGTATGTGTACCGTAGAGGAAGTTCGGCCAATGTGGGTTTCAACAGTGATGGTAACTGGAAGGAATCCTGGGTGCTTCTCGGCTGGGAGATCATGATCGACGATGTTGACCGCGCGAATGACCCGGAGTATGTGACATACAATGATGTTAGCGGCTACCCCAGCGTCAAACTGGCGGGGGACAACGTCCAGATCACGGCGAAGTTCCGGTCGAAGATCTTCGCCGCCGTGACCGCCAAGGCCAGCCCCGCCACCATGGGCAGCGCTGCCGTCTCTGTGGGCAGCAGCGACCCCGTGGAGAGCAAATCCGTGGTGTTCGAGGGTCAGACCGTCACCCTGACCGCCACCCCCAAGAGCGAGCGGTATAAGCTGGACGAAACGAATCCCTGGACGGTGACGGACAGCAGCGGCGCGGCCATCGCGGTCACGCCGGTCACTCCGGAAACGCCGGAAACCCAGGCGGACACGGGAACCACCGGCGATACCGGTGATACGGGCGATACGGGAACCACTGAGACCCCGGAGACCCCGGAGACGCCGGAGGTCACCAAGGATTACAGTCAGGTCACCTTCACCATGCCCAGCACCGGCAAGGACATCACCGCCACGGCAAACTTCGTGGTCGATACGTCCAAGCCCAACGACGACTGCTCCCTGCTGCGCGTGGAGCTGTGGTCCGCTGACGGCAAGAATAGGCTGGCCAGCTCCAACAAGTCCGGCGACACCTACACCATCGAGCTGCCCGCCAGCGTGGCCGTCTCTGACCTGCCCAACCTGCGCCTGAAGTTCATCTGCGGCGACGCGGCAAACGCGGTCGTCAAGCAGGGCAATACCGAGTGGAGCAAGGATGGTCAGGCCTGCGGCATCACGACGCTGGGCCAGACGCAGGTGTTCACCGTTGTCGCGGAGGACGGCCAGACCAGCGCCCCCTACAAGGTCGTGATCAACGCCGAGACGAAGATCACCGCCGTGACGCTGCTGAACGGCACCGAGACCATCGCCTCCGGCAAGCTTTCCGGCAGCAAGTGGACCATCACCCTGCCCGACAGCATCGACGCGGATCTGCTGGCCAAGATCGGCGCAAGCGACACGATCTTCATGAAGATCGAGTACGCCGGTAAGTCCCTGAAGCAGGTGGCCACCACCAACGGAACCGGCTACGACGACGCCGGACAGAAGGACTCCTGGGCCTCCGGCAAGATCATGTGCGCCATCAGCCCCGGCAGCGAAGCGCAGTTCATCGTGACCGGCATCGACGGCCTGACCAGGAAGTACACCATCGCCATCACCCAGCCCAATGTGTCCACCACGCCCGTCCTGACCAAGGTCTCGGTGGAGCGCACCAGCGACAACGCCGCCACCGTGAAGTTTACCTCCAGCATGGCGGGCAACTACTTCTACAAGGTGGTGGAAAAGGGCGCGGCGGCTCCCACGGTGGACACCACCAAGGGCGGCACGACAGCGGTCAAGGGTGAGAACACCATCACCCTGACCAACCTGTCCGCCGGCGCGCGGGATATCTACATCGTGGTCAAGAGCCTTTCCAACGTGGAGTGCGATCCCTTCAAGATCGAGATCCCCGCCTACGGCAGCACCGAAACGCCGGATGAGGGCGACTTTACGATCTCGGTGAACGCGCCTCCCACCGGCGGCACCATCACCACCAACCGCACGAAGGCCAACGAGGGCGACGAGATCATCGTCACCGTCACGCCCAAGACGGGCTATCAGATGAAGGCGGGGTCCCTGCGGTATGCGTTCTCCGCGCCCGGCGCTGCGTACACGACGATCACCGGCAACAGCTTCAAGATGCCCGGCGGTGACGTCAGCATCACCTGCGATTGGGAGACCGCCAGCACCACCGTCAACGGCATTACGGCTTTCTCCATCAACGGCATAGCCGCCGCGGTGAACAACACCACCAACACCATCACCATCACCATGCCCCGCGGCACGGATGTGACGAAGCTGACCCCCGTCATCGCCACCAACGGCGTCAAGTCTCTGACGCCCGGCAGCGGCGTGACGGTGGACTTCACCAACGCCGTGACCTATACGGCCACCATGGACGATGGCAGCACCAAGACCTATACTGTCACGGTTTACGTGGACAAGGGTACGCTGGCCGACCAGTTCTGGGACAAGCTGACAGACTTCGTCAATCAAGTCCCCTGGTGGGAGTACGCAAAGCATCAGCAAAGCACCAGCAAGTATCCCAAGTATTGGTAAAATTTGACCCTTATACGACAGCAGAGCGTACCTCACGGTGCGCTCTGCTGCTATGTAGAGCTTCTATACCTGTTCTTTCTCTGTCCTAACTCCCTCCGATAGAGTGAGTCCTTCTGGGTGCGCCATGGTGACGCTACCCTTGCGTCAGCAAAAGGGCGCACCTCCCCCTTGGCGGGAGGTGCGCTCTTTCTGCGTTCATTTGATGCGATACAGGCTGCTGGTCAGGCTGCCGTTGGGGCGACGGCGGTGGGTGCGTTCCAGAAAGCCGTGGCGCTCCAAGTCCGTCAGCGCCCGCTGGACAGTGCGGCGGGATAGCTTCAGATTCGCCGCAATGGTGCGGACGCTGGGCCAGCAGGTATTGCCGGCGTTGGAGCGATCCTTCAGGTACATATAGACCGTCTTTGCCCGGTGGGGCAGCTCCATATCGGCGTAGATGCTTCCGAAGTAGCTCATGGCGTACCCTCCTCGTAGGTCTGACCGCTGCGCTGGCGGTGCGTTTCCCGTTTGCCGGGGGAAGGCGCTAAGGTGGGTTGCGTTTTTGGATAAGTCCGGTCGATGCTGTCCAGAAGCTCGGCGCGGCTGGCGTAGGCCACCGGTCGGGCGGCGTGTTCCGGCGTGGCATAGACCGCATCGAAGGTAATGCCCCAATCGAGGAACAGCCGCAGCTTTGTCTGCATGGGATGTGTTCCCGTTTTCATCACCACAAAGCTGCCCTTGGGAATGGATTTCAACTCATCCGGCGTCATCAGCGGGCGCTCCATCATTTGTAGGCTTTGACTGGGATCGTTCTTTCCTTTGCTGACGGAGCCGCTGAGTACCGTGCGGCTGCCGAGAGATTTGGACAGCTGCTCCGCCGTCTGGCTGTTGGGCGCAAAGCCGCCGAAGATGGTGTCCTGGCAGTTGTCAGTCAATATTTCTGCGCCTTCTCTGCCGTAATTCTTCTCCAACTGCGCCAGCGATTGGATGATGGGTACCAGTGTGATACCACGGG